>Ga0209647_1002231_pt1 | contig 15743 bp, 21 predicted proteins | sample GraSoi_2013_60cm_FD_185827 | JGI IMG/M metagenome (GOLD analysis project Ga0209647, IMG submission 185827) | Grasslands soil microbial communities from the Angelo Coastal Reserve, California, USA - Sample 9_17_2013_60cm (SPAdes) (version 2) | ecosystem: Environmental > Terrestrial > Soil >...
CTTTTCGCGGCTATTCCTAACTCTTCATCTGCGTCCATCTGCGGCCTGTCGCGCCGGAGGCTTGGCGAAGGCGGATTCGTTTGTTGTTCGCTGCCTGTCGCGCCGTAGGCTTTGCGTAGGCGGATCTATTCGCGTGCATTCGCGGTCCCTATTCGTGTCCATTCGCGGTTACCTTTGCGTGAGATTTTTCTTCGCAAGGGTAATATCACGGCCGTGGACACCGTTAATTGGCTCCTCGATTCGGACCCGGCAATCAGCTGGCAAACGATGCGCGATTTAACTGACACCTTGCCGGCGGCGATCGCTACAGAGCGTGCCCGGATCCCGCACGAAGGGATCGGCGCCGAAATTCTCGTCCGGCAGGAACCGGACGGCTCCTGGCGCCGCGCTGATAAACCGGTCTGGTTATCCACCCTCTTCACCCTGCTCCTCCTGCGGGCGACCGGAATCGACCGTGCCGAGCCTGTTGTCGAATCGGCGGTGACGCGTCTCGAAGCGAACTTGTGCTGGAACGACGACGGATTCTGGGAGCTACGTCCGGCGGAACTCGGCGGGAACCCGTTCTTCGAAGGCGAAGTAGAACCGTGCATCAACGGGGGCGTGCTCGCACTTGGCGCCTACTTCGGTCATCCGACGGAGAAACTCGCTCGCCGCCTTATTAGCGAACAGCTCGATGACGGCGGTTGGAACTGTGAAGCACCGAAGAGTACTCGCTCATCTTTCCACACCACGATTTGTGTGCTGGAAGGGCTGCTCGAGTACGGACGTGCCGCCGGCTCCACACCGGAGCTCGCAGCGGCTAGGCGTCGCGGTGAAGAATACCTGCTTGAGCGCAGCCTGTTCCGGCGCCGTTCCACTGGCGAGGTCGCTAATCCCGCGTTCCTGGAGCTCGCATACCCGCCCCGTTACCACTACGACATTCTCCGTGCACTCGACTACCTCAGGGGCACCGATGTCCAGCCCGATACCCGTATCAGCGAGGCTGTACAGCTCATCGAGAGCAAGCGCCAGGCTGATGGTCGCTGGATCCTCGATCGCGCCTACGACGAGGCGCTCGCCTTCCCGTTTGACGAGTCAACGGGCGAACCGAGTCGGTGGAACACGCTCCGGGCAATGCGGGTGCTCCGTTGGGTAAACGCTTCGATCTGAATAGCGACCGCGAATGGACGCGAACAACAAACGAACCGCAGATGAACACAGATTTTACGCAGATAAATTCACAGAAGATCACAAAGGTACGGACGGATTTTGCGGTTCATCTTTTCAGCTGTCCGTATCTGCGTTCATCTGCGGTTGGTTTGTTGTTTCGCGTCCATTCGCGGTCACCTTTGCGGCTTCGCGTCTTTGGGTGAGATTTCCTTGATGCCAATTTACGCAACAGTCTTCGCTGCTTTACAACAGGGAGTAACGCACCAAAATATTGCAGATCACGAATTTCAAGACATACTTAAACAGCATGGACCACCCGGAGCATTCGAAGAGATCAGACGCCGATTGTGACGATTCACTTCGTTTACCGGTTCCACCGCAGCCTCTAAAAGAGCATCGGGCGCTGACTATAGAAACGGTGGTACAACAAATGGAAGCCATGCTTGAAGCGGCAGAACTCGGTCCCGAGTTCGAAGCAATGCGTCTCAGACAGAAGAATACGGAACGCTTCCGGATGTAACCCTAACCGCCCCCGCCGCCGCTTCCCTCTCTTCCGCTTTGCGCCCCTGGCCGACATAGCTAAAGGGGAAGATGGGGCGACCTGTCCGCCATAGCGTGGGCGTACGGGACGGAGGAGGAAGTCTGCTTCGCGTGAGTTTTCTGTTTCGCTGGCCGCAAAGACCCAAAGCCGAAGAGAATCAGGGAATAGCCGCGAAAAGGCACAAAAGACGCAAAAAGGGGGCTTCGCCTTCGCAAGCTACGGCGCGACAGGCACTGATCAGAAGCGGTATTTTCAGTTTGAAGGACCACGTCTTATCATCAACGCAGACACGGAATGGGGACGGGTCCAAATCGGTTGGCAACGTTAGGCGAGAAAGTTCACAGCCGCATCAATCGGCCCGCAGTCGAAATCACTTGCGCCTATTGAGAAATAGGCCACCCGCCCCACCTTTCACCTTTCACCTTTCACCTCTCACCTCTCACCCTCCCCCTCTGCGCCCCTGGCCAACGTAGCTAAAGGGGGAGCGGGGCGACCTGTCCGCCATAGTGTAGGCGTACGGGACGGAGCAGGAAGTCTGCTTTGCGTGAAATTTCTATTTTGCGTTTTTTGTGCCTTTTTGCGGCTATTCCCGGATTCTCTTCCCCTTAGTGTCTTCGTGTCTTTGTGTGAGATTTTTCTTTCTTCTCGCGCCATACGCCGAACCACGCATAGCGGATCCGCTGACCCATGCTTTTGTATGACCGGGATCAAATGGTTGAGCGACTTGAACTATTAAAAAAAACGGTCGCCGGCAACCGATAAAACGGTCCCAAGAAAACAACAAATAGAAAAGGATTGAGTATGCCATCCCGCACCAAACGGCACGTCCCCCACACTACTGGACTCCAACCAGGAGCCGTGCGCCCGCGTATCACCACCAAGGGTTCACAAGCTCATTCAGGCGTCAGTCCGCTCGCTCCAGTCAGCCATCGGAACACCAGCTTCCAACCATTACCCCGACCGTTGGGTCTGCCCCCTTATCACTACACATTAACTGACCATTTCCCGACCATCGGAGACAATATTCAGACCGCGAAAAAGATGGTACTCCATGTCATGGGCGATACCGGAGGCGTCCAAGACGGCGAATTCCAGAGCCAAGTTGCGGAACAACTGATCGCACAAGTGACCGGGGACGCGACCTCTCCGCAATTCTGCTACCATCTCGGCGACGTCGTCTACTACACCGGACTGCACGACGACTACTATGCCCAATTTTACGAGCCGTATGCGCATTACACACCCCCGATTCTTTCTATTCCCGGTAACCACGATGGCGAAGTGGACGATCCCAGCAGCCAAACCTCACTGGATGGATGGGTCGATTATTTCATGCAAGCCACCCCGGATGTCGATCCCATATCGAAAGATGCTCCGCGCGTCGGCCTGAGTCTCCCCAATGTTTATTGGACCTTGCTGACCCCTTTCGCCACGTTTGTTGGGCTATACACAAATGTGCCGGAAGGCGGTTCCATTGATTCCGTACAACAGCAATGGGTGACAAACGAATTCGCCACTGCCTCTAAAGACTTGCCCCTGATTTTTGCGCTGCATCATCCCATTTATTCTTTCGATGTCTATCACAGCGGCAGTTCTAAAATGTCCGATGTTTTAGAGAATGCGATTCGCGACACCGGCAGAGTACCAAATCTCGTGTTGGCTGGCCATGTCCATGACTACCAACGCATCGAACAGAGTATCGCACCGAGTGGACCGACGCCGTTTATTGTTTGCGGAAATGGCGGGTACCACAATTTACACACGATCCATTCACAGGCAGGAGACAAAGCTCCGGATACCGGTGCAGTTCTAAAATACGGCCAAGACAAAGCCTGGGGCTTCTTGACCCTGACCATCGATAACGAAACGATCAGCGGGGTAACAACCGAGATCGACCGACAAGGGACAGTTTCTGAGGGCGACTCTTTCAGTTACCCGACTGCCGCCGTCACTCTGCAAGTCCCATCAAAAGTGCCAACGCTCTGACCCGCTTGGGGAAGATCTAATAGCCGCAAAAAGGCGCAAAGAGCACAAAAAAGAAGACCAAACCAACCACAGATGAACACGGATTTACGCAGATAGGGAACCCAACGTCAGATGTGATTGGTGAAAAGTGAAAGGAGCGTACCACCACCCTTTCGCGGCTCTTAAGAAGCTATCACCTTTCACCCTCTCCGCCTTTGCGTCTTTGCGTGAGATTTTTCTTCTCTCTTATTTTGCGCCTTTTGTGCCTTTTTGCGGCTATTCCTAGCTCTTCATCTGCGTCCATCTGCGGTTGGTCTGTTTTTGCTTTCCGTCTTTGCGTGAGATTTTATTCGCGTCTATTCGCGGTTCATATTCGCGTGCATTCGCGGTTAGTATTCGCGTCCGTTCGCGGTTAGTGTTCCCGTTTCAACAAACTCAGTTCAATCTCTCTCGATGGTATCGGCGGAAAAAGAGGAGCAATCCCCGGAAACCGTCCCGGAGGGAAGATAAGAGCGGGGAGCGAGTAATGACGGCTGGTTAAAAGCTTGTAGCCGCGACCTTCAATCTCGGCAGAGGTCGTACCAAACCAATTCGACCCAATTTCACTGTCCCAAAACACGATCGTCCCTATAGGAGCTTTCTCCAGCAGCGCAAATAACTTCTCCCGATTCCCTGCCGGAGGACTATCTTTCAGGTTCCGGTTAAGAACAATACACATCCGGGCGTTGCTCCAAATCAGAACAGGCAGCGACGGATCTTGTTGTTGTAGCCAGTTAGCCATTTCATCGATAGCAACGGCGTCACGCGCCCAAACCATCGAGTCCAGGTAATGGATACTCTGAAGAATGGAAAACATTACGACTACCCATCCAGCTACTATCACGAACGGGCGGACCGTTCGACGCGCTTTCCGCTTGCTCACGGCGGGCCGGATCTTGACCGAAAAAATTGTGTTCCAGCCTTCGAGAGTTAGCACAGCAATAGCAGGAGCAACCGAAACCATGTAACGCGGAAATCCTGCTTCACCAAAAAGCCCGTACTTAACAAAAATCGAGTGTAACAGAAACAATACCAGGAAAACAGATGTGATTAGTGACAAAGACCAAGAACGAAATCCTCGTAACAAACCAAGGATGAACGGAACGATTAAAACGACACCGGCAAACTCTTGGCTTCGCTGGGCATAACTGAGAAACGCACCGTGCCCATACATATCTGTGTGCCAAGTAGCGGGCCAATTATGCAAGATAAAGAGCGGGTCACCGGTTAGGAGCAAGGCAGCAAACCACCAGCTCACTACCCCACTAGCCAGGATAATTGTTATCCCCAATCGATTAACTACCCGCCTGTAGACCGGTAGGTGCACAACGTTCCCGGTCGCTCCGGCTCGTACTCCCCGTTCCCGCTCGTTCACGGCGTTCCCGCTCGTTCGCGCCCTGTCCGACGAAGCCTCCGGGAGTTTCAGACGACAGGGCGAAGTCTGACGTTCCCTTTGCGACAGAATCAAAATCCATAGACCCCAGAAGAGGCAGACGAATGCCCCTTCCGGTCGAGCGAGAGGAAGGAGCGACGCAACTAACATCCCTGACTTTATGCGACCGCTGATATGACACCGAAGCGCGACCACCAGAATCATGGCAAACAACGGCTCGGTGAACAGATTCGAGTAAAGTTCGAAGAACGTCTGTTGGCCAAGTAAAAACGGTATTACCAGCCAGGCTCGTGACATTCGCAGATCACACGCGAGCCGATAAGTCTGCCAGGCCGTTGCCACGCTGATGGCCAGAGCGAAGAATCGCGCTGGGATAAATCCTAGCAAAGCAACCGGCGCAAAAAGCGTGGTAAACAATGGACGCCCCCAGACATCCACAAAATAAAAATGATCAACCCAGGCGGTACGAGCCATCAAAAAATGGTAATCGACATCCTGTTCCGGTGACCCTGGGAAAAGGAAGATTAAGAGAACACCGATAACCGCCATGAATACCACGGCAATTACCGCCAGCCGCGAGCCACCGGTTTGTTCCATATGCCGCCGACATTAGCCGCCGGAACCGATTTCGTGATAGCTCAATCTCTCCGTTAACCGCACAAAGAGGACGGAAAAGGAAGATAAATAGCCGCAAAAAAGCGCAAAGAACGCAAAAAAGGGACCCTTTGCATGAAATTTCTGTTTTGCGTATTTTGTAGCTTGCCCGCCATAGTCCGGCGTCTGCCGGACGACGGCTGGCCTTTTTGCAGCCTGCCGCGCCGTAGGCTTGGCGAAGGCGGGGCTATTCCCGGATTCTCTTCCCCTTAGTGTCTTCGTGTCCCTGGCCGACATAGCTAAAGGGGAGATGCGGCGACCTGTCCGCCATAGTGTGGGCGTACGGGACGGAGGGGGAAGTCTGCTTTGGGTGAAATTTCTGTTTTGCGTTTTTTGTGCCTTTTTGCGGCTATTCCCGGACTCTCTTCCCCTTAGTGTCTTCGTGTCTTTGTGTGAGATTTTTCTTCGTCTTCTGCTTCGCGTCGATTCGCGTTTCCTATTCGCAGCCTGTCACGCCGTAGCTTGCGAAGGCGGATCCATTCGCGGTTGCTATTCGCGAAGCGCGTGTGAGTCTGCAATGGCGCCCAACTTACTCCAAAGGATGTTGCCGAAAGATTTGGCGCTGCTCATACCAAGCAGAGCGGTACTTAACAATCCAGTCCATCAAGGCACGGTCAAAGCCGATGTCGAAGCCGGCTTTCTCGCTTTCGATCCATTTGTGTCGGAGGATCTCCGCTCTTTCGGCCAAGAATTCCTTATACAAGGATGAATTCCTGACCAGATGGGTCGCATCTTCCATGGGAGTTCCAATATAGTTAGGCTCACCAACATTCTCCAATACATATTTCGAAGCGTTGCCAGAGCCTCCTGCGTATGGAAAGAGAAGCTAACCAGCTAGCTTTTGGCCACTCACTTTCCCATCAAAGGATCGCATCATGCTTTTGTAAATCGTGCGATCGAAACTCCGGCTCAGAGCATCCATACTCTACCTCCCAACATGGTTATTGTATGTTTTGAACAGACGCGACCCCTGTTCTTTTCTGGGCGTCCCCCGGAAGCTCTTGTCAGGGAGTGAATGCTCACACCGGCGCCTCGAGCGCCCACCGATCGCTCTTCATTTTGCGTTTTTTTGCGCCTTTTTGCAGCCTGCCGCGCCGTAGGCTTGGCGAAGGCGGGGCTATTCCCTGATTCTCTTCCCCTTAGTGTCTTCGTGTCCTCGGCCGACGTAGCTAAAGGGGGAGATGGGGCGAAGTCTGCTTTGTGTGAGATTTTTCTTCGTCTTCTGCTTCGCGTCGATTCGCGTTTCCTATTCGCAGCCTGTCACGCCGTAGCTTGCGAAGGCGGATCCATTCGCGGTTGCTATTCGCGTAGCGCAATCTGTCATTTGTAATTTGTTCCGGCAGCTGCCGGATCATTCGCGAAGCGCCGCCAATCACCTTTCATGTCTCACTGCGAAGCACCCCTCCTAACCTTTGCGTCCCTGGCCGACATAGCTAAAGGGGAGATGCGGCGACCTGTCCGCCATAGTGTGGGCGTACAGGACGGAGGAGGAAGTCTGCTTGTGTGACATTTTCTTCGCTGCCTGTCGCGCCGAAGGCTTTGCGTAGGCGGATCAATTCGTGTGCATTCGCGGTTTGTCAGTTATTCGTGTCCATTCGCGGTCTCTTTTTGCGGCTATTCCCGGATTCCCTTCCCCTTAGTGTCTTCGTGTCTTTGTGTGAGATTCTATTCGCGTCCATTCGTAGCTTGTCCGCCATAGTCCGGCGTCAGCCGGACGACGGCGGGTCCATTCGCGGTTCGTACTCGACAGGCACTGCCATTAGTTTCTGAATCTCATCTTGCAGAACCCGATCGAAGTTGCGGCGAGTGACACCTGGCCGATAGAAGGAAAACTCCTGCCGTTGCAGATCATCCAAAGCGCAGTCTAAAAGATAAAATGGCATCAGCTCACGACGCATGTGATGCTTGGCGCAGAGTGCAAAAAGACGGCGTGTAAGATACACTCCGCTGATCATCCCTTGCTGGAACTGTAGGCAAAGCTCTTGCGCATAAAGGATCACAAGAGACTCGGGTTTTGGTCGCCGCAGATTCTGCTCTTGCGCGCACCGAACAAAGAGCTCCTCTAGCTCGAACGGATTTTCGTTACCGAGAACACCGGCCAGCTGGCGAAGCTATCTTCCGTCGAATCCGAGCTCAAGCTGCGCGCTTGCCCAGTCCGCCTTTCCCAGCCGCTCGTACAGACATCGCTTCGCTAATAACATTGCCGTCGAGACCATGGTCAAACCAGAATCTTAATACCCACAAAGGAACGCCAAGACTGCAAACCGAAACGATCCAACCACAACCATTACGTCTGCATTTTAGAGTGCCGAATGGACAGCTTTCTCGAACATCATGTCTGCGTAATCATCAGTCATTCCAGCAAGATAGTCGGTAATATGCCGCAGCCTTTCGGCATCTGTCGAAGATTGCTCGATCCTGGCATGCCAATCGGCAGGAACAATGCCTGAATCTACGAGACGATCATTCGGCTTATCGCAATAATGCCTAACAAAAACTTCGAAGAGCGTCCTTATTTTAAACGCTCCGACATTATCATTGCTTCGGATCTCAGGATCTTGGAACAAAAGGGATGAGTTAATCTTCTTCAGGGTTCGTATAAACGACTGATACGGCTCACGTAAAGAAACGGACAGAGAGTTTCGGAAAAGATCTCCGAGGATGTGAAGGTTCTTAAGGCAGTCTCCGACTCTCACGGATGCAAAACGCTCCATGACTCCGGCCTCAAATGCTGATTTGATGTTTTTAACCGCGAACTCATCAGAACCCTCGCCGTAGTCAGCACGCCATTTCATCACACTCTCAGTCGATATGATCGACGAGCGCACACCATCAGTGAAATCTATCAACGCATTCCCAATATCATCCGCCAAGTCCATTATTTGGCACTCGATCACTCGGTTTGGGCCAAATCCAAGCTGTTCAATCAAAGCCTCCTGGTAATCATAAAGAAATTTCGCCCGTTGTTCTGCTGGTTCCTCGATTGCCGACCAGGATCTTTTGTATTTGAGAATAGAATCGATCGCTACCTTTGTCGGCTTTATTCCTCGATTGTTCCAGGCGATTTCGCTGATAATTCGCAAGGACTGAGCATTCCCCTCGAACCCACCATGTTCTTTCATGAGTCGATTAAGTTCCCGCTCACCCGCATGTCCAAACGGCGGATTCCCAATATCATGAGCAAAGCAGGCAAACTCTACCAAGTCCCCGTCAATGAAGCCATTACTGCCCGATCCGACCTCGTATTCCAACCTTCGCAGGATAGATCTCGCAATTCGAGCCACTTCGATTGAGTGCGATAGACGCGTTCTACTGAAACAGTTAGGTCCCGTTTTTCGAACTTGTGTCTTGCCCTGCAGCCGGCGAAAAGCTCCTGAAAACACCAGGTTGTCTAAATCCCTTTGAAAGGGAGTTCTGTGAGGATTTCCTTTTTCCCAATTCGTCCGGATGAACGGTTCGACCTAGGTCTCTTTCCCGTCGAACTCGACGAACGAACAGTCGTCATCCGCGTAGAACGAATTCTCAAACATAAAGATGCGCTCCTTGCCTCTGCGAATTCTTTCCACAAGAGGAACATAATTTCAATCTTCTCACCATCCAAACATGCGATCCGATAAGAAACCGCGCGTGTACGGCCCATTTCACCGCGTCAATGATCCGCCCGAGGTCGTCCCGGGCAAGCCAACCTGGTCCGCAACACCCGAACGTCCAGGTGTTATGCGCGACGATGACTACGCCAAAATCAAGGTGCATGTGCTGCGACAAACGGTTATTTTAGAGCGAGGTCATGCCTAATTCTTCCATTCCATCTCTTCATCAGATTCCACTCAACCAGATGGAACGAGGTCTGGCACTCCCGGTCGCCACGCTCAGATTTGAGCCTGCCGAGATAACAAACCGTCTAGGATTTAAGTTCGAAACTGCGCGTGACGATCTCGACGAGCTAGAGGCCGTAGCTTTTAGCGGTCCGAGCGGAAACCAATTCGCTTTGGTCCGTCATCGCCATCAGCCAGATCCAGGTACGGACATTTTAGTTAATGAAAGGTTAGTCGACTTGAGTGCGGCACTGCGCGATGCGTTAAAAGCCTTACGGTTTGAGCCTCGAGAGCTCCGCTGGATGCATCCCGCGATAAAAATCAGCGAGCTAGATTAGGTTTCCACGTCCGCTTCTCAGTTCACCGTGAGCTGCGGTGTCGATACCTCGAGCGAGCTTTCACCTTTACCTTTCACCGCTCCGCTTTGCGCCTTTGTCCTTTGCGTGAGATTTTTCTTCGTCTTCTGCTTCGCGTCGATTCGCGTTTCCTATTCGCAGCCTGTCACGCCGTAGCTTGCGAAGGCGGATCCATTCGCGGTTGCTATTCGCGTAGCGCAATCTGTCATTTGCAATTTGTTCCGGCAGCTGCCGGATCATTCGCGAAGCGCCGCCAATCACCTTTCATGTCTCACTGCGAAGCACCCCTCCTAACCTTTGCGTCCCTGGCCGACATAGCTAAAGGGGCAGACGGGGCGACCTGTCCGCCATAGTGTGGGCGTACAGGACGGAGGAGGAAGTCTGCTTTGCGTGAAATTTCTGTTTTGCGTTTTTTGTGCCTTTTTGCGGCTATTCCTCTGGCTATTCCTTTTCTGGCCTCTCCGCCGCGCTTGCGTTCAATACCAGGCACAAGGCCAATGCCTCTGCTACAGCAGCAGCAGCGGAATTTGAATTGATAAGCGATTCCTGGGAAGGCGCGCTCGCTTGAAAAGAACTCTCGAGAAAATGAGAAAGATCTCTTGGATCGGCGCGCCGAGTTCCTCGCCCCACCGAGTTCTTCGCCCCACCGATCAGGCGCGTTTCATCGCCCTCTCGCCGCATCGCCCGCTCGCCGTTTCGCCCATTCGCCCGCTGGTCTGTGGCTGGACTCTTTTGCTTAGAAATTTCGTCAAGTTCGCCCGCTGGCAAGATGGCAGTCAGAGGGAAGCTTACGTCGAGGCGCCCAAGGTCGAGGCACTGGATGCTGTTTTTCATTTGCGAGGAATCATGGTTGTGCTTTTCGCTGTTTTTTTCTGGGTGCTGAAGAATCCGACTCAGGAACGATTTTGTTAAACAGATCGTCGATGATCAGACTTTCGAGCGCCTTCGAGACTAGGCGCTCAGCCGCTTCCGCATGATTCTTCCCATAAAGCCCGCTTTTGACGAGTCGACCCAAAAGCGACAAGACATGCGGAGTTGTCGAGATGGTCAAACGCTCAGTTCTGATAAGATTCTGAGCTTTTGGCATAATTATGGCATAATTGTGCCAGAATTATGCCACAATTATCTACAGTGGTCAATTTGATTGCGGCTTCTCTGGCTTTGTGATCGTTCGGCTGAGCTCAGGACATTCGGCGAGCTCTCGAGTCGTCGAAGCCTTCGTGATCTTCTGTTCAAAGGTATCCGAGGCAGTTACCCTGGCGCGCGATGCCAGCACAAACAGCTCCGAACAGCAAGCCGCTACCCTGATTTCGTGGAGCCGGATCAAGTCGCCGAGATAATTCTGTATTGCTGGAAATTACCTCCAAAAATTTGTATCCGAGACCTGGTGGTTGCTCCAACCGGAACCACATTCTAACGGCAGAGACGAGCTGCTCTTCCGCGAGACCCAAGAAGAAATTCTCACGCAAAGACCCGCCCGCAACGCTTCGCGACGCGATGCGGGCGGGTCTTTGCGTGAGATTTTTCTTCGTCTTCTGCTTCGCGTCCATTCGCGTTTCCTATTCGCAGCCTGTCACGCCGTAGCTTGCGAAGGCGGATCCATTCGCGGTTGCTATTCGCGTAGCGCATCTGTCATTTGTAATTTGTCATCTGTCATTCGCGAAGCGCGTGTGAGTCTGCGATGGCGCCTAACTTACTCCAAAGGATGTTGCCGAAAGATTTGGCGCTGCTCATACCAAGCAGAGCGGTACCTAACAATCCAGTCCATCAAGGCTCGGTCAAAGCCGATGTCGACGCCGGCTTTCTCGCTTTCGATCCATTTGTGTCGCAAGATCTCCGCTCTTTCGGCCAAGAATTCTTTATACAAGGATGAATTCCTGACCAGATCGGGCGCATCTTCCATGGGGGTTTCAATATAGTTAGGCTCACCAACGTTCTCCAATACGTATTTCGAAGTGTTGCTAGAGCCTCCTGCGTATGGAAAAAGAAGCTAACCAGCGTGTTTCAGCAAGACGTGCCCCTTCTGATTCCACCTCATTTAAAGTCGCAATGCCGCGCTTGTGCAAAACTGGGAAGCAATTCCCCAAGGCCTCAAAGAAAAGTTGGGAACTAATGCCCGGTTCTGGTATAGAGCATGCAATAACTAACTAGCTTTTGGCGACCCATTTTCCCATCAAAGAATCGCATCATGCGTGAGTTCTCCCGCTCAGGCTGCCAAAAAGATCAAACACCTCACCCCTTTTGCTTGTCGCCTTGCGTCAGATTTTTTCTACGCCCTTCATTTCGCGTTTTTTGCGCCTTTTTGCAGCCTGCCGCGCCGTAGGCTTGGCGAAGGCGGGGCTATTTCCGGATTCTCTTCCCCTTAGTGTCTTCGTGTCCCTGGCCGACATAGCTAAAGGGGGAGATTGGGCGAAGTCTGCTTTGCGTGAGATTTTTCTTCGTCTTCTGCTTCGCGTCGATTCGCGTTTCCTATTCGCAGCCTGTCACGCCGTAGCTTGCGAAGGCGGATCCATTCGCGGTTGCTATTCGCGAAGCGCATCTGTCATTCGCGAAGCGCGCTTGTCGCCTTGCGTCAGATTTTTTGTACGCCCTTCATTTTGCGTTTTTTGCGCCTTTTTGCGGCTATTCTCAGTGTGTCCTGACTACTTTGCGCCGTGACTCGCAATCCGGCGTTAGTTGTGGCATTGAGGGCGATGCCAAGATCAGGCTCCCCAGAAAGGGTTCAATCGGTTGGTGAAGAAATTGCCAATAGCGTCAGCTCCGGAATTACATTGCTGGCCATCATCTGCGGAATCCCCTTTCTCATCAGATCGGCGGCGCAACATGGAAGTAAGCTCAGTTTGGCTGGTGTGATCGTCTTCGCGATCGCGATGGGGTTACTTTACCTAGCCTCCACGATCTATCATGCGTTGCCTCGAACCGAGATGAAAAAACTCTTCCGCCTGTTCGACCACTCTGCGATCTTTCTTCTCATAGCCGGTACGTACACCCCATTCGCTCTCGGACCATTGCGTGGCCCTTGGGGTTGGGTGCTCCTCGGGACAGTTTGGTGTTTGGCGTTCCTGGGAATCGGGTTCAAAGCCATCGGCGGATTAAGATACCGGGTGGTCTCGATTTGCTTGTATGTCGGCATGGGCTGGATGGCAGTTTTCGCGATTCGCCTGTTTTGGGTGCACGTACCGTTCGCCGGATTACTGTGGCTGGCCGCCGGCGGACTCGCTTACACCGGCGGGATCGCTTTTTACCTGGCCAAGCAGCTCCGTTATAGCCATTTCATCTGGCATCTGTTCGTCGCCACCGGCACTGCCTGCCACTTCTTCGCCGTCCTCTGGTACGCAGCCTAGCCCCCCATCGTCCTCGTCGTCGTCCTCGTCCTCGTCCTCGAAAGTTGTTCCCGGCGTGCAGTGTGTTCACTTGCTTTTTAAGACGTGCCCCCGTTTTCCTCTCCTGAACTCCCGAACTCCCGAACTCCTTGAGCTACTCAGCCCTAATCAGTTCCACCAGGTCTGAACGCATCAGCGTTTCGATCGGCCTATCAAAAGTAGCCAATTTCGCTCTGTGCGATGACGCCAGGTGCGCCAGATAGAAATCCGTGATCTGTTTGTGACCCGCGACTTTCCGAAATTGGTCTCGGTTCACCCGTGGAAGCTCATTCCAGTACTCGTGTCGTCCAAGAGAAACCAGCTGTTCCAGGAGCGTCGCAGCTTCATAAGGGGTGACTGCGGCCGATGTGAACGCCGGATTCGACGATAGCCGGATGAAAGCCATCTCGGTGATGGCGCAGGTTGCCCAAATTTTTCGTGAAGCCCTCCACCACTGGTGAGTGGCTTGATGAAGCTCGTGATTCGGCCACGTCAGCGCCAGTAAAACGTTAACGTCGAGCAGATACTTCATCTTCATCAAGAAGTTCTGCCGCTCTACCGCCAGGGATCGGCTCATCTGAAGCACCTACCCGAAACACCGGGATGCCATTCTCGATATTGAACGACGGTTCGGCTACCAAGCCTTTTCGTACCAGTTGAGAAACGACTTCACCCAAACTACGCCCAGAACTCTCGGCGATTTTCTTAGCCGCGACATAAACGTCGTCGCTCAGCATCAAAGTCGTTCTCATGATGTGACTATGACACAGCTGATGCGTATTGTAAACTTTGATGCGGAACGCCTTAGCTGTTCTCCCGCCCTCCATTTTGAACACCCATTACGGCAATTGGAACAGAAGACGATTGGTCCATGGAACGTTAGCCTTTATTGCCCTGGATCTTGAAATTAAAAGATTAGGCTTCAAGCCTCGGAAATAAGGAAAATCATTATGAAATGCATCGCCTTAGTGCCCATAGGTAAAGTCGCTGTCCTGATGCTAGCATCGGCTATCGCCGCCAAAGCGGCGGATTCTTTCTCTGATGCGGATAAGGCCTTCGTGGCGAAGGTTTCGCAAGGCGGTATGTACGAGGTTGAACTCGGGAAGCTCGCGGAAACCAAAGGGGTTACGCAGGATATCAAAGATCAGGGCAGTACGGAAGCTCACGATCATGCGCTGGTTGGCGATAAGCTTAAGTCCATCATAGAGGCAAACGGGATAGAATTCCCCAAACAGCTCGACACGGAATTCCAAGCCCGTCTCGACAAAATCAACGCGCTGCCAGCCAACGAGTTCGACGCCGCTTATATCGAGGACATGAAGAAGATCCACGCGGCGGATGGAGCTGCCTTCGCCAAGGAAGCGGCTTCAGGTACCAATCCCGATTTGAAGGAATTCGCCAAGGAAACCTACCGCATAGTCCAGCGCCATCTTGGTGAACTTGGCGCAAAGGTCCACTGAACGGACCAGCGCATCGCTGGAATTACTGCACGCCTTCAATCTCAAAGCTTTCGAGGATTTCTACAACCGCGAATGGACGCGAACAGACGCGAATTAAGCAGCTAAACGGCAAACATTTCCTGGAGCGTGCGCAGCGCGGTTAGTAGAGGTTTTTCCGCCGTTTTACCGAGCCGTTTTACAAGTCGAACTTTGTCTAGGGTGCGGATCTGATCCAGCAAGATCAGTCCCCGTTTTCCTTGGAAAGCGATGGCAATCCGGAATGGCGCCGGCTTATTGGCGGTGGTCATCGGAGCAACGATCACCGTGCGAAGGTGATCATGCATTTCAGGCGGAGAGATGATGATGCATGGCCGCGTCTTTTGAATCTCGCTTCCAACGGTAGGATCGAGGTTGACCAGCCAAATGTCCCCTCGTTTTACCATGTCAGGGCTTCGTCGCCTTCATTTGGGAACTCGGGCCACACCAGATTGTCATCTCCTGTCTCGGAGAGCTTTTGCGCCGCATCCGCCCACCCGGAGCGTACCGATTTCTTTGGCTTCCGCAAAACGATGGCTTCGCGTTCTACGGTCATCTCTATCTCACTCTCAGTAAACCCTACCTGCGCCAACAGGGGCTTCGGCAAGATCACTCCTTGCGAATTTCCGATGCGGTGTAGAACCACTTTCATTGGTATAACAATGGTATAACGGACGCGACCCTGAATCAAGCGAAACACCTGCCAAACGATGAGGTTCTTTTACTACCGGCATCGATCCAGCGACGGCGTTAAGACCGAAAGTGGGCCACGGCGGATAAGTGCGAGACCGCCCGAGAAAATCACGCAAAAACGCACAGGTGAAGACAAGTGTTGAATGGCCGCAAAAGATCGCCAAGCGATCTCAGTTTTTTGCGTTCTCTGTACTGCAATAAGAGCGTTTCGCTCATTTTAGCGAGGATTTTTAAGCGGCCATTTGGGTAAGTTGGTCGACGTCGCAGTGATGTGCTGCAAGCAAGGCGGTAAGGATTCGTT
>Ga0209647_1002232_pt1 | contig 15743 bp, 22 predicted proteins | sample GraSoi_2013_60cm_FD_185827 | JGI IMG/M metagenome (GOLD analysis project Ga0209647, IMG submission 185827) | Grasslands soil microbial communities from the Angelo Coastal Reserve, California, USA - Sample 9_17_2013_60cm (SPAdes) (version 2) | ecosystem: Environmental > Terrestrial > Soil >...
AAACATGACGGTCGCAGCGTGTAGCACGATACCGACGAGTGCTACGTCATCACGGAGAAAATTGCCGTCTCCATCAACGGGCCATGCGGGAACGGCTTCCCATAGTTTGTCTGCCTCGTGGTTCGCTTGCTGAACGTGCTCTTGATTGCTCATTGTGTGTGCCTCCTTGCTTGTTCTATTGAATAGCTTTTCTATATTGTTTCGCAAAAGATGAGTTGGAAGTTTCGAGGTCAAGCATGTAACGAGGGAATAAATCACCCTCCTGTGCTGGTTGGCGTTCAAAGCCTAAATCATCACAGAGTTTTTGTCCATCAGGTTCAGCGCTCACGGCATAGAGATGTGAAAAGCGTATGCCTTGTTTTGCTAGACCCTTGAGAAGCACGATGAAGCCAGCAATCAAACGAGATGCGAGAAATGTATGATTAGGCAAATTCTGCTTGACTGCCACGCCCACATACAGATCATACATTTCGCCCTTTTCGTAAGGCAAGATATCATCAGGCGTCATATGCCAGGATCGCTTACGACCACTCATCATATCTTCCATTGCATCAGGGACATACGGCGCGGCATTGATATAGCCTGCAATCTCCCCTTTAAAGCTGACAAGAAAATCAATGCATGGATTGACTTCATACCAACTAATGCGCTGTAACGCTGTAGCTGTTTTCCATCCTCGACTTGTCAGCACTGCCACGATACCGGCAGCATCAGCGGGCGTGGCCGGGCGTACTTCAACATCAGGATAATCCCTCGTACTTTGGAGAAGAAAGATACGTAGTTCGTCGGCAAATTCCTCGACTTGCTCAATTTTAAATTGTGCCGTGGCCTTATCTCCTGGGTGTTTTGGCGTAAGCCGTCCACTATCAACAAATGACCGGAGCAAATTGCGGTCATTGATTCCAATAACCTTCATTGCCTCACCTGGCGAATAGAAACCTGGAAAACTCTTGGCTGTTTTACGTCTCCCTGGCATGTATGCCTCCTTTACATTTACTGCTTTTTAGTGTACCATATAATTATCAAATTATCAAACTGTTAAATGGAGGGAGCAATGATCGGTGCATCTCAACGTGGTCAACTCGCTGGTTTTCAAATCGGCGAGACCTTGAAAATCCCTTCACGTGCGTATGCGCGTAGACTTGGGAAGTTATTGTATCAAGAGTTGGAGAAAGCGCATTATGGGCAGATCGAACCAGAGTCAGAGTTTATTGACGGCGTTGTAATGGGTATTGCTAGCCGTCAAGTCATCCTACCAGATGAGAAAGGAAAATCATATGTCACAAACACCAGCACAAGCACAAGTGCATACTGCTAGGCATGGTACTAGCCCTCTCCTAGTGATCCTGGTTGGGCTTGCCTGTGTTACCTTCTGGATACTGGCTAGTCTTTTGCAGATCCAAACAAGTGAGGCGTTTATCCTCAATGGGTCAATCGTGAGTCTTGCGCCTAATTGGGCTATCCTCAACCAACCCGTTGATTTCTTTCAGGGGCATCTCGATCAGAGCACAGCGAAGGCCGTTCTCTGGGGTTGGGGTATTGAGTTGATCTATCTCGTCTGCATTGTGGGCTATGAAATTGCCCACGAGTCGATCAAAGCGACAAACAAGCGTTTTGCGCCGTGGTTTCAAACCGGCATGTTTGCCCTGATCATTTTAGATGGCTATACCGATTTCCAGTATGGCACGCTTGGATCTGGCTTCTGGGGTCAGATGGCGTTTGCAGGGATTACGTCATTTATCGTCATGTTTTTTGCCATTATTGGCATTCGCCTGATTGAGCACGGCTTTGGCGAATGGCGTGCGTAGTACAGCGAAGGGATGGGTCAGCATGGAGAACAAAGATAGCCTTGATCATGAAGAGAAGCATTCAAACATCGTTCAGCAAGCAGGGTATGCAGGGGCTACGCTTGCGGCGGCGGGTGCAGTTGATATGCTGGCCCATCTCGGACCTACAGGTATAGTTGTTGGTAGTATTCTTGCCTATGTCGCGTATCGACACGGCCCTGAACTAGTAGAAGGTGTGCGTGCTCATCTGCCAACAATGCCAGTAACACATGTCCATACTTCAGAGCGTGTTATCTCTGGTGAGCGGAGTATTCTTGATCGTGCTCTGGGTCGCTTCCCTAGCAGTGTCTCAGAACAACAAGACGTAGTGCATCTCTACGATAGACGTATGCGCCTCTCTCCACAATGGATACAAGACGTTGAGAGGCTTGTTGGTTTGGGCGTCGTTTGCTATGGCATCAAGGGCAGCGGCAAGACAAACTTTGGTGCTTTGCTTGCTGAGCAGTTTGGGCAGTTCTATATCCCTCTGGTGATTTTCGATAAAGAAGGTGACTATACCTCTCTCGTTGATGTGCTTCCTCATGGCTATATTGCCGGTGCTCCTGAAGCATCACGAAAGTACAAGCCTGAACAGTTCCTTGCTGTTGATATGGGTGTTGCTGAGGATATCGGCGAGGCTATCCTTGAAAACGGCTATCAAGTGGTGTTTGACTTGCGCTCCTATCCTGATGATATTGCGCGTGCTCGCATCATGAGCACGGTTGTACAAAGTCTTATGCGCCATGCTGAGAGCATCGACAATAAGGACCGTGTTCCCTGTCTCATCTTTACCGATGAAGCATCACACTGGTTTCCCCAAGATCGTGCTATGTCATTTCTGCCAACACTTGTACAGACTGAGCTTCTTCGCACCTTTATCGAGATGAGCAATACCGGGCGTAAGCGTGGCATTATCCCGGCATGGTTTGATCAAAGGCCAGCCAACTTTGATAAAAGGCTAGCCGCAGAGAGTGACATCTACGTGTACATGCGCCAACGTCAGGATGTTGACCTGAAACGCTATGCAAACGCAATTGGCATTGATTTGGCACTCCAAGCAAAGACGTTTGAGGACGGTGAGGGCGTCGTGAGCTTGCCCAAAGGTGAGCCATTCCTCACGATATTCAATGAGCGTAAGTCAAAGCATGTCTCACATACACCACGAGCTGAAGCTGCAATCAAACGTTTCGGAACAAGCGGTGCTCAAGCACCTCGCACCGGATACCCGGTACACAGGACAGGACAGGAGCACCCGCCTGTTATCATGCGCCGTCATCGATTTACACCGAGCAGTTCCCAGGCTGCACCGAGTGCCATGCACCGAGAAAGCACCAAGGGTGAATACGCCTCTCAGATTGCACCGAGTGCATTGCAGAGTGCAGAAGATACATGGAAGTTCACGCCTGAGCAGGAAACTGAGTTTATTCGACGCTATAGGGCATGTAAAAGTATTCGTGAAGCAATATTACAAATGCATATTAGCTATGGGCGTTACCAGAAACATGCCTCACGGATCGTAAAAGAGCGTAACTTAAAGTAGGAGACTTCATATGCAATCATCATTCATCAGTAAATTCACTTCGGGCTTCTTCTGGTTTGGCTTCTGTGTGTTCCTGGGAGCCTCAATTCCCCATATAGCCGCCTTTTACAGACATTTTGACCCCAACGCGACACCTGGGAGCATTCAGGATATCACCGATTGGGTGATAGGCTACCTCATCGCCATAGTGATAGATGTTACCGATGTGCTGGTAAGCATTGCGGTGCTCAAAGCACTCAATAGCGGGGCGCGTAAGCGTGATCTTATCGGCTACTGGTCATTCATCCTTTTCGTGATGTCTCTTTCCTGGCTCGTTAATTGGCAATATGATATTGTGTATCAAACAAACGCCTTTGCCAAAGCAGAGAATATCGCCATCTTTGGTGTGCTCGTCGGTGCGGTCAATCCTGTCATCGGGAGTGCATTCCAATTGCTGCTCCTGGTGTATACCGCAATGGCGCATAAGTTTGCAGAAAAGCCAGTGCAAAAGACGGCTTTACAGTTGCGACAAGAGGCCGATGAGTTGGAGCAGGTTGCGATGCAACAGGCACGTATTGATGCCGTCAAGAAGATGCAAAATGATAGTAAAGTTGAAGGTTTAATTGACACAATTGGACAGGCTAAAGAGCGAGCGAAAGAACTGTTTAGCCGTGGTCAAAACGAGCATCAATTCAAGGACAATGCAGATCCTCAACTGCCTCAATTGGAGACGGTCAAAACGCCTGAATTGGAGCAGGTAGAAACAGCATCAGAAGTGGATATTGAGGATGTGCAAAATGAGCCACAAGCAGAGTATCCCGATGATGTGCTCAGTGTGCTTGTGAAGTTTCCAAAGGTGCAATCATGGCTCACCACAAGCCAAAGGACGGCAACGATAGAGCAGGTGGCAGAGGTGACAGGACTCAGTAAACGCCGTGTGGTAAATCGTGTCAAAGATGGCACATTGAAACGCAATTCACGCAATGCGAATTTAGTACACATTAGTTCGGTTATTGAATACCTCAAAACGGACCCCGTAACGAACCGATTGAATGGTGATACCGGTGCAATGCCGGTACTTCAATTAGTAGGAAATCGCTAATCAAAAGGAGAACTCGAAATGAACAAAAAGCAGCAAGACGAACTCTATCAAAAATGGTTGAAAAGTGACGATGTAGAGCCTCCAGATGAATTGCTTGAGCCATACGATGAGGACATTGATCCTGAGACACAATTGACGCCTGAAGAGTTGGCACAAGCACAAGAACTGGGGAGCAATCTCTACCAACTGATACGCCCTGCAATTTGGCATAGATGGAAGTAGCACGACAGCGATGCACGTACCCGCTCGCATGGGCGGGTATTTTTGTGCGAGGGGCGTTTTCGCCAGTTTCAAATATTGGTGTGAAAAACACTTGCAATATTGTGGACAATATCGTATACTAAGAATGTCAGATGAATACAAAACAAATTGAAGGAGCAACAGAAATGAAGAGATATCCAAATCGCCGCTCAGTCCTATCAAACGAAGAGTATGCGGAGATCCAGCACGAGTTGAAGAATGCCGCTGAAGTCGATGACGCAGCCGGTGAGACGTTTGAGAACGAAGTCAACTCACATCTAGCAGCCACATGGACAGCTCGTAGCGGTCAAGAAATCAAAGTGTATGTGTGGGGTCGCTCGATCACGGTTGAGGTAGACGGTGAAGAGCATGAAGATTGCGAATTTGGTTCTGTTCCTCCTGCACAAGTAGCACAAGCCGCTAAACTCGGTATTGTTGCAAAGATCGGCCCTGTCGGTTGCACGGCAGCACAGAAAAAGGCGATTGAAGCCAAGATCAAGTAAGGAGACTGAAATGGCAAAGCACATTTTACGGACAGATCGTAGCGTCTATACGTCAGACCCACGCTTTCAAGAAATTGAAGCCTCTATCCCATCTGCCAACGAAATGGCGATACGTCGGCACGCGCTACGTGACCCTCTCTTTGATGCTCGTATGCTGGAGGCACTTGAAGGCGTAGATCTCTCGACACAAGAAGGTCAGGATTTCTACTGGGCGCATAGCCTTGCCATCGGTTGTCAACTGGATGAAGAAGGTTACTAATGGCGAAGTTTGGACCGGCGGCATTGCCGGAGAAAGAGAGGCGGCTTACCGTGTCGCTCTCTCTTTCCAACAAAATCACACCGGAGCAAGACTATCCACGGTTGCACCGTTTCCGTGATGCAGCAGAGGCAAGGGAAGGCCATGTGCTTTCTGATGCTGAACTGAACGAACTGGCGAAAGAGCTGGCGTATCGCGCGATTGATGCGTATTGCGAGGGCATCGAACGGGACAATGAGGCAATTATCGTATGATGCATTCTCCGCTGCTTGAGCGGAATGCGTGAGCGGCCCGATAGGGCAAAGTGGCGATGAGCCACGGAAGGAACCAAATATCATGACAACAACAAGTGGTTATCCGTATTATTATCCCCTTCATTGGGAGGGCACGCGCATTAGCTTCTCTCAGGTTTCTGATGAAGCTGCAAAACTCTTAGCATCTCTGAATATTCCGGTAAATCCGTGCTCAGAGGGAAGGTATGTAGACTTCCCAGAGGGAATGAAGTATGCAAATTCTGAGCAGGGAAAGCATACCTACACTCTTCCAAGCGGCACAAGTTTTATCATCTCGGAGGGTACAGACATCTTAGAGGTTGTGAATAAGTAGTCCATCCCCCAACACACAAGAGCAGGGTTCTCGACGGAGGCCCTGCTCTTTTCTTGCTTGTGCTATGGCTGCACAGTAGGTATATTCGTTGTATCCCCAAAGCTTCTTGCAACAGATGGAGGCTGCGTGAACGCTTGCTGTTGTACTGGCGGTGGTACTGCAACAGGAGGCGGTGCAGGCTGTACTATGGTTACTGGCGTAGGGGTCGTTGGTACAGGATGAGAGTGTACCTGAAACAACACCGGGAGTACGTTCATCAATTGCGAGATCACGTCTTGCAAACTTTGCTGTTGCGCTCCTATCTGGGCTTGTTGAGAAGGTGAGGGTGCTTTCAGTGCTGTACTCACACCCCAGAGGCCAGCAACTACCGTCAGAAAGGGAATAGCTTCCACATAGTCAATCTTCCCCAACACGAAAAGAATGGTCATTGCTGCAATTAATGCTACTGAGATGATGATAAGGGCGGCTTCTGTAATAGGATTGTTCGTATTGTTTGGCATAATTCCTCCAATGATTTATTTAAACGGCGCGACGGTTGCTTGTACGGCATGAATGGCGGCAATCGGGTCCGGGTTGTTCGTCGGTGGTGGTTGCGTTTGCAACTGGACTATCTGTGCTTGTAGATCAGCAATTTGCTTCAGTAGCTGCCCTACTAAGGGATCTTGACCGGGTTTGCTATACAGATGCAAGGGATACACGGTACCGGCATCGAGCGGGTGGTCAATGATGTGATCTTTATCGTACACCCACACGGCACGCTCAAAGAAAACCACAACAATACCTGATCCTGCCAACTTTGCAAACTCTGGTCCGAACTGCTCTATTTTCAGTTCGTTGCTGAGTGGTAAGCCTGCTGAGCTAAACCCGCAATAGGGCACACACCCGTTTGTCTGGTAATATTTCAGCATATCGCCATGCAAGATGATCGTCTTACCGTTCGGTGCATTCTTGCGTTGCCACTGATTACCATTTACTAGTGCAAAGTAGTCGCTCATGTGTGGCGTATTGAGATCGATTGTAGTTGACACGTCTTGCCCTCCATTTGCTAGATAAGTGAATAATTCATCCCAAGGATAGACGTTCGGACATCGGGCTCTAGACAATGGAGCGATATCGTTGTGTCCGATTATCCCACCCTTACCATCATTAGTCGCACGTCTTTTCGGAATATTGTGCCTCTCACAAATGTGTTGCACGAGGCGGAATGAGGCCGTTTTTTGTGCTGTGGTTAAGGGTGTGTCATTTGATGTAGAGGAATCGCAATGTTCGATCGATACTGATTTAACGTTGAGGTTAACCCCTAACGGAAGAAATGAAGCATGCCCCGTTTCCAAACAACAATTAGCTGCCGCGCCGTTTTTCTCCAAGACAACCTGAACTATAATACCGTCTTGTCCTACCACGTAGTGACTTGATGCCATTCTTGGGTCATTGGCAAAAAAGTTCGCTATGTCTTGAGCCGTTCCACCACTTGCTGTTTTGTGAATGACGACATAATCATGAGTATTTTGACCTATAAATGTCCGGCTTTCATCGACCAACATAAGTTGAGCCCCAGGCTCATCTGACTGCATAAATACCTCCTAAGCTAGCTTTATAAGCCGCTTTATGGTATAATAAGTTCAACAAAACATAATACCCCGGCGAGTGTTTCAGCACTCCCAGGGCGTGACGATACGTGACTTGAAGGAGACGTACCATATGACCATTATACTCCAAAGACGCTGCACTAAGTGCGGCAATGAATATCCTCTCACACAAGCGTACTTCCATAAGCTGAAAACCAATTCTTCTGGATTTCACCCTCACTGCAAAATTTGCCGCAATTCGTACCATCGACAACTTAGGGAAGTAAAGCCCGATCCCTATGATAAAGAGAAGAATCATCTGAAGTACTTGAAACGTCATGATGTGGCGCTTGAGTATAGAGATAGGTACTATCAATCTAATAAAGATGAGATTAAGCAGTACATGAGAGAGTACAAACACTCTCATCGAGCTCAGTGCATGATCTACAATCGCAATCGGGAAGCAGCGAGATTGAATACCCCTGGAAGGCATACTGAACAAGATATTCAAGATCAATATAAACGTCAAAAAGGCAGATGCTACTACTGCAAAGCTAAACTTGGAAAAGAAAGAGGTCGCTCTTATCAAGTTGACCATGTTATTCCTCTCACTCGTGATGGCAGTTCTAATGATCCTTGGAATCTCGTGATTACCTGTCCCTCATGCAATTCGAGTAAAAGGGATAAACTCTTGCACGAATGGCCTAAAGGTGGTAGATTGCTTTAGCATTTTCCTCAATGAAGAAGTAACGCAATAATCAGGTAAATGAGTGCCAGCAGTCCCAGGATGCCATACACGAGCCGGCGCACTCCTGGCGTGAAGCCAACTACGATTTCAAGGCATACAACGAGGACATACAAGATTAAGATAATGATAGGCTGTAGAAGTGGATGAAGCATAATCAATTCCTTTCTGTCTCATCACGCATTCGGTTCATCGGTGGTATGCAGTCCGATAATATGCGTACCCGCTGCATCACGAAACGTGATGATATCTTCGTTAATCTCCAGGTTAATCCCGCGCATTTTCTTGAGAGAAGTAATGATGAGCAGTGTCAAGTTATTGAGACGCTTATTCTCCGTCTCAAGACGCTTCACACGAGACTGCAAAAGATCGTTCTCAGCGGTGAGGGCTTCGCGCACACGCTGCTGAATGACTCCCTCAGATTTCGCAATGGTGGTGCGTATCACCATATAGCCGCCAAACACGGTGAGAAGCAGGAAAACGAAATTGGCAACTACCAGAATTTCTGTAAGCGTCATCTCGGTTACTCCTCATGACGTTCTAGAGGTGGTGCTATGTGAAGTGCTCGCTCTAATGCTGTCACGCGCAAGAGGAGTTCATTATGCTTGACCAGATAGAGCTTGATGAACTTCTGTATCTGGAAAATGGCAATCGGACCACACACGGCTAGGATGAAGAATGTGAGCGTGATCATAATACGGATAAAAAGAATGATATCCATCGTCTCTTTTGCCCTCCTTCTCTATACAGCAGTGATGTTAAATGGTCTATAAACTTGCATCAGAAGCCGATTTATGCTATAATGTGGAGGTAATAATGAAACCCCCGCGAGTGTGTCACCACTCCGGAGGCGTGACGATACGTGACTTGAAGGAGACGTACCATGGATACCATTATACCACTCAAACGCTGCAACAAATGCCTCAAAGAGTTCCCTGCTACCACTGAGTACTTTACTGCTCATAAACGTGGTCGCTATGGGTTGAATGAAAAGTGCAAAGGGTGTCGCAAGGCATCTCGCAGGAAGACCCCACTTCTTGAACCTGCACCATATGGACATAAACGTTGTTCCAAGTGCAAAGAAATCAAACCTGCCACGAGTGAGTACTTTCATAGAAACCCTAAGGGTGTTTATGGATTGGTTTCTAGATGTAAGCAGTGTGTTTGTCCTCCAAAGGCTCTCATTGTTCCTGAAGGCTACAAATACTGCCATGACTGTCAACAAGCTCTTCCGGCTACAATTGACTACTTTTATAAGCGTACAACGACTGCTATCGGTCTTGGTCCTTACTGCAAACCATGCTCTTTGGTGAGAGGAAAACGCAGCCTGCAACGCGCGAAAGAATGCCCGCCGACTCTTCCTGATACTCTGACTACTTTGGTATGTGTCGCTTGTGGTGAAGAAAAGCCCATTGCAAAGTTTCCCAAACGCCTTACATATCGATATGGTATGGATACAAGGTGTAGAACATGTACCAATAAAGCGCATAAGATCATTATGGATAAGCCAGAACAAAAGGCAAAACTCGCCATACTCAATCATCGCAACTATGAAGAGAACAAACCTGCTAGGAAAGAGAGACATCAGGAGTGGAAGCATAATAATCCTGAGTGGGTTGTTGCTGATACCCATAAGCGGCGTGCTCTCAAGCGTTCTGTTCCTGGTACTTATACTCCTGAACAGATTCGAGAAAAGTTGAAACTTCAGAAGTATCGTTGCTACTATTGTCAACACAAACTTGAGAAGGAAGACGGCAAATACATTTATCACGTTGATCATACTATCCCCCTGACACGCTTGGATGCTATGCCGCGTAATGACATCTCCTATGTTGTCTTGGCTTGTCCTACCTGCAATATGAAGAAGTTCACGAAACTTCCACACGAATGGTTTGAGGGCGGTAGATTGATGTGACAATTTATCTCCTTAAACGGCAGTTATATTGAATGGAATTCCGTCAAAAACTACGAGGTCTGCCGTACTATTGGACGGAGGGTACAGAGCTTTGATAATAATATTGCCAGTGAATGCCGCCGCTACGTCAGCTACAGACGGCTTATAGAGCACTACCGCTGGATAGGTGGACATCACGGTAAATGTACCCGTACCCGTCGTGTCCACATTGTTCAGTGTGCGAAAGATCATAGTGAAGTTGCTTATAGTGACGCCCGTAAGGTTATCAGGCGCACCCCCCGCATTCAAGGGAATTTGCCAGGATGGGAAGGTGTCAGAGGTATACCACGCTTGATAGTCTGCCATCAGGTTCCTCTCCTATTGGTTGTTGGAAACACGCCCGTTCGTCTTGCCGTTGTTGGGAATACGCCCGATCTGCGTGATGTTGCTGGAAAGAGTGCTGAGTGAAAAAAGAGATAGGGGCCAATGTCTATTGTCCCTTTGAGCGAGCGAAACGCATTGCTATAATCCGTCGCTGGTGCTCCTGTACTTACGCCTGCATTGATGCAGGGGCTATTTGCCAGGAGATGATAATCACCACTGCCATTGACTTGATAATTGATAAATTGCGGATTTCCTAATTGGCTATTGGAGAAGGGGAGATGCGAATAGTAGAAGAGGGTCGCATCGCTCGCCCACGGACGAAACGCCCCCGCATCATTGCCAAAGGCGCAATTATTGGTGTAGTTGTTGCCCGTACCAAATGCGCCTACCCCGAAAAGTGTCTCATTAAAGCCATAGCCTGACCCGCTTACGCTGGTAATGTGATTATTGGCGGCAATGTTATTTGCCACCGTTACATTGGTGATGGTTTCCAGATCCGAGCCAACCATATAGCCGCCACAGCCATTTTCGGCACTGAGATTATTGAAAATCTGAGAGCCTGAACAGTTGTGCCACAGGTGAATACCCCAGGATGAACACTTAAACACAATGTTGTTATAGATGCTGCAATTGTGCGCTGAAATATAAATGCCCTGACACAGCAGGTTGGGAACGCCGGGAGGTCCAACATTCACCACAATATTATTGAAAACAGACACATTCGTAGTTGGAGGTGTGTCGGATGCGATACCCGCGCCCCCAAGCCCAAGGGGAATACTAAAATCAGGACAAAGAATATCATGGACGTAGCATGACTGGACAGATCCATAACTGCCATAATGGATGATGCCAAAGTCGGCATTTCCACTGACCTCAAAGCCAATGATATCCGTATAGTTGCCGTAACTTGACCAAATTTGCCCATGACTGTACAACACGACGGGTTGAATGAGCTTTGCCGCCCACTTCACCGTTGAACTGTATTGGATATGAGCAAGGGGCGTGCCATTGGTCATGTTCATAAAGGAGGTAGAGTTGTCAGGGCGGTAGGTGCCTGCCCCCACTTGCACACTATCCCCGGCTTGCACGACAAGTAACGACTTCTGAATGGTTGCAAATGGTTGTGACTGCGTGCCAGGATTGCTATCACTCCCTGTCGTGGCAACATAGTAGGTCGTAGGCGTTGCCGTAATCAGCACTTGATCAAACAGCACAATATCGCTGGCACTCGCAAGATTAGCAAACAACCCGTACTTGCCGAGTCCCAGACTGCTATCTGTGACCTGGATATTCCACGTAGAAGGTTCACTTGTGCCATCAGGCCAGACTCGTACAGAAAAGGTTGTGCCGCTCATATTGACATGCATTTGATAATTGGTGTTTGCCACAATGGTGGTCGTACCCGTTGGACTGAGCAACGTCAGCGCACCACTCACGCTCTTGCGGATGCGTACCGCGCCATTTTGTATCTCAACACGCATCCAATTGCTCACATCGACGTAGTGGATGACAAAGCCTGCAAAGTCACTGAGTGAGGACATGGAAAAGCGAGCTTTCAGGTCTCCATTGACAATCTGCCCACTGCCAAGCAAGAGGAAGTTATTGGATGTTGCCGGTCCCGTGACCTGTATTTTATTGGAGACAATCGAGAGGGCAGACGTTCCGATGGGTTGTGAATACGTTTCCCCATCGGAAGCCGTTCCAAGCCCCGTTTGATTAGCTCGTATACAGGTATCTTGTGCAATGGTTATTTGTGCCATCTCTTGCCTATTTCGTTTCTAGATCGATGATTAAATCACCCGCGCCGACAGCATCACTAGCGGTATCAGCAGAACTTACCGTTGTACTCAGTGCAATGCCTGTTGCAAAGACGCTCCCCACGGGGAATGAGCCTGCTATTTGTCCCGTTGCAGGGACAAGGAATGTCTTTACTGGTACATCTGTTCCCACTGTCGGATTCGACGCCTTATTATAAAAATGGACATAGCGTATGGCGGCATTGGTATTGAGGATGTTGTAGTTGTAGACTTGCCCTGCCGATGCCTTCACCGTTGTTGCATTGGTGCTTGCTGCACTCACGAGGTGATAGGGTGTTGAGCCGCCCGACGTTGCAGCATTGGGAACGGCTGTCCACACGCCATTTTGCGCGGCATAGACCGCCATAGCGTGCATGGCAGATGGAAGCGCGTGGAGTTCCATCACGCCCGCCGTTGTACCCGATGCGATGCCAGTGACATTGAGTCGGATATAGCGCGTATTGATTGGCCCATACCAGACACCTGTTGTGGTAGATGATGTGGCCTCTGGCCCACCTAAACCAGAGCCAACGGTTTGCAAGGCAATCGAGACCCAGTTGGTGTTATCATTTGACCCCTGGAAGGTCACGGTGCTTGATCCGCCCTGACCTGTGATGTGAACAGATACCCAACGGTAGTTAAGAGCATCCGTACTGCCCACGGCTTGTACGGTGGTGGTGGTGAAGGAGACTTCTTTATCGGCCCCGGCAAAGAGTTGAGCCGCTTGCGATGACAAAGCGTTCGATGCGGATGTAGCGGCAAGCACGTTCGCAATGTTCGTGCCATCGCTCACCTTTGATGTTAACGTTTGGTCAGAGGCAATGTTCACCGCTAAACTGTTCGAGGTAACTTGCGCACCGATTGCCGGGAACTTTGCCAGTAACCGCTTGAAGAGGGCTATCAGTGAGAATGTACCGCTATCGGTCGTAGCTGAAGCATCGGCTTGTGCTCCAATGGTCGCAATGGCTCCATCGGCAAAATCCCCACTTGCCGCCTTCGTTGCCATTTTGCCAGATGTCACAGCCCCCGCAATTGTAGCAAGATTACCGCCTTCTGTCGCGGGTGAGGCTGGTATCTTGTTGGTATTCGTCACGATGGTGTCTAAATCAGTCTTGGATGCCGCTGTGCTTGTGTCAATCGTCGCAAGATGTCCACCACTTTCCAGAGCAAGCAGCGATGTATTGAGGTTGGTTCCTGCATTAGCCGTTACAGAGCCAATGCTGTTTGTTCCCGGTGGGAGGCTCTTACTTACAAAGCCGCCGTCCGTTGCTAAACTGCCCACAATCTTGACGGTGACACTATCCCCCCCTGCAAACGGATGTGCTCGTACTCTGAATGCCTGGAAACCCGCTGCATTGCCCTGATAGGTTATCGGAGCACCACCTACGACGCTGCTTACCGCTACATCTGAGGTTGAGCCAATCGGGACACCAAACGCTTGATACCAACTCCCTGATCCGGTCAGTTGAAACTCAAAGAACAGAGTGGTACCCGCGCTAAATGTGCCCGTTGCCTCAACGGACCATGAGGCAACACCCGCCCCAAAGTTTGCACTGACGACGCCCTGATCTGCCGTGATGGGTGAGCCAGTGGTAGCTACAACATCCGTTGGCGGCGTTGTACTTATGCCCGTATTGGCAATGCTTACCATGGCTTCCTGCCACTGATCATTTGAAAATGTTGGCATTGTTTGTTATCTCCATGATCCCTTCCTCAACGTTTCTCTAAAAGCGCTAGGGAAGAGATACGAACTTATAATCCTTCGATGATCACCAGGCTGGTGATTGCTCCGCTGCCGCCGCTCTGGAAACCAATATGGTCAATAGCCGCTTCAAAATAGCCAAACGATTTATCTTTGATATAGGTCTGCGTGGTCGTTGCACCGCCCGCAGCCGCCAAGCTTGTGATGACATTTATGTTTTGCGCACTTGTTCCTACCCGCAATTCGATGATATGGAGGCTGCCTGTCTCAACTTTGCCGCCACTCGTAAAGGCAGTAGGCAAGGTAAGAGCCGTGGTACTGCCGCTTGTATTCTGGAAGCCATTGAGCCAGAGCAGTACTTTTTTGTAGTGTGGTCCCTGGAATGGCATATATGCCGTGGCTGTTCCTGTTGTGCCGCTGAGTGTCGTTGCCGCTGCATTGTCTACCTGTGCAAGCCACCGCTCTAGCTCGTTAAACAGAGCAGCCGATAGACCGGGGCTGCTTCCATTTGTGAACGGTCCTGTTGGACTATATGGTCCTGCCATACGTTTCTCCTATACTTCCGCTTTTAGCGATGAGAAAAAGAATGTATAATCAAGATGGTTGTCTAGAGAGGGAGTAATTACCCCACTTGAAAAGATGTAGCCTTGCATCCTGACAACCAAAAAGAACAAGGCATTAAACGAAAGGCAGTTTAAGTCATGGATGACTCTCCTCATGCTTCGACGAAGCGATGTACAGGCCCATGTGGGCGTACTCTCCCTGCCACTCCTGAATACTTTACCCGTGCCAAACTTGGTAAATATGGGTTGGACGCAACTTGTAAGGATTGCGAAAAAAGATACCGACAAGAGCATAAAACTGAGATAGCAGAACAGAAGAGACGATACCGACAAGAACACAGCGAGGAACAGAAACAATATAATATTGCTCATAGTGAAGAGAAGAGAGAATACAACAAACGATATCGTCAAGAACACCCAGAATACTTCAGGGAGAAGGAACTCCAGCGTAGAGAATGGCATAAATCGTATAGGGAAGCACATAAAGATTACTATCAGGAATGGCATAGGCAATACCGACAAACTGAAAAAGGCAAGATGGTAGAACTCACGACAGTTCATAATCGTAGATCGCGAAAAATGGCTGTCAAGGGAACTTATACGGCACAACAGATTCGTCAGCAGTATGATCGGCAAAAAGGGAAGTGCTACTACTGCCACAAAAAGGTAGAATGGGGCAAACACCACATTGATCATACGTTTCCCTTGAGTCGTGTTGCTGGTACGGACATTCCCGCCAATGACATCAGTTACCTCGTACTGACTTGTCCTACATGTAATCGGAGCAAGCATAACAAATTCCCTTGGGAATGGCCCGAAGGCGGTAGATTGTTGTAATTTTTCGTTCATATCTAGCTATAAATCCAATCAAGGACGAACTGAATACTTTCAACATCTGTTTTTGTGTGGTTATACAGACCTCGTGCGAGAAGCACACCGCTATTCGGTGCATTCGTTGCGTTGCCGCCCCAAAAGCCAACCTCAGCTATCGCTATCCCTGGGATATCACCGGGTGCTAGGTACAAATTCACCAGGATTT
>Ga0209647_1002233_pt1 | contig 15737 bp, 12 predicted proteins | sample GraSoi_2013_60cm_FD_185827 | JGI IMG/M metagenome (GOLD analysis project Ga0209647, IMG submission 185827) | Grasslands soil microbial communities from the Angelo Coastal Reserve, California, USA - Sample 9_17_2013_60cm (SPAdes) (version 2) | ecosystem: Environmental > Terrestrial > Soil >...
GCATCGGCTTCGAAGGCCAGGCCAGACTTTTCCGCATCATGCGAGAACTGGCGGGGCTTTAAACCGCTATTCCGCACCTTCCAGCGCTGCCGGAATCTCGATCGGTGCTTTGGGACCGCGGAGACGAACGTAAATTTGCAACCCGATCAACAGCACGCACAGGAAGATGAACACCGCACTGATTGGACGCTCGACGAACACAAGGATGTCACCGCGCGAAATCAGCATGGCGCGCCGGAAGTTCTCCTCGAAGCGCGGCCCCAGCACGAAGCCGAGCAAGATCGGTGCCGGATGGAAGCCGAGCCGCAGCAGCACATAGCCCAAAATGCCGATGGCGACTGTTTCACCGACCTGGAACATGTCGTTGTTGGCGGCATAGACCCCGATGCTCACGAAGAACAGCGCGCTCGGATAGAGATATTTGTAGGGAATCGTCAGCAGCTTCACCCAGATTCCGATCAGCGGCACGTTCAGCAGAACGAGCATAATGTTGCCGATCCAGAAGCTGGCGACGAGGCCCCAGAAAATATCCGGATGCTCTTTGATCAGCTGCGGACCAGGCACGATGCCCTGAATCATCAGCGCGCCAAGCAACAGCGCCATCACCGCGTCGCCCGGAATGCCGAGACTCATGGTGGGAATGAAATCGCCCTGCACCGAGGAATGGGTCGAGGCCTCAGGCGCTATCACCCCTTCGATCAACCCAGTGCCGAATTTTTCCGGGTGTTTCGAGATTTTCTTTTCCGTTGCGTAGGCAACGAACGAAGCGATGGTCGGCCCGGTGCCCGGAATGAGCGCGCACAAACTGCCGACCAGCGTACCGCGGAACATCGGCGCGATTGCCTGCTTCACGTCGGCCCTGGTCGGACGCATGTCGCGCAAGCGGACTTTCGTATAGGCCGTATTGATCTGCGACACCTGGTTGACGCTGTTCATGAACTCGGCGATGCCAAACAAGCCAAGCGCGAGCGCTACCAGCTCGATGCCGTCATCAAGATGGGTCATTCCGAAAGTGTATCGCTCGGCGCCGGTCTCAAGATCGGTGCCGACGATGCCGAGCATCAACCCGAGCACTGTCATCGCCACGCCTTTGATCGGCGAGCCGCGCGCCAGCGTCGAACCGGCCAACAAGCCCAGCAGCATCAACGAGCAAATTTCAGCCGGGCCGAATTGCAGCGCGACCTGCACCAGCACCGGCGACAGAAAAATCATCTCCGTGATGCCCCAGGAGGCACCCACGAACGACGCCATCACGGTCAATCCCAGCGCAACGCCGCCCCTGCCTTGCTTCGTCATGGGGAAGCCGTCGAGACACGTCACCGCATGTGGTGGATGACATGGCAAATTGAGCAGGATCGAACAAATCGCGCCACCATACTGCGCGCCGTACATGACACCGGCGAGCATCAGGATCGCGCCGACCGGTTTGATACCGAATGTAAGGGGCAGCAGAATCGAAATCGTCGCCAGAGGGCCCATGCCCGGCAACACGCCGACCATGTTGCCGACCAGCACGCCGATGAAGCACCACATCAAATTGTGGGGCTGCAGCGCGACGCCAAACCCGTACCAGAGATCGGTTAGTGCTGTTGAGATCAAAAGCCCCTCCACGTCAGCAACGGCATCGGCACTTGCAAAAGATATGAAAACAATCCAACGCCGAAAATAGTCACGACCGTCGCCAAAATAACAGAGCTCTTAAGTGTCGCTGCGCGATCCCCAAGCGCGGAAACGAATACGCAAGCAAAAATGCCGGGCATCAGCCCGAAGAAACTGCCGAACAAGATGAAGCACAGCGGCCCGGCAAGAATGCAGGCCCAGCCAAGCCATTCGGGATGCTCGGGCAAAATACGTTCGTCCTCGCCTTCCGGCGCCGTGAGGGCGGTTCCGGCAATCAGGATTCCGAGAAAAATCAAAATGATGCCGAGCGCGGTCGGCAAGAATCCCGGGCCCATATGCATCAGGGTGCCGAGGCGATACCCCGGCCCTTTCAGGGCCATCACCAAACCGAAAAAGATGATCAGCCCGCCAGCATAAAAATCGCGCTTTCGCACGAGATTCTGAACAAGCTGCATGACCGGGCCGCGTGCGGGGCGCAAAGTTTCCTCCACCATTTTATCGTTCTAGCCGTCGCCCCAATGAGGATTAGGACGGCTAGGGGCTACTATCAATCCCCGTGCACCGCAATACGGAACGGGGCATTTTCAGCGGTCTTTGGCCGTGCTGACTCCCAGTAAAACCTTTGTAAACGTTGCGGGGCCATACTGCCAGTTAACACCATTATGCGACATCAGTTGCCAATTCTGGAACCCCTTTTGTCGACTGTAGCCAGCTCGTTTCGTCGAGCGCACATACTCGAACCTGAATCTTGATCATGACCGCCGCCAAAGCACCGACGATTGCGTTTGTCATCCCTTGTTACAATGAACAAGTTGGCATTCAGCACACACTCACGTGTCTCCTTGCCGATCTCGACAAGCTGGAAAAATCAAAGGCTATCTCGCCGAAAAGTTACGTATTGTTGGTCGATGACGGCAGCACCGACCGGACCTGGGCGCTGATTGAAAGAGCCTCGCATAAGCACGCGAAACGCGTTCGAGGCCTCAAATTGTCGCGCAATGTCGGGCACCAGAACGCGCTCCTTGCGGGCCTGCTTGAGCAGGTCGGAAAATCTGATGCGGTCATATCGCTCGATGCTGACTTGCAAGACGACATGTCGGTTGTCGCGGAGATGATCGAGCACTTCAACAACGGGACCGAAATTGTATTCGCTGTACGCAAAAGGCGTAACAGCGACAGCCGCTTCAAACGCGGCACTGCCGATCTTTACTATCGTACCCTGAATTGGCTTGGCGCCGATATCATTCCGCACCATGCGGACTTCCGTTTGATGAGCGATCGCGCGCTGCGCGCACTTTCGCTCTACGGCGAATCGCACGTATTCCTGCGCGGCCTTGTTGTCCAGCTTGGCTTCAAGACGGCAACCGTCACATTCGACCGGCTCCCGCGGCAGCACGGCGAGACCAAGTACACCTTGGCCAAAATGGTTGCCCTTGCCCTCGACGGGATTACGTCACTGTCGGTGCGACCGATCCGCATCATCGCTTTGATGGGGATTATTTTGTTCGTCGTTTTTATCGGCATGAGCGTCTGGGTTTTCACCACGTGGCTTGCAGGTCATACGGTGCAGGGCTGGACTTCGGTCATGTTGCTATTCTTGCTCATCGCCTCGTTTCAGACTTTCGCTATCGCGGTGATAGGCGAATATGTCGGGAAAATATATTTCGAGGCCAAATCGCGCCCGCGTTATATTGTCGAGCAAGAAATCGGCGGTCCGGCGGCAAAGCCCGAAGCCGGCACGACTCGCAGTCGGACAGAGGCTCTGCAACCGTCGAAAATTGGGTATTCGCGCGCAACACTCTGATCGGTTATGGTGGGGTCACGACGCGACCCCACATCTCTGCTCAGCAAAGCGCCAATGGATACCGACGTTCTCCGCCGACTGCACTATGCCGCCGCCATTGCCTGTGGTGTGTTTGCAGCTCTGGTTATGCATATTCTGCTCACCGTGTCCGGCATTGGGCTCGACTCCGTATTGCGAGACAGTGCCATCGGCAACAAGCAGCAATTTATTTCGGCCATGGCCTGGTGGGCTATCGGCGGCGCCGCCTTCGTCGGCGGCTGGGCATCGGGCGCCTACCTGATCGCGGCGGCTCGTGAGCGCGAATTGGTCTTTCGGCTTGCACAACGATTTCTAATTGCGTTGGTATTTGTGGCTGCCACCGCCGGTGGAATCATGAGCAAGACAGGCAACCTGGGCGGTACAGTCGATGTAATTGCAGGCCTTGCCGCGCTCGGGCTAGGACTGATCTGTGCGTTTTGTGGAGCACGGCTCGCATATCTCAATGCGGAGCAGGTCTAGCGGCCACGGAAATCGGCGCGCGGTGCAGCATTTCCGCAACCGCTACGAGTAACAGCGAAGTTATTTGCTGGCGCACGAATTCTCATCGAAGCTATTTACGGTCGGAATACGCGAATACCGCCACAAAGGCCGACGGCCGCAACAACGGTGGAGCGAAATTAATTCCCGAAGCGCGACCTAGAAAATCCGCACGACAACGCCGATGATGCGCAATAACGAAGGTCAATAGTTGAGATTGAAAAGAATTGACATAAGCGAAGATGGGATAACGGCCATGTTTTTTTCGGCGCTGAGATCATCCCTACTAGCACTTCTCATTCTTGCGCCGGTCACGGCGCTGGCACAGAGCCCAAATCAACCGCCGGCTCAACCGGCCGCCACCGACCAGCAATTGCTCAAACCCGAACAGCTGGACGCGCTCGTCGCGGGCATCGCGTTATATCCCGATGCTTTGCTTTCCGAGATACTCATGGCCTCAACCTATCCGCTTGAGATTGTGCAGGCCGACCGCTGGGTGACTGAGAACAAAAATCTCAAGGGCGACGAGCTGAAAGCTGCGACCGACAAACAAGGCTGGGACAACAGCGTCAAGGCTCTTGTTGCAACGCCTTCTGTCCTGTCGATGATGAGCACGAAGCTTGATTGGACGGAAAAACTGGGCGACGCCGTTCTCGCTCAGCAGCCTGACGTGATGGATGCGATCCAGAGGCTGCGAACGAAAGCGCAGGCCAATAACAAGCTAAACTCAACCAAAGAACAAAAGGTCACGGTCCAGCAGGACCAGGGCAAGCAAGTCATCGTCATCGAACCGACAGCACCCGACACTCTCTATGTGCCGTACTACGATCCTGCGGTCGTCTACGGCGGTTGGCCCTACCCCGCCTACCCGCCTTATTACTTCCCGGCGCCTGGCTACATCGCGGGCGCGGTCATCGGGGCCGGAATAGCGTTCGGCGCGGGCTATGCGATTGGACGCTGGGCGTCGGGCGGCAATTATTGGGGCGGCGGTTTCAATTGGGGCGGCAACAACATCAACGTCAACCGGAACGTCAACATCAACAATAATTGGCAGCACAATCCCGCACACCGGCAAGGCGTCAGGTACAACAACGCGAACGTCTCGCAGAAATTTGGTAACAACAACATCCGCGGCGGGGCCCAGAACCGGATGGATTACCGCGGCCGCAGCGGCGAGCAGGTTCTCAAGCCCGGCGGCGGGCAAGCCAACCTGGGCGATCGTGGTGGCGCCAATCGACCGAACGCGGGCGATCGTGGCGGGGCCAATCGGCCGAACGCCGGCGATCGCGGCGGTGGCAACCGGCCAAACGCGGGCGCCGGTGGCAACCGGCCCGGCGCTGGCGGCGGCGGGAAAGAGCGCCCGAGCGCGGCGAACCGGCCAGCAGCGCGCGGCGGCGGCGGTGGCCGCGACGGCGCGTTCAATAATGTTCAGTCCGGAAAGGCGGCCCACGCGCAAGCGGCGCGCGGCCGGGCCAGCGCTGGCGGCGGCGGAGGTGGTGGTGCGCGCGCGGGCGGCGGAGGCGGCGGAGCACGGGCGGGCGGCGGCGGTGGCGGAGGCGGAGCCCGTGGCGGTGGCGGTGGTGGTGGCCGCGGCGGTGGTGGCGGCGGCGGCGGACGGCGCTCAGATATTCGATTGAAGCACGATATTGCGCTGATTGGCCGGCTCGACGATGGCCTTGGGTTCTATCGCTTTAGTTACAATGGTAGCGGCAAAGCCTATGTCGGCGTCATGGCACAGGAAGTACAAACTGTCGCGCCAGACGCGATCATGCGGGGTCGCGATGGCTATTTTCGGGTCTATTACGAAAAGCTTGGGCTGAAATTCGAGACCTACGATCAGTGGGTCGCTTCCGGTGCCCGAATTCCATCCACTGCTCACGCGCTCCACAATTGAAGTCAGCTTCTAATGAGTCCGAGGATGTCATGACCAACGCAGTGTACGTTCGCTTTTTCGGCAAACTCGCCTCGTTGACGGCGGCAATGCTCTTCGTCGCATCTGTGGCGAGCGGGCAAGAGTCTTTCAAGACACCCGAAGCCGCGGTCGACGCTCTCGTTGGAGCCGCGAAAAGCGGTGACCGCAAAGGGGTTATGACAGTGCTCGGTGCAAAAGCGGCCGATATTGTGTCATCGGGCGATCCCGTCGCCGATGAGGACGCACGCAAGAGAGTCATTACAGCCTTTGATGCAAAACATCAGATCGCCATGGATGGCGATAGCAAAGCGACAATGGTGATCGGCCCAGAAGATTATCCGTTCCCGATCCCGCTCGTGCGCAAAGATGGGATGTGGCAGTTCGACACCGCCGCCGGCCGCCAGGAGATACTATTTCGCCGGATAGGCCGCAACGAGCTCAATACCATCCAAAGTTCTCTTGCTTACGTCGACGCACAAAATGAGTACGCAGAAAAAGATCGTACGGGCGCAGGCAAAGGTATCTATGCGCAACGCGTTGTCAGCAGCGCGGGCAAGAAGGACGGCCTCTACTGGCCGGACGACCAGGGCAATGACGCAAGCCCCTTGGGCGATCTTGTCGCAAAAGCGACGTCTCAGGGATATCGCGTCGGTGGCGGGCAGATCCCTTACCACGGCTACTACTATAAAATTCTCACGAAACAGGGCCCTGCCACTCCAGGTGGGGCGTTAGATTACGTCGTCAAGGGCAACATGATCGGTGGCTTTGGGCTCGTCGCCTATCCGGCCGAGTACCGCAACTCCGGCGTGAAAACATTTATCGTCAATCACAGCGGTGTCATTTACGAGAAAGATCTTGGTCCGAATTCTGCAGAAATCGCCGGACGAATGACGTCATTTAATCCGGACGACACGTGGCAGAAGGTCGACGCCGCGTCTCAATGACGAACAGGCAAATTTGAATTGCAAAAGACCGCCATGAGGCGGTCTTTTCATTTCAGCCCAAACGTTGAGCAAGCTAGCGTCAGGCTGACGTTTTATGGATATCCGCGGCACGGCCAGCAGGCGGCCGTGTCCCCGGCCGCAACCTTTCGCGGATGGCCTGGAAAGTGACGTAGAGGGGCGGAATTGCGAAAATGCCAATGAACGACGCGAATATCATGCCGCCGAACACTGGCGTGCCGACATTCCGGCGCGCGAGCTCAGACGCGCCGCTTGCCACAACGAGAGGAAGGAGTCCGAGGATGAAAGCAAATGATGTCATCATCACAGGCCGGAATCGCAACCGTGCGCCTTCGGTCGCGGCCTCAAGCAAGGGAACGCCTTTTTCTCGCTGTTCCTTGGCAAATTCGACGATAAGAATTCCATTCTTAGCGGCCAGGCCAATCAGCACAACCATTCCGATCTGCCCATAGAGATCGAGCGTGAGACCGCCGAGAACGACCGCAATAAACGAGCCCAAAATACCGACCGTGACCGACAACAATACGGGGACGGGTATCGTCCAGCTTTCATACAGCGCCACCAGAAATAGATAGGCGAACAGGACGGCAAAGCCGAGAATGATTGCCGTCTTGCCTTCTGCACGTTTTTCCTGAAACGCGGTGTCGGTCCACTCCCCGGCATACCCTGGCGGCAAAGTACGCGCGGCCACCTCTTCCATCGCCTTGAGCGCCTGGCCGGATGAAACACCTGGCGCCGGACTGCCTTGAATGGTTACGGCTTGCCGGTTGTTGTAGCGAATGAGACCCGGTGGACCGACGACGACCCGAGCTTCCGCCAGGCTCCGCATCGGAATCATTTTCCCGTCGGCGCTTCGCACGTTAATTCGGAAAATATCGTCGATGCCAGATCTGTCGCTCGATTCAGCCTGGATCTGGACTTGCCAGGTCCGGCCAAACAAATTCATGTTGTTGACGAAATATCCTCCGAGCGACGCCTGGAGAGCCTCGAATACCGAATTTAAAGACACCCCTAGAATTTGTACTTTGTCGCGATCGATATCGAGATAGATCGACGGGTTCGTCGCAGAGAACGTAGAAAATACGCGACTTAACCGCGGGTCCTGGTTTGCGGCAACGATGAGCCCGCGCAATGCCTGGGCCAGGTCTTTTGGGTCGCCGCCGCTAAGATCCTGAAGAATATATGCGAAGCCTCCGCCGCTCCCAAGACCAAGGATTGGCGGTGGTGCAAGCGGAACGACCTGCGCCCCCTGGATTTGCCGGAACTTCGAACCAAGTCGTGCAATCACTTCACGCACACCCAGCCCAGTGTCCTTGCGATCTTCGAATGGCTTGAGGGTGACGACAAAAAATCCGGCATTCGATTGGGAATAATTATCGATAAAATTCAGGCCAATAACGGACGTAACGTCCTCGACCGCTTTTTCCTCGCGCAAAATGGCTTCGCCCTGCTCCATGATATCCGTCGTGCGTGCAATTGACGCGCCTCCCGGCATCTGCGCAACGACGAACAAAGCGCCTTGATCATCTTCCGGCAGAAAGCCTGTTGGCGTAATCTTTGACAGCGCGACAACTCCAACGCCACTGATGGCGACCAGCACGAGTCCGATGACGGAGATTCTGACAAGACGCGCGACGATCGAACCGTAGCGATCCCGCACATAGTCGATCGAACCCATCACTCGTCCCATGATGCCTCGTCGCGGCCCGTGATGAGGCCGCAACAGCACCCCGCAGAGTGCCGGAGAAAGAGTGAGCGCATTGATGGCGGAAAGAAACATTGAAACCGCGACCGTTACAGCAAATTGCCGGAACAGCTCACCGGAAATACCGGGTATGAACGCAACCGGCACGAACACCGAAAGCAGCACGAGCGTGATCGCGATGATCGGTGCTGTGATTTCCGACATCGCCCGTTTGGTCGCCTCCGCCGGTGTAAGCTCTGGGTGTTCTTCCATCACCCTTTCAACGTTTTCGACCACGACGATTGCGTCGTCGACAACGATTCCGATGGACAGCACAATGGCCAGAAGCGAAACGGAATTGGCGGAATATCCGACAGCTAACAAGACGATAAATGTGCCGATGAGGCTGACAGGCACCGCCAAGGTCGGAATTAACGTAGCGCGCACACTGCCAAGGAAAAGGAATACAACGATCACGACAAGAATGAACGCCTCAATGAGCGTTTTTTGAACCTCGTGTATCGTGTCCTTAACGAAGACCGTCGGGTCGTACGTAATCTTCCAGGTTAAATCTTCCGGAAAGTTTTTCTGTAATTCTTCGATTCGGCCGCGAACCGCATTCAGTGTGGTGATGGCGTTGGCGCCGGGTGTTTGGTAAATGGCAATAGCGGCGGCCGGCCCTCCATTGAGCCGCGTCTCTCGATCAAGATTTGCTGCGCCCAAATCCACCCTGGCAAGATCGCGAAGGCGGAGCACAGACCCATCCGGGTTGGTCCGGATAACGATATTTTCGAATTCGGGAACGCTGCTAAGCCGGCCTTTGGTCTGAATATTCAGCTGTAGCTGCTGATCATTTGCCGCCGGACGCGCGCCAATACGACCGACGGCTGCCTGAATATTCTGCGACTGAATCGCGTTGATGATATCGGCTGTTGTCAGGTTAAGACCCGTGAGCCGATCGGTCCGCACCCATACACGCATCGAGTAGTCTTGCGGACCCCAGAGCGCTGCATCGCCAACGCCGGGAGTACTTTTGATCTGGTCCAGCAGATTTATGGTGACGTAATTTGAAAGAAATAGTTGATCGTGGCTGTGCTTCGGTGAGTAGACCGCGATGACACCAAGCAAGGCCGACGATTTCTTCTTTACCGTAACGCCTTGGCGCTGCACTTCGGGTGGCAGACTCGAGAGAGCAACCTGAACCCGATTGTTGACGTTGACGGCGTTAATGTCGGGATTGGTACCAAGTTCGAAGGAAACGATGAGCGAATAACTTCCATCGTCGCCGCTGATACTTTTCATGTACATCATTTTGTCGACGCCCACGACCTGGGCCTCGATGGGCTGGGCCACGGTCGCGGCAACAACGGCGCCGGAGGCGCCCGGATATACTGCAGTTACAGACACCTGTGGCGGCACAATATCCGGGTATTGTGCGATCGGAATCGATACCAGCGCTAGCGCGCCGGCGATCGTCGTCACGATAGCAATGACGATCGCGAGCCGCGGACGGTCAACGAAAACGGATGACAACATTTGTCAGCCCCGCTCAGCCACAGGCGGCGAGGGGGTCGCACGTACAGCAATTCCGGGCCGCACGCTTTGCAGGCCTTCGACGATAACCAATTCGCCTCCGGTGAGACCCGACTCAACGACAACACCGGTCCCGCTGGCACCGGCTGTTTTAATGCGCCTTATGGCCGCTTTCCCGTCTTCGACCACGAACACATAGACGCCGCCCTGATCCGCCAACAAGGCCGATTGAGGTATTACGATTTTCTTCTCAGGAGTCCCGAGTTCGACAACGACTGTCAGCAGCTGGCCGTCAATAAGGCCTGCTTTCGGATTGGGAAATGTAGCGCGCGCACTCACCGTATCGGTCGCGCGGTCAACCGTGACATCGATAAAATTCACCTCACCAATCTGATCGTAATAAGCACCGTCCGAATATCGAAGTTTGACCTTGAAGCTCTTTACGTCGGGCCGTTTCCCGGCCTGCTGAGCGCGCAAAAAATCGCGCTGGCTAACCGGAAAGGTCACGTACATCGGGTCCTGGCTTACAATTGTCGCCAAAGTCCCCGAATTAGGGGTCACAACATTGCCTTTTGTAATGTTGGTGAGGCCGATTTTTCCTGAAATAGGCGAGGTAATGTCGGTGTAACTAAGGTTGATCTGCGCGGTTTGCAGATTGGCCTCGGCCTCCAAAATCGATCCTTTGGCTTGCTGATCCGCCGCCAGTGCCTGGTCTCTCGCAACGACCGTGCCCGCATTCTTGGTGAGCAGTTCTTCAGCACGTTGCAGTTGTATCTCGGTGAGGACCCTCGCCGATTTGGCACGTTCGAGCGCACCCTGTGCCTGTTTGACGGCAGCCTCGAATAGGCCTTTTTCGATGCGGTATAGCGGGGCGCCGTCCTTAACGGCGTCCCCTTCTTTGAAGACCACCGCCTCAAGGTATCCGGTGACACGCGCTTTGACCTCGACGCGGTTGACGGCATCGACCCGGCCAACAAATTCAAATGATGGCGTGATCGACTTTTGTTCAGCAACAACCGTACTCACGGGAACAGTCGCCGGGGCCGTTTGCTGTCCGTGTGCCGGCAACGCAAATCCAAGAGACAGCAAAAATGCGGAAATGACGAGACGCATTAAAGTCCCCCTGCCTGGTCCCTGCCAAGCTTGAACTCACGTGAGTGTAGTACCTGTGTGGGCTGGCAATCCACCGGCCAATCGATAACTTCAATTTTATCCGTTGGTTGTGGGCGCAGATATGGATACCGCAAAAGAACATTCTCGCCGAAAGGCACAAATTGCCAAGGCGACTGGAATCAATTGTGGGCCTGATCCCGTCCGTGAGACGCGAGGATTTCTGCGGCGTCGACGTTCGCCTTCACGATTGATGAATGCTGGCACGGCTGAGCTGGAATAAAGACCAATGTGACAACCGGGCGATAGACCGGAAAGTACGGCTCGCTTGCCAATTCGTGGTCGGGCACAAGTTCATATGTGCCGGCAGGCAACGGGCGATCGATCCCGCGGACCGAGAACGGCCGCCTGAATGTCAGCTGACGACGTCTCTCGCTTACAGGGTTTACCACCAGTTTCCGATCACATTGGGCAATTGGCATTGATGTCGGGCCGGCCCATATCGACACGCTGGTCTATATCGACAAGCGCGTCGAGCACTATTCGTCTTTTTTGATCGATTAACGCTGCTTTTAACCGCAAAAATTTCAGCGGAGGTGGTACTTCGAACATTTGTCATCGCAGGACTACCACTTGCGACAAAACCATGGCACGCACCAAAACGTCGTCGCGCATTCCTTTCCGGAACTCGAGGACATAGACGTATCGTACCGCTTAGTGTATGCAGGATTTGTTGAATACCAGTTTTTTGGATTCGCCTTGCTGCGCTGCCCCGACTTGGGCGCTTAACAAGTCACCCCAAAACTCGGGCGTTTCGATCGCATGAAGCGGTGAACGCTAATGCGCATATCAACACGCAAGGAAGGCGACCATGGCTACAGGTACTGTCAAGTTTTTCAATACGCAAAAGGGCTTCGGATTTATCACCCCGAGCGACGGCTCCCGTGATGTGTTCGTGCACATCAGCGCGGTTGAGCGTGCCGGCATGACCACGCTCAACGAGGGCCAGCGCCTCACTTACGAAATAGTGACGGAGCGCGGTAAGCAGGCGGCTTCAAATCTGCAAGATGCCTGATCTCATCACAAATCGTAGTGCGCAAACGCCCGGCCAGCACGCCGGGCGTTTTTGCTAATTCCTTCACCGACGGTTTCGCCGGCGAAGACAAAAGCACTGAAAGAGGACAGATATGAGCCACAAATATTCCCCCGGCCAAAACGTGTATTACGAGGCGCAATTTGGAAAAGACGCCGCGCAGGGCGAATACAAGATCGTCCGCCAATTGCCGATCGAAAGCGACCGGCGCCTGTCCTACCGCATCAAGAGTGCCGCCGAATCATTCGAGCGTATTGCGGAAGAATACCAACTCGTCCGCATGGACTGATCCAGTTCTAGTTCCGCGCGTTATTCGGCAGCCTGAGTGGCCAGTTCATCGTTCGTCGTGGCCTGAGCGCGGATCTTCTCGTCGCGATATTTACGGGCCAGCGCAGCTTCGCCGCCACTGGTCGCGTGATAAAGATCGAGTGCGTCGAATTCATCCGATTTCGGCGGCGAGATCGCGAGATCGCTGTAGGACCAGCGGTCACTCGCCGCCAGAGCCTCGTTGAGCATCTTTTTGGTGCGCCGGTATACGCTCAAATAACCCAAAGCCTTGATTGCGGTTTGCGCAATATAGCGCGGATAAAACGTGAGGAAATTTTCACGCGGCATGCCGTTTCGGCGGTCCCGGCGGAATTTACGGCGCAGGGCGCCGCCTTCGAGCGGATGCACGTCTTCGTACGATATCATCAGGTAGAACCAGAGGATCGTCGACAGCGTCGTGCCCGGGCGTCCCATCGGGCTGGCGCAGGTGCGGCGAAGAATCGTGCGGATGTGCTCCGGCGTGTAAAACGCGTGCCAAGCCGCCCGATAGGCCTCTTCCCAATCTGCGTCCGACATCGTGCCGTGATGAGAGACCCGGTGATTGAGATCGTATTTATTCATGTCGGCGTCCATCCAGACCTGCTTGGTCCAGAGGCCCTTATGATCTTCCGAGCCAGGCAGCGGCGTCAGGAAGAAAAACTCGAGAATGTCGACCGGCAATTCGCGCTTGATGATTTCGATATCGCGCGCAATCGATTCCTTTGTGTCGGCCGGGAAGCCGAGGATATAGCCGGCGTAGGTTATGGCGCCGTGGTTGCGCCACATCTGCAACATCTCGCGATATTCCGTAATCTTGTTCTGCCGCTTCTTGGCGGCGATAAGATTATCGGGATTGATATTTTCCAACCCGATGAACACGCGGCGCACACCCGCCTGAGCCGCCTTCTCGATGAAGTGCGGGATCTTGTGGCAAAGGGTATCGACCTGGATGGTGAAGCCGATATTCATGCCCTCGTCGACGCGCAACCGGATCATGCGGTCGAACAACGGCTCCCAATCGCGGTTGCGCGCGAAATTATCGTCGGTGATGAAAAATCGCTTGATACCCTGGGCGACATTTTCACGAATGATTTTCTCAAGATCGTCGGCTGAGCGAATGCGACTCTTTTTGCCTTGAACGTTGATGATCGTGCAGAAAGAGCATTGATACGGACAGCCACGCCCAAGATCGATGCTCGACAACGACCCCGACGTGCGAGCGACATGCTTGCGCGGCAAAAACGGCGGCGGTTCCCCTGCCAGCGCGGGCAAATCGTTCATATGATTGTAGAGAGGCGCCAACTTGCCGTTCCATGCATCGCGCAGCACAGTATCGAGCCGGCGTTCTTCGGCTTCGCCAGCGAAAAACGAAATCCCGAGGTCGCGCGCGGCGCGTATGTCGGATGGCAGCTCCGGCAACATCGCGATGCAGCCTGAGATATGAAATCCACCGATGCAGACCGGCAATCCTGCAGCGAGAAACGGTTGCGCAAGATCGACAGCGCGCGGAAACTGGTTCGACTGCACCCCGACAAAGCCTATCAGCGCGCGGCCGCCCTCACGTTGAATCATGCGAATGATTTGGTCCGGCCGAACCCGCCGGTTGGTTTCGTCATAAGTGTGCAGCCGAATTTCGACGCCGGCGCCGAGCACCTTGCGTCGGGCCGCATCCTCAGCGAGCGCGTTTAGACAAGCGAGGGTGTTGGACGGAATTGCGGACCGAAGCCACGAAATCGGATAGCCGTCGTCATCGTAATGCGTCGGCTTTATCATCACGAAATGAAATATCGCGGGATTGTCGGCGTCAGTCGGCTTCAACATACTCTCCCGCACGAACGTCTATCCTGCTGGTCCCGGCCGATGCTCACGCGCGGGACAGGCTGCGCCTGGCCGCTCCAAAAGTTGGCTATTATAATCTACTACGGCCGTTTCATACGCCAGAGTTGAAAGCCCTTCATTTTGATCGCGGTCTCTATTCTAAACCGCGAAAAATTGTGCGGCGGCGCTCGTGAATCTTCAATGACGCCCTCGGGATGCCACGGCGCAAATTGAGACGGCAACCTGCTGCCAGCCACATCGCCGGCGAAAGCGCAAAGTTCCTGGTTCGTTTCGGATTTGAATACGTAAATCGTCATAAAAGATTACGCTCTCCTGGGCGGGCGGCCGCGCTCTGCGGGTTTAGGTTTACCATTGGCATCGAGGCCCGGCTTCTTCTTCGGAGCCGCGATCAAGCCCTCGAAAATTGCCTTCTTGCGAGCAAGCTTGCGGGACCGGCGGACCGCCTCGCCCTTCTCGCGGGCTGACTGCTCGGAGGGCTTTTCGTAAAAGCGCCGTCGCTTCATTTCACGAAAGACGCCTTCCCGCTGCATCTTCTTTTTCAAGACGCGGAGAGCCTGATCGACATTATTGTCGCGAACGAAAACCTGCAATTTGATGTTCCTTTGTCTAGAGCAGAGCAGGTGCGATAAAGCACCGACTAATACGGCACACGTGCCGCAGTTAGCCAGTCATTGCCGCATACGGTGCAAAGCCAGCGATACTGGATCAGTCCTTCGCCGCGGTCCTCGGACGCGAATGGTGCGGTGGCCGCCTTATTGCATTGAGGGCAATAAGTGCCGCTTCCAGAATTGTCGTTGCAAGGCGGCTGACGAACCCGAAGCCGGTAACCGACCGGATCAGAGACGAAAGATCGTGCTGAAATTTGAGTCACGACGCTCCCTTCGAGGCGGGAGCACCGGAGTGTCTCTCAGCCATCGGAGCCTGACATGAAAGCCGATGGTCCAGTCACGTTAAACCTTTGGGCCCTGAATGACCAGCTTTTAGAATGGAACACAATTTTGGTGCCCAGGGGCGGAATCGAACCACCGACACTGCGATTTTCAATCGCATGCTCTACCAACTGAGCTACCTGGGCGCCGGGCCGGCCCGAGTGGGCCACTCAGCAAAGCGCGGGCGTTATAGAGGCTCGAGTCAGCACTGTCCAGAACGCTGCCTGCAAGCTCGCAGATCATGGTTTAATGCCAATGGCGGCGCGGAACCGGCTTTTGAGTGCGGCACCATCGCGCAGCGGAAGCACGCGAGGCGGTTCGTCGGTCGCAATCAGTACCCGTGCAAAGAGTGTTTCGCGAAGATTTTTCAGGCGACGGGCAAGATCGAGTAAAGCATTTTCGTTTCGCACGTCGAGACAGATCCCGATA
>Ga0209647_1002234_pt1 | contig 15727 bp, 16 predicted proteins | sample GraSoi_2013_60cm_FD_185827 | JGI IMG/M metagenome (GOLD analysis project Ga0209647, IMG submission 185827) | Grasslands soil microbial communities from the Angelo Coastal Reserve, California, USA - Sample 9_17_2013_60cm (SPAdes) (version 2) | ecosystem: Environmental > Terrestrial > Soil >...
CGCGTCCGCAGTCCTGACACAAGTCGCGCCCCTCCGTCGGGGAGCGGTTGCTATAATGCGTTCGTCGATGCGCGCGATCCCGGGTGCAGGCTGGTGTAGCTCAGCTGGTAGAGCAACTGATTCGTAATCAGTAGGTCGGTGGTTCGAGTCCACTCACCAGCACCATGTTCGAAGCCACTCCTCAGATGTCCCCGTTGCCTGCGATTCAACCGGACCGACCCCGGGCGTTCCCGCTGTAGAGCCGTTGGAAGTAACCGCTCCGTTCAAGCTCGTCGATGAAGGACGAGTCGACCATATCCGACGGCTGCAGTTTTCCGGCGGCGGGATACCGGTTGGACAGAGAATCTTTCAGGCCCTGCATGCCGAAAAAAACCGCCGGCCTCGGAACGGTCTGGAACAACGGCGCGTGGAATTCCCGCAACTCTTCCACCGTCATGCGGTCTGTAAATTGCAGAAAACGCTGCAGCAAGGGCACCGCTGCCTCGGGCCGGGTCTTGAAGAAATGAATCGTGTCCACGAATCCTTTTACGACGCCGGCGACGAGCTCGCGGTTGGCGGAGATGTTGCGCCTCGTGGTGGCCACGCCCCCCGGGATTCCGATGATCACGCCTTGGAAGCCGTTCCAGCCGAATTCCCGCCGGCCCCGGAAGCTCAGGTCGACGGGGAGGTAGCCCGCATCGATTCTTTCCGCAGCGAGCGCTGCGTAGATCGCCTGGAAGCTCCCCAAGGGAACCAACGTGGCTGAAACTTCCCACCGCTGAAGAACAGCGCGAGCTGCCGTCGAGCTCGGCCCTTCCTTGGTCAGAACGCCGACGCGGGCTCCCTCGAGCTGCTCCGGGGTTCTGATGTCACGCCTTGCCATGACGAATCCGCCTTTGTGGCTCTGTACGGGCGTGAGAATGAGGACGGTATCGCGCCCCTCCAGCACGCTCTGCGCGACCGGAACTATGCCCGTCTGCGCGAACTCCCATTCTCCGCGGTGCAGGCCGGCCACCGATTCGACGCTGCCGGTTCCGATTTTCGGGAATGCAAGCTCGATGTCGAGCCGCCTGAATATTCCCGCTTCGACGCCGATCCAGCCCAGCGACTGCACGGTCTCCCTGAGCTCGGTCACCATGCGGGCTTTCCGTCCGGCTGCGGCGGACTCTGGCACTCCACCTGGCGCAAGGAGATCGAGCGCCAAAGTGCCCGCGGCGGCAAGGCCGAGCTTTCTCCTGCGCAAATCTATGGTCACGTCTTGTCCCTTCGGCCGGATGATACTATGGCCGAAGTTGCGCTCGCGTTCCGCCGGGGGTCGCATCCCGCAGGAGTTCCGGGCTTACGCGATTCCTTGAACGGGCGCCCGCTGTTCTCCTCTGAGCCCCAAGTCGCAGGTGGTATTATTGATTGGACGTGACATCCATCGTTCCAAGGAGGACGAAATGAAACAGGCTCTGTCTCTCGGCTTGGCGATGGCGCTCGTTGCCGCCAGTGCATTGGGGCAGGCCTATCGTTGGATCGACAAGGACGGAAGGGTTCATTACACGCAGACTCCGCCCCCACCCGATGCGAAGGACGTGCAGAGGAAAAAGTTGGGAGGAAATGTTGCCGAGTCTTCGAATCTTCCCTTCGCGACGCAGCGGGCGGCGCAGAATTTTCCGGTCACGCTGTACACGTCACCGGATTGTGGCGCGCCCTGCGACGGCGCCCGCTCGAATCTGGTCAAGCGCGGCGTCCAATCGGCGACCTTGCTGCTGTCGCATTCCCACACCGACCACATCATCGGCTTTCCCTTCTTTGCGCCCGCCTGGATCGGCAGCTTCGCGCTGACGATCGGCAGCCAGGTGCAAAGCGGGTTTTTGGAGGGCACCTACAAGAGCGCGCTCGATGACGCCGGTTACCCCAGCTCGACGATTCAAGTCCCGCTGGAGGCGCTTCGCAAGATGGAGCCCGTGGCGCAACCGGCTGCTGCCCCGCCCGCCGAGTCGAACCCACCCCCGGCGCCCGGGGCCGAAGCAAAGTAAGTTGATCGCGAGTCGGGCTGCACCGATGTCCAGAAGAAGACGCAGCTGCCGGACCCTTCGACGTGTCCGGGAGGGTCGATGCTGAATCTGTTCGGGAACGGCAAGTCCGATCATCCGATGGCCGACCTCAAGTCGGCCAGGAAGATCCTCGACGACATCCCCGCGGGGGATCCCTTCAAGGCGCTGGAAGATCTCAGCCATTGGCTGGAATCGGTGTGCACGCCCGGGAGCTTCAAGCCCGATCACCGGGCGCAACTGGTGCAGCTGATCGACGAGTCGGCGCAGCTTCACCTTCGCAAGCTCCAACGCGAGTACCTCTCCTCGCCGCGCCTGTCCAAGTCCCAGGAAAACCGGCTGTGGGCGGCGATTCGCGAGTGGTATCGGCAATCTGCGCTCGCGTTCGCGATCTGCATCGACGCCTACGCGACCGGCCAGAAGGGCTGGGAGGACCTGAAACAGAGCATGCCGCTGCTCACCGTGCGGGCGCTGCGCTCCCTCGCCGCGCAGATGAAGTGGCAGCACATACGCTACGGTCCTCCGGACGATACCCTGTGGGTCATGTTTGCCAAGATCTACGCGCTCGCGGAAAACCGCAAGTACTCGCAGTCCAGGCTGATCGCCTACGCAGGGTTGCCGGGAGAGACTTCGCCCGAGCAGGAATTTCTCAAAGCGGTGATGTTCGCGGCATCCTCGCCGGACAGCCTGCTGCCGGTCGAGATCGAGCTGGTCGAGCGCCTGATCGCGCATCTTGCCGGATCGTTCAAGCTCACCACCAGCCTCCAGCCCGACATCGTCTACTGCTTCGATCTGGCGAATCACGAGCCTCCGGTGCGCGCCGCGCATCTGCCGCACCGCGCACCGACGCTCAGGTACTTTGCCGCAGGCGGCGCCGTGAAGGAGCTCGAGAGACTCGCTCAGACGGTGAAATCCACCGGTGCGGTGCCTTCGAGCATCGCGCTGGGCGGCAACTATGAGCCCGAGGTCGTGCTCGACGTCCTCGACCACCTGTCTGTTCACTGGGCGCCCAAGCCGCCGGAGAGAAAGGCGCCGCGCCACAGAGTCAAATCGCGGCTCACCGTCACCTATGGCTTCGACGGCGTGCTTGCCGCCCTCGATCCGTCGGGCGAGGTTCGGTTCGACGGAAGCAAGGTCGAGAGCTGGATCGTCGAAAACGTCAGCGCCGGAGGATTCGGAGCGAGCGTGCCGCAAATCAAGGGGGAGTGGCTGAAAATCGGCTGCCTGCTCGGGCTGCAGCCCGAAGGCGGCTCGAACTGGGTGGTCGGCGTGATCCGCCGCTTCCAGCGCGAATCCCCGGGACAGGGAACGGTCGGCATCCAGACCCTGGCGCGGGCCGCGCTGCCCGTGCAGGTGAAGCTGCAGAGCGGGCAGATGGGCGCGAGCCTCGACGCGGAGACCGCGATCCTGCTCAATCCGGTGGATTCCGTCTCCGAGGCGCAGCTGCTGCTGCGCACCGATGTCCTCCTTGCCGGCCAGAATCTGGAGCTCGAGCGAAACGGGAAGGCCTACCTGCTGCTGCCTACGGGTGACATGGAACGCGGCGACGACTACGAGCTGGTGCGCTGCCGCCAGATGGTCCGCGACGCAGGCGAGTAGCGGGCTGCCCTTCAGGCTCGGGGGCCGAGCACCTTCCCCAGCCAGGCGCCGATATCGGCGAGCTCTTCGGGACAGACCGAGTGCGGCATGCCGTACTCGCGCCACTCCACCGGGTAACCGAGGGATTCCAGCAGCTTTCGCGATTGCTCCGCCCGCACGAGCGGGATGATCGGGTCGTAGCTGCCGTGCGCCATGAAGATCGGTACATCGCGGTTGGCGGTGCTCGCCTCGGCGGCAAGTTTTTCCCCGACCGGCACGTAAGTCGACAAGGCCATGATTCCGGCGATGCGCTCGGGATGGCGCAAGCCGGTCTGCAGCGCGATGGCGCCGCCCTGCGAGAATCCCGCGAGCACCAGCCGCTCTGCCTTCGTGCCGCGCTCCTTTTCCCTGCCGATCAGAGCTTCGATCAGGGCCTGCGAGGCGCGCACGCCGCGCTCGTCCTCGCGCCGGATCGCGCCGTCCGTGATGTCATACCACGCGCGCATGCGCATGCCGCCGTTGATCGTCACCGGCTGCACCGGCGCGTGCGGGAAAACGAAGCGGATCGCCGCCTGGGGCAGCCGAAGCTCGGGCACGATGGGCGCGAAGTCGTTGCCGTCCGCGCCCAGCCCGTGCAGCCAGATGATGCTCGCCGTGGGACTCTTTCCGGTCTCGATTTCGATTGCGGCCAGCAGCTCGGGCATCGGCGACTCAATTCTTTTTCGGTCGGATCGCCGACTTGGGCCGGAAGGCCTTCACGACCTCCTCGCGCGTTTCGATATAGGGCCCGCCGATGAGGTCGATGCAGTAGGGGACGGCGGCGAAGATCCCCGCAACGATCTGCTTGCCGTCCTTGTCTTTCAGGCCTTCGAGCGTTTCGCGGATCGATTTCGGCTGGCCGGGCAGGTTGATGATGAGGGAGCGCTTGCGCACGACCGCGACCTGCCGCGACAGAATCGCGGTGGGAACGAACTCGAGGCCGATCCTGCGCATCTGCTCGCCGAACCCCGGCATCGTCTTGTCGGCTATCGCGAGCGTGGCCTCGGGCGTGACGTCCCGGGGGGCGGGGCCGGTGCCGCCGGTGGTCAGCACGAGGTGGCAGCCGTGGCGGTCGACGAGGTCGAGGAGCGTCGCTTCGATCACGGGTCGCTCGTCGGGAATGAGCCGCGTCTCCGTGCGCCAAGGCGTCGCGAGCGCGCGCGAGAACCACTCCTCGAGGGCCGGAATGCCCTCGTCCTTGTAGACGCCGCTCGAGGCGCGGTCGCTGATCGAAACGAGTCCGATCAGCAGCTCTTCAGTCGCCGTCATCGTCTGGAACCGGTTGCGAATCCGGGATGATATCGCGCAGCGCCCGGAACAACTCGCGATAGGCTCGCGGCGGCCGGCCCGCGTTGCGCTCCTCGCGCGCGTTGCGCACGAGCGCGCGCAGCCGCTGGGCGTCGATTCCCGGATGGACTCGGACCAGAGCGCCGACCGCGCCGTCGTCCTCGAGCAATTTCTCGCGCCAGCGCTCGATCCGGTGAACGCGCGCGGTCTCTTCGGTCGAAACCCCGTCCCAGACCTTGAGCTTCTCGCGGATCGGCTCCGGGTCGACGGCGCGCATGAGCCTGCCGATGTATTGCAGCTGCCGCCGCCGCGCTTCGTGCTTGGTGATGCGCCGCGCCTGCTCGACCGCCTCGTGCAAGTTTTCCGGCAAAGCGATCGCCGCGAGCTGTTCCTGATTGAGCCCGACCAGGCGTTCGCCGAGCGCCTGCAGCTCGTGCATGGCGCGCTTGCGCTCGGTCTTGCTGGGCTTTTCCTCGGCCTGCACGTTCCTTAGGAAGCGGTGGTGAGCTGATATCATAGCGTCTTTCCGCTGCGTCCCCGCATGGCTCCAACCCGCTTCTCCCACGCTCTCGACGCGTTGAAGACCATCGCCTCGGACGCCTTGGCGTACGCCCTTGAAAAAGGCGCGAGCGCCTGCGAAACCGAAAGCTCCGACGGCTACGGTCAGACCGTGACGGTGCGCAAGGGCGAAGTCGAGACCATCGAATACAACCGCGACAAGAGCCTCACGGTGACCGTGTACGCCGGCAAACGCAAAGGCCACGCGAGCACCGCCGATTTTGCCCCGCGCGCGATACGCGATACGGTGGAGGCGGCCCTGACGATCGCGCGCTTCACCGCCGAGGACGAATGCGCGGGGCTCGCCGATCCGGAGGATCTGGCGCGCGACCCGCAAGACCTAGACCTCTTCCATCCCTGGGATCTGCCCGTCGAGCGGGCGATCGAGATCGCGACGGCCTGCGAGGCCGCCGCGTTCCGCCTGGACAAGCGCGTGGTGAACTCCGAAGGCGCGACGGTTTCGTGCCAGCAGTGGCACTTCGCGCTCGCCAACAGCCACGGCTTCATGGAAGGTTTTCCCACCTCGCGGCATACGATTTCCTGCGCGGTGATCGCCGCCGAGGACGGCCGGATGCAGCGCGACGACTGGTGCGTGTCGCAGCGCTCACCACAGGACTTGGCCGAGCCCGAGACCGTCGGCGACTACGCCGGACGGCGCGCCCTCGCACGGCTCCGAAGCCGCAAGATCGGAACGGTCCAGGCGCCGGTGCTGTTCGAGGCGCCGGTGGCGAACGATTTGCTCGCGACCTTCGTCTCGGCGGTGAGCGGAGGAAACCTCTACCGCAAGGCCTCGTTTCTCCTCGACAGCCTCGGCAAGGAAGTTTTCTCGCCGATCGTCACCCTGGTGGAGCGGCCGCACCTCAAGCGCGCACCGGCGAGCTCCTGGTACGACGACGAGGGCGTCGCCACGCGCGACCGCGACGTGGTGAAGGAGGGCATCCTGCGCGGCTATTTTCTCGGCAGCTATTCCGCGCGCAAGCTCGGAATGAAGACCACCGGCAGCGCGGGCGGCAACCACAACCTGATCCTGGAGAGCGGCGCGCTCGATCTTCCCGGGCTCATCAGGACCATGGGTCGCGGACTGCTCGTCACCGAGCTGATCGGGTTCGGGGTGAATCTGGTCACCGGCGACTACTCGCGCGGCGCGGCGGGCTACTGGGTGGAGGGAGGCGAGATCCGGTATCCCGTGGAGGAAATCACCATCGCGGGCAACCTGCGCGACATGTTCCGTTCGATCGTCGCTGTCGGATCAGACGCGCTCACACGCGGCTCGCGCACCTGCGGCTCGATTCTCATCGAGGAAATGACCATCGCGGGAAACTGACCTGTGCGCCTGGCGGAGTTATAATCGGCCGAGCTTTCCATCCAAGGAGGATCCCCCATGAAAAGACGCGAATTCCTGAAGAACGCCGGACTGGGCGCGGCGGCGGGCGCGGGCCTCGTCACCGCGGCGCAGGCGCGCGCGCAGCAGACGGGAGGGCTGCCGAGCATACAGTGGCGCCTCGCGGCGAGCTGGCCGAAGAGCCTGGATACGCTGTTCGGCGGCGCTGAGCTCGTTGCGAAACGCGTCGGCGAGATCACCGACGGCAAGTTCCAGATCCGCGCCTTCGCCGCGGGCGAGATCGTCCCGGCGCTGCAGGTGCTCGACGCCGTGCAAGCCGGCACGGTCGAGCTCGGCCACACGGCGACTTACTACTACTTCGGCAAGGATCCGACGTTCGCTTTGGGCACCGCGGTGTGCTTCGGCATGAACACCCGGCAGCAGAACGCCTGGTGGTATTTCGGAGGAGGTTCCGAGGCGATGGCGCCCCTGTTCAAGGAATACGGCTGCATCGCGCTGCTCTCCGGAAACACGGGCTGCCAGATGGGCGGCTGGTTCCGCAAGGAGATCAAGTCGGTCGCCGACCTGAAGGGCATGAAGATGAGGATCGGCGGGATGGCGGGCCTGGTGCTCGCGAAGCTGGGCGTCGTGCCGCAGCTGATCGGCGCTCCGGACATCTACCCCGCGCTGGAAAAGGGCACGATCGACGCGGCCGAATGGGTGGGACCCTACGACGATGAGAAGCTCGGGTTCAACAAGGTCGCCAAGAACTACTACTATCCCGGCTTCTGGGAAGGCGGCCCGATGCTGATGACGCTCGTCAACGAAAAGAAATGGAACGAGCTGCCCAAGCCCTACCAGGCCGCGCTCACCGCGGCTTGCGGCGAGGTCAACTCATGGATGCCGGCCAAATATGACGAGCAGAACCCGCAGGCGCTGCGCCGGCTGATCGCGAGCGGCACCAACCTGCGGCCGTTCCCCAGATCGGTGATGGAAGCGGCCGAGAAGGCATCCTACGAGCTCTACGACGAGCTCAAGGCGAAGAGCAAGCACTGGGCGAGCGTTTATCCGCAGTGGAAGAAATTTCGTGACGAGCAGTTCCTGTGGTTCCGCGTCGCCGAATCAACCTACGACAACTATTCGTTTGCCTCTAAGCTCGGTGCCGGGAAGTCGTAGTTCCGGCGAGTACAGACCGTACAATTCAAACCCCGCTTCGGCGGGGTTTGTTTTTTGGGCGCGCGGTGCCGGTTATTTCTTGAAGAGATTCTCGAGGTCGTCGGCTTCGCGCTTCTCCCTCGCGCTTTCCCCTGATTTCCGCTCCGCATCGGACTTCGCGCCGCCCGGTGAACCGAAGTCGGGCGGCGTCTGGTCTCGAGTATCCTCGCTGTCCGAGGGGACGAAGCTCTGGACCTTGGACGGATCGCCGCTGCTCTTCACCAGGTTCCCGGTGACCAGCCCGGGAAAACCGATCACGATGCCCACCATGATGACCTGAATCACCACGAAGGGCACTGCTCCCCAGTAGATCTGCCCGGTGGTGACCGGAGGCGTCAGCTTGCCGGTCAGCTTGTCGAGGTACTCCCTGCCGGGGGCCACGCTGCGCAGGTAGAACAGCGCGAAACCGAACGGCGGATGCATGAAGGAAGTCTGCATGTTGACGCCGAGCAGCACGCCGAACCAGATCAGGTCGATGCCGAGCTTGTCCGCAACCGGCCCGAGCAGCGGCACGATGATGAACGCCAGCTCGAAGAAATCGAGAAAGAACGCCAGCAGGAACGTCAGCACGTTAACAACGATGAGGAATCCGATCTGCCCGCCGGGCAGGCTCGTGAGCAAGTGTTCGACCCAGAGATCGCCGTTCACGCCGCGGAAGGTCAGGCTGAACACCGTCGAGCCGACCAGGATGAACACCACGAACGAGGTGAGCTTCGCCGTCGAATTCATCGCCTGCCTGAGCAGCGACCATGTCAGGCGCCGGTTGATCATTGCCAGCACCAGCGCGCCGGTGGCGCCCATGGCGCCGCCTTCCGTCGGCGTCGCCACGCCGAGGAAAATGGTGCCGAGAACGAGGAAGATCAGTGCGAGCGGCGGGATCAGCACCAGCAGCACGCGCGCGAGCAATTTAGCGCCGCGCAGCGTGCGCGCTTCCGGCGGCAGCGCCGGCGCGGACTTCGGATAGAACAGCGTGGCGCCGAAGACATAGATTGTGTACAGCGCGGTGAGAACGAGCCCGGGAAAGATCGCGCCGGCGTACATGTCGCCGACCGATCGCCCGAGCTGGTCCGCGAGCACGATGAGGACCAGCGACGGCGGAATGATCTGCGCCAGCGTTCCCGAGGCGGCGATGACGCCGCTCGCCAGGCGCCGGTCGTAGCCGTAGCGCAGCATGATGGGAAGCGAGATCAGTCCCATCGAGATCACCGAGGCCGCCACCACGCCGGTGGTCGCGGCAAGCAGCGCGCCGACGAAAATCACGGCGTAGGCGAGCCCCCCTCGGATCGGACCGAAGAGCTGTCCGATGGTGTTGAGCAGGTCTTCGGCCATGCCGCTCCTTTCGAGGATCAGCCCCATGAAGGTGAAGAACGGGACCGCGAGCAGCGTGTCGTTCGACATGATGCCGAAAATGCGCTCGGGCAGCGCCCCGAAAAGCGCAGGCGTGAGCAGGCCCAGCTCGATGCCGAGAAAACCGAACGACAGGCCGATCGCCGCCAGGGCGAACGAAACCGGGTAGCCGAACAAGAGAAACACCACGAGCGCCGCGAACATCAGCGGCGCCATGTTGGCGATCAGGAACTGCGTCATTTGGCGGCTTCGTCGCGCGCGATGGCCAGTTCCAGCGGGACCTCGTGCTTTTCCAGCGGATCCGGAATCAGGCCCTTCAGGAACGCGATGCGCTTGATAAGCTCGGACAGGCCTTGCAGCGACAGGAGGAAGAAGCCGACCGGAACCAGAAGGCGCGCCGGCCAGCGGATCAGGCCGCCCGCGCTGCCGGAGATCTCGTTGCTGTTCCAGGCGTTCATGAATATCGGCCAGGAGAGCCACGTGATAAAGGCTGCCATCGGCAAGAGGAAGAGCACCGTGCCGAAGATGTCGATCCACATCTGCGCGCGGCGGGACAGGTGGCCCGCGATCACGTCGATCCGGATATGCTCGTTGTGCCGCAGCGTGTAACCGGAGCAAAGCAGGAAGACCGCGGCGAACAGATACCACTGCAGCTCGAGCCACGCGTTCGAGGCGATGGAAAGCGCGTAGCGGGACATGGCGTTGCCGGCGCTTACCAGCACCATGACGAGCACGAGCCAGTACACGGTCCGGCCGATGCGCTCGTTCAGCGCATCGATGAGGCGCGAAACCGACAGCAGGAAGTTCATTTTCCCTCCCCAGTGGCGTGCGATTGTCCCCTATTGCCCCCGGGTTTGGCAAAAACGGAGCGGTGGCGCCGACGGCTCACGGGATATGGGCAAGATAATGCATTCTCGGGTCTTGCGTCCGCGGTGTCTCCGTATGGACTTCCCCCGGGGGCCGGAATAAGATCAAAAACCGACCAGCAAGCTCATTCAGTCGTCCTCCTAGGAGATTTTTCATGGTTTCCCTCGTTGTCAACGGCAAGACCCGCGAGGTTGCCGCCGCGCCCGGTACGCCTCTCCTGTGGGTGCTGCGCGACTCGCTCCACCTCACCGGCACCAAATTCGGCTGCGGGATCGCCCAGTGCGGCGCCTGCACCGTGCACCTCGACGGGGAGCCCGTGCGCTCCTGCTCCATGCCGCTCTCTGCGGTCGCCGGCAAGAAGGTGACCACCATCGAGGGGATCGGGACCACACGCGCCGGCAAGGCGGTTCAGGCGGCCTGGATCCGGCACGACGTGCCGCAGTGCGGCTACTGCCAGTCGGGCCAGATCATGAGCGCGAGCGCGCTTCTCGCCAAGAACCGCGCGCCGAGCGACGCCGACATCGACGCGGCGATGAGCGGCAATGTCTGCCGCTGCGGGACCTACAACCAGATTCGCGCCGCGATCAAGGACGCGTCCGCAAGCGCGAAAGGAGCGTGATCATGCGCGCCAAATCCATGAATACCTCGCGCCGCGAATTCCTCAGGACCTCCGCGATGGCCGGCGGGGGCTTGATCGTCGCTTTCACCTTGCCGGGCGCGGCCCGGCTCGCTCAGGGCGCCGGGAAGGAAGAGCGGATGAGCGCCTATCTGCGCATCGCGCCGAACAACGAAATCACCGTGGTGTGCGGCCTCTCCGAGATGGGCCAGGGCGTGCACACCGCGATCCCCATGCTGGTCGCCGAGGAGCTGGACGCGGACTGGTCGCGGGTGCGGGTCGAGCAGGCCGGGGTCGATCAGGCGTTCGCCAATCCGATCTTCGGCATGCAGGCGACCGGCGGATCGACCTCGGTGCGCGGGCACTGGGAGCCGATGCGCAAGGCAGGCGCGGCCGCGCGTGCGATGCTCGTCGCCGCCGCGGCGGAAACCTGGAAAGCGGATGCCGCCGACTGCCGTACGGAAAAGGGCATGGTGATCCACAAGAGCGGCAAGAAGCTCTCCTACGGCCAGCTCGCCGAGAAGGCGGCGAAGCTCACGCCACCGAAGGACGTCAAGCTCAAGGATCCGGCGCAATTCAATCTGCTCGGGAAAAGCGGAACCAAGCGCCTGGATACGGCCGCCAAATCGACCGGCCGGGCCAAGTTCGGCCTGGACGTCTACCTCCCCGGCATGCTCACCGCCGTGATCGCCTACCCGCCCGTGCCGGGCGGCAAGGCCGCCTCGGTCAACGACGCCAAGGCGAAGGCCGTTCCCGGCGTGCGCCAGGTGGTGCAGATTCCGAGCGGTGTGGCGGTGCTCGCCGACGGCTACTGGGCGGCGAAGCTCGGCCGCGACGCGCTCGAGATCCAGTGGGACCACGGCGCGAACGCCTCGCTCTCCTCGGAGGGCATTTCGAAAATGCTTTCCGCCGGCGCTCTAGCGGGTGGCGCAGTCGGGCGCAACGAGGGCGACGCCAAGGCCGCGACGCCCGCCAAAAAAATCGAGGCCGAATACGAGGCGCCCTATCTCTCGCATTCATGCATGGAGCCGCTCAACTGCACCGCCTGGGTGAAGAAGGACGGGGTCGAGGTCTGGGCCGGCACTCAGTCGCAGGGCCCGGCGCAGGGCATCCTCGCCCAGGTCGCGGGCGTCGCGCCGGGCAAGGTGAAGGTCAACACGATGTATCTTGGCGGCGGATTCGGACGCCGCTTCGCGCCCGATCCGGTCATCGGCGCGACGGTGCTCTCCAAGATCTCGGGCAAGCCGGTCAAGCTCGTCTACAGCCGCGAAGACGATACGCGCGGCTACTTCTACCGCCCGGCCTCGGTCACGCGGATGACGGGCGGCCTGGACGCCGACGGACGCGCGACGCTCTTCACCGCGAGCGTCGCATCGCCCTCGATCATGGAGGGCTCGCACTTCATGAAGCTTCCGCCCGACGGGGTGGACGAATTCGGCGTCGAGGGCATTCGCGACTGCCCGTACGACATTCCCAATCTGCGCGTCGAGTACTCGCGCCAGGAGCCGGGCGGCATCCAAGTCTGGTTCTGGCGCTCGGTCGGGCACTCGCAGAACAGTTTCTTTCTCGAAAGCTTCATCGACGAGCTCGCGCACGTGGCGGGCAAGGATCCGTACGAGTTCCGGCGCTCCCTCCTCGGCAAGCAGCCGCGCTGCCGAGGCGCGCTCGAGCTCGCAGCGGAAAAAGCGGGCTGGGGCAAGCCGCTGTCCGCCGGCGTTCACCGCGGCATCGCCGTAGTGTTTTCTTTCGGCAGCTGGTGCGCGCAGGTCGCGGAGGTCTCGGTGGGCGCCGACGGAACACCGAAGGTACATCGCGTCGTGGCCGCGGTCGACTGCGGCATGACCGTGAACCCGGACATCGTCAAGCGCCAGATCGAGAGCGCGATCGTGTACGGCCTCACCGCGGCACTCTACGGCAAGATCACGTTCAAGGACGGCCGCGTCGAGCAGTCGAACTTCCACGACTACCGGATGCTGCGCATGGGCGAGATGCCGAAGGTCGAGGTGCACATCGTGCCGAGCATGGAGGCCCCCGGCGGAATCGGCGAGCCGGGCACGCCGCCGATCGCGCCCGCCGTGGCGAACGCGATGTTCGCGGCCACCGGCAAGCGCATCCGCAAGCTGCCGCTGCTGGGTTGAGCGCACGCCGGCGCTTCCTCGCCGCGCTCCTCGCCCTGCTTGCGTTGCCCCGGCGAGTGCTTGCGCAGCCGAGCGTGAATCCCGCGCCGGGAATCGATGCGCGCATGCTCAGCACGTCTCAGGGGGCGCTGCAGGCTATTCTCAAGGGAGCTGAAATGCGCAGGGGCCGGGTGCGCCTCGACCTTGCCCAAGTCGCCGACGACGGGCACTCGGTTCCGCTGATCGTACGCGTCGACAGCCCCATGAGCCAGGCGGATCACGTTCGCCGGATCGATCTCGTTTCGGAGAAGAACCCCGTTGCGCTGATCGCGAGCTATTTTCTCGGCCCGCAAACCGGTCGCGCCGAGATCGAGTCGCGCGTGCGCTTGAACGGCACCCAGAGGGTGACGGCGCTCGCGCAGTTTTCCGACGGCAGCTTCTGGTTCGACGCGGCGGATATCGTTGTCAACGAAGCCGCCTGTATCGACGGGAGCTGAGCCGATGACGACACGAATTCAGGTACCGCAGGAAGCCCGGCGCGGGGGGCTCATCGAGGTGCGCGTCCTCATCCAGCATCCGATGGAAACCGGGTTTCGCTACGATTCGCTGGGGCGCCAGACGCCGCGCAACGTCATCCACCGCTTCGAGTGCCGCTACGGCGGGGTCGAAGTCTTCCGCGCCTCGATGGGCGCCGGCGTAGCGGCCAACCCTTACTTGAGATTCTTCGTGCGCGCCGAGCGGTCGGGCGACATCGAGTGCCGCTGGGTCGATCAGGAAAATGCTTCGGGATACGCGAGCGCCTGGGTGACGGTGAACGGATGATCCGAGGTCAGTGCGCGGGCTGGAGCGCGAGGTAGACGAGAAACGCGAGGAGCAGCGCACCGGCGACCCACCAGGCCGGGTGGATCCGTCGCTTTCCGGTCGCAGGCGCTGCCGCGGGCTTGACCGCGGGCCCCGCGAGCTTCTCGTTGAACGCGGTGAAGAAGTCGTCCGCCATTTTCCTCGCGACGCCGTCGATCAGCCGCGAGCCGACCTGCGCGAGCTTACCGCCGACGCTGGCCTTGGCGGAGTAGGTCAGGCGCGTGCCCGTGCCTTCGGTCTTGAGAGAAACCTGCGCGCCGCCCTTGCCGAATCCCGCCGCGCCGCCCGATCCCTCGAAGGACAGCGAATAGGAGTTCGGCGGGTTGAGATCGGAGAGGATGAGCTTCCCGTTGAACTTGGCTTTCACGGGCCCGACCGCCGCGACTATGACGACGCGGTACTCGGTATCCGACACTCTCTCGATCGCCTCGCACCCCGCGATGCACGCCTTCAGGACTTCAGGGTCGTTCAATCCGCGCCAGACTTCGGCTTGCGATACGGGGATCAGTTGCTCGCCGGTCATTTCCATGGGATTTCCGTTCCTATATGTGGCACGTAGAGCGTAGGCAGACGCGCGGCTATTTTAGCGCGATGCTCGGGTAAAATGACCGCCTGTGGCTGCGTCCCTTTCACAACTCGCACGGCACTCCGGTCCGGGACTGATGGGGCTCGTCGCCCTGCTGATAGGGGGCTCGCAGGCCCTCGCGCAGGGCTGGCCCGCCAAGACCGTGCGCATCGTCGTTCCCTTCGCGCCGGGCGGAACCGCCGACACCCTGGGTCGCCTGGTATCGCAAAGGCTGAGCGAGACCTTGAAGGAGAATTTCATCGTCGAGAACCGCGCCGGCGCGGGCGGCGTCATCGGCTCGGAACTCGTCGCCAAGGCCGCGCCCGACGGCTACACACTGGTCGTCTCGGGTGTCGCCACGCATTGCATTGCGCCCGCGCTCTCGAAGACCTTCCCGTTCGACCCGCTGCGCGATTTCACTCACATCGCGCTCTTCGGCGGCCCGCCCGGCGTGCTGGTCGTGAACCCGGCGCTGCCGGCGCAGGACCTGAAGCAGTTCATCGCCTATGCGAGAAAGCAATCCGGCAAGCTCGCCTACGGTTCCCCGGGCAACGGCACGCAGGGCCACCTGATCGCGGAGCAGCTGAAACAGGTCGCCGGAATCGAGATGACCCACGTCCCCTATAAGGGCGCGAGCCTCGCGGTCGCCGACCTGATCGCGGGCCATGTGCCCGTGACCTTCACGACCCTGACCACCGCAGCGACGCAGATCAAGGCGGGCCGCGCTCGCGCGCTCGCGGTGAGCTCGGCGAAACGCGTTCCGGATTTTCCGGAGGTGCCGACCTTCGCGGAGCTGGGTTATCCGGAGCTGACCGCTTCGATCTGGTTTTCGCTCTCGGGCCCCGCGGGTATCGCGCCGGAGATCGTGAGCCGGCTCAATGCCGAGGTACGGCGGGCGCTGCAGGCCCCCGAGGTGCGCGAGCGACTGCGTCCCGAGGGTATCGAGCCGGGCGACCTCGACCCGGGGCAGTTCGCCGCGTTCGTGGCGGCCGAGCTGAAGCGCTGGAGCCCGATCGTTCGCGCCTCGGGCGCCACCGCCGACTGATTCACGCCTTCGACTTGAGGACCGAACCATGCTGACCCAGGAACAGAACGATCAATTGACGCGCACCGGTCGTGGCACCCTGATGGGAGATCTTTTCAGGCGCTACTGGATCCCCGCGCTGCACAGCTGGGAGATCGCGGAACCGGATTGCGCGCCCGTGCGCGTGCAGATCATGGGAGAGAAACTGGTCGCCTTCCGCGACAGCGATGGCCGCATCGGCGTGATCGACGAATTCTGCGCGCATCGCAGCGTGTCCCTCTGGTTCGGCAGGAACGAGGAATGCGGCCTGCGCT
>Ga0209647_1002235_pt1 | contig 15722 bp, 7 predicted proteins | sample GraSoi_2013_60cm_FD_185827 | JGI IMG/M metagenome (GOLD analysis project Ga0209647, IMG submission 185827) | Grasslands soil microbial communities from the Angelo Coastal Reserve, California, USA - Sample 9_17_2013_60cm (SPAdes) (version 2) | ecosystem: Environmental > Terrestrial > Soil >...
TGTGCCTTTTCCCCTTTCCGGAAGACCTATCGCGAGGCAGTGCTGATCTCTTACCTGTTCGAGCCGATACCTCATGTGCGGCGGTTTTCAGATGACTGCCTGACCAGTAACAACGAGCTGTGCTCTCACGGCTTTCGCGCATAAGTGGCGCTGCTGGCGTAACTGCTGCAAGAGCCCGAGGCTGGAGAGTACAGTCTTGGGTTGCCTGTTTGATGCGGAACCCGGCAAAAGTGCTTCGCGACCTGCGCTAGCCTCGACGCGCCGCCGAACTGCCGCGCTGGATCCCTAGTTTGAAGTGGGATCGCCTCACACAAGCCTGGCAATCCACCCTCCCGTCACGGAACTCCGACACTAGGAACATAGACCAATTGGACCAAATTGTCAGAGCCCCTGATTTCTCTACCGGCCAGGACAATCCCGCGCCCCCCCTGACAATGCCATTAGTCCTTAACATTCAGCCTATAAGCACCTTGCTCCCCCATAGTGATTGCTCAACCAGGTGTCGACCCTTCAAAAGAGAAGATCGAAACCTTTCGCTCTCTGGCTCTGTCTGATCCTCGACAATCGATTTTTCCACCATTTGTCTGTAATCCGGGGCACATGATCGGTGCGCAAGGAACAGCTTGTTCGAAATATATGCGACTGGCAAAACAAGTCGCGGGTGAGAAAAGAACTTGTGAACAGCCTCATTTACCCCCAATGCGATTGGATTGAGGAAATCATCCACGGCAATCATCCCTCTCTTGGAAAGTATCTGCTCGCATAGGACAAGATCTAGGTAAACGTCCTCGCATTCGTGTGACCCATCTATGCTGATAAATCGAGGACGATCACCCAAAAGGTCGAGTAACTCTCCGGGAGAGCACTCGCTTGACATTATCTTTAGTAGACACACGTCGACTCGATTCGTCTCTGAAGACATCGCGAGAGTCTCCAAGACTCGCGATTCTGGATTCCACTGGAATGTATCAATACCCAAAAGTTTGCTATCTGTTCTTTGTGCAGATCGCGCAAGAATGGAGAAGTATTTACCGCAGAGAACACCAATCTCCATAACCGATCCGGTAATCTTGGTCTCCTCTTGGTAACGGAGAATCTCCATCGTGCGGATGGATGTAACGCGATGTAGCCAACCGCGGACCTTGTCAACGATTGTCGCTTGAAACTGCAGGTTATCCACGTACTTCTACTCTCGCTCTCACGGAGCTTCCGAAGGGAAATTGGAATACTAAGATCCTCTAGCCACTCCAAGGATCCAAGCCCGGCCCAATAATGTCCTCACCACTTGCGTACTCTTGTTCAACAATTCACTAGCGCCAGCTGAGAGCGGCGCACTGCTAAACGTCGTGATTGTCTCCGATATGTCACGAGTCCACAACCAATTGCCACTTCCAATTCTGGCCGCCGGTTCGTCATGGTGGTATTAGGGTTCTTTATTGCGAAACCCCGTCTTCATCGCCTTCCTTCATACTCGACACTGAGTTAATCTCGAGAGAGAGATTCGAATGGAGATTGCGATATTTTGCAAGTGCCGCGTGGTCGGTCCCATTTGACAACGGAAATGTTGGAGCCCGGCGGTTCGTTGAAATGAATAGACTTTAGCTCGCAGACCTCTCGATATACATGTAGCGGGGGAATTGCGCGCCTAGTTCCGGATGGCCCATGCAATTGGGAGAGTGAGATGATAGCAATCCTTCGGCATTTCCGTGCGGAGCGTCCGAATCCCGCCCAATCAATAGTGGGTGTCGTGTTTCTTGTACTTCTTGGATTACCGGCCGGAGCGCAGGACTCGGAAAATGTATTCCCAGGCATCGAACAAGACTTTGGCAAGATCCACTTTCACACCGGTCGCGTTGAGAACAATCTACCTGAGATGTCCCCAACGCTTCCGGATATTCCTGGATCCCCGTCGCGCTGGTCTCTCATGCAATGGTCCCAACCCCTGGTAATATCGCCCACCAGCCTGAAAACCAACGATCCAACGACTAGGGACGATCGACTTGGGGTTGCCAAGTACGCCTTTAACGCTCCAGATGGACACTCACACTTGTGGATCTACCAAGATCCTGCTTCCCACCACCCGGTCTACGAGTTATACGAGCGCGGAGGAGCGTTGACTAGTGCTGGCGGCGCGAATGTTTTCCTGGCCAGCGAAGCGCCACCGGGAGGAATCAGTCTGGGTCATAAACTTTCTTATGAGTTCGACGCAAGACTATCCAAGGCAGAGGTCAAGGGGAGTCTGGCTGCACAGCGAGCTGGTGCTGTTCTGGCTCAGGTGTTCTCAGGTTTTGTAATCCAATTTCCGGAAAGGGAAGGTAAGACGCTCTCTACCCTGTTTTTGCAGTTGCCAATTGCAAGATCGATTCCCCCTTTGGGTGAATATCGCTCGTGTACTTCGGTTATGGGGCGTCGGAATATCATTATTGGCGCGCAGCCAAATCTTGCTTCCTATTTGCCATTTGCGGTCGATAAAGCGCCCCTGAGGCACCTGCGATACGATATTAACTCCTATATTTGCGAGTTGGTCACGCGACCAATCGAATGTGCGGATTCTATGGGCCACAAAACTAGCTGGTCAATTCCACCGGACTTCACAGGCTTTCAGGATTGGAGAATCCTCAAGATGTATGTTGGGTTGGAAACTGAGATCCAGGACCTCCGCCCAAAGTCCCAGACAAAGGATCCGCAAGGACAAACGGAAGTTGCTCTTCAGCTCGCCAACATCAGGGTCACCCCTGATCAAGGACGTGATTTCAATTGGGCAAGTTGCGCCCTCCCGAATCCTGTCACTACCTCCACTCGATGACAGGTCGGTTGACAACATAAGCGCTCTCGATGAGGACCGTCCTCTTTCGGCGCTTTAGCCTTACGCCGTATCGGCTATTAAATTCGATACGACGTGCGATAGGCCTCTCAATATTGTTTCGGGGTCACGGGCGTCAAGTACTATCCCCTTGGCATAATTCCTGACCCGCTCGGCGGGCGCCCCAATATTGAAGCAGGCAACAGGCAGCCCAAGTGCCATCATTTCTGAAGTTACGTAAGAGAATGTCTCGGGCCAAATACTTGGTATCAATATGGCATTGATGCCTAGACTCTCGATGATGTCGGGTAATTGGTCAACATCGTACCGCCCTGTGACGTTGACCCCGGGCACAGGAATATCGGTCTCTCCCACAATGGAGATTCTGTGCTCCAACTTTCTGTCTTTAATGTGATGAACGAGCGTCTCGATAACACCACGGCCTTTTGGATAATTAATTCCGCCCACGACCCCAATATGCAGGTCTGGACCGGCTTGAATCAATGGAAGGCGCCTTGGCGTGTACTTGGTGGCGTGCGGAACGACCGTGCACTTCTCCATAAACTGCGGATAGGCCCGCGAGATAATCTGCTTACTTGATTCGGAAAAGCAGCGAATTTCTTGGGCTAGCTGCAAGAATTCGTGCCACGCGGCCCGCCAATCCCGAATGTCTAGACTCGGCGGAACAATTGGTAGCAATTCCCGCGAAATCTCGCCCATGCACCTTTCGCAGATCTCTAAGCGATCCGGCACTCCGCAGTAGCCTCCAGTACTATCAATTAAGGTGTATGAGGGACAAATCGGATAGAAATCGTGCATCATTATTCGCAGCGCCCAAGATCGCTCTCGCGTCAGCGCACTTAGGTGTCGGATTAGCGCAAGCGGATCTGCCGATCCCACTAGATTATTGTAGATTACATCCGCCACCTGAATGGACCGCAACATTTCCTCCAGCATTTTGCTCCCGGCCAGAGAGAAGCGCGCTTCGCCGTCCCTCCCATGAGCAATTAATTGGAATTCCTCGCTTCTCTGCGCATCACTAATGAGAACGACCGCGGCTTTGCCACCCTCAACGACCGCCTTGACCAAGTCGCTCCTGAACGCATTAGCGCCGCCCCCTAGACCGTGGTCAACAACAAGAGTCACTCCGCCAGTCGCCTCGGACAATAAGCGCAGCTTCACGAATTCCCGGATTGCCTTGCTGGGGTCCAATTGAACGTGTGTTTCAATGAGTGAAGCGTAATTCGGATAGCGCTCCGCTAATGTGTGTAAATTGTCCCTAATCAGACGCGCCTTTTCCTCTGTCTGAAACGAGCCACCGTGCTTGTGGTAGACAAACAGATTTGCCGCCATTACATGCCGATAACCGTGAGCAGACGCACGCATGCACCAGTCATTCTCTTCTCCATAGCCCCGTCCGAACACCGTATCGAACGAGCCGATCAGGTCAAGGACAGATTTGCGCATCGCCATGCAAAATCCCACACCTGTCGGGATGTCAATCGGCGCCACCGCGTCTCCGATATCATCAAAGGCCCGGTCAATGTGCGTGGCGGACAATCCCAGGTAAAGCGGATTGTCGGCCTGCCCCACCGGAAAACTGCATATGGTAGCCGCGTTGGAAAACGGCGTGACTGATGCAATGCGCGCATCTTGTTGCAACGGCGCCGTCAGACGTTCAAGCCACCGAGGCGGCACTTCGGTATCGGAATTCAGCAGTACGAAGAATTCCGACTCCACCAGCTCCATCGCACGATTTACGGACCCGATGAATCCCAGATTTACGGAATTCGTGAGAACTGTCGCGGCAGGACTCTTTGTCGCGTAATGGGACAAAAGACCAGGTATGCGCTCATCGGTACTGCAATCATCAATCAACAGCAGGCGGTACGGCGGCCTTGTATTCGCCAGGACGCTCTCAATTAGTGGCTCGAGAAAGTCGTAACCGTTGAATATCGGAATGATGACGTCGACCGCAGGCGTTTCCGCCGCCACGGGCGCCGAGGTTCGTGCGACCAACCAGTCACAGGTCAACCAGACCACTTCAGCCTGCTTGGAAGCTCGCGTCCGCCGGTTTTCACGGAATCCAAAGCGAACGAAGTGCTCATACGGATTAGTCCCAGCACGTGCGACGTCGCTATTGATGGACAGGTAGGTCTGCGGATCGAAATCACTAAATGCCTGTAGCGCGTCTTCGCCCTTACGGAGTCTGTCTTGCATTTTGGAGACTTCCGCGCGTGCAAGTCTGAGCTGGTGACTGAGGCCTTGCTTGGTCTCGCGCTGGCGTTGGAAGTATGCCACCAGTGGCAATCTACGCCAGCGATACCGGCTCATCGCAGGAGCCAGCCCTACCAATCGCGCTCCATGTGCGCGGCCCTCCGCTGATGCATGAAGGGTCCGGACAATCCGCAGTTTGTCGGTGCCGCTGCGCAATGCTTCGAGGTAATGCAGAAGACCCGCGGGATCCGCCGCACGACCAAGTATCCCCAGATAGGCCAGTTCGACGAACTCCCGATCTTCATGCATTAGAAGTTCCGAAAGGCTTAGCGGCATCTGATGCGCCAACTGGACCGGATTGCCCTCGTATTGTGTCAAGCTTCCGGCAATCGATTCGCCCCCATTCTCCGTGCCCGGATCTAGCATGGCCGCCCCCCCGACATCGGGCACAAACAATGAACGCAGGCGCCACACCAAGGACTTTTCAATTCCAATGATCCGTCGTCTCAGCGCGTCCGCGATCGCGCCGAGGTGCGCTTCCCTGTCACGGAACCGCCCGGCCAGCTCGTGCATCTCGCTGTCCATGTGCTCTCGATCCGTCGTGCGCGCGCGTTGTGCCTCGGCGCGAGCCAACTGCAATTGGCCCGAGATTTGAGCGAGAGCCTCCTTTCCTCTAAGGTGCGCCTTGGCGGTCTCTGCCTTGAGCACTTGCTCTACCCGCTGACGATCGGCTTCGCGCGCGCGGTCAGCTGTTGTGCGTAGAGATCGCAGGTCTCGGCTTAATTCCTTTTCCCGGTTGCGCGCGCGGTCAGCTGTTGTGCACAGGGAGCGCAAGTCGTGGCATAATTCCTGCTCCCGATCGTGCGCGCAGTCGAGCTGCTGGCGAAGCTGCCCTACAACTTTTAGCGCCTGCTCCAATCGTCTCTGCCAGCTATTCTCCTTAGAATCCAGTTCGCCCTTCAGCGCGTCCACCCGCTGCCTCGAAGATTCGCGCTCTGCATCCAGCGTGCGTTCCCAAGCGGCGCGAGACGCCTCCTGTTGCTTGCCGAACTCAACCAGCAGCTCACGCGCCTTCTCCGCTTCCGAGCGAAGTAGCGCCTCAACCTCATACCTTGCGCGCAGACGCAAGGTATTGATCTCATTGTGAAGCTTTTGGGCCAGCTCGTCGGCTTTTTTGCGATTCTCTAATAACTCGTCATTCAGCTCCTGGACCTGCTTAGAGAGCGCCACCTCGCGATGCTTAAAGTCTTCCGCCAACGTACCTAACTGAAGCTGTGCCGACCCAATAAGCAGTTCTCGTTCCCTCTGCGTATCCTGTTGCAGGGACTCGAGCCGACCATTGAGATCCGCCTCCTTTTGCCGCAATCCTGCTAGCAGATCGGCCTGCTGTGCCTTCTCTCCTTTCAGCGCATCGCACAAATGTGAATATTGGGCCTCGACTCTTTCCAATACGAGATCCTCAACCAACCCCACCAGGTCCTTAGCCGGAAGTCTTCCCTCGGCCTGACCGTATTTCAGCCAGTGCGCCTCCGGATCGAGGCCTTGGGAGATTACGTCCGTGTTATTAACCGTGTACCAGTCTTCCAGAAATCGTCGTCCGAGCACCTTTGACCCCGGCAAAGCGACAGCCCCTATGAAGGCAGTCAGCGCTTTATTTCGCCCGCGATTCTGCGAGGCTTCACGCACCAAACCAATATCATCCAGAATTCCGGCGGGAGCCTCCGGCAACTTCTTGTCGGACGCCAATGCAATCCAATAGTCAGGTTCAAGCCCGGCTTCCTCGGGTACGTCTCCAGGCCTCATCACGTGTCGCCCGATCGATGTCTTCGCTCCTACTTGTGCGATGACTGAACCGAACATCACGCGTTGGGCGAGAAGTCGAACGTGGCCAAACTGCTGCTGCAACAGAGACTGAATCTCCTCTTGACACAATTCCTTCACGTGATAGGGATTAAGATTCCTCGGCGTATCCGCGCGTTCACGCTTGTCTGGGGTCGAAATGATCAACAGGCCCCGTGGTTTAAGCACTCGTTTGAATTCCGACAACATTCGGGCGTGCTCGTCGTGGTGCTCAATCGTTTCGAAGCTCACAACTACATCGACCAAATGGTCGGCCAACGGAATCTCAACGCAGCTGCCGACCACAAACTCCAGATTCCTGCGGGAATATTTTTGCTTTGCCTGCGCTATCGTGGGGCCAGAAATGTCTATTCCATACACTCGCTTCGCGCGGCCAGCCAGATATAAGCTGCCGTACCCATCGCCACACGCCAGATCCAGCACGATCTTTCCGCTCGCAAACGGCGCGGCAAATAGGTAACGGTGCCAATGCTCGAGCGCCATTATTCCGAGCATCTCAGCGGGTACGAACCGCTCTGCGTTGAGAGAATCCATCACCGGTTTTGGGTTAACGACGGCCATTTGTTAGCTTCCAGTTGCGACTCTCACGCACACCGTAATCAATGTAGTGACGAAACGGTCTCACATCGGCTATGAGCAAGTCCCCATTGAGCAGCAAATAGCCGAATGGGTCGAATTCTGGAGGAATTGCGGGATCGCTGGCATTCTCCCAATCTATGGCAAGGAGCCTCGCGATGATGTCTTCTTTCGCGGCCGCGCGGCTGTTCCCAACCTCCAGCACTAGTGCTTTGAAGGCCGCCTTATATGCCGTAAGCTCGTCCTCTTTGGACCGCTCTGATTCCACTTCAGAATGGTTGCCGGAACCAGCGAGCCGAACGACGTTCTCGCTACTGAAGAAGTTGTCATTAATCCATTGGACTTGCGATCCAAAGATCTCCTCCAACCTCTGCATGCTCGCTTCGCCAACGTCGTTGGGCTCCGGCTTGGCTTGACGATTCGCGCTCACGAGAGCATCCGACAAGATACTGGACAAACGGCCGGCAGACGATCCATTTAGGGCGCATAGAATTTCGCGCTCCGCCGTTGTCATAGATCTATTTACTATCCGTTGATTGCAGCGACCGACGACGTTCGCGTCGAAATTCTCAGACACACCCAATACCTCTAGGAAACTTTCTACGATTCGATTTTTAAGTTGATCATAAGACATCACTCGAAGGGTTTGTTTATCGAACGTCTGTTCCAGCCGTCGCAGAGCATTGTAGTGTTCCCATTCCTTCGTAGCCTCCAAGAACTGCGGCCACGTGAAGGAATATCCGTGCCTTAGCGCCTGGTCATACGATGAACTGAGGAAGTCGGCAAGATTGCGAACATAGAAGCAGACAATCAACGTGATCCGCTCCTCTGCCGCGATCTCCCGCAGCGTTAACCACTGTTGTCCCGAGAGCAAAGAGAGCGTTTCAGATGAACAAATTGCTCCGTGCTGTAATTCAGCGAAGAGGCTCAGGAGGGCATTTCGAATATTCGACCGCCACACCGCCTCATCGGTCCAACGATCCGAGAGTGCGGAGTACAGGTTTACCCCGTTCCCGGCAGTCACCGTGAAATCGTCCTTTACGGGAAGCCCAAGTTTGCAGTAGAAGAATCCCAACTCTTGCAGTCGCTCCGCCAGCACATACAGAAACACTTGGAGTGCGCTTGAGCCCGTCTTTGATCCGCCGGCATGTAGAAATAGTGTCCTGTCTGGCATCTCCCCTCACATTTCTGATCCCGACCCTGCTTGCGCATCCGCCAACCGACACTGCCCTGTCACCGGTACTCCGGCCACGTAGTGGCCTGATTCCTGCGGTCGCACATGCAATTGGGCTGCATTCTACGCATCTCCGTCCTAACACGCATTGTCGTCATCGCCAACCGTCAGCCGCTGACTCCCAATATCGACAGCATGCGCGTCGCAATTACTGCCCGGCGATACCCGACGAGCGGGCGTCCCGATCGCTGCCCTTCCGACGAATTCCTGAGGCGCGCTATAACCTCTATCTTTGGGATACCGGACTGCAATTCCTCCAGGTAGTTGACGAGCCCGTCGGAGTCAGGAAGGCGGCCCAGAATCGAGACGTAAGCACAGTGAATAAGCTCCTCACCCTCAAGTTCAAGCAGGGTCCTTACGTGGCGTGCCGGGTACCATCGTCGTCCTTGTGCATCCGCTATTGCGCCGTCTTCATTCCCGATCTCAACCTCTTTTTTGTCTTCAACGGCCACTGTGTCGGTAGGCGGATACGCCTGCAACAGATCCGCCAATTCCGCCTTTCGAAGCTGATCGCCCGCTTCTAACCTCCTCACGGCTCGGTCGAAGGTGTCATCTTGTTCAATTAACCTCGTGCAGAATTGTGCGAATCCATCAACCCACAGATCCCAGCCAGGCGCACCGTCATCATTTACGGAGCTTGCAACCTCCATCATCGCCGCCTTGATGGCACGGACTATATTGCGATCGTCGGCGTACAAGAACACGCCAGTACATTCCTTATAGGCCGACAAGATTTCCCGAGTTACTGGAATATCCCGAGCGACCACCACCTTTTTCATTGCCAACGCGTGCAAAAGCCCAAAGCCAAAGCCTTCCACGTAGGACGGCAAAACAACGACACTAGCGCGTCTGTAGAGGGCCTCCATTTTCTTTTCATCGAGTGTTCCTGCCTTGTAGGTTCGCACGTTCTGACTAACTCCGTTCTCCTTGCCTATTACAACGCAACGAATGTTCGGGAACGCCTCGCTTATTAATTCCGCCGCCCTACCCGAAGCTTTGTGTGCAAAGTGATTCCCCATAATCAGTACATGATCGCGCGCAAATAGAGTCCCACTGGTTTTATATTCGATGAGTCTCGTGGGAAGTAATTGCGACAGATTGGCAACGTGCATCCCATCCGGGAATCGCGCGAGAAACGTCCGCTCGGACACCTTGCTACTAAAAACTATTCCATTTGCATATCTGGACATATGCCCCCAAATGGCATCGAGCCTATTATTCATCGATAGATATCCGCAATCGTAGGCGATGGTATCAAGCATGCCAAATATGTTGATGAGCGCTATTCCCTCTAATGCGCTAAGTGCATGGACGCTGAAGGGCTGGCTAAGTTGGACCCCAATCGCGAATCTCTCGCGCGTGCCACAATCAGTCTCGAGCCGACGGATTCCTGGATATCGGTCAAGGTTGTGAAATCTAAACGCCTTGTTAGAACAAATGACGCATATCTCGAATTTGGACGCGTGTCTATCATAGAACCTGCCGACGATCGCCTTGCTCATCTCGTTGGTTCCATTGAAATCCATACCAACCGCAGCGAGGTCGAACACTATCTTCAGCCGACCGGAAGGTGTCGGCAACGCATGACTCAAAAGCACTTCAGCACGATAGTGCGCTGAGGCCTCGTATCGACGAACCAGCGGCAGAAACTCCTCGTGCCTCTCGGCTACCTTCTGCAGATTCGTACTTTGATGTGCCCGCAGATCTATACCGAGAAGATTGAACGAAGCGGAGCCGGCATGATAGGCGAACGCGTGATTGGCCAGAACCGTTCGGAAGCCGACTTTGTTGGCCCGACAAATCAGGTCGTTCTCTTCTTCGTATCCTATTCCAAAGTCAGGATCCAAGAATCCGAAATTTGCTATGACCGAATGCTTGATGTACAGATAAAAGCCGACGGCTGTCGGCGCAAAATGAAACGAGGGCATCGACCGGCTAAGTACACTCCAGCGCTTGTAGGCTTCCGCCTGATCCGTCGTCACGCCACACTCTAGGTGGGGAAGGGAGCATAAAGAAGCATTGTTCGAGCGAGGGCTCGCGAACCCGATTTGAGGATCGGCGTACGCCGCTTCAATAAGGTTCTTTAGCGTGCAGCTGAAGGTCTCAGTGTCGGCATTCACCAAGATGGCATCTCGGCCATCCTTGCAAGCAATGTCAAGTCCTCTATTTGCCGTTCTGACAAAGCCGAGATTGGATTCGTTCTCGAGTACCCTAACGTACGCATACCGGCGCGCGAAGGAATCCAATAAAAGACCTACGTCCCTTTCGCCAGGCGAATCATTAATGACGATCAAACGTGGATCGCTATTAGAAATCTCATGTATATGCGCGGCCAAAGATTCTAGGCACCGACTGGTCAATTGCACGCTCTTATAAACCGAGACAATGATGTCAACGGGCTTGCGATCCGCTACGCTCCCGGTCGACGCGATGTGCCTGTTCGGGATTGATCCCTCTGTAGCCAAAGTAATCCTTGCCTCATCCGTAAATAAAGTTGGAGCGAGAGAATATGGCTAGCGCGATAATAGTCGGCTCTGTCGTCGGTTGACATAGGGCCTGTTCATGCGAAGCATCCTAATAACACTTTCCGATGTAGTTGCTCAGTATTTTGCGATCACCGAACACTTTGTGGAAACAGGAGTGGCCGCATAGGTTGGTTCACGCGTAGAATCAGAATATGACATATAAAAGCAGCTATTAGCTCGCGGCACAACATGCTTGGGCAGTCCAATTGTTGAAGTGCCAATCGGACATTGTCGGGACCGGTAATGGCCCAGGCGGTCCGGATGAGACTCGGTCGCCTAACGCGATTGAAGGGCTCTCGGAGGACCTACGGCGCTGGTAAGCGGGATCAATGAGACACGGTTGCGCACCGTGCTTTGCACCTGTGGCGGGTTCTACGGTGCCCTGGTGCTGCGCCAGCTGCTTACATGCGATGGACTCAACATCCTCGCGGTGATTCGCTCGAAGCGGATATCCGAGGCACGCGCCGGCTTTTTTGAAGGAGCGCTCGGGCACGTGCGGCGCAGCGGGATCGCCTACGCCTTCTACCTGTGGTTCGCAACGACCGTCTCCGAATGGTTGTGCGTCCTGTCCTGCGGTACGCGCGTCTCAGTGCGCCGTGGCTTCGCGGGATTGCCTGTGTTCAGGACTCGAGACATAAACGATGTCGATGGGCTCCACTTTCTCACCTCTTGTGCCCCTGACTTGATAATCAGCGCGTTTTTCAATCAGCGTCTGCACGCAGCAGCGCTCGCGGTGCCCAGGCGCGGCTGCCTGAACATCCATCCCTCGTTGCTGCCGGCGGCCAGGGGCGTCGACCCGGTCTTTCAATCCCTGCTGCACGACTCTCCACCGCTGGGCGTCACGGTGCACTTTATGACCCCGGAACTCGATGCCGGCCCGATCGTAGCGCAGCGCTCCATGGGGGCGCGCGCCGGATCGAGCGTCTTCGCTGCGACGGCGCTGCTTTTTAGCGAAGGCGCCGGGCTATTGACGGCTGCGATCGAACGAATTGCCGGCGGCTTTGCCGGTACGCCGCAGACCGGTACAGGAAGTTACCAGGGCTGGCCCACCCGTGCCGAGCTGCGCGCCTTTCGCGCCCGTGGGGGCGCGCTGGTCCGCCTTGCCGATCTCGCGCGACTCGGAAGGGGCCGGATGGACAAGGGGTGGTAGCGCCTCAGGGGATTGGCCCGAGAGCCGGCCGCCGTCGCCGGGGTTGCAGCCGGCGTATCAGAGCAAGCCGGCCAGCGCTTCGATGGCGGACTCAATCTGCTTTTCTGTATGCGTCGTGCTGAAGAAAAATCTCAGCCTCGCTGCCCGCTCATCGACCGCCGGATAAACGATGGGCTGCACGTTGATACCGCGCTCGAACAGCTGGTTGGAGATTTTGGCGGCCTTCAGGGAGCTCCCAACGATCGCCGGTATGACCGCGTAGCCCTGCGACAGGCCGGTATTGATGCCCCGTGCGCGCGCCAGCGCGAAGGCATAGGCCGCCCGCTCGTGCAGCCGGCGGCTCCGCTCCGGCTCTTCGATCATTATTCTCAGCGCCTCGAGCGAGGCCGCCGCCAGCGGCGGTGAGAGACCGACACTGTAGACGAATCCCGGCGCCGCGTACTTGAGGTGCTCGACGAGGGCACGTTCGCCGGCGATGAACCCGCCGCAGCCGGCCAGCGCCTTGCTGAGCGTACCCATCCAGATATCGACCGCCTTGCCGGCAACACCGCAGTGCTCGCGGATACCGTGGCCGGAGTCGCCCAGAACGCCGAGTGAATGCGCCTCGTCGACCATGAGGAAGGTCTTGTGGCGCTGCTTGATGTCAATCAGGCGCGGCAGCTCGGCAATGTCGCCGTCCATGCTGTACAGGCCTTCGACGACGATCAGCACGCGCTCGAACAGGCCGCGGATCTCACCCAGGATGGTATCGAGGGCGGCGGTATCGTTGTGCGGAAAGGAGCGGCGCGCCGCACCGGAGAGCTTGATGCCTTCCAGGACGCTGTTATGGATGAGACTATCGTGCACGATCAGGTCTTTTGGCCCGAACAGATAACCGATCGTGGTCACGTTGGTGGCGTGGCCGCTGACGAAGACCACGCAGTCCTCGACCTCGTAGAATGCCGCCAGCGCCTTCTCAAGCTCACGCTGCACGGGCCGCTCGCCCGCCACCAGGCGGCTGGCCGAGGCCGAGGTGCCGTAGCGTTCGATCGCGGCCGTGGCGGCCTTGTTGACGCGCGGATGCCCGGTCAGTCCCAGGTAGTTGTACGAGGAGAAATTGACGTAGCTGCGCCCCTCGATCAGCGTGGTCGCGCCGGCCACTCCGTCGTGGGATTTGAAGAAGGGATTATCCAATCCGAGACGATCGGCCGCGACTCGCGGCACCAGCAGTCTTTCGTAGCCCGGGAAGCGATCGAAGCGGCAATAGGCCTCGGGTATATTCAGCCACTTGCTGCCCGTCTGTACGGCGGGCGACGGCGCCTGTGCCGTGTGTTCGGCACTCTTGCGGTCGAGGAAGCGGCGCACCAGCTCATCGCGCGCCTTGTCGACGAGGCCGTAGCGCTTGCTGGTCATCCGATCAACCGCACCTTGCCGGGCTCCAACCTGCGCGCCTGCTCGAGCGTCTCGACCAGCACTTCAGCCGCCACGGTCTCGCCGTGTTGCGTGGCCAGAGTGGCGGCGAGATCCAGCCGATCGCCGCTTTCCGCCGCGACCGCCTCATCGGTGCGCAGCAGCCGATCGATCACCCGGGCGGCAACCCGCTCAACCGTGATGCCTTCGTTCAACAGCATGGCGGGCAATTCGAGTCCAAAGCGCTTTTCCAGTCCCATGACAAGTTCCACGGCCATCAGTGAATCCATGCCCAGATCGTGAACCGAGCGACGCGGATCGACGCGGTCCGGGGCTACGCACAGGACCTGGGCGACTTCCTGCACGACCAGCTCCTGGGCGATGCGCAAGGCCTCCTCGCGCGTCTTGCCCGCAATCATAACGCGGATGTCATCGCTCGCGGCGCCGGAATCGGCGGCCGGGCCCGCTCGCCGGCGCAATGACTCGAAGCGCGCGGACTTGGCGGACGGCAGGAAGCGTGCGAGCGTGGGCCAGTCGAAATTGCCCACGGCGATCGTCCCGCCGCTGCGCGGCAACAATCGATCGAGCATCGCCAGCGCGGCACGCGCGCTCAAGGGGGCGGCGCCAAGGTGTGCCGCGAGCGTGTCCTTGACCGCCTGGTTGCGGGTGAGGAAGCCCGCGTCGCCGATTGGGCCCCAGCCGATGCAGGTGACGGGCAGCCCCACGGCCCTGCGCAGCAAGGCGAGGCTCTCGAGCGAGGCGTTGGCGGCCACGTAATTCGCTTGTCCCGGATTGCCAATCATCGTGGTAATCGAGGAATACAGGACGAAGTGTTCGATCGGGATCTCGAGTGTCAGCTCGTGCAGATGCCAGGCTCCCAACAGCTTCGGTGCCAGCACGGTGCGCAGTCGATTCGCGTCCAGATTGCCAATCAGCGCGTCGTCCAGCACCATCGCCGCGTGCAGCACGCCCGTCAGTGGCGTGCGCAAATTGCGGATCTCATGCAGCATCGATTGCACCGCGCGGCGATCGCCAATGTCGCAGGCGATCACATCGACGTGGGCGCCGATGGCTTCAAGAGTGCGCACGGCCTCGGCGGCACCCGGCGTACGCATGCCGCGCCGACCGACCAGCACCAGATGGCCCACACCCCGCTCGGCGAGCCAGCGGGCCGACTCCAGGCCAAAGCCGGCAATGCCTCCTGTGACGAGCCAGCGGGCGCGCGAGTCGAAGCGGACCGGCGCCACGCGCTCTGGCGGGGACTCGACGGCGACGGCCGCGTTTTCAATGCCGACGATCACCTTGCCGATCTGCTGCGCCTGCTGCATGGTGCGGAAGGCATCGACGATGCCGCTCGCGGGAAACAGCCGATAAGGCAGCGGGAACAGCACCTTCTCGCGGAACAGCGCCATGACGTCACGGAACAGCCGCCCCGCCAGCGCCGGCCTTGCGATGAGCAGCTGGTCGGCATCGATGCCGAAGTAGCTGATGTTGTTCTTGAAGGGCCGCAGGCCGATGGGCGTATTCTCGAAGAAATCGCGCTTGCCGAGTTCCAGGAAGCGCCCGAAGGGTTTGAGTACGTCGAGGCTGCGACGCAATGCCTCGCCGGCGAGCGAGTTCAGGACCACATCGACCCCCTCGCCGTTCGTCATTGCCAGGACCTGATCGGCAAAGGCGAGGCTGCGCGAATCGAGCACGTGATCGGCGCCCAGCAGCGCGACGAAGTCCCGCTTCTCATCGCTGCCTGCCGTGGCGTACACCTCGGCGCCCAGATGCATCGCAAACTGGATGGCGGCAATACCCACGCCGCCCGCACCGCCGTGGATCAGGACGCGTTCGCCGGCCTGCAGGTCCGCCAGATGCTTGAGCGCGTAGTACACGGTGAAGAAGACCGTCGGCACGGTGGCCGCCGCCTCGAAAGACCAGTCGGCCGGCTTGTGCGAAATCGCCTTCGCGGTGGTGACCACG
>Ga0209647_1002237_pt1 | contig 15714 bp, 19 predicted proteins | sample GraSoi_2013_60cm_FD_185827 | JGI IMG/M metagenome (GOLD analysis project Ga0209647, IMG submission 185827) | Grasslands soil microbial communities from the Angelo Coastal Reserve, California, USA - Sample 9_17_2013_60cm (SPAdes) (version 2) | ecosystem: Environmental > Terrestrial > Soil >...
AGGACGGCCACATCCTGTGGCGCAACATGCGCCTGGAGCTGCTCTCGCGGCAGGAACTGGAGGCGAAGCTGCGCGAGAAGGGCGTGAAGGACGTGTCGGAAGTCGAGCAGGCCTACGTCGAGCCCGATGGGCACATCAGCATCATCAAGCGTAAATAGGGACAGACCCCATTTAAATAATGGTCTGTGCCTATTTCTTTTCGAGCGAGCGCCACATCGCGGCGGTGATGCTCTGCCGCGTCTTGCCGTAGTCCGCCCACGGATCCTTCTTCAGCGTCGCTAACCGCTGCGGCACCGTGCGCACGGTGAACTTCTGGCGGAGGTCTTCGTCTGCGCTTAGCTCATCCCAGGCGAGCGGCGTCGACACGCCTGCGCCGGGACGGGCGCGTGCCGAGAAGGCGGCGACCGCGCTCGCCGTCTCGGAGTTGCGCAGGTAGTCGACGAACACTTTTCCCTCGCGGCGCAGCTTGGCCACCTTGGCGGTGAAGAGCTTCGGCTCGGCGCGCACCAGGAACTCGGCGATGAGCCGCGAGAACTGATTGACCTCGGACCAGTCGCGCTTCGGCTGGATCGGGAACACCACGTGGAGGCCCTTGCCGCCGGTAGTTTTCAGGAAGCACTTCAGCTTCAGCGCCTCGACGATGGTGCGCGTCATCTCGGTGGCGCGCACCAGTTGCGCCCAGTCGAGATCCTCGTCGGGGTCGAGGTCGAGCGTGATGCGATCAGGATGCTGCACGTCCGGCCCGGTCACGCCCCAGGTGTGCAGCTCGACCGCGCCGTTCTGCACCAGCGTGATGAGCGCGCTGTGCGTTTCGATGTAGATGTAATAGCCCTTGCTCGAGCGCTCGCGCCTGAACGTCTTCACCTCGCCGGGGCTCGCGCCCATGGCGAGATGGCGTTGATAGAAGCAGGGCTTCTCCGCGCCGTCCGGGCAGCGCACCAGCGTGAGCGGCCGGCGCGCGAGCTGCGGCAGGATCCAGTCGGCCACGCCGTCGTAATAGCGCGCGAGCTCCAGCTTCGTAATGCCGAGGCTCGGCCAGATCAGCCGCTCCGGATGCGAGATCTTCACGCCGTGGACGAGGTTGCCTTCCTCTGGGGGTTTCTGCGGCCGCTCATCCGTCACCGATTTGGCCGGGATGTCCTCGCGCAGGCCGAGGAACGAAGCCTGCCGCAGGATGCCGTCGTCGGTACGTTCGGCGAAGGCGATCTGCGCGACGAGCTGGGGCTTCACCCACTGGATACCCTTCTCGCGCGGCGGATTGACCAGCGGCGGGTCCGGCCGCCTGATTGCCGCCAGACGCTTGGTCAGCGTGGCGAGCCACTGCGCGTCGAAGCCGGTGCCGACCTTGCCCGCGTATTTCAGCTTGCCGCCCGGCGCGTCGTAGGCGCCGAGCAGCAGCGCGCCGAAGCCGGTGCGCGAGCCGCCGGGCGCGGTATAGCCGACGATGACGAAGTCCTGCTCGAGGCGGCACTTGAGCTTGATCCAGGTCTTGCTGCGGCCGGATTCGTAGACCGAGTCGGCGCGCTTGCCGATCAGCCCTTCGAGGCCGAGCTTGCACGCCTTGTCGAGCACCTCGTGCGCATCGCCTTCCAGATGCTCGCTCAGGCGCACCGTGGGATTTTTTTTCAGCGCTTGCGCCAGGGCCGCTTTGCGCTCGGCCAAGGGCAGGCGTTGCTGGTCGATGCCCTTGAGAAAGGGAGCGTCGAACACGTAGTAGACGATGCGCGCGTCGGCGCCGGCATCGAAGGCGTTCTGCAGCGCCTGGAAGCTCGAGCGGCCGTCGTCGCGCTGCACCACGATCTCGCCGTCGAGCCAGGTGTCGTGCAGCTTGAGGCTCTTCAGCGCCTTCACCAGATGCGGCAGCCGCCCGCTCCAGTCCTTACCGCTGCGCGTGAAAAGCCGCGCATCGCCCTTCGTCAGCCGCGCGAGCATGCGATAGCCGTCGTGCTTGACCTCGTAGAGCCACTCGCCGGTCTTCGGCGGCTCGGTGACCAGCGTCGCGAGCTGCGGCGAGATGAATTGCGGCAGCTTCGATTTCGCCCCGTACTTCGCGCGTTTCGGCCGGCCCTTCACGCTCTCGGGCCTTTCCACTGTGATGTCGACGCCGGGCTGCGCGTATTCGTCATGCCGCTTGATGAGCAGCCAGGCCGGCTTGTCTTCGTTGCCGCGCGTGCGCGTGAGAACCCATGAGCCGCGCAGCTTTTCACCCTCGAGGCGAAAGTGCAAACGCCCTTTGCGCAACGCTTCGAGCGGATCAGGGTCTTCCGGGATCCAGACGCCTCTATCCCATAGGAGGACTTCGCCCGCACCGTATTGCTTTTCCGGGATCACGCCTTCGAACTCGCCGTAGTCGAGCGGATGGTCCTCGGTCTGCACCGCAAGGCGCTTGTCGGCGGGGTCGAGGCTCGGTCCTTTCGGCACCGCCCAGCTCTTCAGCACGCCCTCGAGCTCGAGGCGAAAGTCATAGTGCAGGCGAGTCGCCGCGTGGCGCTGGATGTAATAGCGCAGCGCTTGCTTTTTTGCGCTGCGCTTCGCACCCCGCGGCTCCGGAGTGCGCGTGAAATCGCGCATCTCGCGATAGCGCTCCAGGCGATCGGCCATGCGCGTCGCCCAGCAAAGTGCGCGCCCGAGCGCAGTAATTGCTACCGCTTTGTCGCAACTCTTACAGCGCCGCCAACACTCGCTGGGCCCCACTCTACTGTGCGGGCACGCTGGCATGGTCTGTGCAGTATTGCCGGGAAACGAAAGGATTTTCATGGGTCCGGCAATCGCATTACGGCTGCGCCAGCATCTCACGCTGACGCCCCAGGTACAGCAGGCGCTCAAGCTGCTCCAGATGTCGGCGCTCGAGTTTGCGCAGGAGATGGAGCAGGCGCTCACCGCCAATCCGTTTCTCGAAGAGAACCCCGAAGCGCCACAGCCGGCGCTGCGCGACGCGGCGACGCTGGACGACGTCGTCGTGCCGCAGGAGCACTCGAGCAACGCGCCGCCGGTCGAGCGCGACCAGGAAGACTGGGGCGGCGCGAACGACGTGCAGCCGACGCTCACGCAGCACCTGCGCGAGCAGCTGATGATCTCGCCGATGGGCGAGCGTGACCGCGCGCTCGCCCACATGATCATCGACAGCCTCGACGACGACGGCTACTTCAAGCATTCCTTCGACGAGCTCGCGGCGCTGGTGCCGCCGGAGCACGACGTGCGCGCCGACGACTTCCTCGCGGCGCTGCGCATGGTGCAGAGCCTCGATCCGGCCGGCGTCGGCGCGCGCACGCTGGAGGAATGCCTTTGCCTGCAGCTCCAGACGCTGTCCGGGGACACGCCAGGACGCGAGGTGGCGCTGAAAATGTGCAACGGCCACCTGCCGCTGCTCGCCAACCGCGAATGGGCGCGGCTGCAGCATGCCGTCGGCTGCGACGAGGCGACGCTGCACGTGGCGCGCGGCCTGATCCGCTCGCTCGATCCGCGGCCCGGCCATCGCTTCGGCCCGCAGGAAGCGCGCTACGTGGTGCCCGACGTGATCGTGAAGAAGATGCGCGACCGCTGGGTGGCGCTCATCAACCCGGCCTCGCTGCCGCGCGTGCGCCTCAACCGCGCGTATGCCGAGGCGATCCAGAACAAGAACGCTTCGAACCAGTCGCTCGCGCGCCACCTGCAGGAGGCGCGCTGGCTGCTGCGCTCGATCGAGCAGCGCTTTGCCACCATCCAGCGCGTTGCCGATGCGATCGTCGCGCGCCAGCGCGGGTTCTTTGAATATGGCGAGGTGGCGATGAAGCCGCTCACCTTGAAGCTGATCGCCGGCGAGCTCGGCCTGCACGAGTCGACCGTGTGCCGCGTCACCAACAACAAGTACATGGCGACGCCACGCGGGCTGTTCGAGTTCAAGCACTTTTTCTCCCGACGCCTCGCGACCGAGAACGGCGGCGCAGCTTCCGCTACCGCGGTGCGCGCGGTGATGAAGGAGCTGATCGCCGCGGAGGATCCGCGCGCGCCGCTTTCGGATGCCGAGCTGGCGCGCCTCTTGGCGCAGCAGGGCCTGCGCGTCGCGCGCAGGACCATCACCAAATACCGCGCGCTGATGCGTCTGCCGAGCGTGGACGTGCGGCGCGCCGACCTGAGGAAGACTGCCTAATGTCCCGCATCGTTGCCGGCCGGTTCGATCGCAGCGTGGACGCCGACGCTGCCCTGGATGCACTGAAACGCGACGGATTCTCGGGGAGCGAGATCGACGCCTTCTACGTCGGACCGCCGGGGCAGAATGCGCGCACGCCGATCGGCGGCGATACGCACAGCGACGCCGGCGCGCGCGGCGCCGGGCGTGCCGGCGCCATCGGCGCCGCGGTCGGCCTGGCCGCGGGGCTGATCGTCGGCTCGCTCATCGGCGGGCATGCGGTGCTGCTTTCGTGCGGCCTCGGCGCGCTGGTCGGCGCCTTCGCCGGCGTCATGACCAGCCTGCACGGCGGCTCGCGGCGCGAGGCGACGCCCGAGCATCCGCTCGAGACCCAGGGCGGCCGCATGATCGCGGTCCTCGTCGAGCGTCCCGGCACCGAGCAACTCGCCATCGCTGCGCTGCGCGCGCACAACGCGCGCGACGTCGGCCGCACCGAGGGCCAGTGGCAGAACGGCTGGCGGGACTTCGACCCGCGCATCCCGCTCGCTACGGTCTAGAGAGATTCTGTTCGGCGAAGGTCCAGTTGAGGCGCTGCTCGATCACCGCCTGCACATAGCGCTCGCGCTGGTTGCGGTAGTCGACGTAATACGCGTGCTCCCACACATCCAGGGCCAGCAGGCAGCGCGCGCCGTGCGCCATCGGCGTATCGGCGTTCGAGGTGGCGACGACTTCGAGCTTGCCGTCCTTGTCGACGAGCCAGGCCCAGCCGCTGCCGAACTGGCCGTTGGCCGCGGCGGCGAATTTGTCGGCGAAGCTCTCGTAGCTGCCGAAATCGCGCTCCAGGCGCCGGCGCAGGGTGGCCGAGGGCGGCGCGGACTTCGGCGTGAGCGAGTGCCAGTAGAACTCGTGGTTCCAGGCCTGGGCGGCGTTGTTGAACAGCTTGCCCCGGCTGGCACGCACCACGTCCTCGAGCGTCGAGCCGCGGATCTCGGTCTTGGCGACCAGATCGTTGGTGGTGTCGATGTATTTCTTGTGATGCTTGCCGTGATGCAGCGCGAGGGTCTCGGCCGAAATCACCGGCGCGAGCGCATCCTCGGCGTACGGCAGCGGCGGCAGATTGAAATGCAGCCGCTGCGCGGCTCTTGCAGTAGCAGTGCTCATGGATATCCTGACCTACGATGCTTTCAGCCGCAGGTCGTTCTTCAGCGACTTGACGCCGCTCACTTTCTTCGCCGTCTCGACGGCGCGGTTCGCCATGTCCTTGCTGTCGACGAAGCCGGAGAGCTGCACCACGCCCTTGTAGGTCTCGACGTTGATCGCCGAGGCGGCGCGCGCCCCGACGTCGGTGGCGATCGCGGTCTTCACCTTGGCGGTGAGCGCGGCGTCGTCGGTGAATTCGCCGGCGCTGCGCTTGGTCTCGGGGCTCGAGGCGCAGCCGGCGACGCCGAGCGCCGCGGCGAGCGCAATGCTGATTGCTGCAAGTACTGGTTTCATCGTTTGCTCCTTTTGGTTGGGCTGGCGGGGCCGGTCTTCCGACCCGCGCCGGTCTGCTTCTGCACGCGCTCAAGCTCCTCGGGCAGCCGCACCGGCTCGTGATCGCCGGGCTGCAGCGGATCGAACGGCCAGCGCGCGCCTTGCGGCTGGTCTTTTACGCTTGACGTTTTTCCCATTCCCGCACCTGGCTCTCTGCGTCGTGCCTGGCGCAGCCATAGCGTTCCTGGATCTTGCCGACGAGCTTGTCGCGATGACCCGCGAGCTGCTCGAACTCGTCATCGGTCAGCTTGCCCCAGCGCTCCTTGATCGAGCCTTTCATCTGCGTCCAGTTACCTTCGATGCGGTCCCAGTTCATGGCGATCCTTGAGCCGGAAATCGGCAAAGCAAGGAGGTGCAAACCGCGTGCCGCGGCAGTTATTTCACGACAGGGCGCTGCTTACACGCCGGCGGGCTGCAGGAGCCGCGTCACCGTCGCGAGCAGCGCCACCGGCTCGACCGGCTTCTCGAGCTGCGCGTCGTAGCCCGCCGCCACCGCGCGGCTCGCCATCTGCGGCTCGCCCACCGCGGTGAGCGCCGCGGCGCGCAGGCAGCCGCCGCGCTCCGCCGGCAGCGCGCGCACCGCGCGGATCAGCACGTAGCCGTCGTCGCCACGCAATCCCATGTCCGAGAGCATGATGTCCGGGTGCCATTCGTCGAGCGCACGCAGCGCCTGCGACGAGTTGTGCACCGCACGCGCCTCGGCGCCTGCCACGCGCAGCACCTTGAGCAGAAGCTCGCGCGCTTCGCCGTCGTCCTCCACCACCAGAACGCGCACCCCGTCGAGCAGCGGCGCATCGGCAGCGTGCGCCGGTCGTTCCTGGACGCCGGACCCGCGCGACAGCTCGAGCAGGTTCGAGATGATGCGGTTCTGCATGCGCGCATTGCGCACGATCGCCTCCAGCGCCTCGGCGGCCTCGCTGCCCGGCGGCAGCTCTTCGCGCAGATGCGCCGACCAGGTGGCTACCGCCTGGGTGGGCGAGTGCAGCTCGGCCAGCACCGAGGCGACGAAGCCGTCCTTGGCGCGGCTCGACTCCTCGGTCGCGGTGCGCAGCTTGCGCTCGCGCTCCAGGCCGCGCGCCAGCGAATCGGCGGCGCGCTTGCGCTCGTCGATGTCGATGCAGGCGCCGACGTAGCCGAGAAATAATCCGTCGGGGGAATGACACGGCGCGGCGCGATCGAGCACCCAGCGGTAGTCGCCGTCGCGACGCCGCATGCGGTATTCGATCTCGAAGGGCTCGCGGCAGTCGAAAGCGCGCACGCAGGTGTCGAGCCAGCGCGCCAGATCCTCGACGTGGATCGCGCTCGACCAGCCTTCGCCGAGGGCCTGCTCCGCGCTCATGCCGGTGAACTCGAGCCAGGCGCGACTCGTGTATTCGCACGACATGTCGGGCCGCGCGCGCCACAGCATGAAAGGAAGAGCATCGTCGAGCATCACGTATGACTGCGCTGCAGGAGCCATGCCGGGAACCGCCTGTAGCCGGACCTCTACTTGGGCACGGCCCGCGCAGTGCGCTTCTTACAACCCCGCGCAACCATTACACAAGTCCGGTCGGACCTCGCCCGCACGATGGGCACAAGCTTTGCTCCCTCTACCCACAGCCTTACCCATCATTAACCAAGGAGTCCGTCATGTTGAGCTGGGCGCTTGCGTTTTTCATCATCGCCATCATCGCGGCGATCTTCGGCTTCACCGGCATCGCTGCCGGCGCGGCGGAAATTGCCAAGATCCTGTTCGTCGTCTTCGTGGTCCTCTTCCTGGTCTCGCTGGTCGCGGGCCTGCTGAGAAGGCCTTAACCGTAGGAGATCGTCCATGCAAACCAAACTGCTAAGCATCGCATCCGTAGTCGCCTTCGTCTTTGGCGTAACGGCGGCCGGCGTCACCGCGGCCCAATCCACCATGTCCGACAAGCCGCGCGTCGGCGAGCGTGCCGACCGCACGGCGGACGCCAAGCCGGGCGTCGACCGCAAGGCGCGCAAGGCCGAGGAAGACCGCATCGAAGCCGACTACAAAGCCGAAAAGGCCAAGTGCAATTCGATGAAGGGCAATGAGAAGGAAGCCTGCGAAGCCGACGCGAAAGGCAAGGAAAACGTCGCCAAGGCCGAGCTCAGGGCCAAGTACGACCCGAGCCCCGCGAACGAGCGCAAGGTCGCCGAGGCGAAAGCCGAGCACGAGTACAAGGTCGCGAAAGAGAAGTGCGACGCGGCGAAAGGCAAGGAAGAGAGCGCCTGCGAGAAGGAAGCCAAGGCGAAGTACGAGCGCGCGAAGGCCGACATCAAGGCCAGAACCGCCGCGACCGAGCGTCGCGCCGTCACCGGGTCCACCACCGAGCGGACCAAGTAAATGGCCGGAGCTTTTCTCTCCGACATCCAGACGCTGCGCAAGCGCGCCCGGGAGCACATCACCCAAGGGGCGGTGACTCCCGGGTATCACGCCGACCGCAGCGTGGTGCTCAAGCTGCTGAACGAGGCGCTCGCCACCGAGATCATCTGCACGCTGCGCTACAAGCGCCATTACTTCATGGCGAAGGGCATCCACGCCGAGGGCGTGGCGGCGGAGTTTCTCGAGCACGCGAACGAGGAGCAGCAGCACGCCGACCAGATCGCGGCGCGCATCGTGCAGCTCGGCGGCGCGCCCGACTTCTCGCCGAGCGGGCTCGCCTCGCGCAGCCACGCCGAGTACGTCGAGGGCAACTCGCTCGAGGAGATGATCCGGGAAGACCTGGTCGCCGAGCGCATCGCCATCGACAGCTACCGCGAGATGATCGCCTACCTCGGCGACGAGGATCCGACCTCGCGGCGCATGATGGAAGAGATCCTGGCGAAGGAAGAGGAGCACGCCGACGACCTCGCCAATCTTCTGGAGGATCTCGGCGGGAAGCACTGAGGCGCGATGGCTCGGGGTCTGTGGAAAGGCGCGATCAGCTTCGGGCTGGTCAACGTGCCGGTCGAGCTCTACTCGGCGCAGAAGCGCTCGGCGGAGCTCGACCTGACGATGCTCGACAAGCGCGACCTGGCGCCGGTCGGGTACCAGCGCGTCAACAAGGCGACCGGCAAGCAAGTGCCCTGGGAAGACATCGTCAAGGGCTACGAGTACCAGGACGACAAGTACGTGGTGCTGTCGGAGGAAGACTTCCGCCGCGCCAACCCCGAAGCCTCGAAGACCGTCGACATCGTCGCCTTCGTCGATCTGCACGACATCGCGCCGATTTACTTCGAGACGCCCTACTACCTCGGCCCGGCAAAGCACGGCGAGAAGCCCTATGCGCTGCTGCGCGACGCGATGGCCAAGGCCGGCAAGGCCGGCATCGCCACCGTGGTGATCCGCACCAAGCAGTACCTCGCGGCGCTCATTGCGCAGGACGACGCGCTGGTGCTGAACACGCTGCGCTACTACAAGGAGCTGAAGAGCGCCGAGGATCTGGAGATCCCCGAAAAGCTGAAGGGCGTCAAAGTGAGCTCGAAAGAGCTCGACATGGCGCTGCGCCTGATCGGGGACATGGCCGCTGAGTGGCAGCCGGAGAAATTCCACGACACCTACCACGAGGATCTCCTCAAGCGCATCGAGGAGAAGGTGAAGGCCGGCCAGACCGAGGAAATCACCGCGCCGGAGAAGGAAGAGAAGACGGGCAAGGGCGCCGATGTGATCGACCTGATGTCGCTCCTCAAGAAGAGCATCGAGAAACCCCATAAAGCGAAGCGCGCGCCCCGCAAGCGCCGTGCTGCCTGATGCCTAAGCGCGTCATCCGCTATGCCGTCGTCGGCTGCGGGCATATCGCCCAGGTCGCCGTGCTGCCCGCCTTCGGCAATGCCCGGCGCAACTCCAAGCTGGCGGCGATCGTTTCCGGCGACCCGGTGAAGCGCGAAGAGCTGCGCAAGAAATACGACCTCGAGATCGCTGTTCCCTACGAGGAGTACGACCAGCTACTGCGCAGCGGCAAGATCGACGCGGTCTACATCGCGCTGCCGAACAGCATGCACGCCGAGTACAGCGAGCGCGCCGCGCGCGCCGCGATCCATGTGCTGTGCGAGAAACCGATGGCGGTGACCGATGCCGAGTGCGAGCTGATGGGCCGCACGGCGCGCGACAACAAGGTCAAGCTGATGGTGGCCTATCGCCTGCACTTCGAGCGCGCCAACCTCGAGGCGATCGAGATCGCGCGCTCCGGGCGCATCGGCGAGCCGCGTCTTTTCACCTCGACCTTCACCATGACCGTGGTGCCGGGCAACATCCGCGTCAAGCGCGCGCTCGGCGGCGGCGTGCTCTACGACATCGGCATCTATTGCATCAATGCCGCACGCTCGCTGTTTCGCGCCGAGCCGCTGGAAGTGCGCGCGCTCGCCGCGGGCGCCATCGGCGACGTCGAGGAGTCGGTAAGCGCGGTGCTGCGCTTCTCCAACGAGCGCCTCGCCGCCTTCACCTGCAGCTTCGGCGCCACCAAGGTTTCCGAGTACCGCCTGGTCGGCACGAAAGGCGAGCTCGCGGTCGACCCGGCGTACGAATATGCCAAGCCGCTCGAGCACCGCTTGAGCCTCGACGGCAATCTGGTCAGCGAGCGGCGCTTCGCGAAGCGCGACCAGTTCGCGCCCGAGCTGCTCTACTTCTCCGACTGCGTGCTGACCAACCGCGACCCGGAGCCTTCGGCGGAAGAAGGCCTGGCCGACGTGCGCGTGATCCGCGCGCTCTACCAGTCGATCGAGCACGGCCGCGCGGTCGAGCTCGAGCCCTTCGAGCGGCACGAGCACCCGAGCCTCGAGCAGGAAATCCGCCGCCCGCCGATCGAGAAACCCTCGGTGATCCACGCCGAGGCGCCGTCTGGAGGCAGCTAACCCGCTTTTAACGAGGAGACATCATGACCCGCATCGCCCTTTTGATTTCCGCCCTGCTCGCCGCTTCACCCGTGCTGGCCCAGCCCACCGACAAGAGCAACGACCAGGTGACCGAGGAAGGCCGCCAGAAGAACAACCAGCTGGCGGGCGACGCCGCGCTCACGAGCAAGGTGCACACCGCGCTCGCGAACAACGTCGGTCTCAACACGCTGCGCAACATCAACGTCGACAGCGACAAGGGCGTGGTCACGCTCAAGGGCCGCGTCGACTCCGAGGACACCAAGCAGCGCGCCGAGGCGGTCGCCAAGAAGGTGAGCGGCGTCACCGCGGTGAAGAACGAGCTGCAGGTGAAAGGCGGTTGATGGACGCGCCCACGCCGCTGCTGTCCGTCGCGGAAACGCGCGACGGCGTCTGGAGCGTGAACGAGCGCGGCCCGAGCCGCGTCGCCGTCGCGTACTTCCCGAGCAAATGGGGCGCGATGAAGCACGCCGTGCGGGTGGCGTACGCCAAGCCGCGCTGCCGGGTCGCCGTGGTGGAGCGCGACGGCACGGTGCGCGCGGCGCGCGATTACGACCAAGGACCCGAGAATCATCACGTGGAGGTGTGAGATGAGAACTTCGACGTTCGCCCTGCTGTTCGGCATCGCCTACCTCGCACTCGGCCTGATGGGCCTGGTGCCGGCGATGCTGGTGCCGCCGCCGATCGACGCGCCGCCGACCAGCTTCACCCTGCTCTACGGCTACCTGCTGGGACTGTTCCCGGTCAACCTGCTGCACAGCCTGATGAACATCGTCATCGGCGCCTGGGGCATCAGCGCCTGGTCGGGCCGCTCGAGCAGCGTCGGCTTCGCGCGCGGCGCGGCGATCCTGTTCGGCGCGCTGGCGGTGATGGGCATCGTGCCGCTCCTCAACACCGCGCTCGGCATGATGCCGTTGCACGGCAACGACGTCTGGCTGCACGGCATCACCGCCGTGATCGCCGGTTACTTCGGCTGGCGCCAGCCCGCCGAAATGAGCGAGCGGCGCTACGAGATCACCGACCGCCGCCAGCGCATGCTGCCCGTGCCTCGCGAGCGCCGCTTCGGCCTCGCCGACCGCCGCGAAGGCTTCGGCGGCATGTCCCCCGCCTGAACTAGTCACGCCGCTTTTTCGCCGCCCCCCTGTCAAGGGGGAAAGCGAGCCGAAGGCGAGCGGGGGGTTGGTCTGGTTGCGGTTAGATAGCCGCTAGCGGGATGCTACGGCTAGAACCTCAGATGCCCTCACGGACATACGGCCGCAGGATTTCTAGCAGTTCCTTGTCTTGACTTCGCTTGGCGATATCGAGTGCACTCGTCGTGCCGCACGCATTCTTCACTTCGCTCACTTGCGCGCCCCCTGCCAGAAGGGCCTTTACTGCATCCCGATGACCGGAGCTAACGGCGAGTTCCAGCGGACGCCAGCCGGAGTTGTCCTTCGCCATTGGGTCCGCACCGGCTTTCAGAAGACGCTGGATGAGCGGCGTATTGCCGTTGCGCGCTGCCGCGTGTAGCGCAGTCTCGCCGCGCTCGCTCCTCGCGGTTACCGGCACACGAAGGCTGAGGAGCACGGCGGCGATCTCGTCGCCCTCCCTCATGCGTTTGGATCCCGCTGCTTCCGCGAGCGCGGTTGTGCCTTCTCCCATGCGAGCATGGACATTCGCTCCGTACTTCAAAAGGAGTTTCACGGTGCGCACGTCGCCGCGGGATGCTGCATGTCCGAGCGCCGTCTGGTTCCAGGCGGAGATGAACGCGTTTGGGTTGGCGCCTTGGGCAAGAAGCATTTGCACGATTTCGAGCTGCGCCTCGTTCAGTGGCTCACCATACACGTCGTTGCCACCGGCCTCGACATAGTCGGCCCTGGCCCCTGCCACCGCATTGGCGAGAGGCGTATTGCCATCAGCATCCCGCATGCTCGGGTCGTTGCTCTTGACGAGCCCGGCCTTTAGCAATGCTTTGGCGACCGACATTGTGGCGGTCGATGACAATGACTTGGCGAAGACGGCGCCTAAATCTCGGTTGGCGCCCGTGGCCGTTTCGAGTTTGACTCGGTTGTCCGGGTCCTGCACCTCAGAGAGATATCCATCGGCCCATATGCGGAACAGCACCATCGCGAAGGTCGAATCGCCGAATCTTTCTTGACTTGCGGAGCGCGCAGCCAGTACTGCGGCGCGATCGATGTCGCCGCGCTCATAAAGCAGAAACGCCGCGTACTTGGCTATGAAATCCTCGCTCGCCTCCCCGCTCGCGAGCAGCGCTTCTCCGTACTCCATTGACCTAGCGTGGTTTCCTTGCATCCGCTCGAGCTCGAACAACGCGGCGCGATGCGATGCGAGGCGCAGAGCGTCTTTCTCAAGCGCCGCTGCGCGCTCATATGCCGCGATGGCACGATCAAGAGGCGGCTTTTCGCCCACTGCACGGTTCTTCGTGTCCGCCGAGGCCTCCGTCCAGTATGTGAATCCCTCGATCGCGGCGATAGAGGCTTCGTCCGCACCGACTGCACGGGCGTTGGCAAGAGCTTCTTCGGCGCAGCTTGCGCAGCGCGAGTACGCTGCGAGTTCGGCGAGGAGCAGATGGGCGCCGCCGTGCTGTGGGTCGACCTTCAGTGCCTTCATCGCAACTTCGCTCGCTCTGAAGCCCCCTCCGTAGCTCATGGCGCGCAAATAGGCGCGCCCAAGAATCACGAGCTCGTTCGGATTCGGGGAAGCCTTGCGAGCGTACGCATCCATGGCGCCGATCGCTCCCATGAGGCGCCGGCGCGCATCTGGGGTGGTATCGTTGAGCAGACGCTCGATCTCTTGGAAGTTCGGCGCGCCGGCATCAGTCATTCCCGTTATGCCATCGCCGCCGCTGTAGGCGGGCGTGCTCATGAGCGCGAAGGCGAGCAAGCTGATAGCAAGGCTTCTGGTTGCCATTGTCTACTCTCTTACAGAGCCGTTTTCTGCTGAGCCTGCCCGGCGAGCTCGCCTACTTGCACGCTGGCGCGCCCAAGACCTTCGGTGAAGGCCGCGTTCATCGCGTCCTGATACCGCTTCCCCGGGATGCCCTTGAGGAAGCCAAGGTATCCGGCGATATCCGTGTCGGAAATGTCGCGGTACATATAAGCGAAAATGATCGGCAACTGCTCGGCAAGCCCAGCGCGAAGCTTCTCCGGCGGCATCACGTCGCGCAGGCGGGCGCGGAGCGCAGCCTCGCCGACCCGGCGTTCCCGAGGTTGGAGCGAATCCATGCCGACCGCGACACCGAACGCGATTGTCTCCGCCGTCACGGCAGCAGCGCGCACAGCATTCGTCGCCGAAATCACCTCGGCAATCATGTTTTGGCGCTTGGCAGTTATTGGGTTGGTCTTCAGCCTATCGGCATACTCGCGAAGCCGTGGCACGTCCAATGATGTTGAAGCGAGCTCCTCGGCCTTCGTCACGCGCTCGCCGGGATCAGTCTCGAGCCATGCGAGAGCGGCTTTCATGTCACCGACCGTGAGTTTCTTTGCGACCCGCGCCGCAAGGTCCTCCTGGAGCAAATCCGCCCGGAAAGCTTGCTTGGCGGCATCGATCAGGGCCGCCACCATTCTTTCGTCGAGTTTGGTGCTGTTTTGCCGGATCTCGGCCACCACCTGGTCGGTGAACCCCCGGAGCTGAACCGACATTCCGGAGCGAATCATCAGACGATGGGCTGTCGCTGCCGCGTCTTCCACCTGCGCGTGCGCAAGCGGTGCAAGCAACGAAACGACAATAAAAGATGAACGAACGACGCTTGCACACATTTTCACGGCTCCCCCTTTTGAATGTTGCGAATTGCTTTATCTGCAGCGCCGCCATTTTATTTGTTAGGGCGTGCCTCACCGCGAGTTTTTGCGGGTTTATGCCAAGATATGCACGGTCATCGCTGGCTTGCGATGCTGGCGCGATCAAAGCTAACGGGCCTCTCTGTGTAACATTTGCAAAGGGCAGTTGGCAAAGGGACGCCAGCCTGCGGCGAGCGGAGGTTGGGATTTACTGCTGTTGTTGCTGCTGCTCCGTCCACCGCCGATCGGCCAGCACCACCGACGTCTCCACCTGCCTCGCAGGAATCGACCAGTAGGTCCGCAGCAGCCGCTCCTTTTCTGCGTGTGACACGACGCTGAATCCATTGCGCCGGTAGAAATCGATCGCCCACACCGCCGCCGCCCAAGTGCCGATCAGAATCGGCTTGTCGGTCAGGCCTTGCACATGGCGCAGCAGCTTCGTTCCCACGCCTTTCCGCTGCACCGCCGGCGCGATATAGGCATGGCGCACCAGCGCAACCTCGCTTTTGTCCTGCATGCCCATGACGCCCGCGAGCTGGCCTTCGTCGTCCGCCACCCAGAAGACGACGCCCGCGCGAATCTCGCTCAGCAGCTCCTCCTTCGGCATGTAGGGCTCGTGCCACCGATCGGCCGGGATCACTCCCCGATAGGCTTGGGCAGCGGCATTGATAATCGCGAACATCGCGTCGCGATTGGTCTCCGTGGCCTTTCGAATGAGCATTACTGGATGATCTGATCAGCCCGCACCAGCACTGAGGTCGGAATGGAAATGCCGAGCGCCTTGGCGGTCTTCAGGTTGATGATGATGTCGAACTTGGTGGGCTGCTCCACCGGCAGCTCGGCTGCCTTGGCGCCTTTGCGCAGCCGGTCGACGTAGATCGCTGCACGCCGGTACATTTCCGGAATGCTGCCGCCGTAGAAGATCAGGCCGCCGGTGTCGACGTATTCCTTGCTGGGAAACATCGACACGAAACGATTTTTGGCGGCGAACGCCACGATGCGCACCCGAAAGGAGGCGATCAAGGGATCCGCGGTCGTCATGATCGCGTCGGGCTTGCTGCGCGCGACCGCCTCGAACATCGCGTCGATGTCCTGCGGGCCGCGCATGCGATGGGACTCGAGCGTGACGCCGAGCGCCTTTGCCCAGCGTTGGGTCTCCTCGACCGCCAGCACGCTGCCCTGGTTCTCCGGGTTGTAGATGAGCGCGACGCGCGAGAGCTTCGGCTTGATGTCGCGCAGCAGCTCGAGCCGCTTGCCGTACTCCTGGCCGATGAAGGCGACGCCGGTGACGTTGCCTCCAGGGTTCGCATAGCTCTGCACCAGCTTCTGCTGCAGCGGAAACGCGACGTTGGCGAAGACGATCGGGATCGTCGAGGTGGCGTTGCGCGCCGCCCAGGTCGCCTGCGTGCCCGCGGTGCAGATCACGTCGACGCGCAGCGCCACCAGCTC
>Ga0209647_1002239_pt1 | contig 15711 bp, 15 predicted proteins | sample GraSoi_2013_60cm_FD_185827 | JGI IMG/M metagenome (GOLD analysis project Ga0209647, IMG submission 185827) | Grasslands soil microbial communities from the Angelo Coastal Reserve, California, USA - Sample 9_17_2013_60cm (SPAdes) (version 2) | ecosystem: Environmental > Terrestrial > Soil >...
CTGCCGCAAACGGCCCTGCCTCAAACGGCCCTGGCGGCGAGGAGGACAAGGTCCTGGCCCAGGCCCGCGCGGAGGGCCGGACCGCGCTGGAGGTGGCCAGGTTCTACGAGGACGCGTTCCGCGCCGACTGCTCTGCGCTGAACCTCCGGCCCGCCGAACACTCGCCGCGCGCGTCGGACTGGATCGGCCTGATGATCGACATGATCGCCGGGCTGATCGAGGCCGGGCACGCTTACCCGACGCCTGACGGGTCGGTGTACTTCGACGCCCGATCGTTTCCTTCCTACGGCGAGCTGTCCGGCAACCGCCTCGCCGACCTGCGCCCCGCCCGCTCGCGTCAAGGCCACCGGGTCGGCGAGGGCGGGACGGGCGCGGCGGGCGGGACGGGCGCGGCGGGGAGCGCGCAAAAGCGTTTCCACGCCGACTGGGCGCTCTGGAAGGGCGCGCCGGCCGACCGGGAGCTGACCTGGCCCGCCCCGTGGGGCACCGGGTTCCCCGGCTGGCACACCGAGTGCTCCGCCCTGTCCCGGCACTACCTCGGCGACGTCATCGACATCCACACCGGCGCCATCGACCTGCGCTTCCCGCACCACGAGGACGAGCGGGCCGAGTCGAACTCGGTGACCGGGCACGAGGTGGTCCGGCACTGGGTGCACGGCGAGCACCTGCTGGTCGACGGGCGCAAGATGGCCAAGTCCAGTCAGAACGTGGTGCTGGTGGCCGACCTGGCCGATCGCGGGCTGGACCCGCTGGCGCTGCGGCTGGCGTTCCTTGAGCATCGGTACCGGCAGCAGATGAACCTCACCTGGGACACCCTGGACGCCGCGGACCGGACGCTGCGCCGGTGGCGTGAACTGGTAGCGGAGTGGGCGTGCTCGCCCAGCAAGCCGGTGCACGGCCCGGCGGCCGCTCAGATCGCCGCCGCGTTCGATGATGACCTGGACACCCCGGCGGCCCTGCGAGCGCTGCGCCTCCTCGAGAAGGACCGCAATGTCCCGCCGGGATCGAAGTTCGAGTCGTTCGCCCACGCCGACCAGCTCCTCGGGCTCGACCTGGCTCGCGACATCGGCCGCGCGCCCGCCGAGCCGCCGCTGCCCGACGGGGCACGGCCGCGTCTCGCCGCCCGGCAGGCCGCCCGGGCGGCCCGGGACTGGGCCGCGGCCGACCGGCTCCGCGACGAGCTGGCCGCCCTCGGCGTGGCGGTTACGGACACCGCCGACGGCCAGGCCTGGACGGTACGCCCTGGAGGTTGAGGCAGCGTCCCTTCGGCGCAACAATTCAACGGCCTGAACGCGAAGGACGCAACGAATCGTCGTCGATACACATAACGTGCGTCTGCTCGGCCCCGTCTTCGACTCCTACGCTGTAGATGGACCTAGATCATCGTGGGGGCTAGATGACGCAGACGGATGGCGCCCGGCACCGCGCCGCGCGCACCAGGACGTACCTGATGTGCCCGCCCCGGTACTTCGCGGTCGAGTACGCCATCAATCCATGGATGAACCCGGATGAACCCGTCAATACTGCTCTGGCCATGCACCAGTGGTGGCAACTGCGGGAGACCTTCATCCGGCTCGGGCATGTCGTGCACACCATCGACCCCCGGCCTGGCCTGCCGGACATGGTCTTCGCGGCCAACGGCGCCACCGTCATAGGGGGCGCAGCGCTCGGCGCGCGGTTCCGGCATCCGCAGCGAGCGGCCGAGGGCCCGGCGTACCTGGCCTGGCTCCGCCGCAGCGGCTACACCGGCGTCTTGCCGCGCAGCGTGAACGAGGGTGAGGGGGACATCGCCTTCACCGGCCGGGCGATCATCGCCGGCCACGGCTTCCGTACCGACGAGGCGGTCAAGAGCGAGCTCGAGGGGCTCTTCGGCCTGCCCGTGCTCAGCGTCCGGCTGGTGGACCCGCGCTTCTACCATCTGGACACCGCGCTGTGCGTCCTCGACGCCGATACCGCCGCCTACTACCCGGCCGCGTTCGACGATGCCGGCCGGGCGGCGCTGGCCGGCCTATTCGCGGAGCTGATTGAGGCGAAGGACGAGGACGCCGACGTGCTCGGCCTGAACGCGATCAGCGACGGCCGGCATGTCGTCCTGCCCGAGCAGGCGACCGGGCTCGCGACCCAGATCGCGGATAAAGGCTTCGAGCCCGTGGGGGTGGACATGTCGGAATTCCTCGCCGCCGGGGGCGGTCCCAAGTGCTGCACCCTCGAGCTGCACTAGGAGCTGCATAAGCTGCACGAGTTTCACCAGCCGCTTCACGAGTCACAATTTCACTAACAGCTTCACGAGTCACAAGTTCCGGTCTCCGGGAGGATGAATATGTCAGGCAGCGACGGCACGCCCACGGCGGAACAGCTGCGCGCGCAGGCCGCGGCCCACAGCGCTCACAACTATCACCCGCTGCCGGTGGTGATCGCCGAAGCCGAGGGCGCCTGGGTGACCGACGTCGCGGGCCGTCGCTACCTGGACCTGCTCGCCGCGTACTCGGCGGTCAACTTCGGGCACCGCCATCCCCGGCTGGTGGCCGCGGCGCAGCGCCAGCTGGAGCGGGTCACCCTGGTCAGCCGGGCGTTCGAGCATGACCAGTTCGGCCCGTTCTGCGCCGAGCTGGCGGCGCTGGCCGGCATGGAGATGGTGCTGCCGATGAATACCGGCGCCGAGGCGGTGGAGACGGCGATCAAGACCGCCCGCAAGTGGGGGTACGAGGTCAAGGGCGTGCCCGATGGCGAGGCCGTGATCGTGGCCTTCGACGGGAACTTCCACGGGCGCACCACGACGATCATCAGCTTTTCCAGCGACGAGGGCTCCCGGGCCTCGTTCGGGCCGTTCACGCCGGGGTTCACCGTCGTGCCCTACGGGGACCTGAACGCGCTGGCCGCCGCCGTGGATGACCGCGTGGTCGGCGTGCTCGTCGAGCCGATCCAGGGCGAGGCCGGAGTGGTGGTGCCGCCGCCCGGGTTCCTGGCCGGCGTGCGCGAGATCTGCTCCGAGCGCGGCGCGCTGATGATCGCCGACGAGATCCAGTCCGGCCTGGGCCGGACCGGAACCACGTTCGCCTGCGAGCACGACGACGTGGTTCCGGACGTGTACGTGCTGGGCAAGGCGCTAGGCGGCGGCATCGTGCCGGTGTCCGCCGTGGTGTCCTCCCGCGAGATCCTCGGCGTGTTCCGGCCGGGCCAGCACGGCTCCACGTTCGGCGGCAATCCGCTGGCCTGCGCGGTCGGGCGCGAGGTGATCGCCATGCTCGCCACCGGGGAGTTCCAGGAGCGGTCGGCCAAGCTCGGCGCGCACATGCACGACCGGCTGTCGGCGCTGCCCGAGTCCGCCGTGCGCGACGTGCGCGGGCGGGGGCTGTGGGCCGGCGTCGAGTTCGCGTCGCTTCCCGGGCGCGAGGCCTGCGAGCGGCTCGCCGAGCTTGGGGTCCTGGCCAAGGACACCCATGGCACGACGATCAGGCTCGCCCCGCCGCTGGTGATCACGGAAAAGGACCTGGACCGGGCGCTTGACCGCGTCGAGCAGATCGCCCGCTGAGGTGTATGCTTGGTGTATGACGCGCACAAACATCGACATCGATGATGACCTTGTCGCGGAAGCCATCCGCCGGTACGGCCTGAAAACCAAGAAGGAGGCTGTCGATCTGGCCCTGCGCCGTCTCGTCGGGCCGCCGGTCACCAAGGAGTTCCTGCTCAGCCTGCGCGGGACGGGCTGGGATGGCGACCTGGAGGAGATGCGCCGCTCCGAGCGCGTCGAGGAATTCTGAACGGATGCACCTGATCGACACATCCGCCTGGATCGAGTACCTGCGGGCCACCGGCAGCAGCGCAGACGCCGAGGTAGCGCGGCTGATCGAGGCGAACGCTCCGATCGCTACGACCGAGCCGGTCATCATGGAGCTGCTGGCAGGCGCGCGTGATGCCGGAAATTTCCGGCGGCTGACGGCCATGACCGGCGGGCTGCCGCTGATGAGGGTCGACCCGGCGTGCGACTATCACGAGGCGGCGGCGATCTTCCGGCTCGCGCGGACGGGCGGGAAGACCATCAGGAGCATGGCGGACTGCCTGATCGCGGCAGTTGGCCTGCGGCGCGACGCCACCGTCGTCCACTGCGACGCCGACTTCGACGTGATCGCGTCGTGCGTTCCGCTGCGCACCCTGTCGCTGCCTCCTGGCACGGCCGCCACCGCGGCGGCCACCGCACCCGGCACAGAGCGGATCTGACGTGGATCTCGGCCTGGAGGACGCCGCGGTCGTCGTCAGCGGCGGCTCGCAGGGGATGGGACGTGCCGCCGCGGAGGTGTTCGCTCAGGAGGGCGCCCGGACCGCGGTCCTGGCCCGCGGGAAGGCTGGGCTCGACGAGGCTGTCGCGGCGCTGACGGCCCTCGGCGCGCCGGACGCGGTCGGCCTAGCTGCCGACCTCACCGACCGGGCCCAGGTCGACGCCGCGTTCGCCGCGGTCGGCGAGCGGTGGGGCGGGCTGAACGTGCTGGTGAACGCGGCCGGACCGGTCGACGTCGGAACCGGCCGCTTCGACGACCTGGACGACGCCGAGTGGCAGGCGACCTTCGATATCGGCACCCTGAGCGCGATGCGGTGCGTCCGGGCCGCGCTTCCCCTGCTCAGGCGCGCTCCGTGGGCCCGGATCGTGAACATCTCGGCCCACTCCACCCGCCGCCAGTCACCCGAGCTTGTCGCGTACACGGCGTCGAAGGCGGCGCTCACGAGCCTGAGCAAGAACCTCTCGCTGGCGCTCGCCCCCGCCGGGATCCTGGTCAACACGGTCTCGCCCGGGTCCATCCTTTCCGCGGGCCTGAAGGGCTACCTGCGCGCCCTGCCGCCCGAACGGCACGCCGATGCGGACGACCTGCGCGATGCCATGCGGATCATCGCGGAGGACTTCGGTCATCCAGCGCACCTGGGCCGGGCGGGCGACCCAGGTGAGATCGGGCGCGTGGTCGCGTTCATTGGCTCGCGCGCCAACAGCTACATGACCGGGGCCGATGTCAACGTCGACGGCGGCTCGGACTTCTGAACGCCGTGAGGCGTTGCGGATCGGCCGCCGACAAGCCCGGTCGAGCCAACAGGTATATCTGTTGCGCATCTTGCCACCGGCGGTAGCATGGTTTAGTGAGTGCAGCGGATCGGAAGGCAGCAGCACCCGGGAAAGACCGGCGAGATAAGCCGCCCCAAGGGCCGGGCCCCGCCGCCGCACTGAGTGCGCTCGAGGAGGCCCTCCGGCAGGCCCTCGCCTCGGTGCCGCGTGGCCAGGTAGTGAAGAGCATCATGACTGCGCTTCCGGTTGAGCTTCTCATAGACGAGAGCGCTCGGCTGCACGAGAGCAAAGTACGGAAGGTGAGCGTGTCCATGCCCGAGGAACTGGCCGAGGCGGTGCGCGCGCGAACGGGCGCGGGAGGATTCAGCCGGTACGTGACCGAGGCAGTAGAGCGCGAGATCAAGCATGATCAGCTAGGCGAACTGCTGGACGAGCTTGAGGCGGAGTACGGTCCTGTCCCTCCGGAGGTACGGGAGCAGACGAGGCGGATGTGGCCAAACTACGAGGAAGCCGACGACGAGTAGGCGGGACGCTCGTTCTGGACGCGGAGGGACTGGTCAGGCTCGCCAACGGAAACTCGCTGACTGTGTCGCTGGCCCGGGATACCTATAAGGCCGAGGCGGAAATCGTTACCGCCGCATCGACACTAGTCGAGGTCCTGCGTGGCGGGCCGAGGGACGCGCCAGTGCACCGCATCCTCAGCAACGTGACCGTGGTGCCGATCGGGCAGCAACAGGGCCGGGCGGCAGGCGAACTGCTCGGCCGACGCGCTCCTCGCCGTGGTCGCGCTCGCCCAGCCGCGACCCGTCGTGTTGGTCACCAGCGACACCGAAGACATGGCTCGCCTTACCGAGGAGCCAGGACGGCGGAAGGCGGAGCGGATCGCCGTGGTCCGGATCTGAGCACGGACGGGCGCCTGGTGGCCGGAGCGCGCGGCGAATATCGTTCGGCATGTGAGCCTCCTCGCCAGCGCACTCGACACCCGCGGACCGGAGTACGCCGCACGCCGCGGTGCCATGCTGGCCCGGCTGGCCGAACTCGATGTCGAGCACGCCAAGGCCCTGGCCGGCGGCGGGCCGAGGTACGTTCAGCGGCACCGCGCCCGGGGCAAGCTGATGGCCCGCGAGCGGATCGAGCTGCTCATCGATCCCGATTCCCCGTTCCTCGAGCTCTCGCCGCTGGCGGGCTACGGAACCGGCTTCCCGGTCGGCGGCAGCGTCGTCACCGGCATCGGCGTGGTCTGCGATACCGAGTGCGTGCTGATCGCCAGCGACCCGACGGTCCGGGGCGGGTCGACCAACCCCTGGACGCTGCGCAAGTCCCTGCGCGCGGCGGACATCGCCCTGCGCAACCGGCTGCCGCTGATCAACCTGGTCGAGTCCGGCGGCGCCGACCTGCCCACGCAGAAGGAGATCTTCATCCCGGGGGGGCAGGTCTTCCGCGACCTGACCCGGATGTCGGCGGCCGGGATCCCCACGATTGCCCTGGTGTTCGGCAGCTCGACGGCCGGCGGCGCCTACCTGCCGGGGATGAGCGACTACGTGGTGATGGTGCAGGACCAGGCCAAGGTGTTCCTCGGCGGGCCGCCGCTGGTCAAGATGGCCACCGGCGAGGAGTCCGACGACGAGTCGCTCGGCGGGGGCCCGCCAGTCCGGGCTGGCCGACTTCCTGGCCGCCGACGAGCGCGACGCGCTGCGAATCGGCCGGTCCATCGTGGCCCGGCTGGGCCGGCGCAAGCCCGGCCCGGGCCCGGCCTGCGGCGTCACCGAGCCGCGGTACAGCGAGGATGAGCTGCTCGGGGTCGTTCCCGAGGACCTGAAGGTGCCGTTCGACCCGCGCGAGGTCATCGCGCGGGTCGCCGACGGCTCGGACTTCGACGAGTTCAAGCCGCTGTACGGGAGCAGCCTGGTGACCGGGTGGGCCGCGCTGCACGGGTATCCGGTCGGCATCCTGGCCAACGCGCGCGGCGTGCTGTTCAGCGAGGAGTCCCAGAAGGCCGCCCAGTTCATCCAGCTGGCCAACCAGATCGGCGTGCCGCTGCTGTTCCTGCAGAACACCACCGGCTACATGGTCGGCAGCCGCTACGAGCAGGCCGGGATCATCAAGCACGGGGCCATGATGATCAACGCAGTGTCCAACAGCCGGGTGCCCCATCTCACCGTGGTGATGGGCGCGTCCTACGGCGCCGGGAACTACGGGATGTGCGGCCGGGCCTACGACCCGAGGTTCCTGTTCAGCTGGCCGAGCGCGAAATCCGCGGTGATGGGGCCCGCGCAGCTCGCCGGGGTGCTGTCGATCGTCGGCCGCCAGGCCGCGGCTGCGCGGGGCGAGGCCTACGACGAGGTCGCTGACGCGGGAATGCGGGCCGCGGTGGAGGAGCAGATCGAGGCCGAGTCCCAGCCGTTCTTCCTCTCCGGCCGGATCTATGACGACGGGGTGATCGATCCGCGGGATACTCGCACCGTGCTTGGCATGTGCCTGTCCGTCATCGACAGCGCCCCGTCCGGTCAGCCTGGGTGGCGTGACCAGGCGGGGCCCGCGGCGGTCGCCGCCGCAGGACCGCCCGGCTACGGCGTGTTCCGCGCGTGACCGGGACCCCGTTGATCACCAGAGTGCTGGCCGCCAACCGCGGCGAGATCGCGCGCCGGATCTTCCGCACCTGCCGCCGCGCGGGGATCGGCTGCGTCGCGGTGTTCTCCGATCCCGACGCGGGCGCGCCGCACGCGGCGGAGGCTGACGCCGCAATCCGGCTGCCCGGGTCCAGCCCGGCCGACACGTACCTGAACGCGACGGCGATCGTCGCGGCCGCCCTCGCGGCCGGGGCCGACGCGGTGCACCCCGGCTACGGGTTCCTGTCCGAGGACGCCGGGTTCGCCCGCGCCGTCCATGGGGCCGGCCTGACCTGGATCGGCCCGTCCGCCGACGCGATCGAAGCGATGGGCTCCAAGATCACCTCCAAGAAGCTGGCCGCCGGGGCAGGCGTCCCGGTGCTGCCCGAGCTCAGCCCGGAGGCGATCCTCGCGGGGGGGTCTGGCGCCATCGGGGTCTGGGGTGTCCCCGGGGAGCACGGTGTCCTCCCGGGCTGGCCCGGCTATCCGGTGCTGGTCAAGGCCTCGGCCGGCGGGGGCGGACGCGGCATGCGGGTGGTCCGCGGAGCGGATGAGCTGCAGGCCGCGCTGGAGTCCGCCCGCCGCGAGGCTCAGTCGGCGTTCGGCGACGGAACTGTGTTCTGCGAGCCGCTGCTGCCCGGTGCCCGGCATGTCGAGGTGCAGGTGGTCGCGGACGCTCACGGGTCGGTCTGGGCGCTGACCGAGCGGGACTGCTCGGTCCAGCGCCGGTATCAGAAGGTGATCGAGGAGACCCCGTCCCCGGCGGTCGGCCCGCGGCTGCGCGAGCAGCTCCTCGCGGCTGCGGAGGCGGTCACCCGCGCGGTCGGATACCTGAGCGCCGGGACCGCGGAGTTCCTCGTCGCCGGCGACGGGCAGTTCTTCTTCCTGGAGTTCAACACCAGGCTGCAGGTCGAGCACCCGGTCACCGAGTGCGTGCACGGCATCGACCTGGTCGCGCTGCAGCTCGACATCGCGCAGGGAAAGGCGCTGCCGCCGCCCCCGCCGCCGAGCGGGCACGCGATCGAGGCCAGGCTGTACGCCGAGGACCCGGCCGACGGGTACCGCCCGGCCACCGGCACCGTGCACGCGCTAAGCATCCCGGACGCGGACACGCGGTTCGCGCCGCCGGCCGGCCGCGCCGCGTACGGGCTGCGGCTGGACTCCGGTGTCGAGGCGGGCAGCGAGGTCAGCCCGCACTACGACCCGATGCTGGCCAAGCTGATCGCGTGGGCGCCCGCCCGGGACGCGGCCGCCCGCATGCTGGCCAGCGCCCTGGACCGGGCCAGGGTTCACGGTCCGGCCACCAACCGCGGGCTGCTGGCCAGCGTGCTGCGCCATCCCGCGTTTCTCGCCGGCCAGGCCGACACGTCGCTGCTGGACGGCTACGACCTGGCCGGGCTCGTCCCCGGCGAGCAGGCGTGCTGGCTGTCGTCGGTAGCCGCCGCGCTCGCCGGCGCCGCGGCGAACCGGTCGGCGGCGCGGGTGGCCGGCGGCCTGCCGAGCGGATGGCGCAACGTGGTCTCGCAGCCGCAGCGCACGGCCTTCGACGGCCCGCGAGGCCGGATCGAGGTCGCCTATCGCTGGCATCGCGACGGGATTGCGGTGGTACCAGACGAGGAAGCGGCCGCCAGCGGGGACGTGACCAGCCCCGGCGGGCTGGGTGTCGTCGGGGCGGCTCCCGATCACGCGGTGCTCGAGGTCTCCGGCGTGCGTCACCGGTTCGATGTCGCCCGGGCCGGCGACGTCGTCTGGGTGGACTCCGCGTTCGGCAACGTCGTCCTGGCCCTGGTCCCCCGCCTGCCCCTGCCGGCCGCCGCCTCCGAACCCGGATCGCTGGTCGCTCCGATGCCGGGGAACGTGGTGCGGATCGGGGCCGATCGCGGTGAGCGGGTCCGGTCGGGCCAGCCGATCGTCGTTCTGGAGGCGATGAAGATGGAGCACCAGATCGTGGCGCCGGCGGACGGGCTGGTGGCTGAGGTGCGGGTCGCCGTCGGCGACCAGGTGCAGGCGGGAGATGTGCTGGCGGTCATGGAGGAGGAACAGGCGTGAAAGATCTTGTCCGGACGGCTCTGGCGGGAGAGGTCGCGACGATCACGCTGGACTCGCCGGCCAACAGGAACGCCCTGTCCAGCGGGCTGCTCATCGAGCTGCACGCCGCGCTGGCGGGCGCGCTCAGCGATGCCGGCGTCCGGGTGCTCGTGCTGACTGGGGCGGGCCCGGCGTTCTGCTCGGGGGCCGACCTGAAGGAGAGCAGGACCAGCCCGGCCGTAGCGCCCGAGCTGTTCCCGAGGGTCCTGCAGCTGATCTGGGACAGCCCCAAGCCGATCGTCTGCCGGGTGAACGGCAGCGCCCGGGCCGGCGGCATCGGGCTGATCGCCGCCTGCGACATCGCGGTGGCGGCGCAGTCCGCCACGTTCGCCTTCAGCGAGGTGCGGATCGGGGCGACGCCCGCGATCATCGCGGTGACCTGCCTGCGCCGTATGGAGCCCCGCGCCGCGGCCGAGTACTTCCTGACCGGGGAGGCGTTCGGCGCGCAGCGCGCGGCTGAGACCGGGCTGCTCACCCGCGCCGTGCCCGAGGCCGAGCTCGACCAGCAGACCGGCCGGTACGCCGGCCTGCTGCTGCGCGGAGCGCCCGGCGCGCTGGAAGCGACCAAGACCGTGCTCCGTGAGGCCGGGACGCTGCCGGTGGCCGACGGGCTGGCGCGCATGGCCAAGCTGTCGGCCGGCCGTTTCGCGTCTGCGGAGGCCCAGGAGGGCATGGCCGCCTTCGCGGAGAAACGTGACCCCAGCTGGGCCGTGCGCCCCTGAGCCCCCTCATCCCCAGCCGCAGCGATGTGTCGCCGATGCGGCTGGCCAGAGCGGGGAGGGGCCTAGAACCGCACCGGGGTGCCATCGATACGGCTGGCCAGAACCGGGGGCGGCTAGTCCGGGGCGAGCCGGCGGTACCGGCCGGCGTGGTAGAGCAGCGGCCCGCCCTCCCCGCCCGCCTCCCCATCCCTCTTTACTGGCTCGGTGACGCCGAGCACCTCGCCGACCACGATGCTGTGGTCGCCGCCGTCATGCACGGCCTGGGTCCGGCATTCCATCGCCGCGAGCGCGCCGTCCAGGATCGGCGCCCCGGTCAGCGGCCCGGGATGGTGCGGGATCGTGTCCAGCTGGCCGTCCAGCGGGCGGCCGCGGGTGGCGAGCCAGCGCGCCTCCTTCTCGGACTCCTCGTCGAGAACCGAGACCGACCAGAACCCTGCCGCCACGACCGCGTCGTGAAACCGGGCGATCTTCTCCGCGCAGAACAGCACGAGCAGCGGCTCAAGCGACACCGAGGTGAAGGCGCTCACGGTCATCGCGTGACCGTTGCCGTCCAGGCTGGTGGACACCACGACGATGCCGGTGGGGAACTGCCCGGCCGCCCGCCGGAAGGCGCCGGGGTCGACCGCCGTCACGGGCCGGGCTTCCGCGCGGCCGACGACCACGCGAAGGCGACCAGGACGCCTGCCGCCGCGCAGGCCGAGCCGCCAAACAGGAACCACTTCGATGCGCCGATGTTCGCCGCGATCACGACGCTTCCTCCCGAGGTGCTCATGGCCAGCACGTAGGTCGAGACGAACCAGCCCACAGCGGGCATAAGCCCGCCGAGGGGGCTGCGCATTCCCCAGGCGCCGAGCACGCAGGTCACGAGAATCGCCACGTCGAAGGCCAGGGCGGCCGCGGGCAGCGAGCCCAGGGCCCGGCTGTACTGAAAGCAGCCGATTATGCTCTGCGCGACTCCGAACAGGAGCAGCATCACGTAGCCGCCGACGACCACGAGGCGTCTGTCATACCCGGCTGGCCGGCCACGCTGCTGCCCTGACGCGCTCTCCACGGCAGAAGGCTAGCCAATCCCGGCGAAAAGGTCGCTCTCGCGAGCGTGCGGCCCGGTCCCGCGCCCGCGGGGGCCGGCCAGCAGCGTGTAGTACTCGCGCCCGAACGCGCGCTGGCCGACGTTGTCGGAGAACGCGAAGAACGGGCTGTCCACGGCGATCTGGGTGGCGTGCGCGCGCATCGCGGCCAGCTTCTGCTCCAGGTACGCGGTCGCGTCGATCTCCGTGGTCACGATCTCGTCCGGCACCCCGAACGCGAGCTCATCCACCGACTCCACCTGGGTGAAGTCGGGCCCTCCGCCAGGAGAGTTCCCGCTTGGCTCCCTGCCGCGCAGCCCCTCGATGCCGGCGGCCAGGACCGAGCGCGGCACTGCGGTCGCGTAAAACTTGGTGACCAGGCCGCCGGCCAGCTCGAAGGCCCGCCACGCCACCCGGTGGGCCTGGATGTGGTCGGGATGCCCGTAGAACCCGTTGTCGTCGTAGCTGATCAGCACCTGCGGCCGGACCTCGCTGATCACACTCAGCAGCTCGCCCGCCGCCTCGTCCACGTCGGCCTGCCAGAACGAGCCGGGCGCGTCGTTGCTGGGCAGGCCCATCATCCCGGAGTCACGCCACCGCCCGGGCCCGCCGAGGAAGCGGTGATCGGTCACGCCGAGCGCGGCGCAGGCCGCGGCCAGCTCGCCGATCCGGTACTCGCCTAGCCCTCCGTCGGCGTCGGCGGCCAGGTGCGCAAGCTCCGGGGGGATGACCTCGCCGAGCTCGCCGAGCGTGCAGGTGACCAGGGTCACTCCGGCGCCCTCGGCCGCGTACTTGGCCATCGTCGCGCCGGTGCCGATCGACTCATCGTCGGGGTGGGCATGCACGAGCAGCAGCCTGTGCCCCCCGTCAGGTCCGCTCATACGGGCGAGCCTAGCGACGTCACGGTGCCGCGCTGGCCAGAGGCCGACCATGAAGCGCCGGCCCGCCGTTCGCAGCCCTACTGGACGCCGCCGGGGAAGCCATTCTCGACTCGCTGTTCATGGCGCCATAATGCCGCGATAGCGACGGAGCCGGTGTAGCGAGAGTCACACGCCCCGAACCTCGCCCCGCGACCCGGAAGTGGTATTCAGTGGAATAAGGTTCTCGCGGCAACTCAGGCTGCGCGAGCTATACGAGGCGGATGCCGCATCGCGGAGCGATCCCGGGTAAGTCTCAGGGCGGAGACGTCTATGACGCAAGAGTTGGTGGCGCCGGGCAGGACCAGGGCGCAGATCTCGGAGCCAACGCTGCGCAAGGACCCCTGGTGGCGGGCCCCGGCGGTCACGGCGGTGCTGCTGACGATCTGGGTGGCCTACGCGACCACGCACGTTTTCATCGGCCACTGGTACTGGGTGCCGAAGTACCACTACCTGACGCCCTTCTACTCGCCGTGCATCAGCGGCGAGTGCCTGCCGGGCTCGAGCAGCCTGGGCCGGTGGCTGCCCGCGCTGCCGCCGATCATCCCTTACGCTCTGGTGTCGCTGCCGTTCGTGCTCGGCTTCCGGCTCACCTGCTACTACTACCGGAGGGCCTACTACCGGGCCTTCTGGCGCGCGCCAGCCGCGTGCGCGGTGCGCGAGCCGCACGCCCGCTACACCGGCGAGACCAGGTTCCCGCTCATCCTCCAGAACCTGCACCGCTTCTTCTTCTACCTCGTGATCCTCATCTCGGTGCTGAACACCTACGACCTGATCGAGGCGTTCCGCGGGCCCAACGGCAGCTTCGGGCTCGGCCTCGGCACCCTGATCATGCTGGTCAACGTGGTGCTGCTGTGGGGGTACACGCTGTCCTGTCACTCCTGCAGGCACATCACCGGCGGCAGGCTGAAGAACTTCTCGAAGCACCCGGTCCGATACTGGATATGGACCCAGGTCTCCAGGCTGAACGCACGGCACATGCAGCTCGCGTGGATCACGCTGGGCACGCTGATGCTGACCGACCTCTACATCTGGCTCGTCGCCGCCGGAGTGTTCAGCGACCCGAGGTTCTTCAACTGAAAACTGAGGCAGGCACAACGTGGCAGGCAAAGCAGAGACGGACATAGAGCGACTCCCCTACGACGTCGTGGTGGTCGGCGCGGGCGGCTCGGGGCTGCGCGCGGCGATCGAGGCGCGGCTGGCAGGCAAGAAGACCGCAATCATCTCGAAGTCGCTGTTCGGCAAGGCGCACACGGTCATGGCCGAGGGCGGCTGCGCCGCGGCCATGGGCAACATGAACTCGAACGACAACTGGCAGGTGCACTTCCGCGACACCATGCGCGGCGGCAAGTTCCTGAACAACTGGCGGATGGCCGAACTGCACGCCCAGGAGGCCCCGGACCGGGTCTGGGAACTCGAGGCCTGGGGCGCGCTGTTCGACCGCACCAAGGACGGCAAGATCAGCCAGCGGAACTTCGGCGGGCACGAGTACCCGCGCCTGGCCCACGTCGGCGACCGGACCGGCCTGGAGATGATCCGCACCCTGCAGCAGAAGGTCGTCGCGCTGCAGCAGGAGGACGCCGCGGCCCACGGCGACCCGGAAGCGATGATCAAGGTCTTCGCCGAGACCACGATCACCGAGCTCATGAAGGACGGGGAGCGGATCGCGGGCGCGTTCGGCTATATCCGCGAGAACGGGCGGTTCGTCCTGTTCGAGGCGCCGACCGTGATCCTGGCCACCGGCGGGATCGGGAAGACCTTCAAGGTCAGCTCCAACTCCTGGGAGTACACCGGGGACGGGCACGCGCTCGCGCTGCTGGCCGGCGCCACGCTGCTGAACATGGAGTTCGTGCAGTTCCACCCCACGCACATGGTCTGGCCGCTGTCGGTGGCCGGGCTGCTGGTCACCGAGTCGGTCCGCGGCGACGGCGGCGTGCTCCGTAACTCCGAGGGCAACCGGTTCATGTTCGGCTACGTGCCCGACGTGTTCCGGGCCCAGTACGCGGAAACCGAGGAGGAGGCCGACCGCTGGTACACCGACCCGGACCACAACCGGCGCCCTCCGGAGCTGCTGCCCAGGGACGAAGTGGCGCGCTCGATCAACGCCGAGGTCAAGGCCGGGCGCGGGTCGCCGCACGGCGGCGTGTTCCTCGACATCGCCTCCCGGCGGCCGCCCGATGAGATCCTGCGCCGGCTGCCGTCGATGTACCACCAGTTCAAGGAGCTCGCCGACGTCGACATCACCAAGGAGCCGATGGAGGTCGGCCCGGCCCAGCACTACGTGATGGGCGGGGTGGAGGTCGACCCGGACACCGGGGCGTCCATCGTGCCCGGGCTGTTCGCCGCCGGCGAGGTGTCCGGCGGCATGCACGGATCCAACCGGCTCGGCGGCAACTCCCTGTCCGACCTGCTGGTGTTCGGCCGCCGCGCGGGGATGGGCGCCGTGGAGTACCTGGACTCGCTGGACGGCGCCCGGCCGACTGCCAGCGACGCCGACCTCGACGCCGCGCGGGCGGAAGCCCTCGCGCCGCTGGAGCGCTCCGGCGGCGAGAACCCGTACGCGGTCCATTCCGAGGTCCAGCAGACCATGAGCAGCCTGGTCGGCATCATCCGTACCGAGGACGAGATCAAGACCGCGCTCGCCGAGCTCGAGAAGCTGCGCGCGCAGGCCGGGCAGGTCAGCGCCGAGGGCGGCCCCTCCTACAACCCGGGCTGGCACCTCGCCCTGGACCTGCGGAACATCATGCTGATCGCGGACTGCGTGGCCCAGGCGGCGCTGGAGCGGCAGGAGAGCCGCGGCGGGCACACCCGCGACGACTTCCCGGCCATGTCGCCGGAGTGGCGCAAGGTCAACCTGATCTGCACGCTGGACGGCGACCGGGTGGCGCTCAGGCGGCAGCCGATGATCCCGATGCGCGCTGACCTGCTGGCCCTGTTCGACCGGGCCGAGCTGAAGAAGTACTACACCGAGGCGGAACTGCCGCCGGCCGGCGAGGAGACAAGCTGATGGGCGAGAAAGTAGCACTCCGGGTCTGGCGCGGCGACGCCGGGCAGGGCAGCCTGACCGACTACCAGGTCGAGGCCAACGAGGGCGAGGTCGTCCTCGACGTGCTGCACCGGCTGCAGGCCACTGAGGCGGGCGACCTGGCCATCCGGTGGAACTGCAAGGCCGGCAAGTGCGGCTCCTGCTCGATGGAGATCAACGGGCGCCCGCGGCTGGCCTGCATGACCCGGATGTCGCTGTTCGCGCCGGACGAG
>Ga0209647_1002242_pt1 | contig 15707 bp, 17 predicted proteins | sample GraSoi_2013_60cm_FD_185827 | JGI IMG/M metagenome (GOLD analysis project Ga0209647, IMG submission 185827) | Grasslands soil microbial communities from the Angelo Coastal Reserve, California, USA - Sample 9_17_2013_60cm (SPAdes) (version 2) | ecosystem: Environmental > Terrestrial > Soil >...
GATTGCGCTCGCCCGCTCGGCTGCATGTCGTTCGCTTCGGGAACCGTCCCGCCGTGGGACTGTTGGGGAAGGGGACGAGCAATGGAGGGCAATGATGCGTAAAGCTTTGGCCAGGGGTTTTGTCGCGCTTATCCTCCTGAGCGGCGTTGGCGCCGTGCTGAGCGCCTGCAACACCATGGAGGGCGCCGGGGAAGACATGTCGGCTGGCGGACGCGCCCTGAGCAACAGCGCCGAGAAGAACAAGTAAGCTCTTCGGCGCCACCGACCGCCGGCGCGGAAGCCCCGCGCCGCGCCGTATCACCAGGACGGCCCCGCCATCCGGCGGGGCTATTCTTTGACACAGGCCTCGTCGATTCCGGTGCGGTTGCGCCGCCGGATGGTCGCGGCAGGGGATCGCGCGCTCGGTCGGTTCTCCAAACCCTTCCGATCAGGAGACAAGCATGAGCAAATCTCGGCGCATGATGATGCTTGCCATGGCGTTCATCGCTGCGGTGTCGTCGAGTTGCGCCCGGACCCACCGGACGACCACCGCGTCCGCGGCAACCTAGGGCTATGGCGACAGCACGCCGCCGGAGTCGTTCTACGACACGAGCGACCCGTATCACACGGGCCGCGACAGCGCCCGGCAGAACTTCTAGCACCTGAGAAAGGGTGTCGGCCCGGCCCGGCCCTCCCATCCCCGGCGGTGACGCGTTGGATTTTCGTGTATGGTAGGCGCCGTTTCGCGGTGGTTGCGCGGATCCGCCATGCCCGACGCCAAATTTCCCAAATTTGCCACGCTGAGCCTGCATGCGGGTCAGCGGCCGGACCCGACGACGGGCGCGCGCGCCGTGCCGATCTACCAGACCACCAGCTATGTCTTCCGCGACAGCGACCACGCTGCGGCCCTCTTCAACCTCGAAGAGCCCGGCTACATCTACTCGCGGATCGCCAATCCCACCGTCGCCGTGCTCGAGGAGCGGCTGGCGGCGCTCGAAGGCGGCGTCGGCGCGGTGTGTACGGCGAGCGGCCAGGCGGCGCTCCATCTCGCCATCGCGACGCTGATGGGAACGGGCAGCCATATCGTCGCCGCCGCCTCGCTCTATGGCGGCTCGATCAACATGCTGAAACTCACCCGCGCTTCGGCATCACCACGAGCTTCGTCGATCCGCGCGATCCGCGCGCCTTCGCCGCGGCGATCCGGCCGGAGACCCGCCTGGTCTTCGCGGAGATCCTCGGCAATCCCGGGCTCGAGGTGCTGGATGTCGCGGCGGTGGCGGCTGTCGCGCATGCGGCGGCGCTGCCGCTCATGATCGACGCCACCTTCGCCACGCCGTATCTGTGCCGAACCATCGAGCATGGCTGCGACCTCGTCATGCATTCGGCGACGAAATGGCTCGGCGGCCATGGCGTCGCCATCGGCGGCGCGCTCATCGACGGCGGCCGCTTCGATTGGGAAGCATCGGGCAAGTTTCCGACGCTGACCGAACCCTATGCCGGCTATCACGGCATCGATTTCGCCGGGGAGTTCGGGCCGCAGGCCTTCGTCATGCGGGCGCGCGTCGAGGGATTGCGTGATTTCGGCGCCTGCATGAGCCCGGCGCATGCCTTTCACCTGCTGCAAGGGGTCGAGACTCTGCCGTTGCGCATGGCGCGGCATATGGAGAACACGCGGCGCGTGCTCGATTTCCTGACCGCGTCCGAGGCCGTGGCCTGGGTGACGCATCCCGATCTGCCCGATCATCCCGATCATGCGCTCGCGCAGCGCCTGCTGCCGCAGGGCGCGGGGTCGATCGTGAGCTTCGGCATCAAGGGCGGTCGCGCCGCAGGCAAGCGCTTCGTCGACAGCCTCAAGCTGGTTTCGCATCTCGCCAATGTCGGCGACGCCAAGACGCTGGTCATCCACCCCGCCAGCACGACGCATCAGCAGCTCGACGCCGCCGCCCTCGCCGCTTCCGGGATCGGCGAGGACCTGATCCGCCTCTCGGTCGGGCTCGAGGATGCCGAGGACATCATCGACGATATGGCGCAGGCGCTGCGCGCGTCGCAGAAGGCGGCGAGCGCGCGGCCGGCGGCGGAGTAGATGCCGCACATGCACGTCGCGCTCGACGGCAGACGCATCTTCGCCGGCACGGGCGGGCGAGACCACGAGCCCGCCCTGCCGGGGATCGTGCTGGTGCACGGCGCCGGCATGGACCACAGCGTCTTCGCGTTCCAGGCCCGCGCGCTCGCGCATCACGGCCGCAACGTGCTGGCCATTGACCTGCCCGGCCACGGCCGCAGCGAAGGCCCGGCCCTCGACAGCGTCGCCGCCATGGCCGAGTGGGTGCTGCGCGCCGCTTCCGCCTGCGGCATGGAGCGCTTGCGCATCGCCGGGCACAGTATGGGTGCGCTCGTCGCGCTCGAGTGCGCGGCGCGCGCCGGCGCGCGTATCGAGGCGCTCGCACTGCTCGGCTTCGTGCCGGAGATGCGCGTCCATCCCGATCTGCTCGCGGCGGCGCGCGCCGGGAGCCACAGCACGGTCGAGCTGATGACGAGCTGGAGCCTGAGCGCGCAGGCGCAGCTCGGCGCCAATCCGGCGCCCGGGCTGTGGCTCAGCGGCGGCGCCCTGCGGCTGCTCGAGCGGGCCGATCCCGCGAGCCTGGCCGCCGACCTCGCGGCTTGCGACGCCTATCGCGATGCCGGCGCCGCGGCGGCGCAGATCGGCTGCCCGACTCTGCTGCTGCTCGGCGGCGGGGACCGCATGACGCCGGCCTCGCGGCTTGCGACGCCTATCGCGATGCCGGCGCCGCGGCGGCGCAGATCGGCTGCCCGACTCTGCTGCTGCTCGGCGGCGGGGACCGCATGACGCCGGCCTCGCGCGCCCAGGCTTTCGCGGGCCGCTTCGCCGATGTGCGGATCAGCGTGCTGCCGGAGGTCGGCCACATGATGATGGCGGAGGATCCCGTGGCGACGCTGGCGGCGATGAAGGCGATTCTCTGATGGCGGAGCCGGACACGGAGCGGCGGGGTCTTCGTCGCTCGCGCGCCGCGTGCCGTCAAAATGACACGGGCGCCGGAATTTCACGGGCGCGCGGGCACGGAAAAAGGGCGGCGCCCCGCGCCGCCCTTTTGTCGCTGCACTCGAAAGCGGTTATGCGCGTCAGGCCGCCTTCTGATCGATCACCCGCGCGGTGCTGTCGCCGCTGGTGATCTCGATCTTGCGCGGCTTCATCGCCTCGGGGATCTCGCGCACGAGATCGACATGGAGCAGACCATTGGCGAGGCTCGCGCCGGCGACCTTGATATGGTCGGCGAGCTGGAAATGGCGCTCGAAGGCGCGTCGCGCGATGCCGCGATGCAGATATTTCGCGGCGTCCTCGTCCTTCCTGGACTTGCCGCTAACCAGGAGCTCGTTCTCCTTGACCGTGATGTCGAGATCCTCGGGCGCGAAGCCGGCCACCGCCATGCTCAGGCGATAGGCGTTCTCGCCGGTCGCTTCGATGTTGTAGGGCGGGTAGGCGCCGGCGCTGTCGACGCGCGTGGCAGCATCGGCGAGCCGCATCAGGCGGTCGAAGCCGATGGTCGAGCGGAAGAGGGGAGAGAGATCGAAACCGTCCATGACCATATCCTCCATAAGAGCAACATGGGCTCGTCGCGCCCGCCGCAGGGGCCGGGCTTGGATGACGAGGTCGGACCCATCCGAGGCATCCGACGGCCGAGGAAATAGGCATTCTTTTTTCAGCGTTCAAGGGGTGCGACGGGCGTGACTCGCGCGCCCGGTTGGGCGATGCTGGGGGACATACCGGTCGCCAGGAGCCTTCGTGCCACAGCCCGCGCATGCGACGGAATTTTTCGGCAAAACCTATGGCGAGGCGATGAGCCTGCTGGTCGAGGCGCGCGACTACCTTGCCCATCGCGAGCCGATCGATCGCGCCGCGCTCGTCGTGGAGGATCGGCTGCGGTTCTGTTCCGAGACCATGCGGCTGACCTCGCGGCTGACGCAGCTCATGGCGTGGCTGCTGGCGCAACGCGCGGTGTATGAGGGAGAAATCTCGCAGCAGCGGGCGCTCGACGGTCACAGCGCCCTTGCCGCGCTCGATATTTGCATGAGAGACGAGGCCACGGAGATGTTGCCGCAACGGCTCGCCAGCCTGCTCGATCGCAGCCGCCGGCTCTATGTCCGGGTCGCACGGCTGGACGAGCTGGCGCGCCGGCTCGTCTGATCCGCATGGTTAATAAAGTTTGAAGCCGGCGCTTTCTCGCTGCCCGCGCGAGGCGCCTTACTTCTTTATCCCGAAACCCTGGAAGCGCTTGTTGAAGCGCGCGAGCTGGCCGCCGTCGATCAGCCGCTGCTGACCGCCGGTCCAGGCGGGATGCGACTTCGAATCGATCTCGAGCCGGAGCGTGTCGCCGGCCTTGCCGTAGGTCGATCGAGTCTTGTAGGTGGTGCCGTCGGTCATCACGACGGTGATCTCGTGATAATCCGGATGGATGCCGTCTTTCATCGCCATGCTCCGCGAAAGGGCGGCTTTATAGCGGAGAGAGGGCGTTCGCGCAACTCTCCATGCGGCGCGGGTGCCGCCGCGCGGTCGTCACGCGAGAGGCTTGCATCGCGGCGCGCGCCCGAAGCGATCGCTCGGGCGAGCCGAGCAGATCTGTTTTCGCGAAGCGCGCGTCGCGCGGTGCCGCGTGCATCTGACTCGCGCTGCGATACGTGGGCGGCGTCGCACGCAGGCGTGACTGCGCCCGATTCGCCGGGAAATGCGCAGCGAAAACACCGCGAACGTGGCTCTCGACTCGGTTTTCACTCCCTTCCGTGACAAAAAAACGCAGTTCGACCCCACTCGATTGCAATTCCATTCGACTTTCGGTTGCGACTTTCATAGAATCGAACGCGTTTCGTCGGCACAGGGGGTTTGAACAGATGAAAGCAAGACGGAAGCGTGCTAAGGCCGCCGCCTCGAAGGGCGCGGCGAAGAAGGCTCCGAAGAAGAAGAAGGCGCGTAGAAAGAAAGCCAAAAAGAAGTAGTTCGGTCGATCCCCGCCGCGACGCTCCAGAACCGAGCGTCGCGGCGGCGACATCCGAAATCCTCCGAAGCCGCGGCAGCAGATGTGCTCCGCGGCTTCGTCCTTTTCAGCGCTCGGTGAGCTTGAGCTCGATGCGCCGATTGCGGCGATAGGCGTCCTCGCCGTCGCGCGCATCGATCGGCTGGTTCTCGCCGAACCCCGCCGCGACCAGGCGGTTGGCAGGGATGCCCTGATCGATGAAGAAGCGCACCACCGAGATGGCGCGCGCCGTCGACAGCTCCCAGTTGGACGGGAATTGCGCGGTGGTGATCGGCCGCTTGTCGGTATGCCCGTCGATCCGCAGCACCCAGTTGAGGTCGGGCGGGATCTTCGCGGAGATCTCCTTGAGCGCCTGGGCTACCGGCAGAAGCTGCTTCTTGGCGTTGTCGCTGAGATCGGCGCTGGCGAGGCCGAACAGCACCTCCGACTGGAAGACGAAGCGGTCGCCGACGACACGGATGTCCGGCCGGTCGCCCAGCGCCTCGCGCAGGCGGCCGAAGAACTCCGAGCGGTAGCGCGCCAGCTCCTCGACCTTGCTGGCAAGTGCCGCGTTGAGGCGCTTGCCGAGATCGGCGATCTGCACCTGCTGCTCCTTGCTCTTCGCCTCGGAAGCGTCGAGCGCGGCGGCGATCTGCGCCAGCTGCTGGCGCAGCGCCAGGAGCTGATGGTTCAGCTGATCGACCGTGCTCTGCGCCTCCGCGAGCTTGGCGTCGCGCTGGGCGACATCTTGCTGCGCGGCGGCGAGCTTGCCTTCGAGGTCGCCGGCGCTGCGATTGGCCTTGGCAGTGGCGTCGTCGGCGCGGGCAAGGCGCGTGGTGAGCGCGTCGCGCTCGGCATTCACCGCCTGAAGCTGGCTCGAGAGCTGGCTTAGGTTGAGCCGCAGATCGGCGCTCGTCTTCTGCTCGAGCGAGAGCAGCTCGGTGATCTCGTTGATCCGCTGCGTCAGGCGCTGGAGGGCGGCGTCGCGCCCCGACAAGGCGTCGGTCAGGTAGAACTGCCCGGCCGTGAACACCAGGAGGACGAAGATGATCACCATGACGAGCTGCGACAGTGCGTCGACGAAGCCCGGCCAGATGTCGATGCTGGAGCGGCGTTGGCGGCGCGAGGGAATCGCCATGGCGGATCCTCAGGAGCCTGTCTGGAAAATGGGACGGGTCTGCGACATCGATATTTCCCGTCGGGCTAGGAGCGAGGAGCGCGGCGATGCTTGCGCATCGCAAGCGACGAGCGACGACGAGCCGGCGGGAAATATCGATGTCCCTGCGGGTTGCACGAGGACGGGGCGCTGCCGCGTCGCGGCGCCTTGACGATGCGCCCGGCATCGCCTGCGGCGCCGCTCCTAACAGCGCCCCGTCCTCGTGCAACGCAGACCCATCTCATTTCCCAGACAGGCTCCTAGGTCGAGCGCTGCGGCTCCTCGGCGAGCGCGGCGATGGTGCGCGCCAGGAGGCGGATCTCGCTGCGGATCTCCTGCACCGCCTCGCCGCGGCCTTGCGAGATGTCCTCGTTGATCCGCGCCAGATAGGTCTCGATGTTGCGCAGATGCGCGCGCGTATCGTCATGCCCGAGCGGGCCGCCGCTCGCCTCCGCGAGGCGCGCCAGCACCGGCCTGAGCTCGACCTGCTGCTCGGCCAGCCGCAACAGCAGCGTCTGCTCGGTGCGCATCTGGTCGGTCAGCGTGCCGAGGCGCTCGGTGAGCGCGAGGAGGTTGGTGTTGGCGGCGATGCGGCTCTCCTCGCCGCGCCCGAGGATGCGCTGCAGGTTCTCGAGGCCATCGGCCGTCTGCTCCAACAGCGCCTGGATGAAGGCCGGCACCGAGGCGTCGCCGGCATCCCCGCCCAGGGCGCCGCCGGAGAGGCGCGTGTAACTCGACAACCACTCCTCGAGGTCGTTGTAGAAGCGGTTCTGGGCGAGCCCCGCCTGCAGGTCGAGGAATCCCAGCACGAGCGAGCCGGCGAGGCCGAAGAGCGAGGCGCTGAAGGCGGTGCTCATGCCGCTCAAGGGCGAGGCGAGGCTGGTCTTCAAGGTTTCGAAGGCGCGCGCCGCGTCGCCGGCGCCGGTCGAGAGCCCGCGGATCACGCCGCCGACCGACTGCACCGTTTCCAACAACCCGTAGAACGTGCCGAGCAGCCCCAGGAAGACGAGCACGCCGATCAGATAGCGCGAGGTCTCGCGCGTCTCGTCGAGCCGCGTGCCGATGCCGTCGAGCAAGGTGCGCATTGACGTCGCCGACAGGCTCACGCGACCGCCGCGGCGGTCGCCGAGCATGGTCGCCATCGGCGACAGCAGGCGCGGCATGTCCTCGCTCGAGAGATTGGCCTGGTTGCGCCGGAAGCGCTCGATCCAGGCAACCTCGGGATTGAGCCGCATCACCTGGCGGAAGATGTAGATGATCCCCGCGACGAGGATGCCGAGGATCACGCCGTTGACCGCGGGATTGCCCATGAAGTAGCCGTAGAGCGCGGGCGAGAGCAGCGCAGCGATGCCGGCCACGAGGGCGACGAAGACGGCCATCCGGGTGAGATAGCGTGACGGACGTGTCAAGGGAGCCTTGTCCTCTGCCAATGGGCGATCCCGCCCGGGCAAAATAGCGCAGCCGGGGCGACGGCCGCCACCCTCACTTCGTCGCGGGGGATTTGAGCGCCTTCTTGATAAGCTGCGCCAGCGGCAGATGGAGATGGTCGTTGGCGGCGAGCACGTCGCCGGTCTCGATCATGCCGTGCCCGCCGGCGAGATCGGTGATGTAGCCGCCGGCCTCGCGCACGAGCAGGATCCCGGCGGCAATGTCCCAGGGCTGCAGCCCGAATTCCCAGAAGCCGTCGAGCCGCCCGGCCGCGACATAAGCAAGATCGAGCGCCGCCGCGCCGAAGCGGCGCACGCCTGATGTCGCCGGCATCACCGCGGCGAGTGTGGCGAGATAGGCCTCGCGATCGCCGCGCGCGGCGAAGGGCATGCCGGTGCCGATCACGGCGTCGCCGAGCTGGCGCCGCCCGGAGACGCGCAGCCGGCGATCGTTGAGAAAAGCGCCGGCGCCCTTCTCGGCCCAGAACATCTCGTCGCGCACCGGCTCGTAGACCACGCCGGCGACGATCTCGCCGTCGCGCTCCAGCGCGATCGAGATCGCGAAGTGCGGGATGCCGTGCAGGAAATTGGTGGTGCCGTCGAGCGGATCGACGATCCAGCGATGACGCGGATCGCTCCCCGCCTCGCCGCCGCCTTCCTCGAACAGGAGCCCATAGCCGGGTCGCCCTTTGGTCAGCTCGGCGCGCAGCACCTTCTCGGCGCGCAGATCGGCCGTGGTGACGAACTCGCCCGGGCCTTTGACCGAGACCTGCAATTGCTCGACTTCGCCGAAATCGCGGATGAGCCCGCGCGCCGCCTTGAGCGCGGCGGCGCCGATGACGTTGATGATGGCGGAGCGGACGGCCATCGCCTCCTAGTCCTTCGCCCGCTCGACATAGCTGCCGTCGCTGGTGTTGACCACCACCTTCGTGCCGGCCTCGATATGCGGCGGCAGCAAGATGCGGCGGCCGTTCTCGAGCTTGCCGGGTTTGTAGGAGGAGGACGCCGTCTGGCCCTTCACGACGGGATCGGCCTCGACGACCTTCATGGTCACCGTCTGCGGCAGCTCGATGGCGAGCGGCGCGCCCTCGTAAAGCTGGATGGTGCACAGCATGCCCTCGCGCAGGAAATCGGCGGGTTCGCCGATCATCTCGCGGTTGAGGGTGATCTGCTCATAATTCTCATTGTCCATGAAGGTAGCGTGGTCGCCCTCCATGTAAAGGAACTGCATCTCCTTCTCGTCGAGACGCACGCGCTCCACCGTCTCCTGGGTGCGGAAGCGCTCGTTGAGCTTGGAGCCGCCGCGCAGGTCGCGCATCTCGACCTGGGCGAACGAGCCGCCCTTGCCCGGCTGAACCAGCTCGCGCCGCAGCACGATCCAGAGTTTACCCTGGTGCTCGAGGACGTAGCCCGGCTTGATGTCGATGGCATTGATCTTCATGCGCTCGTCCTTGCTGGCGCGCTGTGGCGGCGGAAATGAGGTTGGCGCAGCTTCCTAGCAGCTTGGTCGCGGCAAAGGAAGGGGCGTGGCTCTCGCCGACGCTCGCGCGCGCGGCGGGCGATGGGATCGGCGGGCGCAAACGCGTTATGATGCGGCTCATGCCGAAGGAGACGAAACGACGCCTTACGGCCGGTGCGGTGCTGGCGCCGCTGCTGCTCGCGTCCTGCGCTGCCGCGGCGCCCGACCGCACTGCCACGCCGATCGAGCATGTCATCGTCGTCGTCGGCGAGAACCTGTCTTTTGACCATCTCTTCGCGACGTTTCGCCCGCCAGCGGGGGAGACCGTGGCCAATCTGCTGTCCAAGGGCATCGTCGCCGCGGATGGCAGCCCCGGGCCCAATGTAGCGCTGGCCATGCAGCTTCGGGCCGCGCCGCGGCAGCGCTACGAGGTGACGCCGCCGACCGCGGGCAGCTTTCCCAAGCTGCCGCAGCCCAACACCACCTATGCGCACGGCTTGCCGCCGTTTACCGGCGATCGGCGCTTCCCCCGGGAGTTGCCGAACGCGCCGTTCCCGATCACGCGCTACGCCGATTACCTGGCATATGTCGGCGATCCCGTGCACCGCTTCTTCCAGATGTGGCAGCAGGTCGATGGCGGGAAGAGCGACCTCTTCGTCTGGACCGCCATCAGCTCGGGCGAGGGCGCCAAGAACCGCGACGATCCGAGCTCGGGCACGAATCAAGGCGGGGTGGCAATGGGCTTCTACAACATGGCTGCCGGCGACGCGCCCTATCTGCGCGCGCTGGCGGAGCGCTACGCGCTTGCCGACAATTACCACCAGCCGATCATGGGCGGGACGGGCGCCAACTACTTCGCGCTCGCCACCGCCGACGTCGCCGCCTATCTCCACGACGGCCGGCCGGTCGCGCCGCCGCCGAACCAGATCGAGAATCCCGAGCCGCGGCCCGGCACCGGCAATTGGTACATGCAGTCCGGCTATCGCGGCGGCTCCTATGTGGCCTGCGCCGATCCGCAGCAGCCTGGCGTCAAGGCGATCCGCGATTTCCTGTCCGCGCTTCCCTATCGCGTTTTCAACGACGGCAACTGCGCGCCCCAGCATTCCTATCTCGTGAACAATTACCGGCCCGGCTACACGCCAACCGGCGAGGCGAAGCCGCTCGGGCCGAACGAGTTCACCGTGCCGCCGCAGACAGCGCCGACCATTGCCGAGGCGCTCGCCGCCAAGGGCGTGTCGTGGAAATGGTACAGCGGCGGGCGCATGGCGGGTGGCATCAACAAGGACCAATATTGCGACATCTGCGATGCGCTGACGCATTCGACCGCGGTGATGACCGGGCCGCTCAAGCAGAACCTGCGCCCGCTGGCCGAGCTCGACCGCGACCTCGCCGAGAAGAGCCTGCCCGCGGTCGCCTTCATCGTGCCGCCCAACGCCAGGTCCGGCCATCCCGCCTATTCGACGGTGGCGCTCTACGAGAGCTTCGTGCGCGACCTCGTCGCAAAGGTAGAGGCGCAGCCGGAATTATGGGCGCGGACGGCGATCCTCGTCACCACCGACGAGGGCGGCGGCTACTACGACAGCGGCTACATCCAGATCCTCGACTTCTTCGGCGACGGCCCGCGCATCGCCATGATCGCCGTCTCGCCCTTCGCCAAGCCGGGCCATGTCGAGCACACCTATTATGACCACGTCTCGATCCTCAAATTCATCGAGCGCAATTGGCGGCTGAAGCCGCTCTCGCCGCGCAGCCGCGACAACCTGCCCAACCCCGTGATGAGCGCTGCCGATCCTTACGTGCCCGAGAACCGCCCGGCGATCGGCGATTTGACGGAGCTCTTCCAGTTCTAGCGAGGCTTAGCACATGTCGCATGAGCCATGGTGGCGGCCGGAGCGCTTCGCCGCGAAGCGCGCGCATCTCGAGACGCGCGGCCGGGTGATCGCCGCCATCCGGCATTTCTTCGCCGGCCGCGGCTTCGTCGAGGTCGACACGCCCGCGCTCCAGGTCAGCCCCGGCCTCGAGCCGCATCTCATGGCCTTTGCCACCGAGCTGGTCGAGCCGGGCGAGGGGCCGCGGCCGCGCTTTCTCCACACCTCGCCGGAATTCGCCATGAAGAAGCTGCTGGTGGCGGGGGTGCCGCTTCTCTTCCAGCTCGCGCATTGCTTCCGCAACGGCGAGCGCGGCCGGACGCACCATCCCGAATTCACCCTGCTCGAATGGTACCGCGCCGGCGCCGGATACCGCGATCTCATGGTCGATTGCGAGGCGCTGCTCGCCGCCGCGCTGGCGGCGTCGGGGCGCCCGCATTTCACCTGGGCGGGCCGCAGCGCCGATCCGGCGCGGCCCTGGCAATATCTGAGCGTGCCAGAGGCGTTCGCGCGCTTTTGCGGGATCGATCTGCTGGCGACCGCGCCCGAGCCGCTCGCGCCCAGCCTCGATCTGCTGGCGGAAGCGGCGCGGCCGCTCGGCATTGCCGCGCATGAAGGCGACCACTGGGAAGATCTGTTCTTCCGCATCTTTCTCGAGCGCATCGAGCCGCTGCTCGGCGTTGGCGCGCCCACCATCCTCTACGACTACCCGATCGCGATGGCGGCGCTGGCGCGCGCCAAGCCGGAGGATTCGCGCCTTGCCGAGCGCTTCGAGCTCTATGTCTGTGGCCTCGAGCTGGCCAACGCCTTCGGCGAGCTCACCGATGCCGCGGCGCAGCGGCGCCGCTTCCTCGCCGATCAGGAGCGCAAGCGAGCGCGCTACGGCGTCGCCTATCCCGTCGACGAGGATTTCCTCGCGGCGCTCGCGCACGGCATGCCCGAAAGCGCGGGCATCGCGCTCGGGGTCGACCGGCTCGTCATGCTGGCGAGCGGCGCCGCGCATATCGAGGACGTGCTCTGGGCCCCCGTCGCGTAAGCGCTTCCGTCGGCGCGAGGGACGATCACCGTAATCCCGATGCGTTCTTGGCGGGCATGCAATGCGATCACAGCCCTCGCGCGTATCAAAGCGCGGAGGTGTCGCACGCGATAGCGGAGCGGGCAGCGGTGCGACGGTAAGTCGCCCGGACATCCGGTCGCATTGGAGTCCGCAGGAAAATCGTACACACAGTTCCGATGGCTGAGGGCGTGCTCTGGGTGCACGACAGTGCCGTGCTTCCACCGTTTTCGCGCATAGGTAGCTAGATATATCCTATTTTTAACGCCAAATGCTGCACGCCAGGCTTGACGGTAGAATAGTCATTCAATATAACTAAACCTGGGATAGAGCCGGTCGCGTGGCATCAAATCAAAAAACGCCGGTCCCAAGGGGAGAAATCGCAGCATGGAACATTGCAAGGGCGGGGCCGCGCGCGCGCGGCTTACCAAGACCACAATTTGGGAGAGGACGCAGATGGGCGGGGTTCGCGCCCTATCGCTGATCCTCGGAGTCACGTTCCTGGTCGCGGGCGCTGCCCGCGTCGATGCACGTGATGGCGATTCGGGCGATCCTGCGAGCCACGATATGAGGCTCGTCGGCACCAACGATCTCGAGGCGCGTTCGGCCTATCAGCCGACACTCCACAAATACCCATTCAACCGCTACATCCTCTTCGTCGGGCATCATACGGTGGGCCTCCAGGGGGAGGGCCTGCTGCCAAACGCACAGCCGCTACCCTCGTTCAATCCCCTGACCGGTAAGAACGAAGAGAACGGCGTGTCGATCGTCGACGTGACCAATCCGCGGCGCCCCATCTACCTTGCCCACCTCCCGGTGCCGAATGGACAAGGCGGCGGAGCCCAGATGGTTCGCGCGTGCGACGGCAACACCTTGCCGGTCCACGACAACAAGGTCTACATGCTGCGGAGCTACGCCAATTCCGCCCATGAGATCTGGGACGTTACGGACCCAAGCCACCCTGTGGGCGTCCGCACGGTCGCCGGAGGAAACCCTGTCATCGGCGCACAGACCGGGGCCCCAGGAGCGCTCGCCGGGACCCACAAGAGCTGGTGGGAATGCGACACCGGCGTCGCGTACATCGTCGGCCGACGCGGCAACGACGGCACGGAGGGATGGAAAGCGGGCAACCACATCTTCGTCTTCGACCTCAGCAACCCCGCGACTCCGGTATTCCTCCGTGACTGGGCCCTGGACGGGCAGCAGCCGGGCGGTGTGACGCCGCCCCATTTCACGGCGGTACCCTCGATCCACGGCCCGATCTCGACCGGACCCGCCGGCGGCGCGTTCGCGTTGGCGGGCGCCACCGCGAACCGGGTCTATTTCCCTTACGGAACCGGCTCTAACGGGGTCATGCAGATCGTTGACCGCGGCAAGCTCCTGCCCCCGCCATGGGGTACGGGTGTCAAGTGCGGCTCCGCTTCCTCCACGCTCACGCCGCCGGCCTGCACCGACTTCCAGACGGCCGAACTCGGCCGCCTGATCATGAACCCGGACAACGGCGCGCACACCAGCTGGCCGCTCGGCAAGATCACGGTCCCGGACTTCGTTACGGATACGGGCAACGATGACGGCAACACGACGCGCGACATCGTCGTGGTGGTGTCGGAGGCGACCGCGCATTTCTGCTCCAGCTTCCGCCACCTTACGTTCCTGACCGATGCCACCACCGAGGGCAGGCCGCAGTCGATCTCGACGGCGCAGGTCCCCGCGTCGGAGGGCAATTTTTGCGACACGGCCGGCCGTTTCGGCCCACACGCGACGAATGAGGAGTGGGGGCCGCCCTTCTACCAGAAGCTCGTCTTTGTTTCGTACTTCAATGCGGGCGTGCGCGCCTTCGACGTCCGCGATCCGTACAACCCGAAGGACGTAGCCTTCTTCATCCCAGCGGTCACCAATAACACGGATTACCGGTGCGGCCCGTACCAGGGCAACCCGAATGTCTGCAGGCGGGTGGTCCAGACGAACAATGTCGCCACGGATGACCGCGGGTTCATCTACATTGTCGACCGCGCCGACACCGGGCTCCACGTCCTTCAGCTTGAGGGAGAAGCGAAGGAGATCATCAAGGGCGAGAAGTAACTGCGTGCCCGCGTCAACGCGGCTGCGGCGACCCGCCAGGAGCGAGGGTTGGCCGTCGCCGCGCTGGCCGGCGACCGTGGCGAATAGAGAGTAGCCATCTTCTGCTCAGACTGCCCCCGGCCAACCACCGGGGGCTTTCTTTCTTCTGCAGCGCCTCGTGCCCACGGCGACGGCTTCAAGCCGCCGCGGCGATCGCCGTGGCGAAGGCCTTGACCGCGGCGGCGGGTCCCTGCGGGTGGTCCCATACGGCCGAGATGACCGCGAGGAAATCGGCGCCGGCCGCCACCAGCGGCGCGCAATTCTCGGGCGTGATGCCGCCGATGGCGACGCACGGCACCGTCATCAGCTCGCTCCACCAGCGGATGATCTCGGGCTCGGCGCGGTGCTTCGCCTCCTTGCTCGCGCTCGGGAAGAAGGCGCCGAAGGCGACATAGTCGGCGCCGGCCTCGGCCGCCTCGATGGCGAGATGGCGGCTCGCATGGCAGGTGACGCCGACGATGCGCCCGGGCCCGAGCACCTGCCGCGCCTCGGCATAGGACGCGTCCTCCTGCCCGACATGGACGCCGTCGCAATCGGCGGCAAGCGCCAGGTCGGGGCGATCGTTCATGAGAAACGCCACGCTGCGCTGCTGCGCCACCGGGCGCAGCGCGTCGGCGGCGCGGCGGATCGCGTCGTCCTCGGCGCCCTTGAGGCGAAGCTGCACGCACGCCACGTCGCCGGCGTCGAGCGCTTCGGCGAGACGGTCGGCGAACGCCGCGGGCGCGAAGGCCGGTGGCGTAACGAGGTACAGGCGCGTCGCCACCCGCTCTCCCGCTCAGGCCTCGCCCTTGTAGACGCGGATGAGGCTGTCGAGCAGCTTGAGCGCCTGGTCGCGCGGCCGCTGGAAGGTGTTGCGGCCGATGATCGAGCCGTTGCCGCCGCCGTCCCTGATGGCGCGCGCCTCGTTGAGGATGCTGTTGTCGTCCTTGGCCTCGCCGCCGGAGAAGACGACGATGCGCCGCCCGTTGAAGCAGGATTGGACGATGTGGCGATAGCGGGCGGCGGCCGATGAAATGTCGATCTTCTGCTGCTCGTAGACCTTCTTGGCGGCGTCGAGCTCGACGAAGTCGGTGGGCGGCTTGACCTTGACGATGTGCGCGCCGAGCAGCGCCGCCATGTGCGCGGCATAGGCGGTGATATCGATCGCCGTCTCGCCCTGCTTCGACAGGGCGCCGCCGCGCGGATAGGACCAGATCACCACGGCGAGGCCGTTCGCCTTGGCCTCGCGCCCGATCTCGGCGATCTCCTCCATCATGGCGTAGGCGGCGTCCGAGCCGGGATATATCGTGAAGCCGACCGCCGCGCAGCCCAGCCGCAGCGCGTCCCTGACGCTCCCCGTCACCGCTTGCGACGGGGCCTCCTTGGCGCGCGAGAGGCTGTTGGCCGAGTTCACTTTGAGGATGGTGGGGATGGCCCCGGCATAGGTTCCGGCGCCGGCCTCGATGAAGCCCAAGGGCGCGGCATAGGCGGAAAGACCGGCCTCGATCGCGAGCTGGAAATGGTAATGCGGGTCATAGGCCGGCGGGTTGGGAGCGAAGCTCCGCGCGGGGCCATGCTCGAACCCCTGATCCACGGGGAGTATCACGAGCTTGCCGGTGCCGCCGAGCCTGCCCTGC
>Ga0209647_1002243_pt1 | contig 15705 bp, 15 predicted proteins | sample GraSoi_2013_60cm_FD_185827 | JGI IMG/M metagenome (GOLD analysis project Ga0209647, IMG submission 185827) | Grasslands soil microbial communities from the Angelo Coastal Reserve, California, USA - Sample 9_17_2013_60cm (SPAdes) (version 2) | ecosystem: Environmental > Terrestrial > Soil >...
TACTACGACTTCGCGCGCTCCCTGGCGGACCAGTACCTGGTGATGGAGCGCGGCGAGATCGTCGCTCGCGGCGCCGGCGCCGACATGGAACGCGACGACGTCAAGCGCCTGCTGGCGGTATGATTTTGCGATGCGCCTTGCCGAACCGGTCGCGGCATCCTGGAAGGCAAGCCTCTCGCTCGGATTTACCCCGCGGGGCGAGCGCTCAGTGCTTACCCGCCGCCAGCACGACGGTCCGTTGGTCGTGCAGAAGCCGCTCTATCCGGAAGGCGAGGGCGTGTGCCACGCGATTGTCGTGCATCCGCCCGGCGGCATCGCCGGCGGCGACGAGCTCGCGCTCGATGTTCGCTGCGAGCACGGCAGCCATGCCGTCCTGACGACGCCGGGTGCGGGCAAGTGGTACCGCTCGGCAGGGACATTGGCGCGGCAGTCCCTCGACTTCAACGTCGCCGGCACGCTCGAGTGGCTGCCGCGCGAGACCATCGTCTTCGACGGCGCGCTCGCTGCCCTGGATTGCAACATCGTGCTCGAGGACGAAGCACGGTACATCGGCTGGGAGATCGTCTGCCTCGGCCGCCGCGGCGCGGGCGAGCGCTTCCAGCATGGCTGCTTGCAGATTGCGACACGCATCGACCGCGGGGAGCGCACGCTGTACATCGACAAAGGCGAGATCGAAGCCGGTGGACGCCTGATGCATTCGCCCGCCGGTCTCGGCGGCCGCAGCGTCTTCGGCACCTTCATCGCCACCTCGACCGAACCGCTGGGGGCGGCGCGCGCCGCAGCGCCGGAGCTGGCGGTTACGCAGCTACCCGGTCTTCTCGTCGCGCGCTACCTCGGCGATTCGAGCGAGGAGGCGCTGCGCGCCTTCATCCAGTTGTGGACCGTGATGCGTCCGGTAGTGGTCGGGCGCGCGGCGGTCGAGCCGCGAATCTGGCGCACCTAGCGCAGCTCGCCCTTCATCGCGCGCACCGCGCTGCGCCAGGCATCGAGCGTCTGCGCGATTTCGCGCGGCCCGTGGGCGGCGGAAACGAAGCCGCCGGGCCCGCCGGCGATGTCGACGCCGTGCGCGAGAAGCGCGATGCGCAGCTTGTTGTTGAGCTGCGGGTCGCGGCCGCCCTTCAGGCCGTTGAAGCCGAGCTTAAGCGGATCGAAGCTCGCCGGATCGATGGGCAAGCGTGCGGGGTTGGGAAAGATGACGAACACCGAAGCCTCTCCGAAAACTCCCCATGGCACGCCTTCCTCGACCAGGATGCGGCGCATTCCGACGCGCAGCTCTTCGGCCGTTGCCTCGGCGCGCTGGCAGGCATCGGTCGACGAGACGAGCGACAGCATGGTCACGCCAGCCGCGGCACACAGCGGATTGGCGTTGAAGGTGCCCTGATGGCCCACCTTTTCGCGTCCGGCGGCCTTTGCCGCGACCGGATCGATCTGGTCCAGGATTTCTCTCGCGCCCGCGACCGCGCCGCCGGGCAGGCCGCCGGCGAGGATCTTGGCGAGCACCGTGAGCTCGGGAACAATGCCGTAGCGCGCCTGCGCCCCGCCGCGCGACCAGCGAAAGCCCGTGATCACCTCATCGAAGATCAATGGCACGCCGCGCGCTTTGGTGGCAGCGCGCAGCGCCGCGAGGAATCCTGCGGGCAGCGGCACCTGGCCCCAAGACGCGCCGGAAGGCTCGACGATGATCGCGGCGATGTCGTCGCGGCTTTGCAGTGCGTCCACCGCCGGCGCGGGCGTGTCCGCGCTCAGCACGATGGATTCGCCGACGACGGCGGCGGGGATGCCGGCGGGAATCGAGCCGTCGTAGTGCGACATCGCACCAGCCGCGACGGCGTCGTGCCAGCCGTGGAAGTGGCCGACGAAGCGCACGATCTTCGATTTTCCGGTGTAGGCGCGCGCAAGGCGCAGCGCGAGCTGCGTCGCCTCGGTGCCCGAGGCGGTGAAGCGCACGCGCTCGGCCGAAGGCACGAGCCGCTGCACGAGCTCGGCCCATTGCACTTCGAGCTCGTGCGAGGCGCCCCAGTGCGTGCCGAGCGTCGCCTGGCGCTGAATCGCCTCGACGAGCGGCGCATGCGCATGGCCAAAGAGCAGCGCGCCGTGTCCGCCGAAGTAATCGACATACTCATTACCGTCGACGTCCCATTTGCGCGCGCCGGCCGCGCGCGCCGCGTAGATCGGGTAGGGCGAGGTAGCGCGCGAGTCGTGCGTCAGGCCTGCCGGCAGCACCCGCGAAGCCCGTGCATAGAGCGCCGCAGATGCGGGCGTACGCGCCCGGTACCGGTCTTCGATCATGTACTATGTTTTCACAAGGAGAGGGGCCAATGCTAACCCGCACGTTGAGTGGAATCGTCGCCGGCTCGCTCGTTGCATTCAGTCTCTCTGCGCAGGACCTGCCGCGCACCCAGTTCAAGGTGATCGGTCTCAACAGCCCGACGGTCGCTTCGAGCGTCGACGAGGTGCCGTTCTGGCGCGAGACGCTGACCAAGGCGTCCAGCGGCGCCATCACCGCCGACATCACGCCGCTCGACCAGATGGGCATCGACGACAAGACGATGCTGCGCCTGCTGCGCCTCGGGGTGATGGATTTCGCCGGCATGGACATCTCCAAGATGGCAGGCGACGACCCGCGCTTCGAGGGCTGCGACCTCGCGGGCATCACGCTCGATGCCGACAAGGCGCGCGCCGCCTGCGAGGCCTACCGCGCGGTGATCGACCGGCAGATGCAGAAGAACTGGAACGCGCGGCTGCTCGCCTTCGGCGGCAACCCGCCGCAGGTGTTCTGGTGCCGCACGGTGATCGGCGGCCTGGGCGATTTCAAGGGCAAGAAGGTGCGCGTGTTCAACAACACCATGCGCGACTTCCTCTCCGGCGTCGGCGCCACCGCGGTGAGCATGGCGTTCGCCGAAGTGGTCCCGGCGCTCAGTGCCGGCGTGGTCGACTGCGCCGTCACCGGCAGCCTTTCGGGCAACACGGCGGGCTGGCCGGAAGTGACGAAGTCGCTCTATCCGATGTCGCTCGGCTGGAGCATCAATGTGATGGCGGTGAACCTCGCCACCTGGAACCGCCTCGACAAGCGCGTGCAGAGCTTCATGCTCGACCAGGTGAAAGCCTACGAGAGCAAGATGTGGGACACGCTCAAGAAGGCGACCGCCGAGGCCGACAACTGCAACACCGGGAAGCAGCCCTGCACCATGGGCAAGCTCGCCAAGATGACCATCGTGCCGGTGAAGCCGGCCGAGGCGGAGATGCACAAGAAGCTGGTCGAAGGCGCGGTGCTCGCCGGCTGGGCCAAGCGCTGCGGCGCCGAATGCGCTGCGGAATGGAATAGCAGCGTCGGCAAGCTGCTAGGTCTCAAAGCACCAACCACGCTCTAAGGCCGATGGAGCGCCTGCAGGCCATCGCCACGGCAATCTCCCGCGGCGGGGCCATCGTCGGCGGGGCGTTGCTGCTCGCCGCCTCGATCGTGATCTGCATCGACATCGCCTTGCGCTACGCGTTTTCGCTAACGATCGGCGGCGCGGACGATCTTTCCGGCTATGCGCTGGCGATCTCGAGCGCCTGGGGCTTTTCGGCGGCATTGCTCAGCCGCTCGCACATCCGCATCGACACGGTCTACGTGCGGGTGAGGAGCCGCGCCGCGCGGGCCGCGCTCGACATGTTGAGCCTCGCGTCCTTCGCGTTGTTCGGCGGACTCGTCGCCTGGCATGGCTGGGGCGTCCTGCAGCAGTCCTACGTTTCCAATTCACACTCGCAGTCGGCGATCGAAATGCCGCTCACCATCCCGCAGGCGCTGTGGTTTGCGGGTCTCGCGTTCTTCGTCGCCGTGGCGCTGCTGCTCCTCGCGCGGGCGCTGCTCGCCCTGCTGCGGCGCGATCTCGACGATCTCTTCAGGCTGATCGGCTCGAAGTCCGCGCTGGCCGAGGCGAAGGAAGAAATCAGCGCCGTCGCGCACGCGCTCGAAGCCGAGCCGAAGAAATGACGGCGGCGATTTCGCTCGCCGTGCTGCTGCTGGTGCTCGGCAGCTCGATCGCCGTGGCCGCCGGCATGGCCATGGTCGGCCTGATCCTCAATCAGCTCTATTCGCAGATGCCGCTCACGCGAATGCTGGGCGAGCTCACCTGGTCGACCACCAGCAACTTCATCCTCACCGCCATTCCGTTCTACATCATGTTCGGCGAGATCCTGCTGCGCAGCGGCATCGCCGAGCGCATGTACAACGCCATGATCCAGTGGCTCTCGTGGCTGCCCGGCGGCCTGATGCACTCCAACGTCGGCTCCTGCGCGCTTTTCGGCTCGGTATCAGGCTCGAGCGTCGCAACCGCGGCGACCATCGGCGTCGTCGCGATGGGCGAGATCGACAAGCACAAGTACAACGAGCGTCTGTTCCTCGGCACGCTCGCCGCCGGCGGCACGCTCGGCATCCTCATCCCGCCGTCGATCAACATGATCATCTACGGCGTGATGACCGACACCTCGGTGCCGAAGCTCTACCTCGCCGGATTCATCCCCGGCTTCATCCTCACGGTGCTCTTCAGCCTCACCGTGCTCATCGCCTGCATGTGGAAGCCGCACTGGGGAGGAGAGAAGATCCAGACGAGCTGGGAAGAGCGCTGGCGCACGCTGCCCGATCTCCTGCCGCCGCTCGTGCTGCTCCTGATAGTGGTCGGCGCCATCTTCTTCGGCCTCGCCACCGCTACCGAGTCGGCGGCCGTCGGCATCCTCGGCGCGCTCGTCATCGCGGCCTGGCGGCGGCGAGTCACCCTCACCATGCTGCGCGAGGTCTGCGAAGGTACCGTGCGCACCACGGCGATGGTGGTGGCGATTCTCGTCGGCGCCTTTTTCCTGAACGTGGTGATCCAGACGATCGGCCTCACGCAGCAGCTCGCCAGGCTGATCACTGCGTATCAGCTCACGCCGGCCCAGGTCCTCACCGCGGTGATCGTGCTCTATCTGGTGCTGGGCACGTTCATGGAGGAGCTGTCGATGATGATTTCGACCATCCCGATCACGACGCCCCTGATCGTGCACGCCGGCTACGACCCGGTCTGGTTCGGGATCCTGCTCGTGCTTCTCATCCAGACCGCGATGATCTCGCCGCCCTTCGGCATCAATCTCTTCGTGATCCACGGCCTGCGCGGCCGCGGCACGCTCTCCGACGTCGAGATCGGCTCGGCGCCGTTCGTGATCGCGTTGCTGATCATGATCGGGCTGATCTGCGTGTTCCCCGATATCGTGATGTGGGCGCCACGGGTGTTCGGATGAACGCTAGCCGAACGTCTGCTAACGGCCCAGAGGGGACGTTTACAAGCTTTTTAAGGCTATGACTTCGCTATATGACGCCATGTAGGTATTAGCTCTTTGAGCCTGACCAGATACCCATACAACTTTTCATTCGCATCATAGATTTCTCGAGCGATGGCAAAGATGTCATCTGCCGAAAACGCTTTCCGAGGACCGAACTTCAATTTCCCTCGCGCTCTGATCGGCAGTATTTCGGTTTTCCCTTCGGCCGCATATCCGAATGTCGAATGAACCATATCGTTTCTCTTAGGGTAGATCTCACCAATGATGTGGTTCAAATGCATTTCCATCTCTTCTGCCAACTTCTTCTCTGGGCCAGTAACTAAGAGATCAACGAGAGCTTTGGCAATGTTCACCAACATGCTTTCGTTTATGTGCGCCGTAATCGCGAGCGCGCTCGTCTGTCTTATGTTTGCCAATTCCCAAATAATTTCCTTCACGTTTTCTTCTAATTCGGCCCATCTGACAGCGACCTCTCCAATACCCTGGAGATGCTTGTCGGTCAGATTTACCGCTTGCGCCAGATTCCCTATTGGTCGGCCCATAGATCAAGCTCCAGGCTGTGATTTATGTCTGCTTTGGGTCGATAGCGGACATCGACGTGTCTCGACCGACCTCTACCCGAGCTCGATGACGATGTTGCCGGTGGCATCGAGCTCGGCTTTCGCGCCCGGCGGCACGACACAGGTCGCGTCGTACTCCTCGACGATCAAGGGGCCGGTGCGCGGCTTCGCGAGATCGGAGCGCCGCATCACCGCTGTCTCGACCCACGAGCCGAAGTAAGCCGGGCGCGGAGGAGGCGGTGTAGGTTCCGCGCGGCTCGCGCGCACGCGCTCGGGCACGCTCGGGCCTTCGCGCAGGCCGTAGCCCACCACCTGGATCGCCACCAGCTCCACCGGCTCGTCCTCGCCGGCGCGGTGCCCGTAGGTCTTCTCATGCTCGCGGCCGAAGGCCTCTTCGAGATAGGCGAAGTCGATCGGGCCCTCGCGCACCGGCACCGTCAGCTCATAGGTCTGGCCGTGGTAATGCAATGAAGCCGCGCGCCGGATTCGCGCTTTGTCCGCCGTGAATCCTTCCGCCGCGAGCTGATCGTGCGCCTGCTTCGCGAGCGCGTCCCAGGCTCGCTGCACTTCGGTCCGATCCGCGCTGCGCAGCAGCCGCCGGAACGTGCGCGCGTAATGATGCTCCACGTCGGCGTACAGCAGCCCGAAGGAGGAGAAGAGGCCCGCGGAGGGCGGCACCACGATGCGCTTCATGCCGAGCGCCTCTGCCATGCCGCAGGCGAACACCGGGCCGTTGCCGCCGAAGGCGAACAGCGCGAATTCGCGCGGGTCGCGGCCGCGTTCGCTGGATACCGCGCGGATCGCGCGGATCATATTGGATGCGGCGATCAGGTGAGCGCCGTGCGCCGCGCGCTCGAGCGGCATGTGCAGCGGTTTTGCAATCCGATCGTCGAAGCTGCGGCGTGCCTTGTCGGCATTGAGCTTCAGAGCGCCGCCGACGAGATGCGCCGGGTTGAGGTAGCCCAGCAGCAGGTTGGCGTCGGTCACCGTGGGCGTCTCGCCGCCCTTGTCGTAGCACACCGGGCCCGGCGAGGCGCCGGCGCTCTCGGGCCCGACCTGCAGCGCGCCGGCAGGGTCGATCCACACCAGCGAGCCGCCGCCCGCGCCCACCTCGGCGAGATCGATCGCCGGCACCTTGAGGTGATAGCCCGCGCCGGTGAGCAGGCGCGAGCCGATCATGATGCCCGCGCCCACCGAATATTCCTGCGCGCGCGTGACTTCGCCGTCCTCGACTATCGCGGCCTTCGCGGTGGTGCCGCCCATGTCGAAGGTGATGATCTTCGGCAGGCGCTTCGCCCGCGCGAGCGCCTGCGCGCCGACCACGCCGCCCGCCGGCCCCGACTCGATGATGTGGATCGGGCGCTCGGCCGACGCCGCGTCGGTGGTGAGGCCGCCGTTCGACTGCATCAGCAGCAGCCGCGCGCGCACGCCGGCCTCGTCGAGCCCCTTGCGCAGCGCCCGCAGGTAGCGGCCGACGATCGGCGTCACGTAGGCGTTGATCACCGTGGTCGAGGTGCGCTCGTATTCCTTGATCTCCGGCAGCACCTCGCAGGAGAGCGAGCAGGGCAACGATGGCGCCTTTCTCCTGATTGCCTCTTTAACCAAAAGCTCATGCGACGGATTGGCGTACGAGTGCAGCAGGCAGACCGCGATCGCCTCGACCTTCTCCTCGAGCAACTCGTCGACCGCACGCTCGGCATCGCGCGCATCGAGCGCGCGCTCGACCTCGCCCGCCGCGTTGACGCGCTCGTCGACCACCTTGCGCAGATAGCGCTCGACCAGCGGCGCCGGCTTGGTCCAGGCGATGTCGTACATGCGCGGCATGCGCAGCGTGCGGATCTCGAGCACGTCGCGGAATCCCTTCGTCGTGATCAGCCCGGTTCTCGCGCCCTTGTGCTCCAGGATCGCGTTCGAGGCTACGGTCGTGCCGTGGCGCAGCTCTTCGATCGCCTCGGGCGCGAGGCGCGTCTCGCGCAACACTTCCGTCAGGCCTTCGACGATCGCCTGCGCGTAGTTCTCGACGCTCGAGGAGATCTTCTTGGTGTGGATCGTGCCGTCGGCGCCGAGCAGCACGATGTCGGTGAAGGTGCCGCCGACGTCGACACCGACGCGGTAACGGATCACTGCAGCTAAGCGGCCTTGCGCGCCCGCGGCAGCGGATCTTCGCGCTGCACCGCCGGCACTTCGCGCCAGCCGCGCGCGGCGCGGATCTCCGCGCGGCGCTTGGTCGTCGCCGCGGTGTCCACTTTCCCGCTCGCGATGATCACACCGTAATCGGCGGCGGCCTTCGCTGGCGAGAGCAGCTCGTTGCGCACGTCGCGCAGCACCGCCGCCGGCTCGCGCTCCAGCGGATCGCCCCAGCCGCCCGCGCCGGCGAGCACATGGCGGAAGACGTCGCCGCGCTTGATGTTCATGGTGAACTTGGAGGGCAGCGTGCGATTTTCGCCTTCGGGATGGAGATAGTTCTCCGACGGCATGCCGGGGCTGCCGCCATAGAGCCCGAACGGCCGGTGCGTGCGGCGGTCCGAGCGCACCTGCAGCACGCCTTCTTCCTCGAGGAAGCGATAGTCGCGGCGAAACGGCACGCCGCCGCGGTATTTGCCGGCGCCCGCCTTGTCGGCGACGAACTCGTACGAGAGGAACTCGATCGGCTGCTCGGTCTCGGTGACCTCGATCGAGTGCGAGGCCATGTTGGCGAACATGTGCGAGTTGCCGTCGAGGCCGTCGGCCCAGGGCCGCGCGCCCCACGCGCCGCAGGTGAAGTCGACGTAGATGTACGGCTTGCGGTCGGCGTAATAGCCGCCGATCGAGACGCCGGTGTTGCCGCCGTCGCCCGCGGCCTTCACCTTGTCGGGCAGCATCATGGCGAGCGCGCCGAACATGCAGTCGGTCATGCGAAAGCCGGTGAGGCCGCGCGCGGCACACGCGGCCGGCAGCACGCCGTTGCCCACGGTGCCCGGCGGGCAGATCACCTCGATGGCGCGGAACACGCCCTCGTTGTTCGGGATGCCCTGCGGCAGCACCGAGCGCACGCCGGTGTACGAAGCAGCCTTGGTGAAGGAGAGCGTGTTGTTGATTGCGCCTTTGACCTGCGGATTGGTGCCGGTCCAGTCGACCACCATGTGCCCGCCGCGTTTGCGCAGCGTGACGAAGAGGCGAATCGGCTTGCCGTAATCGACGCCGTCGTCGTCGATCCAGTCCTCGAAGCTCCATTCGCCGTCGGGCAGTCTTTCGAGCGCCGCGCGCGTCAGGCGCTCGGCGTAATCGATGGTCTCGCGCATGTAGGCCTTGGTCTGCTCGGGACCGTACTTTGCCACCAGCTCGGCGAACTGCTTCTCGGCGATGTGGCAGGCGGCGAGCTGCGCGCGCAGGTCGCCGAACACCTTGACCGGCAGGCGCACGTTGCGCTCGATGAAGGTCATGAGCGTCTTGTTGATCACGCCAGCCTCGTACATCTTGAGCGGCGCGATGCGCAGCCCCTCGGCGTAGATCTCGGTCGAGTCGGACGCGTTCGAGCCGGCGACGCGGCCGCCGACGTCGGTGTGGTGGCAGACGGTGCAGGCGAAGGCGATGCGTTGGCCTTCGTGGAACAGCGGCTTGAAGACAAAAATGTCGGGCAGGTGCATGCCGCCGTCGAAGGGATCGTTCATGATGAAGACATCGCCCGGCCGGATTTCGTCCCGGTAATGGTGCATGATCGATGCCATCGCCGTGGGCACCGAGCCGAGATGCCCGGGAAGCGTCAGGCCCTGCGCGACGAGCCGGCCCTCGGCGTCGGCGAACCCCGTCGAGTAGTCCATGTTGTCCTTCAGCACGCCGGAGTAAGTCGTGCGGAACACGGTGAGCGCCATCTCGTCGGCGATCGAGAAGATGGCGTTCTTGAAGAGCTCGAAGGCTATCGGGTCCATGGCTTATTATGCCGCGCGCGTGAACGACGTCCGCGGCATGCCCGAGCAGAGGGCCCTCAGCCGGAAAGAAGCCGGCGGATAGCGTCTGGCAGTCCGGCGTTCGGCTTTCGCGGCGGCGCCACGTACGGCGCACGGCGTGCGCTTTCTGCCTGGCGCACCGCCGCGGCGATCGGATCGACGACTGGCACGGGCAGTCCCGAAATGCGCCGCGCGAGGCCGGCGAGCGGCGCGCCAGCGAGGATGAGCGCCTGCGCGCCATCCTCGGTGACCGCCGCCTCGCACAGCAGCTTCAGGCGGGCGGCATGCTCGTCTTGCACGCCGCCGATGTCGCGGATCGGCGCATCGAGCGCGCGGATGCTCGCCAGCCTGCTGTCATAGCCGTAACGTTCGACGACGCTTCGATACCAGGCGCTGATGCGCGGCGAAATGGCAATGATCGAAAAGCGCTGCGCGATCTCGGCGGCGCGGGCGAGCGCGGCTTCCGTAAGTCCTACTACAGGCCGGTCGAAGGCTTCGCGCAATGCCGGCAGGCCCGGGTCGCCGAACGCGGCGAGGACGATGGCGTCGTGATCGGCGAGGTTGTCCGATATGCCAATCAGGGAGGCGTACGCGCCGATCAGCGCCTCGAGTTCGGTCTCTATATAGGCCACCCCGAACCGTGCCGTCAGGAGCGTGAGCCGGGTATCGGGCGAAGCGGCGCGCCGCGCTTCCTCGCCTATGAGGCGCGTGACGCTTTCGGTGATGTTCGGATTCATCACCAGCAGCTTCATTTGCCGACCTTGTCCTTCCCCCAGCGCCGGCGCAGCGCAAGACACTCGGCATGCCGAACGCCGGTCACGATATCGAGCGGCCATTCCAGCATCCGGCAATAAGCCTCGATCGAGTAGGTGCCGAGATCCGTGCGTTTCAGGTCGGCGTGGCGCAGGCCGAGCACCAGGCGGGCGACCTGCGCCATGCGCATCGCCTCGGCGCACATCGGGCAGGGTTCCATCGTCGTATAGAGCGTCGCGCCCTCCAGGCTGGTTCTCTTCAGCGAAGCAAAGGCGCCGCGCAGCGCGTCGGTCTCCGCGTGCACAGTGATGTCGTTCAGCGTGTTCTGCCGGTTCTGGCCGCTGGCGACCACCTCTCCGTCGAGCACGATCACCGATCCCGTCGGCCAGTCGCCGCGCGCCATGGCTTCGGCGCCGGCGGCGAGGGCGAGGTCCATGCCGGCCTCGTGGTTCAACGGTACCCCATGAGGTGTGGCAGCCAGGTAACCAGCACCGGGAAGAAGATGCAGGCAATGAGCAGCACGTACTGCGACACGATGAAGGGCATGCAATGGCGCACGAGCTCGCCCATCTTGATGCCGGTCATGCCCTGGATGACGAACAGCACCACGCCGACCGGCGGCGTCATCATGCCGATGATCAGGTTCAGCACGAAAAGAAACGCGAACAGCGTCGGATCGATGCCGTAGGTTAGGGCGATGGGATGGAACAGCGGCACCAGCATGATGTAGGCGGCATTCGACTCGAGGAACATGCCGACCACCAGCAGCATCACCGCCACCAGCAGCAGGAACAGGGTCGGGTCGGTGGTGATGGACTTCATCCACGCGGCGAGCTGCTGCGGCAGCAGGTCGACGGTCAGCAGGAAGGTCACCGTCGATGCAAAGGCGATGAGCGCCGCCACGACGCCGGACATCAGCGCCGAACGATAGAGGATCTCCGGCAGGTCGGACAGCTTGAGCTTGCGCGTCACAAACAGGCCGATCGGCAGCGCGAGCACCACCGCGATCGCAGCGCCTTCGGTCGCGGTGAAGGCGCCGCCGATGATGCCGCCCAGGCAGACGATCGGCATGGCGAGCGAGAGCGAGGCACGCCAGGTTTCGCGCGCCAGGCGGCCGAAGGAGAACGGCTCGCCTTCCAGCGGGAAGTCGCGCTTCTTCGCGATCCACCAGCACTGGAACATGAACACCGCGGTGATGATCACGCTCGGGATGGCGGCGGCGACGAACAGCGCCGCGATGGATACCGTCGAGCCGGCGAGGTAGGCGTACACGATCATCGCTGCCGAGGGCGGGATGATCGGCCCGAGGTTGGCGGAGGCGGCGATCACGGCGGTGGAGAAGCCGAGGCCGTACTTCTTCTTGAGCTCCGGCCCGAGCGTCGAGGAGAGCGCCGCGGCGTCGGACACCGCCGTGCCCGAGACCAGCGAGAGGATCGCGCCCGCGAGCATCGCCACCTGCGCAAGGCCGCCCCGCACGCGGCCGACGAGCGCGTTCGAGAAGGCGACCATCTGCTCCATGATGCCGCCCTTGATCATCAGCTCGCCGGCCACCATGAACAGCGGAATGGCCATCAGCGGAAAGGAGTTGACCGCGGCCATCATGCGCTGCGGCAGCATGTTGAAGTCGACGTTCGACATCCACAGCCCGCCGATGGCCGCTGCGCCGAGCGCGAACGCGAGCGGCATGCCGATGAGGCCTGCGGCCAGGAAGAACGCCATCACCCACCAGCTCATGGGATCCTCATTCCACCATTTGGATGGTGCGCACCGGCGCCCGCCAGAGGAGCTGGATGAAGTGCAGGAAGCTGTGCGCGGCGGCGACTGCCACGGGCACCATGAACCAGTTGGTGCTCGCGTTCAGCGACTGCATCATCTCGTCCCAGGTGAGCTCCGCCACCTTGAGCGCCTGCCAGAACACGACGACCATCAGCGCCGCGCCGCCCAGCGCGCAGGCCTTGGCGAGCGCGCTGCGCAGCGGGGGCGGTATGTGGGCGAGGAGAAGCTCGATGCCGACGTGCGCGCCCTCGCGGATGCCCAGCGGAATGGCGAGGAACATGCACCAGACGAAGAGGAGTCGCGAGATTTCCTCCGACCAGTCGATGGAGGCGTTGAAGCCATAGCGCAGCAGCACCTGCAGCGACACGATGCCGATCATCAGCGCGCTCGCCGCGACGATCGCCCAGCGCGCGAGCCGGTCCACCGCGTCGAGGACGCGGGAGTAGAGCTCCTTCAAGTGCTACTTCTTCGTTTCGGCGATCACCCGGTCGACGAAGTCGGCGCCGACGCGCTTCTTCACGTCCTCGACGACACCCGCCGAGCCCTTGCGCATCTGCTCGCGGAACTGCGGCGACACCTCTTCGTAGGTCATGCCGCGCTTCTTGATCTCGGCGATCGACTCGCTTTCCTCGGCCGCGGCGCGCGAGCGCTGCCAGGCGACCGCTTTCGCCATGCTGTCGCGCAGCACCTTCTGCTGCGCGGGCGGCAGGGCGTCGAAGGCTTTGCGGTTGGCGATGACGTTGATGAAGTCGAAGAAGTGCGCGGTGTTGGAGACGAACTTCTGCACCTCGAAGTAGCGGCTCGCGTTGATCACGGAGAAAGGGTTCTCCTGGCCGTCGACCACGCCCTGCTGCAGCGCCGAGTAGAGCTCCTTGATGTCCATGGCGACAGGATTCGCGCCGAGCGCGCGGAAGGTGGCGAGGTGGGTCTCGTTCGGCTGCATGCGGATCTTGAGGCCCTTCAGGTCCTCGACGCTCTTGATCGGCCGCTTGGAGTTGGTCACGTGGCGCGCGCCGAGCTCCATGAAGCCCAGATCGGTCAGGCCTTTGTCGGCGAACTTCGCGTCGAGCAGCTTGCCGACCGGTCCGTCGACGACGCGGAACGCCTGCTCGCGCGAGTCGAACTGGAAGGGCAGCGAGATCGCCTCGAGCTCGGGCACCGTGCGCGACAGGAACGCCATGCCGACCCAGATCATCTGCAGCGTGCCGGCGCGCACGTTCTGCACGTTCTCCGCCGCGCCGCCGAGCTGCATGGCGGGGAACACGTCGACCGTGAACTGCCCGCCGCTCGCCTTGGCGAGCTCGTCGCGGAACTGGTTCATCGCCACGCTCGAGGAGTGCTCGGTGGCGAAATTGCCCGCGAGCCGCCATTTCGTCTGGGCCTGGGCGGCGAAGCTCGCGCCAAGCAGGATCGCTACCAGTACTGCTCTTCTCATCGTTGTCTCCCTTTGAAGGTCATTCGGTGCTGCGCGGCCTCGGCCTCGCCGGTGCCGGAAGCGCGCAGCGCAGGAACTCGCCGTGGCCCGCTCGGCCACGGAATGCACCGTCGGACCACACCACCTCGCCGCGCGACAGCGTGACGGCGGGCCAGCCGGTGATCTTCATTCCCTCGTAGGGCGTGTAGTCCACCGCGTGGTGCAAGCCGCTGTTGCGGATCGTGAGCTCGCGCTTGTCGTCCCAGATGACGAGGTCCGCATCGGCGCCGATGGCGATGGTTCCCTTGCGCGGATACAGCCCGTACATCCGCGCGGGATTCGAGGCGGTAAGGGCCACAAATTGGTGCACGTCGATCCTTCCCTTGAGCACGCCTTCGGAAAAAAGCAGCGGCAGCCGGGTCTCGAGCCCGGGTATGCCGTTCGGGATGTACGGAAAAGCAACTTCCTTGCCACCGAGCTTCTTACCGTGCGGGTCGTCGTAGCGGAAAGGCGCGTGGTCGGACGAGAAGACGTGGAACGCACCGTTCGCCAGGCCATCCCAGATGCGCTGCTGGTTTGCCTTGTCGCGCGGCGGCGGGCTGCAGACGCACTTCGCGCCCTGGTAGCCGTCTGCGCCGAGCGCCTCGGCGGTGAGGAAGAGGTATTGCGGGCAGGTCTCGGCGTAGATGTTGAGTCCGCGGCCGTGCGCCCAGCGAATCTGCTCGACCGCCTCACCGCCCGAGACGTGCACGATGAGGATCGGCACATCGACCAGCTCGCTGAAGACGATTGCCCGGTGCGTGGCCTCGCGCTCGACCGGCATGGGGCGCGACGCGGCGTGATATTTCGGCGCCGTGCGCCCTGCCTTGGTGAGGCGATCGGTGAGCCAGGCGATGGCGTCGGAGTTTTCCGCGTGCACCATCACCATCGCGCCTTCGCGCCGCGCGAGGTCGAACACCTCCAGGATCTGGCGGTCGGTGAGCTTGAGATCGTCGTACGTCATGTACAGCTTGAACGACGTGTAGCCTTCGGCGATCAGTTTCGGCAGCTCGCGCTCGAGGACCGCCGGCGTCGGGTCGGTGACGATGAGGTGGAACGCATAGTCGATGCACGCCTTCCTGCCCGCGCGCCGGTGATAATCCTCCACCGCGGCAGCGAGCGAGCCGCCCTTCGCCTGCGCGGCGAACGGGATCACGGTTGTCGTGCCGCCGCAGGCCGCGGAGCGCGTGCCGGTCTCGAAGTCGTCGGCCATGCGCATCGGCTCGGGCATCGGCTGGTCGAGGTGGCAATGGGCATCGATGCCTCCCGGCAGCACGAGCCGATCCGCGGCATCGATTTCGCGCTTCGCCGGGCCGAGGCGCTCGGCCAGCGAGACGATGCGCCCGCCGCGCACGCCGATGTCGCAGCGCTGAATGTCTGCCGCCGTGACGGCGCGCGCATTGCGCACGACCAGGTCGAAGGTTTCGCTCATTGCAGGTTGCGGAATTGTAGGGCTTGCGCACCGCCGGGGTGCATCCTCGCTCGCAGGAGCTGAAGTAGACTCAAGGCATGGAGCTCACACCGCGCGAGAAGGACAAGCTCCTCGTCTTCACCGCCGCGCTGCTCGCCGAGCGGCGCAAGGCCAAGGGTCTGAAGCTCAACTACCCGGAAGCGGTGGCCTACATCAGCGCCGCGCTGATGGAAGGCGCGCGCGAAGGCCGCGGCGTGCAGGAGCTGATGAGCTGGGGCGCGACGCTCCTCAAGCGCGACGACGTGATGGAAGGCGTGCCGGAGATGATTCCCGACATCCAGATCGAGGCCACGTTTCCCGACGGCACCAAGCTCGTCACCGTGCATAACCCGATCCCATGATTCCGGGCGAGATCAAAGTCGCCGCCGGCGACATCGAGCTCAACCGCGGCCGCAAGGCGCTGACGCTGGAGATCACCAACAGCGGCGATCGGCCGATCCAGGTGGGCTCGCACTACCACTTCTA
>Ga0209647_1002246_pt1 | contig 15702 bp, 18 predicted proteins | sample GraSoi_2013_60cm_FD_185827 | JGI IMG/M metagenome (GOLD analysis project Ga0209647, IMG submission 185827) | Grasslands soil microbial communities from the Angelo Coastal Reserve, California, USA - Sample 9_17_2013_60cm (SPAdes) (version 2) | ecosystem: Environmental > Terrestrial > Soil >...
TTACTCGTGCCCGCGGTTTCATAAAAACACCGGAACTTTTCCGCGCTGTCCGCCGTATTACCAGGCAGGGGACTCCAGACTTGCAGGAGGATCAACATGCGTAAACCAGACTTCCGTCTCTTTTTCCTTGCGGCTGCCGTGTTTTGCCTGGCCGCCATCGCCGGCTGCTCCGTTACCACCCATGATAAAGAGAATGGCAAGAAGAACGATGTTGATATCCGCACTCCCTTCGGCTCGCTCAGCGTCAAAGAAGGCCATACTGACGTGAAGGATACCGGCCTGGCTTTATACCCGGGCGCTCGCGCCAAAAAAGATTCTGACGATGAGCACCACCACAGCGCCAATGTTGATATTTCCAGCTCTCTCTTCGGTCTGAAGGTGGTCGCGCTGAAATTTGAGAGTGACGACCCCTCTGACAAGGTGCTGGCCTTCTACCGCAAGGAAATGGGCAAATACGGAAAGGTCGTGGACTGCAACGGCGGCTTCACCATGAACTTCCATCACCACGATAAAGACGCCGAGGTCACCTGCGACGGTCACGACAGAGGCCATGAGTACAAGGAAGAACTTAAGGTCGGGACCGAGAACAACCAGCGCATTCTGGCCATCAAGCCCAGCGGCAACGGCTCAGAGTTTACTCTGGTCTACGTCCGCGCCTGGGAACACAAAGACACCAACTAAGCTGGAAGCATTCTCCGCCCATGCACGCCGTTTGACCGGGGTCCACACCCGCTGTGGGCTTCAACTGAAACAATTGTTGAGATTTTTAGCGCAGGACCGTGATTCAGGCTGCCGGCGCCCAGGCCCGCAGCAGTTCATCGCGAAATTCCGTGCCATAGTGGCGGCCCAGGTCGGTGACCGCGCTGGTCAGGTTGGAATAGAGTGTGAAGAAGCGCATGCCGCAGACTTCTCCCAATTCAGCCAGGCTGGGGGGCGCAAACGGCATCCATGTTTGCGTCCGGAAGACCATCCAGAGCCTGATCTTGATCAGTGACAGTGTGGCATAGAGGCGGAACTCAATGGCCGCGCCGTGCAGCCGCCGCGCGCAATCGCGGTAACACTCGCTAAATTCCTCGTTCTGTCCAACGATCTCCCGCTTCAACTCCGCGTTCGACCACTCCAGCAGTATGTGCGCGTTGTGTGACATGCGCAGCAGGTGCTCGCGCAGAAAGTGCAGGCTGCGCCGCTGTTCCAGGCGCAGCGCCAGGCCGGTCATGGCAGAGTGCAGATATGCTTCAGTTTGTGGGTTCAGCAGCTGGAAGACGTTGGTTGAATCCACCGGCTGCAAGAATGCGGGAACGTCGCGGATGGTGCGGCAGGGAAATTTCGAAAGTCGCCCTATAAACAAGTACAGCGCGCTTGCGACGAGCACTGCCAGACAGCCTAGTAATAGAACGTATGTACTCATGGCCTAAAGATGCCCTTTACCTCTTGCTTATACCGCTGTAACTGCTCCAGAAACAACGCGGGTGTAAACAGGTGCCGGAAGTCACGGAAAGGATCATCTGGCTCAGGCCGAACAAATGAAGCCAGCCATACCGTTACTGCGATACAGTATGCCACACTAGGAAAGTATTGAAAGAACATTATGAATTTTAATCCTAGCCCCGTCCGCACTAAGGTACCTAATAGGATTCCAGCCGCGGCGATGCCAAAGCCGGCGGCTATGCCGAACGCGTATTGGCGGTAATCCAGGTCAAAGAATCGGGCTAACAGGAAAATCAGAAAAAAGATTCCTAGTTGCAGGCAGCGCACGGCAATCTGCAGCGAAAAAATGCCTTCGAGCAGTGGGTCAGTATCAACTGCGGGACGAACAATGGGAATCAGAATCGATATTCCCAGCATGACGACGCCGGTCAGCGGCAAGAGAAGCTTGAACCAGCCGAAGGTGCGGAAGTTCTCAAACACATGGTTGAACACTTCATAAATCGCCAGGAATCCCAGGATCGCGTAGATGGCTTCACTTCCCCACGAAACCCAGAAGTAAACCCATGTATTGCGGTCGGGATGATAGAGGGAGAACTTCGTCAGCTCGGCAACGATGGCAAAAACTGTATAGACAAAGAAGAAACGGTAGGTCTTGTAAGCTCCTCGCCGCCACATCACGAACGCGAGGCAGCTTTGCAGGAGTGGTGGAAGAAGCCAGAATAGGGTCTTAGCCCACATGGGTCAAGACAGCTTACTCCAGTCAGCCACTCTTCTGCAGTGCAAAAACTTGCACACCTATCTTGCAACGCAGACCAGCGGAGGCTTGCAGGATGGCCCGGGAACACCGTCGGCAAGAACCGGGGTAGAACCAAAGGCAACCAGGATAACCATGAGCACAAATAACCGCAACGCAGTCTTTTTCACGTCCTTTTCCTTCTCCCGGAAGACGTGCACTTCTTTTTTGTTGAGTGCGTTTACTCAGTAGAGTCCGGATTTCCTTGTTTGATATATCGATCACAAGTTTTTCAATCGCTGTTTGATCGGAAATCGGTCGATTTAGGAACACTTTCGTTCAGGATTCCATTCGGCATGGCCGGTCGCGCTTTGCCGCTGCCCTGATCCCACTCCCAAACCGGCCCAAAACTGCCCCGGTTGGCGCATTCCGCCTTCATCGGATATCATGCGGTGGCTATGAACAGCGTGCCCTCCCGTTTACCTAACCTGCACGTAAAAGGGCGTTTGATGTCCGGCTCTGAAATCGAACGGACCCTCGTCCGCCTGGCCCATCAGATCGTGGAAAAGAACAACGGCGTGGAAAACCTTGTCCTGGTAGGCATTAAGCGGCGCGGCGTGCCCCTGGCTACCCGCCTGGCCGCCCTCATTGGACAGATTGAGAAGACGCCCGTTCCGGTCGGCACGCTCGATATCACCCTCTATCGCGACGATCTTTCCACCGTGGGCGCTTCCCCGGTGATCAAAAAGGCCACTCCGCTGGGCACCGAGATCGTGGACAAGAACGTGATCCTGCTGGACGACGTTCTCTATACCGGACGCACTGTCCGCGCCGCCATGGACGCCCTGTTTGACCACGGCCGCCCACGCCGCGTGCAGCTCTGCGTTCTCATCGATCGCGGCCACCGCGAGCTGCCTATTGAAGCTGCGTTCATCGGGCGTACGGTCCAGACCACCGATAATGAAATCATTGAAGTGAAACTCTCTGAGGTCGATCAGGAAGAACAGGTCCTGCTGGTGGAACGAACTTCTTAGCCAATGGCGCGCACACGCTCGTTACTCGAACTCGAGCACCTCTCCGCAGACGAAATCACTTCTTTTCTAAAGCTGGCACGGCGCATGCAGTCCCGCCCGCCCCGGCCTTTGCTGAAGGGCAAGCGCATCGCGCTTCTCTTCTATGAATCTTCCACCCGCACGCGCGTCTCCTTTGAGTTTGCCGCCAAGCTCCTGGGCACGCATACCTCGGTGATCAGCGCCACGGCGTCCAGCATCGAAAAAGGTGAGTCGCTGGTCGATACGGGCAAGACCCTGCAGGCGCTGGGCGCGGACTGCATTGTCATTCGCCATCCATCTTCCGGCGCGCCCCACGTGCTCGCCCGCAATCTGCACGTCCCAATCATCAATGCCGGCGACGGCATGCATGAGCATCCCTCGCAGGGCCTGCTTGACGCCTACACCATCCTGCGCCACAAGCGGTCGCTCAAGGGACTGCGCGTTGCCATGATTGGCGATATCCAGCACAGCCGCGTTGTCCGCTCCAACGTGCACCTGCTATCGAAATTTGGCGCTCACGTTGTGCTCTGCGGACCGCCAGAACTGCTTCCTGAATATGCCTCCGCCTTGGCCCCGGGAGTAAAAATCACGCGGCACCTGGAAGAGGCCGCGCGCAAGGCCGATGTGCTCATGATGCTGCGCATACAAAAAGAGCGCCTCGCCGGCCTGAAGCTGAACGCTCATACTTACGTCGCGCAGTACCAGCTCACGCAGGAACGACTGAAGCTGGCCAAGAGTGACGCCATCGTCATGCATCCCGGCCCCATGATTCGGGGAATGGAAATCCAGAGCGAAGTCGCCGACGGGCCGCAGTCGGTGATTGAAGAGCAGGTCCACAACGGCGTCTATGTGCGGATGGCAATCCTCAGCATGTGCATGGGGGTGCAATAAAAATGCATTCGCCGCAGATCAACGCAGATGAGCGCAGATATAAATATTCAGAACTGACCGAACAGATCATCGGCATATTTTACGAGGTTTACAACGAGCTCGGTGCCGGTTTTCTTGAGAAAGTCTACGAAGAAGCGCTGGCAATTGCATTCCAAGAACACGGCCTCCCATTTGAAAAGCAGGTCCCCGTTCCAGTGTGGTTCCACGGTCACCAGATCGGCTCCTATGACGCTGATCTGGTGGTCGGCGGGGTTGTACTTGTCGAGTTGAAAGCTTGTAAAACGCTTGAAGCCGCTCACGAAGCCCAATTGCTCCATTACTTGCGTTCGACCGAAATTGAAGTAGGCCTTCTTTTGAACTTTGGGCCGCGGCCTCAGATAAAGCGCCTGGCTTTTGAAAATGAAAGAAAAAAGATCAGCGTTCATCTGCGCAAATCTGCGGCGAAATAGTTTTGGTTTTTGCATGAATAACAAAGGAACCCTCGCAATCCGTAACGGTCTCCTCATTGACCCCGCCCAGCAGCTCGAGGGGAAATACGACCTCCTGCTCAAAGACGGCCGTGTCTCTGAAGTGGCTGCGCCGGGCAAGCTGCGCGGTCGCGCCGATGAAAGCTTCAACGCCCGCGGACTCATCGTCGCACCTGGCTTCATCGATATTCACGTTCACCTGCGCGAGCCCGGCCAATCCCACAAAGAGACGATCGCCAGCGGCACCATGGCCGCAGCCGCCGGCGGCTTTACCTCCGTCTGCACCATGCCCAACACCAGCCCCGTGAATGACTCTGCTGAAATCACCCGCTGGATGCTCGATCCCGCGCGCAGCGCGCACGTGAACGTCTTTCCTGTTGCCGCTGCAACCATCGGCAGCCATGGCGAACAGCTCACTGACTTCGCCGCGCTCAAGCGGGCAGGCGCCGTGGCCTTCACCGACGACGGCAAGCCGATCCTCGGCGACACGATCATGCGCCAAGCTCTGGCCGCCGCCGCGGCGTTGAATATGCCCGTGGTGCAGCACGCCGAAGACTGCCGCATGACCAAGGGCTCCGCCATGAACGCTGGCCTTACCGCTTTCCGGCTGGGCCTGCGCGGCTGGCCCGCTGAAGCCGAAAGCGGGATCGTGGAGCGCGATATCCGCCTGGCCGCCGAGACCAAGGCCCGCTACCACATCGCCCATCTTTCGACGGCGGCTTCCCTGCGCGCCGTCCGCAGAGCCAAGCACAACCATCTGCGCGTGACCTGCGAGATCACGCCGCACCACTTCACGTTGCTTGATGAAGACGTCGGCGAGTATGACACCAATTACAAGATGAACCCGCCGCTGCGTTCGCGCGAAGATCGTGAAGCCCTGCTCGCCGGCCTGGCCGACGGCGCCGTGGACTGTGTCGCTACCGACCACGCTCCGCACGCCGCGCATGAAAAAAACCAGGAGTTTGATCGCGCACCCTTTGGCATCACCGGCCTGGAGACCGCTCTGGGCCTGTGCGTCTCCGTCCTGCATTATCGCCACAACATTCCGTTGCGGCGGATCGTCGAGCTGCTCTCCGCCAATCCGGCGCGCGTGATGGGTCTACAAGGCCGAGGAACGCTGGCAGTCGGCGCCCGCGCTGACGTTACTATCTTCGACCCCGCAAAGAAATGGACCTACCACGTCGCCCAATCGCACTCGAAATCAAAGAATTCGCCGTTCGATGGCAGGCAGATGCAGGGAAAAGTGATGGCGACAGTAGTAGGCGGAGTTCTCACATTCCGAGCGTAAGCTTTTTTCTGAAATCCCGAGCGTAGCGAGGGACCCCTATAGCCACATTGCAATTGATTTCGTGCAGACCAAAAAAACCAGATTGGCCGCGAATACACACGAATAATCACGAATCCCAACGCTTCCCTTTATTTGATTCGCGTTAATTCGCGGCTGCATCTCCGATCTGCGGCGATACTTACTTAATTATCCCCATCCTTGTCCCCACCTTCTTCAGCACCTCCAGCGCCTTGGTCAACTGGTTCTGCGTGTGCGAGGCGGTCATGATGGTACGCAACCGCGCCTTCCCTTCCGCAACCGTCGGGAATGCGATCCCTGGCACGAAGACGCCTTCATTGAACAGCTCGCGGCTGAACTCCATTGCCAATCGTCCTTCGCCGACGATCACCGGCGTGATCGGTGTCTCGCTGGCCGGCGTGCTGATGCCCCCGATGTTGAAGCCTAGCAGCCCCAGCTCTTTTTTAAAGAAGCGCGTGTTGGCCCACAACTTGTCCATCAACTCGGGCTCCTGCTCCAGCACGTCGAACGCCGCAATGCAGGTTGCAGCCACGGACGGCGGATGCGAAGTCGAAAACAAAAATGGCCGCGCGCGGTGATAGAGAAAATCGATCAGCTCTTTCGAGCCGCACACATATCCGCCCAGCGCGCCGATGGCTTTCGACAAGGTTCCGACCTGCACGTCCACGCGCCCGTGGACGTTGAAGTGGTCGGCCGTGCCGCGGCCGTTGCGGCCCAGCACGCCGGACGAATGCGCGTCGTCAATCATCATGATGGCGCCGTATTTTTCCGCCAGGTCGCACAACGCCGGCAGCGGGCCAATGTCGCCGTCCATGGAGAACACGCCGTCGGTGATGATCAGCTTGTGGCCAGGCTCGCCCGCAACTTCTTTCAACAGCTCTTCTGCGTGCGCCGTGTCTTTATGGCGAAAAACCTTGATCTTCGCCTTGGATAGCCGTGCCCCGTCAATGATGCTGGCGTGATTGAGCTCGTCGGAGATGATGAAATCGTCTTTGCCCAGAATCGAAGACACAGTACCCGCATTCGCCGTAAATCCCGACTGAAACACAACGCAGGCCTCAGTGTTCTTAAATCGCGCGATCTTTTCTTCCAGCTCCATGTGGATCGTCATGGTGCCGCTCACCGTGCGCACCGCGCCCGAGCCCACGCCATATTTCTTGAGCGACGCGATGGCCGCCTCGCGCAGCTTGGGATGCGTGGTTAGTCCCAGATAGTTATTCGACGCCAGATTGATGACGTGCTTGCCGTCCACTGTGCACTCCGGCGCCTGCGCGTCCTCCAGCACGCGCAGATTGAAGTGCGTGCCCTTCTGCTTGAGCTCGTTCATCTGGTCGGCAAGGTAAGCGAGTTGGGGGCGAGAGGTTGTTGTGGGCATAATCAATCCTTTGTTGCCGCAGATCAACGCAGATGAGCGCAGATCAAAAGCGTAGCCGCGAATTATCGGAAATAACGCGAATATTTTTCAAATTGAGAACTACCCTATATGACCGAAACACCGCATCTGTTAAGGCGTTCGGGCTTATAAGCAACCGGCTTCAGGCTCTTAATGTGCACGTTGTACCTTTGAATACCATTTTCCGTTCTGCTTTTCGGCTCCAGCCTTAGCAGAGTGCCCTCTGCACGCAACTTCCGATCCTTATCCAGCAGTATTACGCAATCTCCAGGCTTAAGTTGAGCGTACAAATTCTCGTAGATCGCGTACTCGTCACCAACACCGGACTCAAGAGTGCCTTCAAAACTCCGCTTTCCCTCTTGCTCATACCGAGTTCGGGGCGCATGTATGATTAAAGTTAACATCAAGTTCTCCCACCCTCTGATTGACGGTAACAAACCGGATTCGTGTTCATTCGCGTTAATTCGCGGCTAATTCCTGATCTGCGCTCATCTGCGAAAATCTGCGGCTAACCTTTCTTCGGCATTCCGTTCGGATACAGCAAAATCTTGCTCGACTCCCCCGTCCGCAGCCGGTCCATGCCTTTGCTGAAGTCGGCCATGGGCATGCGGTCGGTGATCACCGGATCCAGGTCGAGTTTGCCGGCCTTGAGCAGCGCGTTCATCTGGTACCAAGTCTTATACATCAGCCGGCCGTTGATGCCCTGCACCACAGCGCCTTTGAAAATGATGTCGTTGGCCAAGTTCAGTTCCATGGGCTTCGAAGGAATCCCCAGCAGCGACGCTCTGCCGCCCAGCCGCAGAATCTTAAATCCCAGGCGAATCGCATCGGGATGGCCGGACATTTCCAGAATTACATCCACCCCCGTGTCGCCGGTGGCGTCCATCACCTGCTCATAAACGTTGTCTTTGGCGGGATTGAGCACGTGATCGGCTTTCATCTTTTCCGCCAGCTTGCGCCGGTGCTCGTTGATCTCCAGCGCAAATACTTCGCTCGCGCCGCACGCCCGGGCCACGGCAATGCAGAACAGCCCAATCGGCCCGCAGCCGATCACTGCCACAGTCTTGGCGGCGATCTCACCGGCCAGCACTGTGTGAACGGCGTTGCCCAGCGGATCGAGCACGCTCGCGTAGTCAGGCGGAATGCCAGGATCGATTTTCCATATATTCGATTCGGGAATCTTCACGAATTCAGCGAACGCGCCGTTGGCGTCCACACCGATAATCTTTACGTGCTGGCAGATGTGGGATTCGCCGGTCCGGCACTGGTAACATTTGCCGCAGGCTACGTGCATCTCGGCCGAAACAAAGTCGCCTTCCTTCACCGCCGTCACGTTCTTGCCGACAGCGACGACGTGTCCACAGAACTCATGCCCGGGAATCAGCGGCGGCTTGATGCGGTTCTGCGCCCACTGGTCCCAGTTGTATATGTGCAGATCGGTGCCGCAGACCGAGGCCACCTTCACTTTTACCAGAACATCGTCCGGGCCGTATTGCGGGACGGGCATCTGGCGCACGTCCGCTCCCGGCGCGGCCTCCGGTTTCACTACGGCAAGCATGGTTTCAGACATTCCAGTTCCTAAGTATGACGGGATAAGAAGGGCAAACCCCTTATTTTAGCAAATTGAACTTTGCCTCTCTCTGAAATCCCGAAGCGCAGCTGAGGAATCCCTATCGCAACCAAGCACTTGGAGCGCGGCAAACTGATACAAGCGAAGTATCGTGATCGTTGACGATCGCTCGCTTCGGTTCTGGGTTTTCGGGAAAACCAGTTTGCACAACGGTCTGCGTTTGCCTGATAATTAAACAATCAGTTAATTCATGCCGCCCGCCATCAAATCCGGCAAGTCAGGCTCGCGCGGTGAACCCGAGAAGACTCGTGCCGCAATCCTGAAAGCCGCGCTGGAAGAGTTTTCCCATGAAGGCGTAACCGGCGCGCGGACTGACGAGATTGCCCGCCGCGCCGGCGTCAACAAAGCTCTGCTCTATTACTATTTCAAAGACAAAGAAGGCCTCTACGCTGCGGCTCTGGAGCAGGTCTTCTCCGGCCTGCATGAAAAGGTCGCGACCGTGCTGGAACGCGCCGACCTGCCTCCGCGCGAGCGCCTGCTGCTCTACGCGCGCACCCACTTTGACTACATTGCCAGCGCGCCGGTTTACCCCCGCCTGGTGCAGCGCGAGTTCATGCGTAGCGCGGGCCGGGCGTTGTCGCCCGCCGCCAGCCGGATCATGGAGCGCCACGGCAAGCCTTTGTACAACAGCCTGGAGAAACTGATTGAAGATGGGATCGCCGCCGGCGATTTCCGCCGGGTCGACCCCGCCCAGACCGTCACCTCGATCATTGGCACAATCGTTTACTATTTCATTACTATGCCCGCGCAGCAGTTTATGCATGCCGGTGATCCCGCGTCTCCAGAGCGCATTGCAGCCCGCCGCGCCGCCGTCCTCGACTTCATTTGTGCTGCCGTCTTCACGCCCGCAGCGGCCCAGAAAGTTTGCAAGCCGTAAGCCGGCACATCCGCGGGTGATTCGGTTCACGGATTTCGACGCGGTGTCGCCAAGAAGGCATGGGCTGGCTGCAATCTTGTCTGACCTGCTGTATCTTGGTGGGTCGTCTTGGTGTCAAAGATATGTTCGCCGCGGTGATGTCGCGTTTTACACCTTGCTCTTCAAACGCACTCTATAAGGAAATTTCGCATGGCCCTGATGGATGCAAAAGAATACGATCCGCGCCCGGCGCAACGCCGCTGGCGCATGCTTGCGACTGCGGTGCTGGCGGTGCTCGCCGTCGCGGTCTATCTCTACATCACCCGCTATGACTCGGAGAAAAAGGTCATCAATAATTTCTTTCACGCCCTCGAGCAAAAAGATTTTGATACGGCTTACGCCATCTACCAGGGCGATCCTGACTGGAAGAAGCATCCGGAAAAATATCCCAACTACAGCATCAATCAGTTCAAACTCGACTGGGGGCCTCAGGGCGAGTACGGCGCCATCACCAGCCATCGCGTGGACTGCGCTCTGGAACCTCCCAAGAAAGATTTCGCGTCGCCCAGCGGAGTAGTCGTGGTGGTGACCATCAACAATCGCTCCGAACCCAGATCCATGTGGGTGGAGAAGAAGAGCAGGACCGTCACTGACGCGCCGGTCAGGGTAGAATGCCATGGTCAGCAATAGGACGATTTTTTCTACCAAACTTATCTGTGGGCATGGGAAGCTGAGCTACACTAACTTGCCGGAACTTCCCACCCTCCCACTGAAAGACAACTACATTTAAATGTGTCGGGCAGCAACGCCCATTAGGTGAATCCTCTTCTACGGCCTTTACAGTTAAGCGTTTCTTGTTCTTGTCGAACCACGTGCCTGCTGCTGTGCCTCCGCCGTGCGTATCAGCCTCGATTTGCTGCGTAATGAAGACTTTGCCGTCACGCAATTCGAAAACCTGAATGACCGAAGACTGGCTTGAGCTTCCGAACCACTGGACCCAGTCATACTGCACGACCATATGTTCGGAATCGAGCGAATGCCACCACATCAACTGCACCGCTGTCCCTCCACCGTACACGCCGTAGCGAGAAACATACTCAGTCTTACCCTTTCCTCGGCGCAGGGCTTGCCATTCTCCCGTGCGGCCATCTGGGTCGATGTACACCGCTCTCGAATTGCGGATGTCCATCTGATTGAAATCTGAAATATTGGAGGCAAACAAAGAGGAGGTATGGGTAACATAGACGTTGAGATCTTTCTGCTTGAGCTTTTGCGAGATTCCAAATGGAGCAGCAGAAAGCAGCAGGATGCACGCAAGCTTTTTCACGGAAGGAACTCGGGGAGATTTTACTCTTTCACTGCAGCCGCAAACAAATTGCTTACTTTCTGGACTGACGCTTCATCTTCAGCGTTCAGGCAGGTCTGTGAGCGGTCAATCTGGCGCATCAAGCCGGTAAGAACCTTGCCCGGGCCAACCTCGATGAAAGTTTTCACGCCCAGATTGATCAGCGTCTGAATGGATTTGGCCCACTGCACCGCTCCTGTCACTTGGCGCACCATTGCCTGGCGGGAACCTTCACCGGTGGTCTTGGGTTCAGCGTCAATGTTGCTGATTACCGGCAGCTCCGGATTGCTGAAGTGCAGTTCGTGCAGGTCTTTCTCCAGGCGGTCCTGTGCCGGCTGCATCAGCGCACAATGGAAGGGAGCGCTCACCACCAACATGACTGCCCGCTTGGCGCCGCGCTGTTTCGCCAGCTCCGCTGCGCGTTCCACCGCCTTCTGGTGGCCGGAGATCACGATCTGGTCGGCAGAATTGATGTTGGCCGGAGAGACGACTTCGCCCTGGGCGGCATCGGCGCAAACCTGCTGCAACTGGTCGAGTGCCATGCCCAGGATCGCCGCCATGCCGCCTTCGCCTGCCGGTACTGCTTCCTGCATGTAGCGGCCGCGATTGCGCACCGTGCGCACCGCGTCAGCAAAAGGTATGGTTCCCGCGGCAACGTGGGCTGAGTACTCGCCCAGGCTATGTCCTGCTGCAAATTGCGGGACAATCCCTTTTTCCTGCAGCACGCGCCCCACGGCGGTGCTCATGGTCAGGATCGCCGGCTGGGTATTTTCCGTCAGCTTCAGTTGCTCGTCGGGGCCTTCAAAGCAGAGTTGCGAGATGGAGAAGCCCAGCGCCTCGTCGGCTTCCTGAAAGGTGTGGCGCGCTACAGGATAGAGCGCGGCCAGCTCTTTGCCCATTCCCGCTGCTTGTGATCCCTGTCCGGGGAAAAGAAAAGCAATCGGATTATGGCTCATGTGGAAGGGTCTGCATCACCGGCAGCAATCAAAGTCTCCAGGCGGGCGGATTCAGAGCGCGCCGCGCTGAGCTGCCGTTCGATATGCGTATTGATTCCCGACTCGTAAAATTCTTTGGCCACGCGGATGGCGTTCTTGATAGCGTTGGCGTTGGAGCGTCCGTGCCCCACAATGGCCACGCCCTTCAGCCCCAGCAGCGGCGCTCCGCCGTACTCCGCGTAGTCGAGCTTGCGGCCGAAGTTGGCGAAAGCTTTGCGCGCCAGCAGCGCGCCCACCTGCGAAGTAATGGTCGATGTCAGCGACTCTCTCAGCAGGTGGCGCACCGCTTCCACCAGGCCTTCAGAAATTTTGAGCGCCACGTTGCCCACAAAACCGTCGCAGACGATCACATCAACCTTGCCGTTGTACAGGTCACGGCCTTCAACGTTGCCCACAAAGTTGAGTGGCAATTCTTTAATTAGCGTGTGGCCTTTGCGCGTAAGCTCGTTGCCTTTGCCTTCTTCTTCGCCAATCGAAAGAATACCAACCGTAGGCTGGGCATTCTTGAAGATGGCGCGATAGTACATGGCGCCCATCAGCGCAAATTGCGCCAGGTTGTGAGGCTTGGAATCAACGTTGGCGCCGACATCGATCAAAATGGAAGGCTTCGACTTGCCCGCCGAAGTTGGAAACACATTGGCCAGCGCTGGACGGTCCACGCCGGGCAATGCGCCCAGCACCATCTTGGCTGCGGCCATGGCGGCGCCGGTATTGCCCGCGGTCACAAAGCCCACAGCGCGCTTCTCTTTCACCAGCCGCAGGCCCACGTGCATGCTGGAGTCGCGTTTGGTGCGCACCGCCTGAACGGCCTTGTCTTCCATGCCGATGACCTGAGTGGCGTTCACCACGTCCACCGGCAGCCCTGAAGCTGAAGGATGGCTGGCCAGTTCCTGGCGCAGGCGCGCCTCCGGACCCACCAACAATACCCGAACTCCATAATGACGCGCGGCCAGCAGCGCCCCTTCAATCTCAGGTTTGGGGTGCCTGTCCGAGCCCATCGCGTCGACAGCTATGACGGTTTCCACTGGGGTGTGCCCTTAGGTGGTCTCTTTTACTTCCACCACTTCACGGCCCTTGTAGTAACCGCACTTCGGGCATACGCGATGCGGCATTTTCTTTTCATGGCAATTCGGACACTCCGAGGCGGAGTGTGCGGTCAGAAAGTCATGTGCGCGGCGGCTCGAGGTGCGTGCTTTCGAGTGCCGCCGTTTTGGATTTGGCATTTGGCTCCCTTTCTCCTGGCGCCGGCACTTGGCACGGCGCGCGATCTCTCTTATCGTTCCAGCTTCTTGCGAATATCTTCGAGCGCTGACCAGCGCGGGTCCGGCATGCTGGTGGCGCAATCACAGCTTTCTGTGTTCAGGTTTTTCCCGCAATGCGGGCAAAGCCCTTTGCAGTTGGCGCGGCAAACCTGTTTCACTGGAAGGGCCAGCAGGATCTGCTCTTTCAGCACATCTTCCAGCAACAGGCCCTCTCCCTGATAATAACCAATTTCCGTCTCCGCCTCGCTGATGGCCACCTCATTGCCTTTCGCGTCGACGCCGAGCGGGCGGTACAGCAGGTCAAACTTTTCTGAGATCGTATTATGCACCGGCTCCAGACAGCGGGCACATGGATTGTCAATCTCGGTGGCGACGTCGCCTACCAGCCTGATGTCTTCCACCATCTGGCGAGCACCCCGGTTTTCCCGGATCAACTCAGCCCGACCGGTAGCGCGCAAAGGGGCTACCTGCACAAGGTCTTCCCCAAAATTGATCACGCCGGGCGTCAAGGTTTCATTGAATTCCAATTTTCGGAGCTCAAGGTCCTTTATTTTTATAAACATAAGGGGTGCTCCGGAATATAGAACCACAAAAAGGCGGCGCTGGAGACAGTATTAAGAATAAAGGCGGCGCAGAGGGGTGTCAAGGATAGCGCAGACCAGCGGCGGAGTGTTCCGCCGCCCGCCTGGCACGTTAGTTACAGGTTACGAGTCTCAGTTCCAGTAGCTTCCTGGACGCCGCTGGCAAACCGCTCAGCCTGCCCCCGGATCGCTGAAACCGTGGTACGGACGCGCTCACGACCCTGGTCAACCAGGTCCTTTGCTGAGTCTGCTAAATCACCGGCACGCTGTGAAAGGTTGCTGCGGGTTTCCTCTCCGCTCATAGGCGCAAAAAGGATTCCCAAACCAACGCCAATTCCCAATCCTGCCAAAAAGGACTTCATAGATACGCTCCTCTGGATTCTGGCGACATGACGGGTTTGTCTGTCGCCTTGCTCTGTAAGAAAGATGCGGATTGACCGTGAAGGTTGCCGCGTCTTAGGGATCGCGGCCGTTTTACGGCCGGTCACAGCCGCAGAGCACGATAGCAAGCTGCTGATCGTCTACTTCTGGCGAGACAGCTTCTGCGCGGCCAACTGCGCCGCGGGACTCTGCGGGTTTTCTTTTTGCAGTTGCTGGTAGATCGTGGTCGCCTGCTGAGGATCGGTCTTCTCGTACATCTCCGCAAGCTCCAGTTGCGCGGTGGTCTTGGAGACGGTGGCGGACGGATGCTCCGCCAATTCCTTGTATATCTTGGCCGCATCGGCCTGGCGGTTCGACCCGCGATAGATGGAAGCCAGCGCCATCTTAGCCAGATTGGCAATATCTTTGTCTCTGAAATTCGCGGCCGTCTTGAGCTCTTGCTCGGCGGCAGCAGTGTCACCGGCCTGCGTCAGCGCAATGCCATGAAGATAACGCGCAATTTTTCCGGGCGCAACGCTGGGGTACTTATCAGCGATTGCCTTGAACTCTTTTTCTGCCGCCTTGCCGCGTTCGGCACTGCTGGTGAAGCTCGTGGTGTCTCCCGCGGGAGTTCCCGCAGGCCGCAGCGGCGCACTAAACGTGCGCATGGCGGCGGTCAGATCGATATTCGCCTGTTCAATCTGGCGGCTGCGCCAGGTAAAGAAACCGGCCGCGGCCAGCACGGCGACAATGATCAGGCCTAAAGCCCAAATCACCGTCATACGGTGACCCGTGGCCCACAGGGCCGCGCCCTGGGCGGTTTCAGCAAACTTATCTTCTTTCAATTGACGACGGGTATAACCTGGCACTTGGAAACCTTTTCGGTGGGATAAGTGGCAATGAAACCTTGAGTTTAGCAGGGCACTGGCGGGCTCGTCAACGTGCGCCACCGGTACAACCGAACCTCAGTGATCGGCCTCAAACTTAAGAGGGGCATCTCGTTTCAACTTCAATGCACGCTATAAAGTAATACTTTTGCAGCAGGAAGCAGGCACAGTCATGCGCAAATTCGGAATTGTAATTTTGGTGATTGTGGTGCTGCTGGTAGCCGCGGCACTGATTGTTCCGCACCTCGTCGACATCAACCAGTATCACGGCCAGATCCAGGCGCAACTGGAAAAACGCCTGGGCCGGCAGGTTTCGCTCGGCGACATAAAGCTGAGCCTGTTTCCGCCATCCTTCCAGGTGGAAAACGCAACCATCGCGGAGGATCCTCACATCGCCTCTTCCCGGCCGTTTGCGACGGCGCAAAAACTTGCCGTCAGCGTGAAGCTCTGGCCGCTGCTGCATAAGGAAGTTGACGTCAAGTCTCTGGAACTCGACCGCCCTCACGTTGAACTGGT
>Ga0209647_1002248_pt1 | contig 15688 bp, 11 predicted proteins | sample GraSoi_2013_60cm_FD_185827 | JGI IMG/M metagenome (GOLD analysis project Ga0209647, IMG submission 185827) | Grasslands soil microbial communities from the Angelo Coastal Reserve, California, USA - Sample 9_17_2013_60cm (SPAdes) (version 2) | ecosystem: Environmental > Terrestrial > Soil >...
ACTCAGCCAATCAGTCTACATCTACGGCGAGTACGACTATGCCACGGGGGACCACATTCAGGCGCCTTGGTCAGTGAGTGCAGGCCTGAGATGGCAATGGTGAGACCGGTCATCTTAACTGGATCAAGTTGCTAGAGTCTCATGTCAAGGCGTGGCCCGCGCTTTAGTGAAAAAGAAAAACTGACTATAGTCCAACAGGGCGAGAAGATCGGGGTTAAAGGCGTCTGCGCCAGATATGGAATCAGCACTCAGCGCTATCGGGTCTGGCGCTATAAGGTCAGAGGAATCCAGCCAAGAAAGCGTTTTTCTCTACAAGAGAAACTCCGTATTCTGGAAGACGGCTACCAGAACGGAATTCTTAAGGTTTGTACCGCTCACCGGATCGATCCCGCGACCTACTATAATTGGAGGCGGAAATTCCGGTATCCGAAATCTCCTCGGGGTCCCGGCAGACCACCACGCTTTAGCGAAGAAGAGAAGCTGGCGATAGTCAAAGAAGCTGAAAAGACCAGCGCTAAAGCCGTCTGCGCTAAATATGGCATCAGTACTGAGAGCTATCGGCTCTGGCGCTATAAGGTCAGAGGAATCCAGCCAAGAAAGTATTCCGTGCGGAAGAGAAGCTTCGGATTCTAGAAGAAGGATTCCAAAATGGAATCCAGCAGGTTTGTTCCACTTACCGGATCGACCCTTCCGCCTATTATTATTGGAAGCGAAAACTACGCTTCACGAAGGTGCCGAGGCGCTTCTCCACTTAAGAAGAAGGGTCTTGGCTGTTAATGATGCGATCAAGGATGGAATCACCAAAGCGTGCAGCAAGCACCGAATACGGACCATTAAAATCGATGACTGGGCGCGGCAGTTAGGGCGAGAGATTCCAGACCGGCGGAGCAAGTTCAGCAAGTTGGAGAAACGCGCTATTGTCGAGGAGGGTTAACGAAACGGAATCGGCCTAGCCTGTGGAGCCTACAAGATCTCGCCAACGACCTACCGGCGTTGGCGGCGGGAATTGGGGCTATAGAACCGAAGAACCCTGCGGCACAAAAATCCGCAACGTCGATAGAGAGACCAATCAGGCGCTGTTTGGGAAAGTGCACAAATGCTCTCGGTCCGCCTATTCACGAAAGACGTCCTTTGCCTGTTTGTCCGTCCGTAGTCCCACGAACACGGGTTGCCGAAGCTGGTCGTCGCTAGTCCATTCGGTCAACTTGACCTGGGCGACCAGCGCTGACTCGACCCAATGGCACCGCTTCATGATCGCAGGGTAATGCCTTAGCCCCAACGCGGTGGTGCGGCGCGCCGACCTAATCCCATTAAATCCGAACGTGCCACGAGCGGCATTGGTGAGCTTAGGGACGCCACCTGCCCGGTTTAGACGACCTTCCGGTCAGACGCGTCGCTGAACTGACGCCTACCGCCTGGGCCGCTCGGTCCTAACCAACTACGCCTGTTATCAAAGTCCACCGTAACGGCCGTCAACCCTGTGCTTCACTAAACGGTTACGGTGGAGGTCGCAGCGGACGATTTGGGAAAGTCGATTTAGCTCGCAGAAATAGGCTGCCGCTCTGCTGACAACGTTTCGAGGAGGCAATGAACGACCGGTCGTAGTTCTCCGACCGATAAATCTAGGCCGATCTCCGGACTAGTGGCACGATCAAGCTGCCTTTCTATTTCGGCGGTTATCCAGTTCTTTAGTTCGGTCGATATTCCCTTTGCGGCTGCCAATAATTTAACCACGGTTGCTTTTTCTGTTGAAGTCGGCCTGTGTTCAAGCCCCGATTCTAGGGTTTTGAACAGGTCAGGATCTCTTCGCAATCGACGGATTACGGGTCTCGCGAAGTGCGGATCCCAATATGGATTCGGATGTGCGAGCCGAAGAAAAAGCGCCTTCAACTCTGCCGCGACAGTCTCTGCTGCGCTTTTCACGCAAACAACGTTCCACGCTGTAATAGGCGGCAGAACAGTCGTCCCACGTACTTCCTGAAACACGCGGTCGAGGAGCTGGCTGTCGGGCCAGCCTTCGCAAAGCGCGATGACGATGGGATCTTTTTTTGCGGTGTACCACTCAGGCGGTTCCTGGTTGAACCTCTGTTCGAGTTGAGCAAGGACTTCGGCATCGCTAGCGAAGCACTCGCCAAGCATTTCGGCGGCGATAACCGTTTGGAGCGGTTCATGTTCCCGTGTTTTCGTCGGGCATACCGCCTCAAGTAAATAGTCCAGAAGAAGCCACCGATGTGACGCTACTTTCGAGAGAAATCGAAGAACCTCTGTTGTGCTGTTACGCTCAGATCGTGTCGATAGGAATTCGAGCGCCTCTTCTCTCGGAGTGTCGTATTCCGACAGAAACACTGCAAATTTGCTCCATATTCCAAGTGGAGTGGAATCGAACCCCTTAAAGTACTGCCAAAATTCTTGACCGAGTTTCTCCTTCAACAGGGTCCAATGCTCGAGGATATATCTAAGCAACACTGTATTTTGCCGGAACCCAAATGTTAAGAGGCCTTGGAACGCTCCCTCGGCTTCTTTGATTTCCAAAAGGAGATCGAGGCAATTCAATGCGATGCAGCCGGCAAATGCTGCTAGTCGTCTTTGTTCGAAGTCGGGGCCGAGAGCCTGGAGGGTTTGTCGGAGTTTGTCTGTATCTATCACAACTCCGTTCTGCAATGTGCGTTCAGCGGTATGATAGCGGATTGAGCCTTCCGTTTTCACCTCTTCGTCGATGTCTTGGTCCCACTTGCTAAGAAGCTCAAGCGCGAAGCCTGGATCATTCGATAGGATGGACTTGTCGGATACGATGCACAATCGAAGCTCTATGGGTAACGGAGATGCCATGTCAAAGATCTGACTCGCCATGGCTTCATCGTTAGGATACGCAGAAGCAACAACGCCGACGGTCCACCTACGGTTGTGCAATTCGTCGTTAGCGATTTCCCGGACCCGAATGTCGTCGCTATAGTTTGCAATTAGTGCTCCAATGATTCTCTCTCTGAAGAGTTCTCCGCGCCTCTCGATTTGATCCAGAACCAGAGTTACGATCTCTTCATCTTTCGACATTGGGCCGAGAGCTTTGAGCCCGTCCATAACGAAATGAATTTGCTTTGTCTCTGGATCCTTCAATAGCCGAAGCAGGATCTCCCGGGCAGATGGTTTGTCCTCCACAATAGAGGGAATCAAATGTGCGATCTGAGATGCTTCGCTCGGCGATCCGTCAACAATAGATGTGAGTTCGTAGGCAACCACCGGATCAGCCATGCCCCAAGTTTCAAGTAGGGCCCCGGCGGGCCATTGAATTCCATCGGATATGTGAAGCGATTTCAGCAAGTAATCTTTTGCTGCGTCAGACGAACTCGCCGCCGCTAACTGGGAGTACGCGATATTAGAGATAGGCCCATCATCGACTTTTAATCGTTTATCGATGGCCTCCGAGAGCTTCGGATGACCCTTGAAGTTCGAAATAAGATAGCGCGGAGTATCGCCATAATGATCTATGATAAAAGAGGTCGGGTCGTTGGCAGCTCGGTTGATCAACGCATCAACAACGTCGTCGTCCTGAGCATAGCCGCGGATCAGTACAGCCTCCGCGATCTCACGACGCATATCAGCCTCTCCTACAGTCCGTGCGTGTAGAGCTTCTAAGCAAAGTGACTTGATTTCAGGCGACCCCGGCCATCCCGTGATCAGGTCAGTGACAATGTCCTTTCGCCAAAATATACTCTCGGATGAGCTTTTACTTTGTCGCAGTAGCTCGTTTAGGTCGTCCTCAGTTTGCAAGCCAAGTTGGACCCGCCCGAGGGCTGCAACAAGCCTGAGCTCCGGACTGCCGGCGCGCCGCGCGTCATCTAGAATTTCGGTTAAACTCACGTGAGTCGGCCAACCCTTTATCAATGACTCAGTCGCAGCGACACGCGCTCCTATGTCGATGGATCGAGCTGCCAAATCCGCTACGCGCTCTCCAATTGACGCGTCGCCTGACCCGAGACGCGCAAGCGTAGCAGCGGTTGCGCGTCGATTGGAAAGTTCCTCGTCACTTAGATTCCTGAATAGACACTCCAGTAGTGCGGGAGAGAGTGTCCACTTGGCAAGTGCTTCAATCAGCCCAACTCGCCAACGATCGTAGCAAGGAAGCCAGCCGTTGATTCGCTTACGTACTTGGTCGCGAAGAGTTGTACTGCGAAGTCCCATCAACGCATGGCGGAGCAAAATCATCCGATGAGGCATCCAATCTCCGAGCTCGATCTCATCAAAATTGTCTTTTGCCAGCTGGCGAGCCACTTGTGTTGGACAGTGAAAATTGCCAAAGGCGATCTCTGCCAACAGCGCTTGACTGGGGTAGCGATCGGCTCGGGGACCGGCGTCAGAGGACCTTTTCACAGCATTGATAAATTCCTCCACATCCCGCGGCCGGTTCGTCATGTGACACAGTGCCAAGATGACTTCAGTCCATTGCGGATTCGTGCAATACATCTGAACAAGCGCTACTTGATCGGAGAGGGTCATTCGCGAAATCCAGTAAGCGGCTAGGTATTCTTGAAGTGTTCGATGGAAGAACCCAACTTGGAGCGGCGTACGTTCGACCAAGACTCCCAAAGTGTTCTGGCCAAGATCGAGAAACCTTCTGCTCAGCTGTAGGGCCGCCGCATGTTGCAATCCTAGCCCTTGCTCAGCATTTCCGAGATACTCGCTAATTAGAGTGCGTGCCTCGTCTTTGGAGATCAAACCCGCCGCCTCATTCTTTGCGAGTTCGAATGCAATCAGACCAAAGATCGCACGGATATCGTCGTCATCCAGTTCGTTGGTCTGATCGGGAATCTGCGCAGCCCGCCTTCTATTGCTTGGGTGCTCGGAAATAAGCTGGGCAACGATCCGTTCGTAAGCCTCAAAACGGTTTTGGGGAAGTCGAGAATTATGGAAGCGGAAATAGATGAATATTCTGAGCAATAAGGGAATAGCCGCCAATTCGCGGAGGCTGGCATTTTCATCAAGCTCTTTGATGAAACTATCCGATTCACGATCGGCGATGTCCTCCGCTTCCGGCAAGGAGTGAGCGTGTGCTGATGCCCGATGAGTGAACCACGCCTTTGCGAATTCTTTCTGTTGGTGGGAAGTCAGGCCGGCTAGAAATCCCTTCTGCCAATTGTCTTGTTGCCAGCCCAGCTTCCCAAAGCCATGGGGTCGGCTAGCGACAACGGCCGGTAAATGACGACGTGCGATGAAAACCTGGAGCTTGTCGATCGCTCGCTTGGCGGAAGATTCATCGGCCCACTCATCCAGACCATCAACGATAAGTAGGATGCGTTCGTCTTCTAACGCTTGCGCCACGAGTGGCCACAGCCGCTCTTCGCCCCAACTTCGGAGATAGTCCTCGAGAACTTCTCGTAAGGAGAAATCACCGTGGTTCTTAATCTTCTCAGTCCAAGCAGGAAACGGAACCCACACTGGAAGACAATTACCCCACTTTTCGGCGAGCGGTTGAAGTTCTGGTTCTTGCTGAAGGAGGTCGAGAAGGATAAACCGTAGCAGCGTGCTTTTCCCACTGCCCGGACCGCCCAACACAATGCTGTTATTTGCATTTTGCAGCCATCGCTGTGCTGAGCTTCTCTGCACTACAGTACGGTGTGCTTCTCGGGCAGAGCCTCGTGTATTGGTATTCGGAATTTTTGACGAGCTTGCGGTACTCTGGAGCTGCTCGGAAACGTTTGGCGATGCGACAATATTATCAGCGAGACCCTCGACGGTAATTGACTGGGTCTCTTCGATATCAGGCAAAATAAAGCGTCGTTGGAGCGGGAAGAAAGTTATATTGCCAGACGGCCCTGGTGCGCCACCTGGGTCATTAGTATTGAAGACATTGTTGTAAAACCGACTGAGCTCTTGCCGCAATTCGGCTACCTGCAAAACGTCGAGGCGGTCTCTTAACGACGCTGCAACTTCAGGGCCGCAGAATGGTTGAACCCAAGCCCTTCCAAAAAAGTCATTTACCAGCTTAGGATCACCCTTCAATTTAAGCGAGAGCTGCCGCAAGTCCCAGGCAACGAGAGCGATGCCTTTCGATTCCAGCACAAGCGTTTGCTCTTCGAACGCCTCAGCGCGGTCTCGCGGTTCGAAGCTCTCAATCGTGCATAAAACAAACGTTGATACTTTTTTTGCCCATTCGCCGGACAGGAACTCTTTTATGGCAGCTTTGATCCGAGCAGCGCCAAAACCTCTGACCCTTTTGCATTGATAGACAACATATCTTCGCTCGCTCCTGAGTCTCGCGTACAAATCGATGCCCTCTTGATCCTGCCCTCTGGTCCCGTAAAGCTGACAGTGCTCAACGTCACTCTCACTCAAAGCCAAACGAAGACAGAGCTTCTCGAAATCCTCCCAGGCAAGACTTCCAAATGGTAGCTCTTGCAAATTGGTAGTTACCGGGGGTGTAACCCCACCACTTGCTGGTGTGGTGAGATAAGTTGGAATCGGGGTTGGTAAATTCGCATCCATGGTCGGCGAGCCTGCGGCGCATAAACATTTATAGCCGAATTGGCCATTGGTCGATTCCGCAATACCAGAAGCGAATATTCAGTAATCAGTCAGATGGTCTGCGTCTATGGTTTTCACTGTATCGGCCTCAAATTTCGAAGCTCGTTTCGCAGCTGGACTAGCTCCCATAGAGAAATAGAGAAATGATCCGAAGTCATGGTCTCAGTGACGCATGAGACAACGGGTTCGGTACTGGTGAATCGTTGATCACACAGCTTTTGGCGAGGACTATGGCTTCGTCGCGGCTTGGTCAGCCGAGCATACGGATTTTGTCTTGTTCAACGCGACGACCGGAACCGGATTTTCGGGGCGCTTTGGTCTTCGGCGAGTTTGCCGGTAGCCAAAGCGCAAGCTCTTCAGCTGGACAATCCCGCAATCTGCTCGAGCCAACAGTCTGCAAATAACCGAGACGGAAAATGGACGGGAATCGGGATTTTCATGGCGTAGAAGTTCACTAAAGCGAACTTTCTCGTGAGGCGTTGGCAAGTCTCTCTAGTTTGACTAGAAATCCCGTGCCCAATGAACTAGAACGGCTCGATATTCAGATCCGGTTCGATCGGCACCCTGCCAGGGGGTGGAGTTAACGACGGCGTGGATACTGGCACGATTTTGCTTTCCTCCGGGGTAGTGGATAAGGGACCATGATCTAAACGCTTGCCTAAGAGTTGGAGATTTTCGCCAATGACCCGCAGCCGCGATCGTTTCTGGCCGTTTTGTTCCCAAGTGTCGAGTTGGAGCCGGCCTTCGATAAAGACCGGGCTGCCTTTGCGCAAATATTTATCTGCGATCTCAGCCAGACGGGCCCAGAGCGTGACGTCAACAAAGGTGGCTTCTTCGTGTTTGCGATTCTCTTCGTCGGTCCACACTCGGTTGACGGCCAGGCCGAGCGCAGCGATGGGGGTTCCTTTTGGACTGTAGCTCAACTCGACTTCGCGAGTCAGGTTTCCAATCAAAAATACTTTGTTGAGCGATGGCATAGGTTTTTTAGCGGTTAGTTCTTAAAGAGAGGGAGCAACGGAGTCGGGGGTGACATATCTGGCTAGGACGCTCCGGACGCTTCTGGCGGCATATTTGTTTAGTTTGAAAAGTCACTCCTATCGCCGCGATAGGTTTGATGACATGTCTCTCCACGTTACGCAAACTTGGTGGTCGGCCGGACGCTCCGGACGCTGCTTGCGGCATATTGGATGCGATTTCGGACGCTGCGGACGCTGCTTGCGGCATACTTGCTTGGTTTACAAAAGTTTTTTTCCCGCGCGCTATTCATCCGGATCGAGTTCGTTTTCTGCGCGGCAACGCAGCCCCCGATAACCACGTCGACTTTTGCCATCGCGTTGAATATCGTGATCCCGTGGAACGCCCCAAATTTCGAGCATGAGATCCTGCGCTTGATTCTCAATCGTACGGCGGCTCTGAACTCTCCATCCCCTTTGCTTGGCGAATTTGGCGTAGGCTGTAATAATTTCTTCAGTAGTCACGTCCTCGCCATCCTCTTCAACGAGTTCTCCAGTGACGAAGCTACGGAGACCGTCACTCTCCGATAAAAGCTTTTCGACCCTCTGCTTTTGTCCCTCGCTCAAGCAGATATCGCCCGTCGACTCCTCGTCTTTGTAGTAGGCGCGCAGCCCTTCAATCGCTAAATTAAGGATCCCGCTACCTTCTTCCTTGAGCAGCACTTGATCGAAATTCGGGATTCGTTTCTGGAGCGGTTTACGACCGAAATTGATCGGGCACAGACGCCGACCCCAAGCGCTTTTATCAAAGTCACCGTGCAGCTTGATCAACAGACGCACGTTGGCCGTAATCAGAGCGTTGATATCGCCCTTGAACCGGAAGTCCTCGTTGGAATTTTTGCGTTCCCCAACCAGCTGATCGCCGCCCACAATCGACTTGAGCCGGTAAGCACTTTCGGTCATCAGGAAATTAGCGGCGACATCCGCGCCGAAGACCAAAGTCTTATTGAGTAGCCGCGCCATTTCGAAGCGGCCCTCTAACTGGTTAGTGCGCAACTCCGCACAATTGTCTCGTCCCACCAAGCCCTCGGCAATCAAACAGACAGTCGTTTTACCCGTGTTGCCCAGACCGGTAAGAATAAAAATTCGTTGGGGCCGGTTTCGTCCCAACACCAGCAGGCCAAACATTTTCTTGATGGTAAGCAGGTCATCAGCCTCGAGCGCAGGCGCAAGGAGTTCTCTTTCGAATCGCATACTCTTTGCCGCCGGATCATAAATGACCGAAAGTTGGTTCCGGCTGCGATATTCCGGCGAAAATGGTTTTCGGACGACGTCACCATTTTCAAAAACCAGCATGCAGTTGGCGGCATGGATGGCGTGCGGCCGATTTGTGAAGAAGTCAGTTTTCTCCACTACCCCGCGCAACAAGCTGATAATGTCTCGCCGATTTTGCTCGGTATCCAATTTGCTGATACCGCCGCAGGCTTCCCATTCCCGCTCGGCCTGGCGAATTCGGCTGCTTAAGAGCTTCTTGAGCGCATGGGCGCTTCTGCGTTCCCAGCGTCCATTGCTTGGAGTATACCAATAAAATTTCTGATCGTCCGCATCATGCACAATCTCATTTTCACGAGCCATCAACTCAGCAAAAAAGCGTTCATTAATTTTCGACGGCTGCCCTTTCTCGTTGCGATGGGTCGGCACCCCGAATTCGTCGAGCAGCTGTTGAAATAGCGTTTGCGCGCCATTGGTTTTGGCAGCCGTTTGGTTTTTAGCCTGCTCGTTTGCTATGTTGCTTTTGGCATGCTCGGTTTTGATGGCGGCCTTAAACTCAGTCACCGTAATCCCGATTACCTCCGCCGCCACCCTCCGCAGGCGCGCCGTAGCGTTGGTTTCGCCCACTCTTTGGGCAGTGCCGACCATTTTGACAATCCGTCTGAATTGTCTTTCGCGTTCCATTCCCTCTAGCGCTTTTAGTCGATCAGCTTCCCGCTCGAATAACATTAAGGCCAACGCGGTTTCATCGGTTTTGTTGTTCAATGGGATTGCGGTACTGATCAGCTCGCGCAAAAACGCGTCAAAGCCCGCGCCCATCGCCTCTTTGCAATCGTCAATACCTTTGGGCTGATCGAAGGGGATCCTGGGCAGGAAGACCTGAGCTGGGAAGACGGCACTGGCCAGGAACGCAGCCTGCCGAGCGAATTCAAAGTTAGTCGCCGTGTCCGCATCACCAATAAAAAAGATTCTCCGGATCTTTTGTCGGCTAAAGGTCACCTGCAAATCGCGCAAAAGCCGCCGATAACCGTTTTTGTCTTTAAGATAGATATTAAAACTGGGCAGCCCAATGGTATAGAGCCCCAGCTCAAGCAGGCAAAGCGCCTGAAACTCGCCCTTCACTAAAACGATGCTATCACTACCCAAGCCGAAAAGATTGCCCGACTGGCACCGGTAAAAGCCGGGCGGGAAATAAGCATAAACCGCGCTATCGGGTTGCTGATGGTATTTTTGGCCGTTGGCCCGCACCCTCGGCAAACGCCATCTTTTGAACCTGGTTAGTTCGCCATTGCTGGTCCAATATGGAATCTCGATCGAACCTGGCTCCGGATAATCGCTGTATTTAATTTCCGCCGACAACAAAGTGTGGACGGAGATGCCTGGCCGGATTGGACCGGCATAAGCTGGACTCAGCTCGGACACGTCTAGATTGATTTCCACGCCCATTTTCGGCGCAGTTACTAGGTCTTTATCATTCATAGTTTCACCGCTTTGGTTAATTTATGCTGGGCGATCCAGCGGTTGGCCTCCCGTTTGGTTAGTTGCCAGGGCTCGGGATGTCCGAGAAAACGGCAGTACCGTTTCTGTTTTTCGCTGGCCGGCTCATGTTCCAGCCAGACGAATAGATTGGTGAGGATTGCCGTAGCGTGCCCGCGGCTCGAGACCAGGCGCAAGTCGACTCCGTTTCGTTTCAGGATCGCTGCTTGTTTTTCGGTGAGAGCTTTTCGTTCCCAGTCGAAGGTCGGACTGTAATCAACAATATCCGGGGCATGCAGGCGGGTAGCCAGTTCAAGCAAATCGATTTCCGAGCCTTGTTCGTGCCGGCGTTCGTCCAGGCGCTGCTTGAGAGCGGCTTCCCGTTCAGATAGGGCGAGAGATTCCGCGGCCAGCAGGTCACCCTCGGCTCGCTCCAACTGCGCCTCGATCTCCGCCTGCTCCTTCTGATCTTTGGCGATCAGCGAAGGTGCCTTGACCAGATCATGTTCCCGACTCAGCCAGAGGAAATCCACGATCAAGAGATTTGCTTTGCCGGGACTGGTCCGGGTGCCGCGTCCGATCTGCTGACTGTACAAACTCCGGACCACGGTCGGCCGCAGCGGGATAATGCAATCAACCGAGGGCTCGTCATAGCCTTCAGTTAAGAGCATTGCGTTACACAAAAAGCGGGTTTGGCCGCTGTGGAAACGGGCCAGGATTTCTTTGCGATCGGGGGACTGGCCATCAATGGCTTCGGCCGCCAGGCCGTATTCGCGCAGGATCCCAGCCAATTGGTAGGCTGTCCGAACCAGGGGCAAAAACACTAACGATTTGCGCTCCGCGGCGTGTTCCTTGATGCTCGAGGCTAATTCCCGAAGGACCGGCTCAAGCGCTGCGGCCAACTCCGAATCGGAGTAATCGCCGGCACGCATGGCAACTGAGCGAATGTCGATCGCTAACGGAACGGTCTTAACCTTGATCGGACATAACCATTTCTCTTGAATCAGTTGGATCAGGGAAATTTCGAAAGCGATCGCCTCGTAATAACGACTCAGGCTCCGTCGATCGGCTCGATCCGGGGTCGCGGTTACGCCAACCACTTTCGTTTCGCCGAAATATTCAAGAATACGGAGATAGCTATCCCCTAGGGTTCGGTGCGCTTCGTCTACGATCACCGTCCGAAAATGATCCGGTGCAAAACGCTCCAGCCGATGTCTCTGGCTTAAGCTCTGGACACTGGCCACAACGACATCAGCGGACAAGTCCGCCCAGTTTTCAGCTTGTTCTTTGCCAATGATCAGATCGGTCATTGCGGCAATCTTAGAGCGAGCCTGTTCCAGCAATTCGTCGCGGTGAGCCAGAATTAATACCGGCCCAGCGCTTCGGCGCTGCTCGGCAATGGCGGTGAAAATGTGGGTCTTACCACTGCCGGTCGGTCCTACTCCGAGCAACCGGTCTGCTTCGTCCCACTTGGTTACAACGGCGTTAACTGCCGCTTCTTGGTAGTCGCGTAGCTTACGCGTCGCTTGACCAATGCCGACAGCGATGGAAACATCCGAGGGTAAGATTTGCATATTTGTTCAAATCGCCGGGCCGTCGGAAGCCCGGCGATTTTCTTTTTAAGCGCATCATACGGAGACAGATCGATTAAACGTGGCTGCCTTAGAGTCAGTTTGAGACCTCGGCTCAAGCCGGGTCGTTGCACGGTTTCTGGAGGCGCTTCTCTGGCTGCTGGGAGCCGTTCTTTTTGGCCTTTTTTCTGGCGGCGGCTACACGATTGCGAGCAAGGAATGCTCGCAAATCAGATTCGCTGATCCGAATGCGTCCGCTTGGGGAGTTGCTAAGTCGGCTATAGCCAATCTCTCCGTTCCGGACCTTGGTCCTCATCGAATCGACGCTCGCGTGTACGGCGTCCGCCGCTTCGCGTAAACTATATTGAGTTTCAATCATAATTGGTGGAATGCACAAAAACAGAAGGGAAAGGTTCCGGGAGAATTTCCAGGATCCGTTGTTCGAAAAGACCGGGGTTATCCCGATCCTGATTTTTTTACACCCGATATGAAGCCCCGGTGGCGGGCCTTGGAGCCTCTATTGTGCAGGAGACTCGCTTGAACTGCGTAGGCAACCTTGGCAAAATACTGTTAGTAGTCAATCACGAAATTCATATTTTTAATGAGGCATTCGTACCGATTAATTCGCGCACTCGCTTACACCGCATTTTCATCGGGGGAGAAATTATCGGCACCTTAGCCGATCACACCGTGTTCCGCGCGTCCGCTACTCCTGGAGTGGACGAAGTGATGCTCCGTATGGCCACCGGCATAAGAAAAAGCAGCAGGTTTAGGGCTAGCTTAAGCGCCTGATTTATTAAGCTCTTGTCGGGCTGATTCTGCACGTTGTCAGTTTCCTGTGCTAACTCGCCTAACTTTTTATCATTCCAACCAATTCGATAAGTGTAAACGGTTGGTCCTTCGTCATTGATCGATCCAAGCAAATGAAATCATGTCTGCGTGAGCTGATTTTCGACTTAGGGTAACTCGGTTGCCTGTGGTAGTGCGTGCAATTCGGCACGAATCGGTTCTGGCAGATTGACGATCAACGCCGGCTGCATTAACCAGGCACATGTCGAGATAGGTCACACTACATAACTGTCCTCGCCGGTTGGTTGTTAGTAGGTTTAGCGGCAGAATGATTCGGAGTTGCGGCCATTTGAAATTGAGGTCCGCGACAGTCAAATCGGACGGCAAATCGGTTCGCTGCAAGGCTTCGGCAAGCTCGCGTTCGCAGAACAAAGTAGGTCGATCATAACGCAGGGCCAGCGCGTAATTGATCAGCAGCAGAGAGTTCAATTCATCACTGAAACTAAGTCGACCAAGCGAAGCACTGACGAACCAGCCTTGCATTTGTCGATTGAGCGTATCCTGGTCTTGATAATCGCCGCTGCGATATTGTGGTAAAATGTAACGTTTGCCGAAAATCGCTCGATGCAATTGAGGACAGCGTTGTTGAAACACCTTGTCCAGTTTGGTTGTCGTCATCAGGAGGCTCCTACAGTTTGGCAAGTGTTTCTTTGTTTCACGGACTGGCGAAAAATTCTAGCAGCTCGCATTCTTTCGGTATGGAATCGCGGAATTTCTGATGTGTCGACCTCGTGCGTATTCCCTGACTCGCTCGAAACAGCATTGAGGAAGAGATTTTCCGCCGGCGTTCGCTTCCTCTCCCTTTCCAGCTGGAGCAACCAGCGCTCAGATTCAGCGTCCGAAGGGCACAGAACGATCTAGCGAATCGGATTAACCTGAAAGCGTTTCAGCGCCTGATCGACTTGTGAGATTTCAAAGAAAAGCAGACTGCCGATTTTAAAATAGGGAATCTTTCCTGACTTCATCCAATTTCCCAATGTTCTCGGACTGACACCGTAACGGCGTTCAATTACGGCCCGGCGCACCAGCGGTCGCCGGCGGGCATCATACAGTTTGGGTTCCATTTGGGTGATAGAAAGGAGAGGGAACGCTTCTGTTGCAAACTGTATGGCATCTGACTGCATATGCCAACACAATATTACAATATTATTATGCGTTATATTATGCGTTATTTTGATTTGAATGTGAAATTTCAAACCTGGGGTGCAGTGGATATGCGTTGTCGGATATCGTCACCTCTTTTTGAGCGATGCGCGCGTAATCGCCGCTGGCTTTGAGCTGGGCCAGATGCTCTTTCACCAGTGTATCGTTTATCGCAGAGATCCCCTTAAAGAATCGCAACACTACCTCGTGTGCCCCAGTCCGACGACTGAGCTTGTCCTCTTCTGCGCGCTCACTCTGGACCTTGCGCTAGTCCGAAATAGACTCGGACATTATCAATTGCGTTATAGCAAAACAGCGCAATGATACGCAACGTTGCTCGCGTCGACAACGTCGATCCGGCAGCTGCCGGAGAACCACTTACGCAAAATCAGTGCCATTTATTGCAAGATGCTTGCAATAGGTTTTCGCGCTTTTGCTATAACGAATAACTTTAGCGTTATAGCGAAATTGTATAACGCTCTCCCACCCCTAACCCGCGGCGAACCGGCCTTCGACGATCTTGTGCTGGGCCGCTGGCGGGGGCAGGATTGACCACCAGGCGCGAGCCGCTTCGGGCCGCACCCGGTGACGGTAGAACTTCTGCACTAAGTCTGGGGAGCCGTGCCCCATTTCCACCGTCAACTCGCCGGGCTGTTTAAAGTGTTCCAACGCGTAGCTGGCAAAACTGTGACGCAGCGCATTAGAGGGCCAATCATTGATCCCGGCTCGCGCTCGATCAGCCTCTAAATGGTGCCGTAAGCTCGGCGGACACACTTTGCCCTTTGCGTATCCGCGATAAGGAGCCAGCCACGCATCCAACGCCGGTCGGATCGCGACGTGACGGCGTGAAGCGGTTTTGCTTTTCAAGCGAGTCACTTCCACTAGGCCGCGCTCCCAATCAATGTCCAGCCATTCCAGGCGTTCCAGTTCGGCGCTGCGCAGGCCGGCGAAACCGCCGATCGCCCAATAAGGCAGGGTGCGAGCGCCGGCAGCCTCCAGGAGGCGCGCAAATTGTTCCGGGCTCAAGATGCCGGGTTCAGTCCCAAGCCATTTGGTTTTCTCGACTTGGGCCAACACATTCTCGGCGCACCAGTGACGCTGCCGCGCAAAAAAGAAAAGTACGGACAGACGCGACCGGAACGTGTTTCGGCTGGAAGGCCCGAGAGATAACTCACGGAGCCAGGTGTCAATCTCGCCCGCAGAAATTTCGGCCATTTTGCGCGTCCCGAAACTCTCCACAAACCGGCCCAGCCGGTTGCGGAGATCCTTGCGATAGCAAGCCGAAAGGCCATCATGGCCTTTGGCGCTCAGTAGTTCCGCGACGGCGTCAGTGACCAGTTTGTTTTGGTGGATGTTCTGGTGATGGCTGGCGTAATACTTGGCAGCTTCGGACAGCGACATCCCGGTTGGCCGCAAAATATCCAGCGCAGCAAGCGCGTCTCCGCGTTCCTTTACGCCCAGAGTGCCAGCGCTATATCCGTGGTTCTGGTGGCCAACGTAAGCGACTTCGAATGCCGTGCGTGCCTCGGGCTCACTCGAGAACTGCCGTTCGCTAAATCCGGTGCCACTCGGCAGAGGCGTTCGCAGCCGCCAGTAAACGCGTCCGTTCTTAGCAACCTCATAAAGGCGCAGGTTTTTGATGTATTTTTGCCCCCGCCGGTAGCCCGCTTTCTTCTCTGCCATACCGGGATTCTATCGGCGAAAAATGCGATTAATGAAGTAAAATTTGGTGGAATGTTTGTGGACTTGCTCGCCACTTCTCTCGGCAGATCGATGCCTCTTAAGCACCGCGATGGGTCTCGATCTAAAGCTGGATATATTTTGGGTTGGTTTTGCTCAAAGGTAGAGAAACGCGTTCCTCGTTCTCGGCGGAGTAGTAGACGGCGGCGATGAACTCCAGAACTC
>Ga0209647_1002249_pt1 | contig 15687 bp, 12 predicted proteins | sample GraSoi_2013_60cm_FD_185827 | JGI IMG/M metagenome (GOLD analysis project Ga0209647, IMG submission 185827) | Grasslands soil microbial communities from the Angelo Coastal Reserve, California, USA - Sample 9_17_2013_60cm (SPAdes) (version 2) | ecosystem: Environmental > Terrestrial > Soil >...
CCATAATTTCCTCTCCCCAATGCGAGCCAAAAACCGAGCCGCTGGACCTGGCGGCCTCAGCGGCTCGAAGTAGACCCTCGCGGTTGAGGTTCTTCTGGCCCCTGCCTCAACCCGCTATCTCAGTTCTCTCTCTCGATTACCGCCTTCAGGCGATGGGTTGAAATGTAGCTTCGCCGCTGCGCTTCCGCTGTGACGGCCATCACAAAAGTGCCGCTTCTTGACGCCGAGCACATCTTTGCCTAGCGTCCGATCGGCCGCGTCGTGTGTCCGGGCACATAATTTCCTCTCCCAGCATATGGCGGCGACGAGCTGCAGCAGCGTCGATACAACCGCAGCGTGTAGTTCTGCCTCTTATGAATAGCTGCCGGCGAGAGACATTGGTGGATAAGAATTATCCACAGGATACTGGGCAATAGTCACCGGCCTGTTCTTAGGCTACGATTTAATGCCGCAACGGGGGGCGTGGGAGCACGTCGGGAGAAACCCGTTGCGGCTAGTTGGGGGCCCTGAAGTTTTCTCCCTCCCTCTCTTTACCGCCTTCAGGGCTCTCGCCTTTGGGGACAAGCAGTAATTGTAATTCAAGTCTAGCTCGGCCGCTGCGCTCGTGCTGTGATGGCGATCACCACGAAGAAACTGTGGAATAAAATACCGCAACGATCGCTGCCTTGCTGCCCATTCGCCCCGACATCGCTCGGCGATCATGCGCCGCGGTGAGCTCCACAGCGGATCGACCGCGCCTGCCTGCCGACACTAACTTTTTCTCAGCCTGGCTCTCGACGGGCCATCCTATCGTGCGGGAAGTGTCGCGAATGTGCATTGACCTGTCCCGATTATTGTCGTCGCAATGCCATCTTTCATCGTTGAACCTGCATAGGTCAGATTGCCGCTTTGGCGATCCAGCTCGTAGGACACATCGCCGCTTACAGCGCTGATCCATCGGTCATCAAACCGGCGGACATTAAGCTTCTTTCCGTCCACGAGCGTGACAATTTTTGTCGCTTCATCAATCCAGAAACCAAAATTCTCTTCGCTGCTCGACCAAGTAGCTCCTTTCGGCGCGTCTACTATGGTTACTTTCTTTGTTAGGCAATTGAGGTAGCTGCGGGCTAACGCGGTCTCCTCCAAGACGGCGAAAGCCATCAGAACAAGCATACATTTTAGAATAGCGGCTGGCATGAGTGAACAACTCGCGGATTAAGGTCGTGTTTGCCTGACGAGCCGGCGTCGGACCGCAAAGCACTGCGGCTCCATCGCGCGGCAAAGCCGATTTATGGCCCTAGTCCGTCTTCGCTGCTCGCTTTGATCCAGCAGGGATTATAGCGGCTGTGCCCACATGAGAATCTATCGCTGACGCGCGTGCGTACCATGACCTCGTCAAGCTCGATCTGGCCGCTGTGGACGGTGACCTGACATGGCCATCCATCGCTGCCGCAGGCGTCCAAGGTGAGCGCATTCGTTTGCTGGATCGCATCGCAGTAGTTCATTCGTCCGCGCAACGGCCAGGTTGTATCCGTTACCTCACTGATCCTCGCCAATTCGATATCCTACAATCCGGCCCTGGCTGGCGGGGAGCGAACGCAATTTGATCAGTCAAGACGGCGCGAGTTTATCAAGCCTCTCGGCCGCGCGGCGGCTGCGTGGCCGCTGGCGGCGCAGCAGGCGGCAAAGGTAGTACGAATTGGATTTTTGGGCCTTGCCCCTGCCTCTGCTTTCGCGACCCGCGTAGATGCACTGCGCATCGGGTTACGCGATCTCGGGGTGAAGCATCGCGCCTCACGATTCCAACGGCCCACTCATGCGTTGCTGGGTCCCGCTGCTATTGTCACACCTGTCGAATTGAAAGTAATACTGGGCAGAACGCACCAACGGAGGACCAGAGTGGGAATTCGCGCCGCATTGAATCTGCGACCAGTCACGCCCCCTTGCGCTTCTTGGTCTCGCGCTCATATGCGCGTCTTTGCCCGCAAGAGCGCAGCAGTGGACCCTGCAGCAACGCGCGGCGTGCGAACCCGACGCGATGCGGCTCTGCAACCAGTATGTCCCAGACGTTCAGCGTGTCAGCGCCTGCATGTCCCATTACCGTGAGCCGCTTCCGCAGATGAACGACGGTCAATCAACCACGCATCCCGAACCTGACCCGGCGCCGTTCAAGGTGCACTTACTGACGAGAGCAGGACGGGTCATGCGCGCGCGCAGCGAGCCGGTGCGAGCGTTTTCCAATAAGGACGAAGCCGTCAGATTTGCGGGTCGCCAGCTTGGCGGGCACTACGCGGTGTACCACAAGCACAAGAAAATTTGGCCCGCCCCGTAACGAGAAGCCTTCCCCATATACGCCGGAATAGGCTTCCACCCTTTGCGCAGTGGGTCGCAATTCGAAGCAACCAAGCAAGCTGCGGCTACACTCGGGCCTCGCAGTGAAATCGGAACCGGTGGAAAGGGAGAATGCTCTTTCACGTGCGCTCGTTAATATCGTGATGCTGCCTTGAGCGCTGCGGCATCATGGGCCGCGGCGCCGCCGAATGCAATGAGGCCGAACGCGCGGTCCCAAGAGCAACCTCAACGGGCTCGACGTTCGCAAGGATGATCGCGAGCGAGAGAGCGCGATCACGGCGCAGCCGGGTTGTCGCTATCGGGACGTTCGCATATCGTTGCGCATTGACGCGAAGAGGCTCAGATGTCCGTCGAGGGAATTATCTTGCATCACGGTGAGGCCCACGGGATCACATTGCATCAGACCCGGGTTGACTACCTGGTCACGGCCGAACACTCCAAGCGGTGCTCGCTGTTTGAATTCACAGTTGCGCCCGGCTTCAACACTGGCGCGCACTACCACACCAAGATCGAGGAGATCTTCTACGTTCTCGACGGCGAACTCGATTTGCGTTGTGGCGAACGGACAGTGCGCGGCGGGCCTGGAACTTGCGTGTTCGTCCCTCCGGGAGCGGCGCACGCGTTCGGCAATTCCGGTACAGCGCCAGGCCGCATGCTTCTGATTACCGCCCCACCCGGACACGAGAAATACTTCGACGAACTGCGCGATCTAATCGCCAGAGGTGGCAAGCCGGACCCCGACGCGCTCGCCAAGCTGCGTGCCAAGTACGACACGGTGCAACTCGCCGCGCTGACACCCGGCTAATCCGATACTGGATTGCGCCCTATCGGTGTAGGATGGTCTCATGCCGCCGCCGGGGCGGCCATAACTGGAAATGGGTTGCCCCGTGCTGCCACCAAGGCCACCAAAGCCGCCGCCCCCGAGGCCACCGAAGCCGTCACCGCAGCCGCCCGCCGCATAGCGAGCAGCTAAGAAGCAACGCGCGAGGCCCACATGGCCGTTCCGATTTTGGGCTCAGAAAAAGCCCCGCTACGTGCGGGGCTTAGTGTTTAGGGGATTAACGTACACAGCCTGTCAGCGTAGTGCGGCCCTTCTAAGGCGATCGAAAACGAGAACCCCGCCCGAGTCCGAGTGGGGCGGGGTCTCGGGAACCCTCATCGTTGATTGTAATCACGGCCGTCAGTGAGGGCTCCGGTTGGGGAAACACATGGGCGCGCCTGGGGCATCACAAAATGGTCGATTGCACGTTCTGAAAAGAGCCAATCGGGTGATCGGCCGGAACGGTAGCGAGAATCGTTGCGCTTCGAGACGATGCCTTCGAGGCCGAGCTTGCACGCGCGTCGAAACACGGTCTCCCCCGTTACCCTCCATGTACTCGTTGAACCGGATGCCGGGCCATGCCTTGGCCAATATCATTTCCAGCGTGGCCTTGCGGCCCTCAAGCGGATCATGCCGCAGATCGTCGCCGTTCAATTCGATCAGATCGAAGGCATAGAGGAAGATGCTGTCATTAGCGCGGTGATAACGAACGAGATCCAAGGAAGCGATGCCGTTGTCATCGCAAGCGACAGCTTCGCCATCGATGATGCACGAGCGCGATCGTAAACGGGCCAGCGCATCGACGATCAGCGGAAAGCGATGGGTGAGGTCATTGGCTGGACGGCTATAGAGCCGCAGCCGCGGCCCGCCCTTGCGGGCAATAACCCGAAAGCCATCGTGCTTGATCTCGTGCAGCCATTGGCCGCCCCGCCAGCGGCGTCAAGGACTGGATCGCTTATGACAATGACTTGCAAACACTAGCCGCATCGCCGACGGGCGTGCTGTCAGCAAAGCATGTATCGGCGCGCGAGCGCCCGCCTCAGGCACTACCGCCGCCCGCTCGATCCCGCAGCTGTGCTCGCATATTCCGCGCACGGTCGCCCCTGTGCGAGAGACGCATGGTTCGGCAGGTTCCGCGCGCCGAGGCTCAATTCGGCCTGTTCGCCTCGACTGGCCGCGCACGCCGCGCTCCTCAGCCATCTGGCCGAATTGCTCTTCAGTAGACGAGAGACGATTGAGGTGACCGCGGGTGACAGCAGAACGAGGCCGGCTCGTCCTTGTGCAATTCCCTGGGCTCCGAACCATCCTGTCAAAATTGTTTGGCGGCGGGTCGTCCGAGCCAAACTAGCGCTAGCAAGAGCAGCGTGCTTGCCGCGCGCGCTCTCATCCGCCGCAAGGTCGAGCCGCTCCGGCGCGGGGACGCGCCGTGAGCATCGACCCCGGCGATCTAATCATTTTCGCCTACCTGCTCGTCAGCTTCGGCGCGATCGCAGCGTTCGTGCTGACCGTGCTCGGGGTCGGATGGTTCGTCGATCGGGTGCGCGAGCGCCGCCGCAGTCAGCGCGTGCGCCGCGCCGAGGAGCCCGACAGGAACCGGACCGATCAGGCGTCGCCAAGCTGAGACACGGCAGCACGGCCAGCGAGCTCGCCAGCGCCTAATCGCGACGCGGCCTAGCCCCCTACCGCTCGGTCGCTTGCTGCGGAAGATCGAGCGGGGAACGCGGGGCGGCTCAAAGGTACGGCCCGATCCTCTGAAGGATGATCCTTGGCAGGCCGTTCGGCCTAGCTCGTTCAGAGAATGTCAAGCCTTAGCTCGTCAGGCCGAATTCTCGGCGAGTGCTTCCGGTGCTATGCGATCGCCAGCTCGCGCTGCTCCGTCGCGCGCGTCGTGCGGAAGAATGTATGAGGTGGCCGGATGGGCGCCAGGGCAAAAAATCGAACCACGCCCGCGTTCACATCGAGCGACGCGCTTTTGTTCGACTACATTCGCAAAATCGAATTGCGGCTGATGAGGCTCGAGCGTTACATCACCCCCTCGCCGATCGGACGCCAACGCGCTGGAGTGCGTCCTGGCCGGCGGGGCCGCCAACGCTCTGGAGGGCGTCCTGGCCGGCGGGGTCGACACCAACCTCGGCGTGATCGCCGTTCGGCTTGATCTCTACAATCGCGCACGAAATCTTGGGACCGCCAACGGCCACGAGCGTCCGGCGCGCGAGGTCGGCGGTGGCATCAAATTCGATTACCCACGCGCCCCGTAAAATGCGCGTGCCCCTCCATCGGTGAAGCGCGTCGGTCGTCGCAGGCTCTTTTGCTTTGCTCGGGTCGTACACGACGAGGAAGGTTGCCATTTGTTACGCCGCTCACGAATCATGCTTGGAGCTGGGAGCGCGTCACCATTAGATGTCTCGGCCGCCACTGCTTTCGTCCCTCAGCCTTAAACGCTAACCTTAATTCGTCTGCCGGCGGCATCCCGAAGGCCAGCGTCCACATCCACGGCGGACCGACCAGTGCCGCATTGGCCTTATAGATGCGTCCGATGACGGCGCCATCGCGGACGGCCCCGCAAGCGAACGCAAACTCAATCATTAAGAGATGTCATTTGCCGGCCTAATGGCGCTTGCGCAGGGTCCCTTGGGCCAGCTGGGTTCTCGATCGATCTCATGGTCGAATTGATCGACGCGGGGCTCGCAACGACCCAAGCCGACCGCATGCACGCCGGCAGCCGCTCAATCGAGGTCATCCGAGTGCGGATCACCGAGGCTGGCTGGCGAGCGCTCGCGGAGCGTACACCCAGCACTCATCATCGCAACTGTTCCTTTCAATCGCGGCGTTCGGATTCCTCCGTTTCGCTTGATGAGGTTCGAGCGAGAATGGCCTCGAGGCAAGCCGCTCCACCTTCGTCTCATGTTTAACTCCGCAGTGCGGGCATTGAAACCGCACCGCATTGGACCAAATGCGGGCCAAGGTCGCGTCGTCAACGTAAAGTTGAAGATCAATCGGCTGCCGGGTTTCACGGCACCAACCAATGAGATTACGCATCGCATCGCCCGCAACTCTCAAGAAAAAGAGGCCACCTTCGTCGCAGCCTTTTTGCTGCTTGGTTGGCCTCACGGCGCGAGCCAAACCCGGCCCGAACAACTTGCGGACCACTGGAGCGTCGCCTCGATGTCGCTTCTCGTTATCTATAGTTTCGATGAAGCGGACTAAATCACCGACAACTTCTATTCGATCGACATCATCATCTGTGACTTCCAGGCCGGGGAATTGATCTTCCAGCACCATCATTAATTCCAGACGGTCGAGCCAGTCGGCCCCCAGATCATCAGTGAAGTGCGCTTGATCCGTAACACGACCGACGTTAACGCCAAGATGGTTGGCAACGAGAGTGCGGACATCATTGGTGGCAAAGGCCGCTTTGATAGCCGTTGTTTGCTCACCCGATGTCAAGCTACCGATGGTCATGGAAAGCCCCCCGATTCGTTGTAATGCGTTGCGTTGCGTTGGCGATGCGACCAAGCAATCCGCTCCGCAATGTGGCGCTATTCAAAAATCTTGAGAGTGTTGCAATAGCACCACAGTTGCTCGTGCTATTTGGCTTGAGGCCGCACTAACGTTCGCCTCTTTTGCCTTAAAGTCGGGCGCAACGAGCGCACGGCTCGTGCGATCAACTCTCCGGCGCGTTCCCCGTATTCCACGGGGTATGTAGCGGTTTTATCGGGAAACAATATAGCCGCTTGACCGCTCTCATGGCCTAGGGCGCCACCCGTTTCTTGTGCCTGCGCTACAAGCCTCAGCCAGCGAACTTCCAAACTTCGGCAGTAGGCTACTATCTCGGGTGAAGTCGCTAATCTTGCTCGTTGCGCGCAGGCGCAAACTTGATCCTGACAGTAACTTGCATAGGACGACATGCCCCAGCCCTCCTCTTCACAGCGTACAGGTTGCTCAGAAAGAGCAATTCATTCTGCGTGGAGTAGGTCCATCTAACAACTAAGATCGCGGCAAGTGTTGCATAAGAATCACACCGAGGCCGCGCCAGGGCTTTAACGCGCTTGCCCTCTCTCGATTACCTCATGACTGATCCACGCCGATGCGATATCCTAGCATCCGGCTGTAGGGGACCGTTGCCGTGCATCCACGCTCCAGCAATTTTCTGCTCACCACCGCGGCGCTCATCGCGCTCGCCGCGGCGCCGGCTGCGGCCGGCCCCGAAGGCGGCACCGTGGTCGGCGGCGCGGCGACCATCCAGGGCCAGGGCGGCGCCGCGGTCATCGTCAATCAGTCGAGCACCAGCGCGATCATCAACTGGAATACGTTCAACATCGGCGCCAGAGAGAGCGTGCGCTTCAACCAGCCCGGCAGCTCGTCGGTGGTGCTCAATCGCGTGACCGGCGGCCTTGGCCCCTCGGAGATTCTCGGCACGCTCACCGCGAACGGCCGCGTGTTCCTCATCAACCGTGACGGCATCCTGTTCGGCCCCTCCTCGGTCGTGAATACCGCGGGGTTCCTCGCCAGCACGCACGACATCACAAATGCGGACTTCATGGCCGGGCGCTACAATTTCAACATCCCGGGCCGGCCGGACGCGTCCATCGTCAATCAAGGACGGATCACCGCCACGAGCGGCGGCTTTGCGGCGCTGGTCGCGCCCGGCGTGCGCAATTCCGGCACCATTACCGCAACGCTCGGCACCGTGGCGCTCGCCTCCTCGGGCACGGGCTTCACGCTCGACATGTACGGCGACAAGCTGATCACGCTGGCGGTCAACGACCAAGTCGCATCGAAGGTGATCGATGTCGCGACTGGCCGGCCGCTGAAATCGCTGGTCTCGAACGATGGCAAGATCAGAGCCAACGGCGGGCGGGTCGAGCTCACCGCCGCTGCCGCGCGCACGGTGGTCGACTCCGTCATCAACACGAGCGGTGTGATCAAGGCCAACGCGATCGGCCACCGCAATGGCATGATCGTGCTCGCCGCCGCGACCGGCGCGAGCAAGCCGGCGGGCGCGCCGACGCAGACCATCAAGATCTCCGGCACGTTATCGGCGGCGGGCAAGAAGAGAGGCACGCAGGGCGGCACCATCCTGGTGAGCGGCGAGGACATCAAGGTCGCGAACGCGCGCATCGATGCCTTCGGCCGCACCGGCGGCGGCAAGGTGCTGATCGGCGGGGACTGGAGAGGAGGCGATCCCAACACGAGCCTCGTCACCAACCCCAGTGCACAGCTCGAAAACTTCGCGATTCCGACCGCGACCACAGTCAGCGTCGATGCCGCCACGACCATCAACGCCTCGGCAACCGGGCGCGGCAATGGCGGCAAGGTCGTGCTGTGGTCGGAGAGCGAGACCACCTTCGCCGGGACCGTCCTGGCGCGCGGGGGCGGGAAAGCCGGCGACGGCGGATTCGTAGAGGTTTCGAGCCACCGGCTGCTGAATTACAGCGGCACCACCGACACGCGGGCCCGCAAGGGTTCAGTGGGAACGCTGCTGCTTGATCCGCTCAACGTGTTGATTAGCCCCCAGGCCAATAGTTCGAATATTAGCTTCATCGGCGGCACCTTCGCACCAACCGGTCAGCCCTCGGTTCTGTCCGACAAACAGCTCAGTGACGCCCTGCTGTCCAGCAACGTCATCGTGACGACTGGCGGGGCCGGGAGTCCTGGTGCTCAGTTCGGTGACATTACGCTCAGAGACGGCGCGCATGTCGTCTGGAACACGGCGACCACGCTGATGCTGAGTGCCTATCGTGACATCGTTTTCCTGCCGGGCAGCTTTATCAAGAATGATGCGAAAGGCAATTTGGTCCTGCGCGCCGACAATAGCGGAACTGGATCGGGGACCGTAAACTTGAGTCCGGGCAGCGTCGACTTTTCTCAGAGCACTGGCAACGTCTCGATCTTTTACAACCCCAGCGGCCCAATCGACACCAAATACCAGACCCCGACGAATTATTCCGGCCTTGTTCTGGTCCCGCAGCCGTCGCAGCTGATGGCCTATATGCTGGTCAACACCGCTGCCGATCTTGATGCAGTGCGCACAAACCAGAGTGGCACCTACGCGCTGGGAACGAAAATTACCCTCGAGCCCAACCAAGCTTTCACGCCGATCCCGAATTTCGCCGGCCTGTTCGACGGGCAGGGTCAAACCATCGCCAACCTGACGATCGCATCCACAGCCCAGAACGTTGGATTGTTCAGCAGCATCGGCAGCACTGGCGTGGTCCGCAATCTCAACCTAGCCGACGTCACGGTGAGCGGCCTAACCTCGCAATTTGTTGGCACACTGGCGGGAACGAACGCGGGAACGATCAGCAATGTCTCCGCCACCGATGTCGCGGTGAGCGTCGGGTCGAACGCTAACGGCGGCGGGCTCGTCGGCTTAAACAGCGGCGTCGGGCGACGTTACCGGCGCGGCCGGCACCAATGGGTTCACGACGCTAGGCGGGCTCGCCGCGGTGAACACGGGCTCGATTTCGAATTCGTTTGCATCGGTAGCAGTGGGCAGTCCGAGCGTTGCCAACCTTCAGGCCGGTGGCTTGGTCGGCAACAATTCCGGTACAATCCTTTCGTCCGTCGCCACCGGCAATGTACAGGCCGGCGATGCAAGCCTCGCTGGCGGGCTTGTCGCTTCCAATTCAGTGAGCGGCGCCATCACCGGGTCGCAGGCGAGCGGCAACGTCTCCGTAGGCGCGGCAAGCTTTGCGGGTGGGTTGGTCGGAACCAACGCCGGTGCTGTCACTGATGCTATCGCTTCGGGTGCGGTCTCCAGCACTGGCAGTAACAGCACTATCGGCGGTTTAGTCGGAACCAGCACCGGCACCATCTCGGCTTCTGTCGCTTCGGGCGCCGTGAGCAGCACCGGCGCTAACAGCACCGAGGGCGGATTAGCTGGAGCCAACGCCGGTGTCATCACGGCTTCTAGCGCTACGGGTGCAGTCAGCAGCACCGGTGACAATAGTATTGTTGGCGGCTTAGTCGGAGCCAATGCAGGCGCCATCACGGATTCTACCGCCTCGGGTGCGATCAGCAGCAGCGGTGCTAACAGCACCGTCGGCGCTTTGTTCGGAACCAACACCGGGACCATTACGAATTCTACCGGCTCGGGCGTGGTCATCAGCACTGGTGCTAACAGCATCGTCACCGGATTGCCCGGGTTCGCCAACACCGGCATCCTGCCGCCGCCCGGTTCAACGTCCCAGCTCTTGCCGTCGGTCTCGGCGGACTTGCTCGCCTCGCTATCGAGCCCGGTGCTGGTCATCAACAACCTCATTGGCAACGGTCCGACGCAGCTCGCCGCGCTCAACGCCGCCGGGCCGTCGCTGTTCAACACTGTGGAAGGCGGAATCCGACTCCCGCCCCAGCAGTCGCCTCCATCCGCACCAGGGGGTGCGCCAGGGGGTCAGCAACAGCCGCCGTCGGGCTTTGACCGGCGGATCATCGATATTCCGCCGACCACCGAGACCCGCTTTGTCAAGGACGAGGTGGTGCTGCAGATCGCCACGAGCATCACCGTCGAGCGGTTGCGGGCTGCCGTTGCGCCTCTCGGATTGGAAGTGCTCGCCTCGGAAAACATCAGCATTACCGGATCGACCGCGGTGCGTTTGCGCATCACCGACGGCCGAACCGTGCAGGACATCATCCGGGCGCTCGCGGCAATCCAACTCGTCGCGGTCGCGCAGCCGAATTATGTCTATGTGCTCCAGCAGCAAGGTGGCGATCCCGCGCCCGCGTCGAGGGGAGATACCGGCCCAAAGGGCGACGTCGCGCAATACATCCTGGAGAAGCTCAAGATCTCCGACGTTCACCGCATGGTCAGAGGCAGCAACATCCCGATTGCGGTGATCGATTCGGAAATCGATGCTGCGCACCCCGATTTGGAAGGCGTGATCGCCGAGCACTTCAGCGCGGTCGGCGCGCCGGAGAAGCCGGACTCGCATGGCACCGGCATGGCGGGAGCCATCGCCTCGCACCAGCGCCTCCTCGGGACCGCGCCAGGCGCACGCCTTCTGGCCGTACACGCCTTCTCCACCGCGGCGGCGAATCCCGAGAGCACCACCTTCAACATTCTCAAGGGCGTCGACTGGTCGGTGCGCCAAGGCGCGCGCATCATCAATATGAGCTTTGCCGGCCCGAAAGATCCTTCGGTCGGGCGCGCGCTCAAGGCGGCCTACGACAAAGGTATCGTGCTGATCGCCGCTGCAGGCAACGCTGGGCCGAAATCTCCGCCCCTCTATCCCGGTGCCGATCCCAACGTGATTGCGGTGACGGCAACGGATGCAGACGACAAGCTCTTTACCGGCGCTAACCGCGGCAAGTACATTTCGGTCGCGGCGCCGGGCGTCGACATCCTGGTGCCGGCACCCGAAGGCGAATATCAGATCACGACGGGAACCTCGGTCGCCACCGCCGAGGTGAGCGGCATCGTGGCGCTGTTGCTCGAACGCAATCCCAAACTCAGGCCAGCCGACATTCGCCGCATCTTGACCGTGAGCGCGAAGCGGCTTTCGCCCGGTGACCGCGACGACAATTTCGGCTCGGGGCTCATCGATCCGCTGCAGGCGCTGCAACTGGCCGATCCGAGAACCGCGACCACCACGCCGCCGCGCCCGCTGCGGCAGCGGTGATCCAGCGATGGGACTGGGCATGCCGCGATCCGGAATGGAGCGCTTACACGCATAGTGCCATCGACGCGGCCTCCCGCGCCGGATGAAATGTTATTGCATTGATCCCTAAACTCCTTGGCAACGACGTTCGTGGGATAGACCTCGCGAGAAGCGGGGGTCAGCGCCCGTATCGCCAGCTCAGCATGGTGAAGGGAAGGGATACATGAACATCAGCCGCGAAGGATCAACAGATCAGGGCTGCCGTCAGGAACGCTTCGCTGGTTCGCCGGATTGTGGAACTCGTTCGAGCTCGCCGGACGGCCGCAGTTAGCTATTGAGACAACCGCGCACGTCCCCACCTCGTTCGGGGTTGCCGAACAGCCGCAGTTTGTCAGTGAAACAACTGAGCGCGCCGATTTCTCTACTTCGGGGTTACACGCAATCCCGCTGCAGCAACTCGATGATGAGCAGATCGCGGCCTTCATTAAGGCCGGACGCGAATTCATTGCTGATAGGAAAATCTCCATCGCACGATTAGTACTGCAAAGGGCAGCAAAAGCAGGCAGCGCCCCGGCAGCCTTGGAGCTCGGTGGGACTTACGATCCGATCACTCTTGAAGAGCTGGGCGTTGCTGTGAAAAGCGAGAGGGTAGAAAGTTCCTCGATGATCTCTCCTGACATCGGGCTGGCACGGGCCTGGTACCAAAAGGCAAAGGACCTTGGATCGGCTGAAGCGCCGGGTCGGCTTGAGAAATTAACCCGCCGCGACGGCAGACCGCGTTGAGGCTCCTCTCGGAGCTGTTGCGGAACCATAAATCGCGATAGGTGAGAGCAGCGTGATCAAGTCCTCTTTAGTTCTCTAATTCCGGGTTTCTGTGGAGTGGGGGGCGGCGCCTTGGGTCAAACCGTGGTCTGCAACCCCGGGCCAGAACGTTCCGCAGAACGCCGTGACGAACCGGCCGTATTTCGGTTGCAATGTGATCCTGCTGTGGCCATTGCGGCTGGGCAACGCCACGGTTCCTAACATTCAAGCAGGCAATCGAGGCCGGCGGAAATGTGCGGAAGGGCGAGCACGGAACGAAAGTCTACTTCGTGAAGCAGTTACCGACTAAGGACGGCGCCGGCGAAGAAACTGAAACTCGCCTAATCCCGATGCTCCGCGAATATACGGTTCAACGTTAACCAGTGCGAGAACCTTCACGATACCATTCGCGCCAACATCGAGGATCGTCTTACAGCCGGGTAAATGGGTTGATTGATCACCTCAAAGGGCAATGGCTCAGCCTTGAAACTCGCGCTGCTACGGCGTTGGGCGTCGTGCTACCTCTACGCTTCTCGCCCGCGCCGACGAAGTGATCGAGTGATTCCGCGTAGTTCCGATTTTTGATCGGCTCGATGCTCCCGCACAGCAGCTGATACAGCGCTCCTTTGACGAGCCACCACCGGCACAGCGCATTATCGTTCCGCCAATCACGTTACCGCATTCAGTAAACCCGAGGTCGTTCGGGCGGAACCGCGATGTGCCAGTGTGAGTTATCTCACAGACAAATTGCCTCACGACCGCTTTTTTATTGATGCAAGCACGAGGCATATCATGATTATACGATTAATCTATATCGTATTAGCCTTCATCATCGTCGGCTTGTCCGCGTTCGCCTATGGACAAAGCACCGGCACAAGCATCCTGAAGCTCCCGCAGGATATCGAGTTCAAAGGTCCCCTAATCGGCCCGCCGCAAGTCGTTTTGCTGTATGGCGACCCGACAACGCCGGGAGCATTCTTCGTCTCGCGCATCAGGTTTTCTGCTGGCTGGAAGGACCCGCCGCATTGGCATCCTGATGAGGTGCGTACCGTTGTGGTGCTCTCGGGGACGCTGTACGTCGGCAATGGTGACAAATGGGATGAGAACAAGTTGAAGGCATATCCGGCCGGCACATTCTACTCAGGGCCCGCGAAAGCGCCGCACTTCACATGGGCGAAGGACGGTGAGGTGATAATTCAAGTTACTGGAATCGGACCGTCGGGAAAAACGTACATTACAACGATGACAGTGCGATAGGCTACCACTAGCGATCGCTATGCAGCCGACAACACCGCAGGAAGATCGTGCGCTTTGTTGATTATGATGGTGATACCGTTGCCTGCCCTCACCCACCTCGCTCGCCGCGCCTTGCCAGACACCTGCCGCTGACCCTGGCCAATTCGATATCCTGGCGTTAGGTCCCGGCTGGTGGGGGATCCGCAGCTTCCAGCAAGTACGCCGCGAAGGCCCGAAGTCCTACCCCAAACGGTCTAAGCCAATTGAATGCGTTGTGCCCTCAAGCGGCTCCAGCCTATACGATATGTAGGTGGGCTCTGCGGCGTTCCAGTAAAGCAAACGTGCTCAAATATGAAATCACTTGCTGCCATCGTCGCCGCTGCATTGCTCGTCACTGCTGGCACGGCCAACGCCGGAGAGGTTGTGGTTAAGCCGAAACCTCCTGGCAGTGCGCTGGTCTTGACGATGAGCGGAGGCAAGATCGTTGACGCCACCGCTGTCGACGCGGCCACTACCGGAGAGATTGTGATTAAGCCGAAATCTTCTGACAGTGCCGTGGTCTTGACGATAAGCGGAGGCAAGCTCGTTAAGGCAAGCATAAGGGCAAAGCCAGAGCCGGAGCCTATGGGCGAGCCGGCGCCCGTGAAGGATACGGTCGTTTTCGCACGCACACCGTAGCGCTCGGTGATGCGCTTGCGCGGTTTGCGGGGCGGCTGCTAGGGGACAGTCAACGAGGCGCCTAGCGAACACGCCACGGACGACCTGTCGAGGGCTCTTCGGTCGTCCATTTGCAATTCAGATTTGTTTCGCTGACATTCGTGGCTGTGACGTGGCCCCGCCCCGTTTCGGCCGAGCTTTTGTTGTGCCTTGTGTTTAGAAAGGCGTCGTCAACCGCCGCCTGATGTGCGCAACTGGTTCTTGGAGCGCCGAAACGCAAGACCGACTGGGGCGCCCGCTCCGATGCGACTGACAGTCCGAGCTAGCAGAGCGAATGCGCGCGCGTCTCGCGACCATCTGCGAAGCGGATCATGATAAAATTTCGGTGGTAGCCAGGCGGCACGGCATCAGCGAGAGGGACTGGCTGCCAGGCTCGTCGTGAATGTGCGCTCTGCGCAGAGTTGCTTCAAGTTAACCGGGCTGAAGTCGACTCTCGCCGGCTGCATGATTGTCCTGACCGTTTTGACGCCAATTTGTCGGCCTACTGCTGGTAAATCTATTGCGCGCAGGCCATACTTCTCGCGATTCGCTGTTAAAGGTTCCCATACGAGTGCAAATTGCCGCGCGGAGTACGACGCAATGAGGAAATGCTTGACCGCTTTTACCGTCGTGATCGCGCTTGTCGCTGGGGTTACCGCGCCGACGCCGGCGGATGCCCGCCGGGCATGGCGAGCCGGTGCTTTTATCGGCGGAGCTGGCACCGTGGCGGTGGCGAAGCCCTATTACTATCCTGGGCCCACCCCCGGCTATTATTACCTTTATCCTATTAATCAAGCCAATTACTGGCCGGTTCCGGTCTATTACCTCTACCCCACGCCGGGGCCGTATTTTGGCTGCTGGCGCTACGAAATCTTCGTGTGCTGAGCGCGCCAAAGCGAAACCCCGCCGAGCTTGCGGCCTAGCCCAGCGGGGTCGACTCGGACGCGAAGGGAGACCCCTCTCCCAACTTTGAACTTGCCCTTCCCGAGCCCCCCATGCTCGCGCACTGGCGACCCATTGTCGATTCGATTATCGACTCTGGAACTTCACGAAACCTGCTGGGGCTGCTTTGCGCCGAAACCGCGTAAAAGCCCGGCGCCTGGTATTCTCCCTTCTCTGCAAATTAGAACAGGTGGGTGGCTGACGATCCCCACATGGTCTCTATAGCCCCATGCCCAGCGGGGCTTTTTTTGGACCCTCGCGAAC
>Ga0209647_1002252_pt1 | contig 15676 bp, 8 predicted proteins | sample GraSoi_2013_60cm_FD_185827 | JGI IMG/M metagenome (GOLD analysis project Ga0209647, IMG submission 185827) | Grasslands soil microbial communities from the Angelo Coastal Reserve, California, USA - Sample 9_17_2013_60cm (SPAdes) (version 2) | ecosystem: Environmental > Terrestrial > Soil >...
GTTTATCCATACCTCCGCGAACCGCGCTGATGCGGGCATTGGATAAGGGCGCTCTTATCGAATATGCACAGGCTGCGGGCGTGCCGGCTCCCAAGAGCCTGGTCGCACATAATGCAGATGAACTCAAGAGGGTGCCCGCTGAACTTGGCTTCCCATGCGTTGTGAAGCCGGTGAGTTCTTACTTGTGGCGAGGCGAAGGCAGGTGGCAAGCGGTCGGCTGCCGCAAGGCCTTTATGGCTGACAGTTGGGAGCAACTGAAAGCGGAATACGATAGCGTGGCCACGGTGAATCCTGACGTGCTGGTGCAGGAATGGATTCCCGGCTCCACCAAAGACATCGCGATCATGGGGGCTTACTTCGGGCAGGGCTCGGAAGCGCTGGGCTATTTTTGCGCGCGAAAACTGGTGCAGGAACCCGATGATTTTGGCACCGGCTGCGTGGTGCAAAACGTGCCTTTGGAAGAGATCGTCCAACCCTCGCTGCGTTTGTGCAAGCGTCTTGAATATCGCGGCATGGCGGAAATCGAGTACAAGCGCGACGAGAATACCGGGGAGTATAAGTTGATTGAGATCAACACCCGCCACTGGGACTGGCACCAGCTCTCGCACATGAGCGGCGTTAACCTTACCCGTGTGGCGTACACCGATCTCACCGGACACAGGCTCGATGCCAGCACGTCACCCAGGCCAGGCGGCAAATGGGTAGCCGAAGACACTCTGCTGCTTCATTCGGCAGCCGGAATATACAACCGCCGGCTCAGTTTAAGGACCGTGCTCCGGCAATTGTCCGGCCCAAAGATGTTTGGCATCTTTCAATGGGCTGACCCCATGCCGTTTATCCGTTTCGCATTCAGTTCCATCTTCCCGACAATGGGCAAAATGGCGATGAAGAAGCTTCGCAGTAAGGGATAAGTTTATGAAAAGAGTTGTTCACGACTTTGTGTCAACCAGAAAACTGCTGCCCCTATTGATCACCGTAGCCATGCTGGCGTGTTTCCCTGCGGTCCTGCGGGCGCAATCGCAATGGCAGATCGATGTTGTCGATGGCGGCGCCGGAAAGAACGTGGGCAAGTTCACTTCCCTTACCGTAGACCAAGACGGCAACCTGCACGTGGGATATTACGACGAAACGCGCCAGGCCCTGCGTTATGGATTCAGAGGCGCCGCCACCGCCAAATGGTACACCATGGAAGTAGATGCCAGCGGTGGATATGAGTCCCTGGCCGTGGATGCTGACGGCCGTCCGCACTTTGCCTATGCCGCTCCCAATGAAACTGGCCTCCGCTACGCCTGGTGGGACGGGAAAAACTGGAACAAGCAGACGCTCGACAACGAACGCATCGACTTCTTCAACTGCATCCGAATCGGACCCGACGGTCAGCCAAGAATCAGCTATTACCATCGCCTGCATCGCGATGGCAGCTTCGCCTTGCACCTGAAGTATGCCCACTTTGACGGTAAGACCTGGTACACCGAGACAGTCGACTCACGTTCCGCAACAGGCAAGTTCAATTCTCTGGCCCTGGACAGCAAAGGACTGCCATACATCTCCTATTCAGATGTTGATGCCGGCGACCTGCGCTACACCAGGTGGGACGGTTCCGAGTGGAGTTTCAGCGCACCAGACACGCAAAAACAGTCCGAGGGATGGGTCGGCATCGGCAGCAGCATCGAAATCGATCAAGCAGGCATTCCCCACATCGCCTACATGGATGTAACGCATCGCCGGATCAAATATGCGAGCTGGACAGGCAAAGGCTGGAAGTCCGAGATTGTAGATACCGTCACAGGAAAAGCCGATAACATCGACCGCATTTCCTTAAAGTTCGATAGCAAGCAGCAGCCGCACCTGGTTTATTGGGACAGCGGCCTGGGGGTCCTGAGGCATGCCACGATCACGCCGAAGGGTTGGAAGCCCGAAACAGTGGATAGCGGAGACAATGTTGGCCTGTATCCTTCGCTGGCAATCGACGGCAACGATGAGATGTACATCAGCTATTACGACATGAGCAACGGCGTGCTTCGACTGGCGCACAAGCACGCGGCCGCGTCACGGGACGAGCGCCAGGAAAAGGCAGCAAAACTGCAGGAGGCGGCGCAGTAAGCCTGGGTCGAACAGACGAACCCCGGCGCAAACCGTATACAAAATGCTTTCCATCCTTTCCAGCGCGCCAGAAACTACCTGGGGTAGCGACACCCAGCGGAGCGGCCGATACTATGCCATTGACGGAATCCGCGGTCTCTTTGCCGTCGTCGTTTTTCTGGCCCACTTCCACATCCAGTTTCACTCTCTGACGCACGATAAGGGTGTCCTGTTTTTTGCTTCTTCAGTAACATGGTGCATCACTAGAGCAGCTGTAGGAATTTTCTTTGCCCTCTCTGGTTTCCTGTTTTATGGGAGCCTGCTGAAGCGGCCGGAACCCTATTTCGCGTTTGTGGGGAAGCGGCTTCGCCGGCTGTATCCAACATTCCTGTTTGCCTTTTCGATATATCTGCTGTTCTGCCTGCTCTTCCCATCCACGAGCAAGCTCCCGGACACGCTGGAAGCAAGGGGAGTGTACATCGCCGCAAACCTTTTGATGTTGCAAGGCCTGCTGCATCCGCCGATGATCGTTCAGAGCTGGACACTCACTTTCACATGTGTCTTCTATGTCTCGGTGCCGTTGGTGGTGTGGGGTTTCAGAAGGCTCAGCCTGATGCCGAAGCAGCGCCTGTTTTGTCTGCTTGGCTTGTGGTGCGTTGCATTGTGCAGTCTCCAAGTCTCCCCCGTCATGTCGAACGGCATCGGCTTCATCACGGGAATGATTGTCGCAGAATCGTTGCCATGGTTGGCGATCAAAACCTCAACGGCGGAGCGACGGGCAGAACTCATGGCCGGCGTTCTGTTCATTGCAGCCTGTGTCATGCTCTATGCTGGGTTTCAATGGCATACCCGATCGCTTGGCGCCGCGATGCCGCGAGAGCTGTTCTCCTTTTACGCGGTTGCGTGCCGCGTAGGCGCCTTGTCACTGACCACAGTAATTCTGTTCACGCTTGCACTTGAAGGCAATGGCCTGATGAGGCGCGCATTGAGTTTCGGGCCACTGGCCGCCCTGGGGAGGTTGAGTTACTCCTGGTATCTCATGCACGGCATCGCCCTGAAGGCGACCGTGTACCTGGTACAGAACACGCTTACCAGGTTTCACGTTGAGTCTTCTCTATTGTTTGTTCCGGCACTACTGCTAGCCATGCTGTTTGCCTGGGCAATCGCTTCGGGTACCTATCACCTGGTTGAGGCCGGGCGCCTATCGATCGGCCCGCACCATGTGGGAGTCCGCAACACCCTAAGCGCTGCCAAGCCGCAGGTCAAAGCGGGTTGATGCAACCCAAATCAGGAATGGATTGCATTTTTCCACTTACGGTACATCAGAATGGCCCACAAATGAGCTGAACGGTCATACTGGCCTGATTGATGCTGGTTCCAGATTTTGTTGAGCAGCTTCGGCTCAAGAATGCCATCGGCCTGGCCAATAATGTTTTCATGGGCCATATCCCTGATGTCTTTTCTGAACCAGTGGTCCAGTGGGACGGCAAATCCTTGTTTCCGCCGATAGAGGACATCCGCGGGCAAGATGCCGGACATGGCTTTCTTCAAGATGTACTTGCCATTCATGCCCCGAAGTTTCAGGCTTGACGGAATTGAGGCAGCCATTTCCATCAGGCGATGGTCGAGTAAAGGCGCCCGAACTTCCAGGGAAACGGCCATGCTGGCGCGGTCAACTTTCACCAAAATGTCGTCCGGCAGATAGGTCTTCATATCAACGTACTGGATGCGCGTGAGGGGATCGTCAGTCCCGGCGTTGTCATAATGCTCCTGGAAAACGCTGATGGAATCGTATCCGGCCATCTGGCGGAGGAAATCACCGGTGAACAACCGCGGTTTTTCATCCGACCGGAAGATGGACATCGAATTGAAATACCCTTCCAACGGAGAACGCGCCAGGCTCTGGAAGGTCGCCTTGCCGCGGAAAACACGCGGCGCCCATGCCAGCGCAGGATAGATCCGCCCCAGCGGTCCGAATAGGGTACGCCGAATGGCAGGGGGGACGAACTGTCGCAGACGGTTTTCCATCTGATCGAAGGAATAGCGCCTGTAGCCGGCAAAATTCTCATCGCCCCCGTCGCCGCCCAGCGCTACCGTGACTTTTTCTCGCGCGACTGCCGACACGTAGTAGGTTGGAATGGCGGAGGAATCCGCGAAGGGCTCATCATAATGCCATGCCAGCTTGTCAATGATCTCCGTGGCCTGGGGGCGAACGGTCTTCTCATAGTGATCGGTGCTGAACTGCTCCGCAACCTTTCGCGCAAATGGCGCCTCGTTGTATTCGTCTTCCTCAAACGCAATGGAACAGGTTGTAACCGAGCCGTTCTTCTGGATGTGCCGCATCATCGCGACAACTGACGAAGAATCAACACCTCCGCTCAAGAAGGCCCCTAGCGGCACATCACTCATCAATTGAATACGCGTCGATTCGCAAAGCTGGTGGCGCAAGGCCTCACACCATTCGGCCTCGGTGCGGTCATTGCGAACATGAAAGGACAAATCCCAGTAGCACACATCGCGCAGCCCAGCTCTTGAAACCACAACATAGTGGCCGGGAAGGACCTTGCGTATCTCACGGTAGATACTCTTGGGCGCAGGGACGTAGCCGAAGCTGAAGTAATCGAAAAGGGCCTCGCTGTCAGTGGTGACGGAAACACGCGGACCGGCAAGAATTGCCTTCAGCTCTGATCCGAACAACAAGCGGCTGGCATCATGGTAATAGAACAGCGGCTTTTCTCCGGCACGATCGCGTGCCAACAGGAGTTTTTGTTTGCGTGAATCCCACAGCGCGATGGCAAACATGCCGCGTAAGCCGGCAAAACACTCCTCCCCAAAATCTTCATACAGGTGGACGATTGCCTCGGTATCGGAGTGCGTGGAGAAGCGGTGCCCGCGAGCGATCAACTCCCGCCGCAACTCCGGATAGTTGTAGATCTCGCCGTTCAGAAGCACCCAGATACTGCCGTCTTCGTTGGAGATGGGCTGGTGGCCGCCGGCAACATCGATAATACTCAGGCGACGGTGTCCCATGCCCACGCCGCGGTCAACGTGTATACCGTCGTCGTCCGGCCCGCGGTGACGCAGAGTTTGATTCATCGCGTGGACCTCGGCTCGCGATATCACCCGGGCCTGGTCGAACTCAAATATTCCGCAGATTCCACACATCTCCGACCTCTCAGCATTTTCGTTGGACGTAAAAAAAGGATTGGCAGGTATTTCAGGCACGTGACAGGCCAAAGATCGTGCCGGGAAAGAATTCCTCGCTTGCAAGTCCTTATCATTCATAGACTTGATACACGGATGGCGCAAGCAGGCAGGGTTCCGCTCGTATCCTTATTATTATGTGCAAAGATTTGCACATTTGCGCGCCGCGACTGGGCTGATTTGGGTGCTCATATATACTGGCGCTTCGTGCATCCGATTTCGCCGGATCTTTCCAACGTCCACGCCAATGCGTATTCTGACTTTCACCAGCCTCTTTCCCAATGCAGCGGATAAGACGTTTGGTGTATTCATTTATCAGAGAATGGCGCATGTGAATAAGCGCCCCGGAAATCAGGTGCACGTTGTTGCTCCTGTTCCCTACTTCCCTTCATGGCTGAGGTCTTCCCGCTGGGGCGCTGTCGCGCGAATACCCAAGGTAGAGCAGATTGGAGACCTTACTGTCTATCATCCGCGCTATTTGCTCTTGCCAAAGCTTTCCATGTCCATTCATGGAATCCTGATCTTTCTGGGGAGTTACAGGCTGGTTCGCGGGTTGCACCGGCGCCTTAAGTTTGACTGTATTGACGCACACTACATCTATCCTGACTGTTTCGCGGCAGTGCTGATGGGAAAATTGCTGGGCCTGCCGGTAGCCGCGTCCGCACGGGGCACGGATATTAACCTGTTCCCTTCATTCCGCCTTGTTCGGCCGATGATCCGCTGGACCTTGAAACACGCTACGGGAAACATCGCGGTATGCCGCGCGTTGGCGGATGAAATGATTGCGCTGGGCGCTCCGAAGGAGCGCGTCACGGTGATCGGAAACGGCGTTGATTTGGACCGGTTCCAACCCCTGGACCAAAAAGAAGCCAGGCGGAAGCTTAATATTCCCGATGATGCGCAAGCTATTGTTGCCGTGGGGGCGCTGATTCCCAGGAAGGGATTTCAGTTCTTGATTCCGGCCGTGGCCAGAATTGCCGCGCAGCATCCCAGGCTTAAGGCCTACATCGTGGGCAAAGGAGACCCGCGCGAATTACAGGACTTAGCTCGCACACACAATATCGAGGATCGTGTCTTTTTCGTTGGCAGCCGTCCGAATGAGGAACTCAACCTGTGGTACAGTGCCGCCGATCTGAGCTGCCTGGTAAGTTCGCGCGAAGGCTGGCCCAACGTCATTCTGGAATCCCTTGCCTGCGGAACACCAGTTTTGGCCACGGGGCTCTGGGGAGTGCCGGAGATACTGGTTTCACCTGAGCTCGGCATCATGGTGGCGCAGGAGACCCAGGCAATTGCCGATGGGTTAAGCGACTCACTTAGCCGCACGTGGGACCGAGCGGCCATTCTTCGATATGCACGCACTCGCACCTGGGAAGTTGTGGCGCAGGAAGTGGCACACTATCTCAACCAGATCTCAGACACGGCTATCCGAGAAAAGCAATAAATTGGGAAGCCTTGCAAGACCACCGCGCGCACACCTTGAAAATTTTTGCAGATGAAGATCGAGTGAACTTTTTGCTCGAATATGTAGTTTGTGCCAGCCTCGCGTTACCGATCAGGTCTGTGTCACCATTTTAAGTTGCTGTAACTTGCGAGGTTCCGTGAAAAAACTCCTTTGGCCCATCTCGTGCCAGTGCCTGTCCAGTATTGAAGTATCGAACCTTGCCGTTCTGTAAGGCCGCTCTCGTTCATATTGACATGTAGACGTCAGGCCGCGCTTTCCCGCTCAAGGAAACGTGGGATCCTACAAAAGCGATTGTGCAAAGTTTTTCACTTTTTACAAATTGAGCTGCAAGTTGCTAACGCAGCCAGGAAATTCCAATACACGTTTCAGGGGCGATTTAACTGGGTGCGACAACCATCTGCAACATTGCCCGCATCGATTGAAAGTCCCAGGGTCAGTAGCAACGCATCATTCGAATTACTTTTGTCGCGGGCCATACGATCACGCCATGACACTACTGATGGCATCTCGTCCAGTCGATCACTCTCTTGTATGTTGAAAATGGCAAGAGGCCACAACACAACACGAATCGCCCAGTGCGAGCGACGCAATGCTGGGTTTTGGCTGCGAATCGCCAGGAAAGAAGTTGAATGAAAACACCAGTCTCAGTTCGGCGTGCGATAACCGGCAAGGTGGCAAGCAGCGCGTCTGTCCTGGTGGTTCTGTTTCTGCTCGCCTCCAGCGCCTTCGCGCAGTTGAACGTACCGCTCACGATCCAGGAGATGGAGTATCCCGGACGAACCGGAATAGCGCGCACCAGCGAACCACTGACTGTGGGCATCCCCCTGGCAAAAGGAGTTGTTCCTTGTGCGAACGCCAATCCCGCGAGTTGCGTTGGTCTCACCGCGCTGGGACTGACCGGCGCCACCATGGGCCAATTCCGTTGTCTGGTGGAGTGGGACGACCAATCATGCAAATGGGTGCTGGTGGACACTCAGGCATCCCTCACGGCTGGTGGCGTTAATACGAGTGTCGCCCTGACGAATGGCGGCACGGGCAACTTCGGCGGAACAAATCTCGCAACCGACAACGGCGCCGCGATCTCGGTAGACACTGGTGCGGCACAGTTCACGATAAGAAAGGCAAATTTCAACGGGCTCGATACTGTAGTGGTTGGGGGCACGACCCTCGTCGCCACAGGCACCAGCACCGGGCTGGCGATCGTTGGACCTGCGCCCGGTGGCACGTCCTGCGGAACATGCACCACCACTTACACCTCTTCCAATGACGCTGCCTCCACTGGCATCATTGAAGAAAACGGACCGGTTCGAGCAGTGGTCAAGGCAGACGGTGCGCACAAAGACGCGGCCGGAAACACTTACATGCGCTGGACGGTTCGGCTCTATTTTTATAGAGGCAAGAGTTACGTTCGCGCCAATGTAAGCCTGCGTAATGCAGACAATGCCGCCAGCGCCTTCAATACCGCCTATAAAGGTTTCACGTCTTACGAATTTCGATTGACTCCCGCATTGGGCGCCGGCCGCAGCTTCGCATTCGGCAACGATACAGCGACGCCGACGCCCGGCAGCTTTACCGGCACGGAAAACGCTTATCTGTACCAGGCTTACACCACGCACATGGAGCACTCGGACTGGAGTTCATCCACTGCGTCGTTTGTCACGCGCTCGGGCTCAACCTATGCCCAGAATGGATATCAGGTCACCCAGGGAGCGAGCACCATGCTGCGCGGCGCCGCGAGCAGCGCAGCCTCAACAATGTTTGGCGATCTTTCGGATTCAACTGGCGCCGGTGTGCTGGCCGGTGTTCATCTGGGCGGTGAATTTTGGCCGAAATCGGTCCAATTTCAGAATGGCGGAAGCGAAGTTCGAGTGGGAATCTGGCCCGACCAAAGCCTGTACACGGGCACCTGTTCGCTTACGCCGTGCGCGAGTCCCTACTATCAGGCGTGGCCGCAGCACAGCATTCACGACGTCTATCTCAACTTCCACAGTGCGGGACTGGCCAGTTCGCAGAACGAATTCCTGAAGCAGCAGTTCTCCCTGGTGGCCCGCACGAGCGTTGACTATTACAACAGCACGAACGCGATGTTCAACTCGCTCATCAATCCAAGCGAGGAAGACTCCTACTACCGCGCGCAAGGAATGTCCTGCTGTATTGCAGATTTCACCCCAAATGTTTTTCGCTTTTACGCCTGGCCCAACACGGGTGGCAGCAATCAGGCTGATTTTGCGCTGGCTTACATGCGGAATTTCCTCGAACGCGGTTATACCGGCCGATACATGTGGGCGGTAAACCGATATCGGTTTGATGCAGAACAGGCGTTTCCGCGTTCCGACGGGTTTACCTGGCGCACCAGTGGAAGTTCACTCGACTCATGGGGCTTCCCCACCGCCGGATCAACCAACAGCGGCAACGCCAACCGCGCCTGGGTGGACCAGGAACATGCTCACTGGTACGGCATGGTGGATTACTACTTTGTAAGCGGCGATGAAACGATTCATGATGCCATCAACGATGGCCCTAAAGACCGCTTCCTGAATACCACTGCCAGCCTTAACACGGGAAATCTCTGGAACGAGCGGGCCATTGGAAACGAACTGATCGCGCTGGCACGCATGTACCTGCTTGCCAAAGGAACGAACGATCCTGATGCGCCTGGCTTCCTGACCGTCGGCGACAAAGTGATGGCCACGCAGGTCTTCCCTGACATACCTAATCCCGCGGCTCCCGGCACACCAGCACAAGGACAGCAAGGCACGGCCATCAATCGCGGCATTCACTACGGTTGCTGCGGCTGGGACAGCTTTGGCAATCCGCCGGCAAGCAATGGTCCCGGCGGCGCGGGAACGGCACGGCAAGATAAACCATTCATGACCAGCATCATGATTCAGGGTGTTTATGAACTTGCGCAGGCGCGCGGTACAACCTGGACCAGTTCCACCGGTGCGGACCAGTACAACCACGCCCTGGACTACGCATACGGCATGGCACACTGGGCGCTGACAGAAGGATATGTAGACAACGGAGTCTGCAATCCAGTTTCGACTTGTGGCTTTGTTTATGAAGTCTTCCTCGACTATCCCCAGACACTTGCTGCACAGAACGGCCAGGAGACAATCTGGTATCCGTTCTATCTGGAGCAACTCTATAAAGGTGACTTGAGCGTCTGGCAGCGGAAACTCAATATCCAACTGAAGCAGGTCGATCAGGCCAACTCGGGTGGAAGCTGGGATGAAAACGCGAACTATGCTGTGAATCAGGCCATCTTCTCGTCGCTACACCCGGGTACGATCACGCAGCAGGATGTCGCAATCACGGTGGCAAATAATGGCGGCGGTTCCTACACTATCTCCTGGACTCCGCCTGCGGGCGTGACCAAATACCGGCTGAAGCATTTCAACGGCAAGCAGATCGTGGATGACCTGGGATGGAATGTTGCAACCAATACTTCCACTTTCTCGGCCGCAAACTTCAATCCTTTCTGGTCTGCTCCTGCTACCAGGCAGCAACCCACCCAGGCCCAGAGCAGCGTCACGGTCACCCTGGACGATCTTACCGGCGCCGCGCTTGCCGCCAGTGGAGAAAACTTTGCGCTGAAGGCATGGACAACTTCCGGCACTCCCACAGATACAACACCGCCTACGGTCTCGATCACAGCGCCGGCTGCGGCTTCTACGGTTTCAGGATCGGTCACGGTTTCGGCGACGGCTGCCGACAATGTTGGTGTAGTCGGCGTGCAGTTCCTGCTGGATGGCGCGAACCTGGGAACAGAAGATACCGCCTCTCCATACAGCGTTACGTGGAACACCGCCACAGCAGCCAATGGGTCGCACACGCTAAGCGCTCGGGCGCGCGACGCCGCCGGTAATACGGCGACAGCTTCGGTCACGGTCACAGTAAACAACCCTGACACAACGCCGCCAACGGTATCAATATCCGCACCCGCCAATGGAGCGACGGTGCTGGCCACGATCACGGTTTCCGCCACCGCTTCTGACAATGTCGGCGTGGCCGGTGTGCAGTTTCAATTGGACGGCGCCAACCTGGGCGCAGAAGACACAACTGCTCCTTACAGCGTGAGTTGGAACTCCACCACGGTGGCCAATGGCTCGCACACCTTGAGCGCCATCGCCCGCGATGCTGCGGGCAATAAAGCCACCGCCACCATCACCGTCACGGTCAATAATCCAGTGCCGGATACGACTCCGCCGACGGTTTCGATCACCTCGCCGGCCACCGGCGCGACCGTGTCGGGTACGATCTCGGTCTCCGCCAACGCCTCCGATAACGTCGGCGTGGTGGGCGTGCAGTTTCAGCTGGACGGCGCCAACCTGGGCGCTGAAGACACAACTTCACCTTACAGCGTGAGTTGGAACACCACCACGGCCGCCAATGGCTCGCATACGTTGAGCGCCATCGCCCGCGATGCCGCCGGCAACAAGAGCACAGCCACTGTCAGCGTGACGGTTTCCAACATTCCTCCAACCTCAGCCTTGGGTATGGGAGTGGATGCGGGCACACAATTCAAAGTTGAGTTACGCGAGCTGGCGCCGCTGGTGAGCTGTCCGGCCTGCTGGTTTGCGGCGGCGGCCGATGTCATGGCGGGCCAGACGCTGGAGATCCGCGTGCGTCCAGCCACCAACCCAGCCCTCGCGGACCAGGTGATTCTGAAGCAAGGAACGGTGGACGGGACCGTGGTCACGGTCGGCGCCAACCAGTTCATCATCCAGCCGGCCAGCGGAACGGTGTGGCCGGCCAGCATCACGGTGGTGACGGGAAGCATAACTGCCTTCACGGGTTTCGCCACGGCGAGCGGACCGGTGCAGAGCGGACAAAAGGTTTCCGTGCGCGGACTGCTGTTTAAGTCCACCCCCAGCGGGGTGCAACTGATCGCCGGCTACGTTCTCTTGCGACCGTAAATTCGAATGCATTCACCAACACGGGACGTCGGATGAAAAGAAGTTTATTTCTATTCGTTGCGGTAGTTGCGCTGGTGGGCGTTGTATGCTGAAGGCGTCGTCCGCGAGATTTGTATATCCTCAACTCGTTTCCTCAATTTCTGGCAATTCATGACGCGCCGGTGAGCTGCGACCTGATCTTTGTTCTTGCTGGTCGCCCGGAAAGGAAACCCTACGGCTGGGAGCTATTTCAGTCGGGCCTGGCCCCGCGATTGATCTTCAGCGTTGGCAGATATGAAGTGCGGCGAACTGCCAACGAGCCCACGAAAATCCCTGAGCTTCTGGAAATCCGCGATAGAACACCGCCCGAGCGTAGGCACTTCTGGGCTGACTTCCGCCAGGGGAGCCGCTCAACGTCCCTGGCCGAGGTCGAAACACCGGGCACGTTTTGGGAGCTCCACGCTCTGGCCCGATATCTGGCGCCGGATTTCCCTCAGCGCATAGCCATCGTCAGTACCGCTATACATCTGCGCCGGGTCAAGTTCTGCTGTGACAAGATCCGTGCATTCAGGAATTCAACCGTACTTTACGTGGCAGTGCCGGAAGATCGAAGCTCATTCCGCCAGGCCGGTTGGTGGAAGCATGCCAATCACTGGTCTTATTTGCTTAGCGAGTACCTGAAATTAGCGGCATATTATTTCCGATATCGAAAACCGTACTCTACCGGAAAAGATTAACCAGAAGATGCAGGAGCAAGGGCGGTGCGAATGGCTTCCACGCATCTCTGCGCCGCCTCACCGTCCCAGAACTGCGGAATTTTTCCCGCGGGCGGGTTCTTCTTCATCTCCTGCCAGGCGCGCAAGATGCTCTCGTAGGTTGTTCCGGCAAGGCGGTTCGTGCCCTGGTCAACCGTAATCGGACGCTCGGTATTATTGCGCAACGTAAGGCAAGGGATACCCAGCGCCGTGGTTTCCTCCTGTACGCCACCAGAATCGGTGAAGACCACCGCGGCGTGCGACATCAAGGCAACAAAATCGGTATACCCCAGCGGCTCCATGAGGTACAGAGAATTTGCCAATTGCTGTTCCTGAAGTCGGGCCCGCGTCCGTGGATGCACGGGAAACAGGAGCGGGAGGCTGTCCGCAGCGATCTCCTGCAAAGCCCGCAGAAGCTGCTGCAGTTGTGCTGGTTCGTCCACGTTCGCGGGGCGGTGCAGCGTGATCAAGCCAAAACTCTTGCCCCGCACTCCCATCTCATCCAGCACACGCGAACTTCTGGAACGTTCCAGTTGATAGTAGAGAGAATCGATCATGAGATTGCCGACAAACCGGATTTTTTCCGGGCTCACACCCTCGTGCTGAAGATTGCGCAAGCCGCTCTCTTCGGTAACCAGGAGCAGATCAGAGATTGCATCCGTGACAAGCCGGTTGATCTCTTCCGGCATCGAACGATCGAAGCTCCGCAGCCCGGCCTCGACGTGGATTACGTTGACGTTGAGTTTCTTGGCTACCAGGGCGCACGCTGCGGTTGAATTCACATCGCCGACCACCAGCACGGCGTGCGGCTGCTCATGGAGTACTACCGGCTCAAAACGCTTCATGATCTCCGCGGTCTGTTGCGCATGTGAACCGGAGCCTGCTTCCAGGTTGTAAAGCGGCTCGGGGAGTCCCAGATCGCGAAAGAACTGGCCGGACATCTTCTCGTCATAGTGCTGGCCGGTGTGGATCAGAGCCGGGGCAAACTCCGGGAACATGGAGAAAGCACGGAACAAAGGAGCCAGTTTCATAAAATTTGGCCTGGCACCGCCAACGCAGAGAATGCGAATGGTCGCTATTGGGGGCTCCTCACTTTTTGTGTCACTGCTACAAGAACAGGACGATGTTTGATGCAGGATGTTGGCTGTTTGTAGATTATAGCCGGGCCGTTCATACTCTCACACGAATGATTACACGATGCCGGGAATTTTCGGCTTTGCCTGAACGCAGAGACGGGTCAGAATGGAAGTTCACGTTCAACGATAACGGAGGAAGCGCTCACGATCTATGTTGAATCTCGATGCGAAGGCTGAAACCGCGATATCCCGCCCTGGTCAGCAGGCCCGTTCGCGGATTTTGATCGTCTCCTACCTCTTCCCGCCAGCCGGGGGAATTGGCGTACAAAGAGCGCTTAGCCTGGCCAGATACTTGCCGGACTCGGGTTTTGAAGTCCATGTGCTACGAGCCGGCAACGCGGCTGCCCCGGTGTTTGACCCTGCACTGTGCGAGCGGATACCCGAATCGGTGCGGATCTACAATGCATTCACTCCGGAAGCTCCCTTCTGGCTGCGCCACACGGTCTGGAACTGGCTGGCCAGACGCAAGAAGGAAGGCGCAAAACAAGAAGATCAGGCGGCCACGCCTGCCAAAAACGGCGGCTTGAAGTCTCTGGCAACACGGATGATCAGAAGAGTGCTCTCACCGGAGCCGGAAGTGCTTTGGTACCCATTCGCCCTCAGAGCGGCCAGCCGCGTAGTCAGACGGCTTGGCATTGACACTGTGATGGTCACGGCGCCTCCATTCTCGGCATTCCTTGTAGGCAACGCGCTGAAGCGGCGCTTTCCCTACCTGAGATATGTCGCCGATTTTCGCGACGAATGGATCAGTTTTTATCTCAAAGACTTTGAGTATCAGAGCGGTGATCATGCGCGTCGTCGCGCCACGGAGATCGAGCGGGAGACAGTAACATCGGCCGATCTGGTTGTGGCCGTTGCAGCAACGTCGCTCGAGAAAATCCGGGGACGGTATCCCGAGCAGCCAGAGAGCAAATTCCTTTGCATTTCCAACGGCTTTGATCCGGAAGCGTTTGCAGGTTTTCATCCGCGAGCCAACGCCAAAGCGAAACTGGTGATCACCCACGTGGGCACAGCCTATAAGACGTCATCTCCCCAGTTTTATCTCGATGCCGTTGATGGCTTACCGGAGCAATGGCGCAACCGGATAGAAACGCGCTTCATCGGCCGAATCACGGACGCGGAGCAGCAACAGTTCAAGAATCGCAAGAGCGATATAAAGCTGCTCGGATTCATGCCCCAGAGCGAGGCCCTCCGCGCCATGGAGGACACAGACTGCCTGCTGGTGACCATGACCAATGACATCAGTCTGCCGGGAAAACTCTATGAATATTTGGCCGCACGCAAGCCGATCATCGCGCTGTCACCCCAAGGCAGCGAAGTGGACCGGTTTATCCAGGAAACGGGGGCTGGCTGGTGCGTTGACTATCAGGACCGGGAGCGTATTCAATCGCTTTTGACGCGCTTGTGTGCGCAGAAGACAGAATCCGGAGCCTGTGAAAAGCGCATCGCGGACGTCGAAACGGTCCAACGTTTCGCGCGTCCGCGACTAGTCTCTGATTACGCAGAGGCGATGGCGCGACTGCTTAGTTCGACTGGCGAACCACCAGGTTAGCCATCCACCCGGGGGGCCATTGCTGCTCGCCTTCTCATCTCTCGCGGATACGACTCACTTTTCCGCCGGAGCCCAACACTGCGCCATATCCACTTTGAAGCGAACAGGCCAGGCTAAAGCAGCGTCCCGCAACAAGGATGCTCGCTGTTTTACGGTACGGTAACAAGGACGTCATCGAACTGCATGTGCTGACTGCTCACATCCAGCGCGATGGCGCCGCTGGTCAGGTTTGCGTCTGTAGCCTGGATGATTGTTGTCCCATCGTAAATCACCGAGATTTGCGTTCCGCTGAAACTCAGCCGGAGGCTATGGAAAACATTTGGATCCATGTTCGCCACCGTGAAGGAGCCAAGCGCCGCCAATCCCGGCGAATCGATGGACCATCCTGTTGCTCGATACAGGGCAATCGTCCTGGAGTTCGGCAGAATCCAGGCTTCATATCCTGCACCGGTTGAGAGGTTCACACGGCCGCGAAGTCCACCCGGGTAATTGCTGATGGAGAACACGTTGAATCTCGCTTCAACGGTGTAGTCAGTCCATGACGGGCTTCCGGCGTATAGCTGGGTGTGGCCGCCGCCATTGTAATC
>Ga0209647_1002254_pt1 | contig 15661 bp, 10 predicted proteins | sample GraSoi_2013_60cm_FD_185827 | JGI IMG/M metagenome (GOLD analysis project Ga0209647, IMG submission 185827) | Grasslands soil microbial communities from the Angelo Coastal Reserve, California, USA - Sample 9_17_2013_60cm (SPAdes) (version 2) | ecosystem: Environmental > Terrestrial > Soil >...
AATCGCCGTGCCGCGCTTGCCGCAGGAGGTGCAAAGGCTCGGCATCGTCACGCGCAAGACGTCGCCCGACTTCCTGATGGTCGTGAACCTGATCTCGCCCAACCATTCGCTCGATCGCGGATACATTTCGAATTACGCGCTGACGCAGGTCCGAGACCGGATCGCCCGGCTCGACGGAGTAGGCGACGCCCGGCTGTTCGGCGCGCGTGATTATGCGATGCGGGTCTGGATCGATCCCAACAAGGCGGCGGCGCTCGACCTGACCGCGGGTGAGATCGTCAACGCTCTCCGTGCGCAAAACGTCCAGGTCGCCGCCGGCACGCTCGGCCAGCCGCCCTATGCGACCGGAAGCGCGTTTCAGCTCAACGTCGAAACGCAAGGCCGGCTGTCCGATCCGGAGCAGTTCGCCAATGTTGTAATCCGTACCGATCCTGACGGGCGTCAGGTGCGCGTGTCGGACGTAGCGCGGGTCGAGTTGGGCGCGTCCGATTATGCTTCGAACACCTATCTTTCGGGCGAGCCGACGGTGATCCTCGGAGTATTCCAGCGGCCTGGCTCGAACGCCTTGGCGGCGGCGGCTGCGGTCAAGGCCGAGATGGCAACCATGTCCAAGAGCTTCCCGCCCGGGCTCGAATATCGGATCATCTACAACCCGACCGAGTTCATATCCCAGTCGATCGACGCGGTTCGCGACACCTTGCTCGAAGCGATCGCGCTGGTCGTGCTGGTCGTAATCGTGTTCCTGCAGCGCTGGCGGGCCGCCGTCATTCCGGTCGTCGCCATTCCCGTATCCCTGATCGGGACGTTCGCGATCCTGCTGAGCGTCGGATACTCGCTCAACAATCTTTCCCTGTTCGGGTTGGTACTGGCGATCGGCATCGTCGTCGACGACGCGATCGTCGTGGTCGAAAATGTCGAGCGCAACCTCGCGCGCGGCCTGACCGGGCTCGAGGCGGCACGGACATCGATGGACGAGGTCGGCGCGGCCCTGATCGCGATCGTCCTGGTGCTGTGCGCGGTGTTCCTGCCGACCTTGTTCCTCAACGGCCTGGCGGGCGCCTTCTACCATCAGTTTGCGGTGACCATCTCTGCGGCGACGTTGATTTCGCTGCTCGTGTCGCTGACATTGTCGCCGGCGCTCGCGGCGATCCTTCTGAAGCCGCATAGCGAGGACAAGCCGGGTGGCCGGGTCGTCGAATTGCTTCGGGCCGGCGGCGCCCGTTTCAATCAGGCGTTCGAGCGCTTCAGCCGGGGCTATTCGCGGCTGACGCACCGGCTGGTGCTGATGCCCAAGCGGATGATGGCGGCATATGCCGTGCTGATCGCGGCGACCGTCGGCCTGTTTGCAATCACTCCGACGGGTTTCATCCCGGCCCAGGATCAGGGCTATTTCCTGACAGTCATCCAGCTCCCCCCAGGCTCATCGCTCGATCGCACCGACGCGGTGATGCGCAAGGTCGCGGCCCGCATCCTACCGATCCCCGGCGTCAAAGGCTCGGTCATGCTCGCCGGGTTCGACGGCGCGTCACAGACCTTGGCGCCGAATGCGGCGGCGGCGTACGTTCCGCTGCAATCGTTCGCCGAGCGCAAGAAGCTCGGCGTTACGCTCGCCAGCATCATGGCCGAAGCGCAGAAGCGCACCGCCGACATCAACGAAGCGCGGCTGATCATCGTCCCGCCGCCGCTCATCCAGGGCATCGGCTCGGCCGGCGGCTACCGCATGATCGTCGAAGACCGTACCGGCCACAGCTTCCAGGAGTTGTCAGGGCTGTCGTGGGGCCTGATCGGCAAAGCCAATCAGACGCCCGGCTTGAAGCAGATTTACACCTTGTTCGACATCTCGACGCCTCGCGTGTTCGCCGACATCGACCGGCGCAAGGCCGACATGCTGGGCGTTCCGCCCGAACGCGTCTTCGAAGCGTTGCAGGTCTATCTCGGCTCGGCCTTCATCAACGACTTCAACCTGCTCGGGCGCACCTATCGCGTGACCGCGCAGGCCGACGCGCCGTACCGTGCGAGCGAAGCCGACATCGCCAATTTGCGCACGCGCTCCAATTCCGGCGCGATGGTGCCGGTGGGATCGGTCACCACGTTCCAGGACCGCACGGGCCCTTATCGCGTGTCGCGCTACAACGGCTTCCCCGCGGTCGAGATCGATGGCGACACCGCGCCCGGCTATTCCTCCGGCCAGTCGCTCAAGAGCATGGAAAAGCTCGCGGCCGAGACTCTGCCGCCCGGCTATGCGACCGAATGGACGGGCATCGCCTATCAGCAAAAGGCGGCCGGAAGCACGTCGGGCCTCGTCTTCGGCATGGCCGTGCTGTTCGTCTTCCTGGTGCTTGCGGCGCAGTTCGAAAGCCTGATCCTGCCGCTGTCGATCATATTGATCGTGCCGATGTGTCTGCTTGCGGCGATGGCGGGGGTCCACCTGCGCGGGATGGACAATAATGTGCTGACGCAGATCGGGCTGGTGGTGCTGATCGCGCTCGCCGCCAAGAATGCGATCCTGATCGTCGAGTTCGCCCGGCAGGACGAAGCCAAGGGGATGTCGACGGTCGAGGCCGCCGTCCGCGCGGCGCACGACCGGCTCCGGCCGATCCTGATGACCAGCTTCGCCTTCATCCTCGGCAGCGTGCCGTTGCTTCTCGCGACCGGTGCCGGCGCGGAGTTGCGCCAGGCGCTTGGCACCGCGGTGTTCTTCGGGATGGCCGGAGTGACCGCCTTCGGCTTGCTCTTCACGCCGACTTTCTACGTCGTGTGCCGCGGCATTGGCGACCGCATCGCCAGGCGCCGGTCGCGCCGTGAACCGGCGCTGGTCCCGGCCGAGTGAGGAAAATCATGACCCTTCGAAAGCTCTCGATCTCGGCCTCGGCACTGGCATTGGCCGCATGTGCAAGCGGGCCGAACTATGTGCCAAAGCCGGTGTCCGCCTCCGCGGCCGCTCCGTTCGTCATGGCCCAAGGCTCGACAATCGTCTCCGCTGCGCAGCCCTCCGGAAACTGGTGGCGGCTCTACGACGACCCGGTGCTCGACGGCCTGGTCAAAGACGCGCTGGCGTCGAACACCGACATCCGCGTCGCCGTTGCCCGGCTCGCCAAGGCCAGAGCGAGCCTGCGCGAAGAGCGCGGCGCGCGCGAGCCGCAGATCGGGGTCAGCGGCAGCGCCCAATATGGACGGCTCCCCGGTCCCACGGCGCCCGGTGAGAAGCGCACCGATGTCCAAGTCGATGTCGGACTGAATGTTGCATATGAAGTCGACTTGTTCGGCCGCGTCAGCCGCCGGATCGAAGCAGCCAGGGGCGATATCGGCGCTGCTGACGCCGACGCCGATGCGGTGCGCGTGGCCATCGTCTCCGATACGGTTCGCGCCTATGCCGACGCGGTGTCGTCGGGCGAGCGGATCGCGGTCGCACAGGCGATCGTGACATTGCTCGACCGTTCGCTCGAGCTCACCGAGAAGCGGCATCAGGTCGGCCTTGCCAACGGTCTCGATATCGCTCGAATTGCCGCGCTGCGCGACCAGCGGCGTGCAGAAATTCCACTGCTCGAGGCGGAGAGGCAGGGCGCGCTCTTCCGTCTCGCAACCTTGACGGGCCGGACGCCGCGCGACCTCCCGGCCCAAGCCGCGGCGAGGACCACGACCTTGCGTCTGGAACAGCCGATCCCGGTCGGCGACGGTGCGGCATTGCTTGCCCGGCGCCCCGACGTTCGAGCGGCCGAACGGCGCCTCGCGGCTGCCACGGCGCGGATCGGGGTCGCAACTGCCGACCTATATCCACACATCACGCTCGGAGCGTCGATCGGGTCGACCGGTGCGGGCCTCGGCAACATTTTCGGCGCCAATCCGCTGACCTGGCTGGTCGGGCCGCTGATCAGCTGGACTGCGAACCAGAGCGCCGCGAGGGCGCGAGTTGCCGGTGCTCGTGCCGACACGCAGGCGGCCCTCGCCACGTTCGACGGAACGGTCCTTCAGGCCCTCGAAGAGACCGAGACTGCCCTATCGAGCTACCAACAGGCCCTCAATCGGCGGGATGCATTGCAAACCGCTCGCGATCAGGCCGAAGCGGCGGCCCGGATCACACGGGCACGTCAACGCGAAGGCGACATCAGCTCCCTCGAGCTACTCGACGCCGAACGCTCGGAGGCCGATGCCGAAGCCGCGCTCGCGGAAGCGGATGCGTCGATCGCAAATTCGCAGGTCGATCTCTTCCGCGCGCTCGGCGGCGGGTGGGAGACCTAGGACAACTTCCTTCGCCTCCGTCCAGCATGGCGGATGTCTGCGAGACACTATCGGCCGGCAGAATTTCGACGATAACTTGCCGTGAATCCGCGCCGAAATGATGCGCCGCCCTATTCCCTAGTCTTGGACTAGAGATTAGGGCTCGTGGCTTCGAAAAGGGAGTCGCATCATGTCCGTGCTTCGCAAGGTGGCGCTTTCGATTGGGTTCTTTGCGGCGCTGGTTCCGGCAACCGCGCCGGCTGCCCCGATACAGCTGCTCAATGTCTCTTACGATCCGACCCGCGAGCTCTACCAGGAGATTAACGCGGTATTTGAAAAGCGCTGGTCGGCGCAAACGAAGCAGCAGATCACGCTCCGTCAAAGCCACGGCGGGTCCGGCAAGCAGGCGCGGGCAGTCATCGACGGTCTGCCCGCGGACGTGGTTACCCTCGCCCTCGGCTATGACGTCGACGCGATCGCCCAGCACGGCCTCATAGCGTCCAACTGGCAGCAGCGGCTGCCCAACGACAGCACGCCTTATTACTCAACCATTGTGCTGCTGGTGCGCCACGGCAATGCCAAGAACATCCGCGACTGGGACGACCTCGTTCGTCCCGACGTCAAGGTCATCACACCCAACCCCAAGACCAGCGGCGGGGCGCGCTGGAACTATCTCGCGGCCTGGGGCTATGCCCAGCGCAAATATGGGTCACCCCAACAGGCCAAGCTGTTCATGGCCAAGCTGTTCCGCAACGTGCCGGTGCTCGACTCCGGTGCTCGCGGGGCGACGACCACCTTCGTCGAGCGCGGTCAGGGCGACGTGCTCATCGCCTGGGAAAATGAGGCGCTGCTCGCGGTCAACAAGCTCGGTCGGGGCAAGTTCGATATCGTCTACCCGTCAGTGTCGATTCTTGCCGAGCCGCCAGTCGCGGTTGTCGACAAGGTCGTCGATCGCAAAGGCACGCGCAAGGCGGCGGAGGACTATCTAAGATTCCTCTACACGCCAGACGCGCAGGAGATCATCGCCCGCAATTACTTTCGTCCGCGCGATCCGCAGGTCGCCGCCAAGTACAAGAGTCAGTTCCGCAACCTGCCGCTTTTCACGATCGACCGGAACTTCGGCGGCTGGGCGAAAGCTCAGGCACTACACTTCAACGAAGGCGGATTGTTCGATCAGATCTTCGAAGCGGCGAAACGATGATCGGACGCACACGCTAAGAAAAGGGACACGGAAATGCGAATCCTGCCTTTGGCGGGTGGCTCCACACTCGTGCTTGCTTCATCGGTTCTCGCTCAACGGGCGGAGCATCCCGCGCCTGCGCAGTCATCGCTCGACACGCTCGTGCCTGCCGACAATCAGACGGAGAAGGCTACGCCCAAGCCGACCGGAGATGTGATCCTCGACCGGCTCAATGCGCTGGAAGCGCGGGTGAAACAGCTGGAGGCACGCAACGTCGAACTCGAACAACAGGCCGAACTGAACCAGGGTCGTATCGAGACCGTCGAAAACCGCGCTGCCAAGGCGGCGCAGTTCGGCTGGGCGCCGACGGTATCCGACGCCAACGGCAACTTCACCTTCAAGCCACGCGGCGTGATTGAGGCCGACGCCGCCGCATTCCACGAGCGGACGGGGGGTTACGATTACAATGACGGCACCGCCCTGCGCCGCGCCCGCCTCGGATTCGAAGGCACCGCGTTCAAATGGTTCAATTACCGGCTCGAGGTCGACTTTTCAGGCAATGCGGTGAACATCACCGACGCCTATCTCCAGTACACGAAGATTCCGAAAACGATCGTGACGATCGGGCAGCACAAGGCGCCGTTCGGCCTCGAATCCAACAACAGCGACAATTACAACATGTTCCTCGAGCGGGGGATGTTCACCAATGCCTTCGGGAACGCCGGTGCGGAGCGGCGTATCGGCATTTCGGCGGCCTACTCGCCCAAGGACAATATTAACCTCGCCGGAGGGTTCTTCGGGGACAACGAGAACATCAGCAGGTCGACGTCGACGCCGGTCACCAACACGCCCGACGAGAGCTGGGGAGCCAATGGGCGCGCAACCTGGGAACCAGTGTTCGAGCCGGGAAAAATCCTCCACCTCGGAGTTGCCGGCTTTTACCGCAGCTCGCTCAAGAGCGGCGATGTCGCCGACGCCGTGCGCCTGACCGACCGCCCCAACATCCGCATCGATAACGGCAATATCGCGGACAGCGGAATCATCACGAACACGCACTCACTCCGCTACGGGGGAGTCGAGGCCGCCGGTGTGCTTGGGCCACTGACCGTCGCGGGTGAGGCAGGGCGCCTGTGGCTCGACCGATCCGGCGCTCCTGACGAACATTTCACCGGCTATTATGCGTACGCCGCCTACATGCTTACCGGCGAGACCCGTCCGTTCAAGGGCGGCAATTTCGACCGGATCAGGCCGTTCAAGGAACTCGGCAACGGAGGACCAGGGGCCATCGAAGTGGCGCTTCGCTATGACCATCTCGACCTTTCGAACACACCGGTGCTCGCACGCGCGGGCAACAAGGCGAGCAGCCTGACACTCGGCCTCAACTGGTATTTCAATCCCTACGCCAAGCTCATGTTCAACTGGGTCCGGTTCAACGGCAACAACACGCCGCTTGATCCGATCGGATCGAAGACCGAAGGCGATGCCTTCGCGACCCGGCTCCACTTGGACTTCTGAGGGGTTCGTGGTGCCCAGCCCAGTTCGACGCTCCCGACTCCCTGGCTTCGGGCTATCGCTGGGCATCACGATCCTGTGGCTGTCGCTGATCGTGCTGATTCCGATCTCCGCGGTATTTGTCAAAGGCGCAAGCCAAGGCTGGGGGACCTTCTGGGCCGCGGCAGGGTCGCCGCGCGCGCTCGCCGCCTATCGGCTGTCGTTCGGCGCCGCGGCGCTCGCGGCGGCAGTCAATTGCCTGTTCGGCCTGCTCGTCGCCTGGGTGCTGCTGCGCTACCGTTTCGCCGGCCGCAGATTGCTCGGCGCGCTGATCGATCTGCCTCTGGCACTCCCCACGGCCGTGGCGGGAATCGCGCTCACCGCGCTCTATGCGGACACGGGCCCACTGGGCCGGCTGCTGGAGCCTCTCGGGTTGCCGGTTGCCTACCACCCGGCAGGCGTGGTGGTTGCGCTGACCTTTATTGGACTGCCGTTCGTGGTGCGTACGATTGAGCCGGTGCTTGCCGAGGTTTCGAGCGAGGCGGAGGAGGCCGCATTGACCCTCGGGGCGACCCGGCTGCAGACATTCTTCCGGGTGATCCTGCCGACGATCGCGCCAGCGCTGGCCACCGGCTTCGCGCTGGCGTTCGCGCGTGGTGCGGGGGAGTATGGATCGGTGATCTTCATCGCCGGGAACATGCCCTTCAAGTCCGAGATCGCGCCGCTGCTGATCATCACCCAGCTCGAGGAATATAATTACGCCGGTGCGGCGGCGATCGCCTGCGTGATGCTGGTCATTTCCTTTGCTGTTCTGCTCCTCCTCAATCTGCTCCAGCACTGGCAATCCCGGAGTCGCGTCTGATGCCGGCAGCCGGGCTTCGCGAACATCCTCTCATCAAGGCGCTGCTGATCGCCATGGCGGTCGGCTATGTCGCGTTGATGCTCCTACTTCCCTTGGGTGCGGTGCTTGCCGAAGCATTCAGCAAGGGCTGGGGTCTTTGGTTCGCCGCCATCAGCGCTCCGGACGCCCGGGCATCGATCAGGCTGACGCTGATCGTCGCGACAATTACCGTGGCCCTCAACACCGTCTTCGGAATCGCGGCCTCCTGGGCGATCGCCAAGTTCGATTTCCCCGGAAAAGCGCCGCTGATCGCTCTCATCGAGCTGCCTTTTTCGGTCTCGCCGGTCGTCGCGGGTCTCGTGTTCGTGCTGATATTCGGCGCGCAGGGCTGGCTTGGCCCGTGGCTGGAGGCGCACGACATTCATGTCATCTTCGCGCTTCCGGGGCTGGTGCTGGCGACGCTCTTCGTCACCTTTCCATTCGTCGCGCGCCAGCTGATCCCGCTGATGACCAGTCAGGGCCGCGCCGACGAGGAAGCCGCGCTGACGCTTGGCGCATCAGGGTTGCAGACATTCTGGCGCGTTACGCTGCCCAATATCCGGTTCGGACTGCTCTACGGCGTGCTGCTATGCAACGCCCGGGCAATGGGGGAGTTTGGAGCGGTCAGCGTGGTTTCCGGACACATTCGCGGCGAGACCAACACCATGCCGCTTCAAATTGAGGCCCTTTATGATGACTACGACTTTGTCGCCGCCTTCGCCGTCGCTTCGCTCCTCACGCTCCTCGCCGTCGTCACGCTCGCGCTCAAATCAGCGCTTGAGTGGCGACACCGCGACCAGCTTAGCGCTCGGCCCTGACAAAAGCATGTCGATCGGGATCGAGCGTGTCTCGAAGAGCTTTTCCGCATATCCGGCGCTCGAAGACGTCTCGATGAGAGTTGACGACGGCGAGTTCGTCGCGCTGCTGGGCCCGTCGGGTTCTGGCAAGACGACCTTGCTGCGAATCCTCGCTGGGCTCGAAGTGCCGGAACAGGGGAGGGTGTGGTTCGGCAAGCGTGATGTCACGGACGACAAGCCTGCCTCGCGTGGCATCGGCTTTGTGTTTCAGCATTATGCCTTGTTCGGCCATATGACCGTCGCACAGAATATTGCCTTCGGACTCAATGTCATGCCGCGCGTGCATCGTCCCGCGCGCAAGGCAATCGCCGCGAGGGTGGAAGAGTTGCTCACGCTCGTTCAGCTCCCCGGCCTTGGCTCGCGCTATCCGAGCCAGCTGTCGGGCGGGCAACGTCAACGCGTGGCGCTTGCGCGCGCGCTCGCCCGCAATCCGCGCATCCTTCTGTTGGATGAGCCCTTCGGTGCACTCGACGCGAAGGTTCGTAGGGAACTTCGCGACGCCCTGCGCAACATCCACAACGAGCTCGGACTGACGTCGATTTTCGTCACCCACGACCACGAGGAAGCGTTCTCGCTCGCCGATCGGGTCGCGCTTCTGAACCACGGCCGAATCGAGCAGTTCGACACGCCGCAGCAGGTGGAATCGAGCCCAGCCACGGATTTCGTTCGGGCGTTCCTGGCCTAGAGCCAGCTTTAGCCCGAGTTCCGCAGTGCGGTGGCGATGGCGTTGATCGTCAGGTGAATGCCGTCGCGCACACGCTGGTTGGTGTCGCCCGCCCGGAAGCGCCGAAGCAGCTCGATCTGAAGGTGGTTGAGTGGCTCGATGTACGGGAGCCGTAGGCGAATGGAGTTTTCCAGCTTGTGATTGTTCTCGAGCAGCCGGCTCTCGCCAGTGATTTCCAGCAAGCGATCGTGGGTGCGATGCCATTCGTCCCGAATCCGGCCGAACAGCTCGCCCGCCGTCGCCCGATCCTCGACCAGCTCGGCGTAGCGGGCAGCGATCGCCATGTCGGATTTGGCGAGAACCATCGCCATATTGTCGAGCGTCGTCCGGAAGAAGGGCCAGGCGGCGCTCATCTCGCGAAGCAGCGGGAGATCATCGCGGCGTGAGAATGCGGTGCCCACTCCATACCAGCCGGGGAGCATCACCCGCGCCTGCGACCAGCTGAACACCCACGGGATCGCGCGTAGGTCCTCGATGCGCTCGGAGGCGCTGCGGCTCGAGGGGCGCGAGCCGATCTTCAGCGTCGCGATCTCCGAAACAGGAGTCATCTGGCGGAAGAAGGGGACGAACCCCGGCGATTCGTAGACCAGTGCGCGGTAGGCGGCGAATGCCCTCCCGGAAAGCTGATCCATGGCGGCGGCGAATCGCTCTGCCTGCGGCCCCAGCAGGTCTTCTCGTTCGAGCGATGCAAGGACGGTCGCGGCTGCCGTGGCCTCCAGGTTTGCGGCGGCGACATCCGGAGTCGAGAATTTCGCCGCGATCACCTCCCCCTGCTCGGTGATCCGGATGCGGCCCCGGACCGTCCGCTGCGGCTGGGCGCGAATTGCCGCGAAACTGGATCCGCCGCCGCGTCCGACGGCGCCGCCGCGGCCGTGAAAGAGCTGGATCGGAGTTCCCGCCGTCTCGAATACGTCGGCCAGTGCTTCGCTTGCCCGGTTCAGGTTCCAGACCGATGCGAGATAGCCGCCGTCCTTGTTTGAGTCCGAATAGCCGATCATGACCTCGGCGTGCCCGCGCGAGCCGAGCGCCGCCGAAATCTCGGGCAGCGACAGCCATTCCCTCATCACGTCTGGCGCGCGCTCGAGATCCGCGATGGTCTCGAACAGAGGAACAGCCATGATTGCGGCCGCGGGCGGGCCGCCGCTCCTCCACAGCCCCGCCTCCTTGAGCAGGACATAGACCTCCAGCAGGTCCGAAACCTGCTCGGTCTTCGAGATGATGTAATATTGGATCGCATCGGGGCCATAGCGCGCATGCGCCTCAGCCGCCGCGCGAACGATTGCGAGCTCCGATTTCGTCTCATCGGAATAGTTGACATAGGGACTCGACAGCAGCCGCCGCGACGTGAGCTCGCGCCGCAGAAGAGCGACCCGCTGCTTTTCGCCGAGCGCACGATAGTCGGCCTCCACGCCCGCAGCGGACAGCAGTTCCGCGATGACCCGGTCATGGACCTCGGCGTTCTGCCTGAGATCGAGGGTCGCCATATGAAAGCCGAATGTCTCGACGGCGCGGATCAGGCGCTTGAGCGAGGCGTGCGCGGACAACAGCCCATTGCCGTCTTTCGACAAGGCAGCGACAAGCACATTGAGCTCGCCGGCAAAGGAAGCCGGGTTCGGATAAGCTTCGGCGGGAAGCCGCGACGGCCGCGGCGGAGCGCGCCCTGCTATTGCCTCGAAGGTCGCCGCCAGCCGCGCGTAGATGCCGCTGATAGCTCGCCGGTACGGTTCGTCGGCGCGCGCGGGCGACGGGTCGTGCGCGCGCTCGGCCAACTCGACCAATTCGCGCGGCACGTCCGCCAGCTCCGACGAGATCGATAGTTCGGCCCCGAGGCCATGCACCTCGTCGAGGTAGTGCAGGAGAACGGTTTCGGAAGCGCGACCGAGCGCGATGCGCAGCGTGTCGGCCGTAACGTTTGGGTTGCCGTCGCGATCGCCGCCGATCCAGCTGCCGATGCGCAAGAAGCTCGGCGGCCGACGGCCCAGCAGCCGCTCCCACACCGCATAAAGCCGCGGCAGCACCGGGAGGAAGACATCACGCAGGTAGGAAATGGCGATCTCGATCTCATCGGCGACGAACTGCCGCTCGCGTCGAAGCGGCCGGGTCAGCCACAGCAGGGCCACCTGTCGGGCAATCGCCGCTTCGACCGGTTCTCCGTCGGGCGTCAGCGTCAGGCCGGCATCGCGCATCCGCATGAGATCAGCGATCCGATTGCGGTGGTCGATAAGGCTCTTGCGCCGCACCTCGGTCGGGTGGGCGGTGAGCACCGGCATGATCAGCGCGCGGTCGAGCAGGTCGGCGACCTGCGCCGGCTCGATGCCCTGGCTCCCCAGGAGCTCGATCGCCTCTGCAAGATCGTCGCCCAATTCGGTTGCGCCGCCTTGCCGGTCTTCCGCCAAGTTGGCGAGCATCGAAAAGAGCATAAAGCCGCGGACGAAATCCAGCGCCTCGTCCTGGCTCAGCGCGCCGAGTCCAGGATCGACGGCATCGTCGGTGATGAGCCCACGATAACGGTCATATTGCCGGATAATATCACCGAGGATCCGGCCCAGGAAACGAATGTCGGGATTCTGCTCGACCGCGCGCGAACGCCGCGGCGACTGCGCAGGGCTCACTTCAGGTTCGGCTAAAGGCTGAGTCACGGCGTCTACCTGCTCCTTTTGGCTGCAGGTGAAAAGGCGGGCCGGCGTTTGCACACCGACCCGCCTGGCCCCGCTCAAAATTAGATCAGATATTGTAGGCGCGTTCTCCATGTTCGTTGATGTCGAGCCCTTCGACTTCGACTTCGCGGCTGACCCTGAGACCAGTGAGTGCCTTGGCGATGTAGATGGCGATCGCCGTGCCGACGGCCGCCCAGACGATCGTGGTAGCCACGGTCTCCAGCTGGACGACGAGCTGCTTGCCCATTCCCATCCAACTGTCGCCACTCGGCCCACCGAGTGCGGCCGAGTAAACCACGCCGGTCCCCATCGCGCCGATCATCCCGCCGATGCCGTGGACCCCGAAGGTATCGAGCGCGTCGTCGTAGCCGAGAGCCGGTTTGAGCTTGGTCACGGCGAAATAGCAGGCGGTGGAAGCCACGGCGCCGAGCACGATCGCCCCGAACGGACCGCTGTTCCCCGCCGCCGGAGTGACCGCAACCAGGCCTACAACGAGACCGGACGCGAAGCCGAGGGCCGATGGCTTATGGCCGACGATGCGCTCGACAAGCATCCAGGTGAGCCCGGCCGACGCGGTGGCGACGAAGGTATTGATCATCGCCAGCCCCGCCGATCCGTTCGCCTCGAGCGCCGAGCCGGCGTTGAAGCCAAACCAACCAACCCACAGCAGTCCGGTGCCGACCGTTGTCAGCGTGAGCGAATGCGGCGGCATTGGCTCTTGCGGATAGCCGATGCGCTTGCCGAGGATGAGGCAAGCGACAAGCGCCGACACGCCCGAGTCAACGTGGACGACGGTGCCGCCGGCGAAATCCAAAGCTCCCATGCTGAAGAAGATGCCGTTACCGCCCCACACCATGTGTGCGATTGGGAAATAGACAATCGTCAGCCAGATGATCGAAAAGACCACGGTCGCGGAGAACTTCATCCGCTCGACCACGCTTCCCAGGACCAGCGCGACGGTGATCGCCGCGAACGTCATCTGGAAGCAGATGAAGACATATTCGGGGATGGCGACACCCTTGGTGAAGGTGGCCGTCGTCGTCGTACTGTTGACGCCGTGCAGAAAGGCCTTGCTGAAGCTGGCGATGAAGCCATTGCCGCCATCGCCGAAGGCCATGCTGTAACCCCAGCAGACCCAGATGATCATGCAGATCGCCGTGACGGTACCGATCTGAGTCATGGTCGAAAGCATGTTCTTGGCCCGCGTGAGGCCGCCGTAAAACAGCGCCAGCCCCGGCAGGATCATCATCAGAACGAGGACCGTCGAGGTCAACATCCACGCGGTGTCGCCCTTGTCCACGGTCGGCGCGGCGGCCGCGGCAGTCTGTGCCCAGGCGGGCATGGCCGCAAATGCGGTGAGCGCTACCGCCCCCGCGCCGCGACAAATGTTAGTTGCGAATTTCATCTGTCCCACCCCTCAAAGAGCGTCATTGTTCTGGTCGCCGGTGCGGATTCGCACGGCCTGTTCCACGTCGATAACGAAGATCTTGCCGTCACCGATCGACCCGGTATGCGCAGCATGCTGGATCGTTTCGACGACACGGTCTGCGTAGTCGGCCGTAACCACCACCTCGATCCGAACCTTGGGGACGAGGTTTGTCTCGTATTCGGCGCCGCGATAGATTTCGGTGTGGCCTTTCTGACGGCCGTATCCACGCGCCTCCGTAACGGTGAGGCCCTGGACGTCTATTCCGCCGAGAGCCTCACGCACCTCGTCGAGCTTGTGCGGCTTGATGATTGCAAGCACGAGTTTCATGCCACCTCCTCTAGAATGCCACGCCGACCGAGCCGACCACGCCCGATCCGCTGATGTTGTGCCCGAACGGGCTGTAGGACGCCTTGCTCGTATCGACGTATTGGACGCCGACACTCAGCGGCCCGTGCGTAAAGGTCGCGCCGACGTTCCAGTCGGTATATTCCTTGCCAATCGAGAGATAGCTTGGACCCCAGGTGTGGCCGAGGTGAGCCGTCAGGCTGAGCGGCGACTTGGGAATTGCATAGGAAAGATCGCCGGCGAGATAGACGTTGTCCTCACTGCCGTTCCCGATGCTCAACGCCTTTTGCTTTGGCGCATAATTCACCGTTGCTTTTGCCGTGATCGGGCCGAATGCTTCGGCGACGGAGAAGAAGGGTTCGAAAAAGTCCGTCGTCGCTCCGTGATTGCCCGGGTACCAATAATAGAGCACGCCGCCGTTGAACGTCGTCTTTCCATAGCTCTTTTGATAACCGACGATCAGGTCGTTCTCGGCCTGCGCACCGTTGGCGATATAATCGTCAATCGAAGAGCCCCACCACGTCGCGTAGAACCCCGACTTGTGATTGATGGTGAAAGTGCCCTGGACGGCGGGCTGTAAGTCGGTCTGCGAGATGCCGCGGAAGCGATAGTCGGAAACGAGCGTCGCACCGCCGGCGACGGAGAAACCGTTGCCGAGGTCGGCAGCTGCTGCCGGAGCGGCAACTGCGCAGGTCAGCAATGGGGCGCCACACAGCACCAACTTCTTCAATAACGTCATTGAGGAATCTCCGTAAAATTGGGCGGCATGCTCTCCCCCTCAGCTGCCCAGGAATGGATCTGGCCAGAAGCCGTAACGAAATGGACACATTCTTGCTGCAGTGCACAATGCGAAATGTTCACAGCCCCCTTCCGGAGCCGTGATTGGCGATCAGAACTTCAGCGAATCAGGATGGAAATCAGGATCCCAAAGCTGAGAGCCCGTGCTCCAGGTCGGCGATCAGATCGCGCTGGTCTTCGAGCCCGACGGATAGACGGAGCAGGTCGGGCGCAATGCCCGCTTCCCTCTGCGCCTCGGGCGGCATTCCGCGATGGGTCATGGTCGAAGGCGTGCAGATCAGGGTCGAAAAACCGCCGAGCGACGAAGCCAGCGTAATCAGTTCCAGCGCTCCCACGAACTGGTCGGCAACCGCCTTGCCGCCTTGGAGTTCAAAGCTGAGCATGAAGCCGGGTCCCGACTGCTGCACCGCAGCAATCTCGTAGCCTTTCGACGATTTGAGCCCCGGAAAATGGACCGCCCTTATTTCCGGTCGTGCGCAGAGCCAGCCGGCGAGGGCGATCGCATTGGCTTCTTGACGCTCGACGCGCAGCGTAAGGGTCCTGAGTCCCCGGACGATCTGCGACGCGTCAAACGCCGAACCGTTGAGCCCGGCGGCGTTCGACCACCATTCGAGATCCTCCACCAGCGCGGGGTCGCGAGCGAGAAGTGCTCCGCCGAAAAGGTCCGCATGTCCATTGAGCACCTTCGTCGTCGAGTGGAGCACGAGGTCGCATCCGAGGTCGAGCGGCCGCTGGCGGCAGGGCGATAGCAATGTGTTATCCGCGAGCGTGAGGGCGCCGCGGTCCTTTGCTTGCGCGGCGCGCTTCCGGATGTCGGTGATTCGCAGCAGCGGATTGCTTGGAGTCTCGATCCACAGCAGCGCGACATCGTCGTCGAGCGAAGCTTCGAAGGCTGCGTCATCGGTCTGGTCGACGAACGTGCAGCGTATCTTCCCCTGGCGCGCAAGCGCCTCGATCAGGCGGTAGGTTCCGCCGTAGCAGTCGTGGGGCGCGACGATGCGCGCACCGGCCGGCAGCCTGAGGAGAGCGAGCAGCGCGGCCGACTGGCCGCTGTTCGTCACGACGCCTCCCGCCGCGCCTTC
>Ga0209647_1002256_pt1 | contig 15655 bp, 13 predicted proteins | sample GraSoi_2013_60cm_FD_185827 | JGI IMG/M metagenome (GOLD analysis project Ga0209647, IMG submission 185827) | Grasslands soil microbial communities from the Angelo Coastal Reserve, California, USA - Sample 9_17_2013_60cm (SPAdes) (version 2) | ecosystem: Environmental > Terrestrial > Soil >...
GGTGGACGAGAGCTTAGCCTTTGTGATGCCGACGCATTCGGTATTGGATGAGAGCTTGGCCTTTGTGATGCCGACGCATTCGGTGCTGGACGAGAGCTTGGCCTTTGTGATGCCGACGCATTCGGTGCTGGGCGAGAACTTTGTGATGCCGAGTCGTTCGCTCGTAGGCGAGAACTTAACCTCTGTGATGCCGACCTTGAAGCTGGCGATGCTGCCGCTTGGCGCGGAAACAGGTCGACACATCAGAAATGACGACGAAAGCCAATCCAAGGTTGAGGCCGTAAAACATCAAGTGCCTAATCCGGTTGCCGAAGTGGTCGAACATCGCAATCCAACCTATGCCATGCTGCCGTTGGGCAGGGAGACCGGGATGCACATCCGAGACCTGAACGAAGGGAACAAGGAGCCGGCGAAGAGTGTCGCGGCCAGCGGATCCAAAACAACAGCGTAAACCACTGCCCTGAAAAAGGGCAAGAGATCCACCTCAGCGATGTGGATTTGTTCGACTTCTCAGGAGCGGGAACTAGGGCTCAACAAAGCTGGTATGCGAGACGACGATTCTCCAACCCTCCTGAAATTTCCTGAGTACGACCGTAGTTGTGCCAAGAGTTTTTCCCCGTTTGGCGTGCATCGTCCACCAATCGAGCGCGACGGCTACATCGGCTGTTACCATCTGGATTTGGATCCGGTCCGGCGTAAAGTAGCCCATTTCATCGGGACTGGCATACCCTCTATGATAGGTCGCGTTCAAATCTCCCCATCCCTTGATCTGCTCTCCCTCAATAACCGTAAGCAGGTCCGGGGAGTTCCAAAAGACGCTCAGATATCCGTCTAAGTCGTGTGCGTTCCAGCGATCCGGCATCTTCATTAATAGACCGTAAATCTGCTGGTAATCGGATGGATCTGAGTCGGTTGCCGACTGGCTCGTTGACGGTTTAATCGAGTCAAACCCCCAGGTGCCGTAATTCGGGGTATTCTGCGCAAGAAGCGCGGTCACCGGAAAGCAACAAAGCGTTCCCAACAGGAAGGAGCGGAGTAGCTTTTTGGTGATCATCGGATGAGGTGCTGTTCTGTTTATCAGTTTTTTCGAACTTCACTAGTTCTTTTTAGGGATTATAAATCCCAGGTCTCGATTATGAGAAATTTAAGTTTTTCGCCTTTTAGACGGTAATTAGAGAGATTATCGCAGAGAAAGTGGTCCGTAGGCGGACTTATCGACCGAAAAGTCATAAACATTATAACTATTTTAAACCATAGGGGCAAAACCGGCCGGATTTTGCGCGAGGATCGGCGCCGCACACTCGCGATTTTGGTCGCCAAATACTGGAGTCCGGAGTCAAAACTCAGAAATCCGGCGACAAAGGAGCGAAAAATAGCTCCTTGTACCCCCAAGGCCGATTTTGATCGCAACGAAAGACATGTTGTTTCGCGGACGGGACACTCGACGCAAAAGGCGCGTCGACTTCAATTCACGCGCCTTTTGCCGCGCTCGGACGATACGCCGAGCGCGCTCCTTATCCTGATCCGTTAGAACGTGGACTTAGCGATGCGCCGTTATTTTACCGGCGCTTTTGCCTCTACCGGTGGCGGGGCCGGTTTCGTTTCGGCGCAACAACCTGCGAAACCAAGTGTGATCAAAGCCGAGCAGAGTAGCGCGACCTTTCCTAAACCACTTGCCGTTAATCCTATTTTTCTACTTTCCTGATTCATTATCGTTTTTTCGTTTTTCGTTGTTACTTTGTTAGTTCACCTACCTGGTTGCCATTGGCGAGAGGGGGGAGACTCTATTGGTTGATCGGGGGCCTTTTAACTGCGTTTTATTCTAGCCAGGCAGGGCCTCAATACGTTGGACCCGGGCTTGTTCTACCGCCAACTGGAGGATGCTGGCTTGCCATCGCTTTGGGCATACCGTTTTTCGGCTTGTGCTTTTCCATTCTACTCCTTGCAGCGGCCAAGATAGCAGCAAATGGCGATGGGCTAGGATGGCTGCCTGGCTGACAGCGCTAAAGCCGCAGACAGCAACCACTAGAATAAAGATCTCGTTCATGGGCGTAGGTTGCTCGCGAGGCTAATAAAGTTTCGCGGGAAAGGCAATACCAACTCGTTGAGCGTCTTCTAGCCCAGAAAAAGGAGGCGGCGGCGGATTCCGTAAGAACAGGGATTCAACGACTACGATCGGAAACTGAATGGCGTATTGCCGCCCATCGGGTGGGCCTCCAGGTGTAGCGTTTGTTTTACCCGACTTCAAGGCGAAGGGGCGCACCCGAGAAAAAGAGGCGTCCCATGCGGGGACGCCTCTTATGCGGTTGGTTCGGCAGGACCGCAGAACGAACGCGCGAGCCTGGGCGCGCTCTAGCCTCCGGGAATGTGCGGAATCTCCAGAGCGCAGCCTCCATTCGCCGCCGCCATACGTAGTCGGAGCGATTTCCTACCGGTCTAACTAGTTAGTAGCCACTTCGGCTTTCTTCAATAGCAGGGAACGGTTGCGGCGGAGGTCGAGTCCGCTGCGGACAGTCGGATATGGCTTATTACCGTGCAGACCTTCCCAGACGATTCGATTAAACTTGTTCGGGTTGACATTATCCTCACGCGTAAAATCGAGGTCCTTCGTCTTTTCTGCCCAGTAAGCCGCGTCATGGGTCGGTTTTCGGAATAGACTTATTCTTTGCCAATCGCGGGGGCAACGGCAGTTGGGTGTTGTACAAGTAAGCCGAGGGCGCTGCATCGAACGTCCATTCCCGCTGGTTCAGGTCGAAGACTTTCGTCATCGGTTTTTCTGAAGCGGTGAGAATATCGACATGGTCGACATTGAGGACATCTTCAATCGTTCGAAGCATGTTGACCGTGGTGTACTTCTCCGATATCACGGCGCCGTGCTTCACATACGGTCCGACCACGTACCCGGTCGATCGGTGTGAATCCACGTGGTCTGCACCGTCCTGGGAATCATCTTCCAGAATGAAGATCAAGGTATCGGATTTGTAGGGGCTATTCGCCACTTTTTCAATGAGTTTGGCCACCGCATAATCGTTGTCCGCCTGCTGGATCTCCGGAGTGTTAACACCGTCAATCGCTGAAGAGAACGAGCCCATGTGATCCTCCATTAAGCGCACCATCGAGAGCGCCGGGAGGTTACCTTTCTTCACGTAATCATCAAATTCCCGTTCCCATTCTTTCTCGCGCCAGAAATCCGGAAAGGCGGTGTCGAAGCTGCGGAAATACGGGTCCGTCGCGTCGATGAGGGCAACGCGTGACGGAAATGCAACCCGAAGCTTCTTGGAGAATGGATCCCGTTCAAGCGGCGTTGCCTGACCGTTTGGCAGAAAATACTCGGCTTGATCGCAATGGTAACCGTAATTGCGGAAGGTTTTTCCCGCCCGCGTTACGGCGTCCCAGATACAACCTTTCTGGATGTCTTCGTCGCCGGGACCATCGAGCGCACCAACATCGGCTGTACCTGGCAGAATATCCGGATCGCTTGGATTGATCGGGTTGAATTTTTGGCGCTCTTTTTGAGTCGCAAAACCGACATTGATGTCGCGATTCTGACCCTCCGTATCGTAGGCTGGACCGCGGCTAGAGTAGTTTTGCGGGATACTGATCGTCGAGAGGTCGTTTTCCCGTCCGGCGAAGCTCCACGCGTGGCCGTCGCCGCTGACATCGCCTGTGTTATAGAAGTTATCCAGATCAACAAACTGTTTAGCGATCGCGTGATAGTTTGGGGTGATCTCTTGCCCGAAATCCACTAGAGTGGGTTCGCCGTTACCCCGATCCAAATCGCCGAGGACCTGATCGTAGGTGCGGTTCTCCTTCACCAAATAGATCACGTGCTTGATCCGCTTTTGCAGCTGATGAATCACATTCGCTTCTTCCGGGGTCAGTTTAGCCGTGAAGCCATTATTCTTCGCGACCTGGTCGGTCAATTTACCGAGCTCTTGTTCGCTCGGAACGGGGAAGCTCTGGAGATACGATTTCTGCAGCTCTTGGACGTACTGGTTGGGATCCTGCTGGTTGAAATAGGTCAAACCCGGATTCGGGCCCGTTACCCCTTTTCCGTCGGCAACGTAAGCGTATTTGCCATCGTCGCTAAGCGTAATGGCATTCGGCTGGTAGCCGGCCGGAATTAACCCAATAACCTCAGGGTGAAAAGGAACGCCCTTAATGACCGAAATAGCGTTGGTTCCGCCCAGCGTGACATAAAGCGTACTGCCATCCGGTGAAAGCGCTGCACTGTTGGGAGCGCTTCCGCGGTAGGTGAGGACGTTGTCAAATTCGAACTTATCCGGAGCACTCGCGATAACGCTCTGGAATAGCACATTGTCCGTGGTGGTGATGATATCAACCAGGTCGCTGTTATCTTCGGTGACGTAGAGATAGCTCTGGGTCTTATCCAGGATCGTCTTAAGGGGGGTGCCGGCAACTTCGATACGAGTGACAATTTTCGGGGCCGTAACGGTCTTGAAACTGACCACCACCACCTCGCGATCGCGTGCACTGGAGACATAGGCGGTATCGTTTCCTTTCACCGTAACCCAGAACGGATATTCCCCGCCTGGTTGGCCTGAGTCCGCCGGGTTATTCTTACCCGGACGAAGATCCAATTCCTTCACAACTGTGCGGGTACCCACGTCGATGAACGAGATCGACTCATTGCTGTAGTTGGTAACGACCAGCGTCTTCCCGTCTTTGGTAAAGTCGATGCCGCCGGTCACACCTGGTAAATCGCTCGGAAAAAGAGCAACCGCATTACCTACGGTCTGGCCGTTAATGACGATGGTATGACCGAGCTTGATTGGAGTCCCGAACTCAGCCCACTGGCCGTTTTGAATCGTAAATGAGTGAACATCGTCGTCACCGCTGCCGCCAACGTAGAAAGTCTTGCCGGTTGGGTCGAAGGCGATTCCAACAAAGGCGTTTGGCAGCTGGAGCACCTGTTTCTTTACCGGTTTACCGCTGCTAATATCGAAGACAAAGATGTATTCATTGTTAAACGAATTTTGCTTTGCGTCGGTCAAGTTGTTGTGACCGCCGGTCAACACGAGCAAGGTTTTTCCATCCGGACTCTTTACTGTGCTGAGAGCACCTCCAGCGATAAAGTTCGGGAACTCCGAGAGCCCAGGATTTAAGGCTTCATACGTCGACTTGGGGGCAGCCGTCGGCGTGATTATCAGCCCTGAAGGTAAGAAGGTACCTTCATCGGCCATCGCTGGCGAGAGAGTCGCGAGCGAAGAGAGCGCAACCGCACTGGACAAAGCCAGGTGGCGCAGGGGGGTTTTGTTACGCATGAACATATGAATTCTTCCATGATGGCGAAACGCGCGCTTTCGAGCGGTTAACTCAAACGCCTAACTAAGAGCGCTTGAGTAGCTCAAAAGGCAGAGCGGCCGCCTTTCCTAACCAAATCTAGGGGGTAGAAGAATTCCGGTCGGTTATTGTGAATTTTCAGTAACATTCGAACGAAACAATGGCCGGATTGTCATTTTTTGGTTTGAGCGGAAGGCGTCTGGAGACAATATGTTGCAGTGAAGAACATAGATTGAATGCGTTGTTAGTAGTGGCGAAGCAATGGACGGTCACGCAAATTGAACGATAGGATAATTCGGTAGATGCGCGCTCCCGGCTGCGCTAAGTCTTCGTCACGGGGAGGTCTGCGGCGTTCCCAACCGAATTGCCCAGGGCGCGCCAAAGCGTAGGGACGGCGGCCCGCGCGTCCGTTAGTCTTCGCTAGGGCTGAGCCCCTGCTCGGCTGCCAGTAGTCTTCCGTCCCTACCGACTTTGGATATCGTCAACCGGAAACCGCAAAACAACCGTCGTACCTTTTCCGAGCTCGCTAGCGACTTCGACGGTTCCATGATGCAGGCTCATAATGCTTTTCACAATCGATAAACCTAGGCCTACGCCCTCCCGCGAATTTTCGCCGCGATAGAATCGGTCAAAAAGCTTGGGCAGATCTTTTGGCGCCACGCCGCTACCGTTGTCTTTCACCGCTACGATGACCGCGGCCGGTTCGCTGCTCGTTTCGATCGTTACTTTACCTCCGGGCGGCGCGTGACGCAGAGAGTTAGACAGAAGATTGCTGATAGCCCGACGAAGTAATGGCTCGTCCCCACGAATCGTGGCTCTACCCGTATTCGTGAGTTCGACGTGCGATTCTTTTGCCAGTGGTTCATAAAATTCCATCACCGCCGATATCGACTCATGCACGGCGAAGTCTGATTCATGAATTTGGAGATGCGCGGTCTCGGCTCGTGCCAGAAAAAGCAAACTATCGATGAGATGAGAGAGGCGCTGGTACTCTTCCAAACTGGATGCGAGAACCTCTCGATATTGTTCGGCCGTGAGCGAGCGTCCGAGAGTCACTTCCGTTTCACCCATCAGGTTGCTGATTGGCGTGCGGAGCTCATGCGCGATGTTGGAGGAGAATCGAGATAGTCGCTCAAATGAGTCTTCCAATCGTTCGAGCATCCGATCAAACTCTGCCGCCAGTTTTGCCAGTTCACGTGGCCAGGTCTGTGTGCTAATCCGCTCGCTTAAGGCGCTCGCGGTAATCGCCTGGGCAGCTGAAGTAATTTCCCGGATCGGTCGAACGCCGCGATGTGCGATCCAGGTGCTCAGCAGTGCCGAGATGGCGGCCGCCAGAGCCAGGGCGATGAGCAATTTTCCTTTATAGTCGGCGAGGAGTTGCTGTTCGTTCGAAATATCGAGTGCAATCTCGTAACGATATTTCTCGTTCAATGGCGCTCCGTTTACGTCCGCTGCGGTTAGGAGAAACGTATTGCCGTGCGACGTACGGAATTCCGCGATCTTGCCGATCGATTGCTCCGGCGAGCCCGCCGAGGGAAAAACGGTATTGGAGGGCAACAGAGAACGAAAACCCGGTGATTGGATAATTGTTCGTCCGCGGAGGATCAGGCGGGCATAGTACACCGCCTGCCGGCGTGCCGTGCTTTCCCATTCTATTTCCTCCTCCAGAGCATTGCGATCCTCAGGACGCTCTCGCAGGATTTGGCGAAGCACCGCGATCTTGTCGGCCAAAGTGCTTTCCTCTTCCGAGTGCAAGCTCTGGACGAGGGTCCAATATAAAAAGAAGCCGGCACCGCAAAGTACCACCGTCGATAGAACGGTATACAGCAGCGCGAGTCGAGCGACGATTGACCAGGAGCCTGTCCGATCGGTCAGCTTAGTTGAAGGGTGGCTTTCGAATTTCAAGGGAATAGGTTCTGCCGCCGGTGCCTGCATGTCTCACAGATCTCTCGGGATTTGTGAGACACGCAGGCTAGCCCCGAAAGACTTGCGGGGCTAGCGCTGCTCGAGGACATAACCCGCACCGTACACCGAGTGAATCAACGGCTTAGGAAAAGGGTAGTCGACCTTCCGACGCAACCGGCGAATCGCGACGTCGACAATATTTGAGTCTCCCTCGCTATCCATGTTCCAAATTTCCTTAGCAATGAATTTGCGGCCAAGAATTTCACCGGTGTTGCGAGCTAAAAGTACGAGAAGGGCGAATTCTTTTTGGGTGAGTTCCAACTGTTTTGGACCACGAGTGGCGACGTGTGTTAGCAGGTTAATTTCAAGCTCCGCCACTTTTATGTTGGTCGGCAGGCGATCCGGGCCGCGTCGCATAATGGAACGGATGCGTGCGAGCAGCTCGGAGAATGCGAAAGGCTTCACCAGGTAATCATCAGCCCCGAGATCAAGTCCTTTGATCCGATCGCTCACCTCATCCCGAGCAGTTAAAAAGATCGCGGGTGCGAACCCGCCCTACCTCTCGGAGTCTGCTTAGGATTGTCCAGCCGTCCAGGGTAGGCAGCATGACATCGAGCAGAAGGAGATCGTAATTATGTTTGAGCGCCAGCCGCAAACCGTCGGATCCGTCCTTGGCCACATCAACCGACCAGCCGTGATCCTGCAATCCGTCACGCAGAAACGCCGCAGTTTTGGCTTCGTCCTCGACAACAAGCGCTCGCTTTGGCTGCTCGAACACAGCAGCGCATAGCTTAGGGTTCAACCAAACGCAACGGACCAGAGATCATTTTTGATGGCAGCAGCTGTCTACGGGTACCGATCCGTATTCCACATTCCGCATTCCGCGTTCCGCATTGTGCCCCTCACCCCACATACTCTTCCAACGTTGCCGCGGTTCCCTTGTCGTAGAAACTCGCGAGTGTTTGCTCCAGCTGTCGCACGAATCGCGGATTGCTGGCGAGTTCCTCGCTGAATAGCTGCCGCATGGCCAGTAGTCGCCGAGGATCTTTTCCGCCCGCGTTGGCCGCGTCCCGAAGTTGATCCAACATCGGATCATTCATCGGCATCGGTTTTCCGGTATCGTCTTTTCCAGAGAGATAGCGGAACCAGCTTGCAACGGTCAGGCTGAGTAACTTGATTGGTCCACCCCGTTGGAGTTGTTCCGTCACCGACGGCAAAACAAATTTCGGAATCCGGGCCGACCCTTCCGTCCCGAGGCGACCCAGTTGATCCCGGATTGCCGGGTTGGCGAATCGTTCGATCAAAGTGTTCTTGTATTCTTCAAGATCGATCCCTGGAACCTCGGGCAATAGGGGCGTTACTTCGATGTCCATCATGAGACGCATCAGCTTGGTGATTCGCTGATCAGCCATTGCCTCGTGGGCAAGCTCATAACCCCGCAGCATACCGACATAACAGATCGCCTGATGGCTGGCGTTGAGCAGCCGAAGTTTCATCTTTTCGTATGGCAGCACGTCTGAGGTGAACTGCGCTCCAACTTGCTCCCAAGCCGGGCGTCCCTCCACGAAATCATCTTCGATCACCCATTGCCGAAACGACTCAGTCATTACCGGCCAGCCGTCTTCGATTCCAAACTGTTCCCGCACTAGTGCGCGATGCTCATCGGTAGTGGCTGGGGTGATACGATCCACCATGCTATTCGGAAACGTTCCGTTCTGTTCGAGCCAATTTCTCTGTTTGGGATCTCGCAACTCAATAAAAGCGAGCAGCATTTTCTTCGCTATCTCCCCATTGCCCTGCAAGTTGTCGCATGACATGATCGTAAAGGGCCGGAGCCCGCGGTTCCGGCGCCGCTCCAATGCTTCGGCGAGATAACCGAAGGCGCATTTAGGTTGATGCGGATGGGCGAGGTCATGCTGAATATCAGGGTTTTCAGCATCGAATTCGCCAGTACCTTGATGCACGTAGTAGCCACCCTCCGTGATGGTAAGAGAAACGATTGCGGTATCCGGAGACGCCATTTTTTCTAAAACCGCGTTTGGATCGCTCGGCGCGTGCAAAAAATTTTGAATCGAGCCGATGACTCGAGCTTTATCGCCCGATGCACTTCGTTCGACGACTGTGTACAAGTAGTCTTGCGAGCGCAGGACTTCTCCGATGCGGGTGTCCACCGGGAGCAGTCCGACACCGCACAGCCCCCATTCGGCTGGCCCGTTTTTCTGGAACAGATCGTCATTATAGACTCCTTGATGGGCGCGATGAAATCCGCCAACTCCGATGTGGGTGATTCTTTGGCCGACCCGGCGACGGTCATAGGTCGGAACGCGAACGCTCGGAGGTAACGAACTTAGGTTGGCATTGGAGAGCTTTATGGGCATAGGGATTTATGGGGTGGGGGTTACAGGTCAAAGCGTGTCGGCGTGTCGGCGTATAACGTTCCGGGCCGCCGTGGCGACGCGCGGTAGGGCGAAACAGATCCGGCGAAGGCAGGATCTGTGAGCCTGGAGTCCCAGCGTTGTCGAGTAACTGCAGACTCGGCCGCCGCAAGGACCAATTGGTGTGGGAGCTTTGCGAGGGAGGAAGCCACGTTTGATAATAGCCTAGGAAAGAAGCCCGAGGAAATCGAATTCCTCCATGGTAATGCATTGAAAGGCGTGTTTCAGCCTTTGATCCCATCCACATCTTTCATCGCGATGGAACACCAGCTGCGAAGTCCGGAAGGTCGCCGCCGCTATTCACGCCGCCAAGCCAGCGCTCCGCCTCGAATCCGACAGGTTCCTAGGTTTTCACAAAGCGTACCTTTCGCGCGTGGTCTTTGGGCGGACACTTTGACGCTCGCTCTCGCACGCCACGACTCCAGGCTCACAGATCCTGCCTTCGCTGGATCTGTTTCGCCCGCGCCGATACGCCGATACGCCGATACGCCGTCACGCCGCCACGCCGCCACGCCGCCACGCCGTCACGCCAAGTACCCCAACCACTCCTCCTGCGCTGCTAGCAGCTCATCTACCATCTGATGGATTTGAGGAAGCGTACAAACGGCTGCGGTTAATGGATCGAGCGCAACAGCATGATAAATCGCGTCCCTTTTCCGCTTAACTGCTGCTTCCACGATAAGTTCTTGCACATTTATGTTCGTTCGATTGAGCGCGGCGAGCTGCGGAGGTAAGGGGCCGAAGTGGGTTGGCTGCACACCGTTCCGATCGACTAGGCATGGCACTTCCACGCAGCAACCGCTCGGCAAGTTATCAATGAGCTCGCGGTTCGGGACGTTCCCGTTGATTCGAATCGGCTGATTCGTCTCCATTGCCTCAATGATAGAGGAACCGTATTCATGGGTCCGGTCGGTTCGAACCGGGTCTACCATAATCTGTTTGAATTCCTGACGGAAACTTTCGAGTCGCTTATAATTGTGCTGCAGGTAGCCGCCCGCCCGGCCAAATTGAAACCAATGGTTCACTTTATCAGTGAAACGTGGTACCAGCTCCTCTTCTACCATCCGAGCGTTCTTTCGAAAATACGGTACATACTCACTGGCATGTCCGCTCGACTCAGTCACGAAATAGCCAAAATGTTTCATCAAATCGATTCGTACCGGCTCTTGGCCATAGATTTCTTCTCGATCAATGACCTGGCGCAGACGAGGGTAAAGATCTTCGGTGCCGCGACCAAATTCCAAAAAGAAGGCCTGGTGGTTAATACCTCCGCAGCGGAAGTTGACCTGCTCGTACGGAACCTCCAACCATTTGGCTAGCATCTCGCTGGTGCCTTGAACGCTATGACATAGACCGACATGCGGGCGGCCGGTTGCTACATCCACGGCCCAACAGTTCGCGGCCATGGGGTTCACATAGTTCAACAACCAGGCGTTTGGGGCATGCTGATCCAACTCATGGCAAAGATCGATTAGCACGGGAATGGTGCGTAAAGCTCGGAAAACGCCTCCTGGTCCGAGCGTATCTCCGACACACTGCTCCACGCCGTATTTCCTGGGAATTTCGATATCTTGGGCATACGCTTCCAACCCCCCTTGCTGAAAGGTGGTGATGACATAATCGGCGTTGCGAACCGATTCGGCGCGATTGGTCGACGCGGTAATACGAGCAGTGAGCTTGCGTTCGTCCACTATTTTCTGGACGATCTGGCGAGACTCTTCCAATCGTTGCGGATCGATATCCATGAGTGCGATCTCGCTGTGCTGCAGGCAAGGAGCCAGCAGAATGTCACTGCACAAATTACGGGTAAAAACCAGGCTTCCCGCCCCAATTAAAGTTATTTTAGGCATAATCGTCGTTTCGAGATGGGCAGCGAACTGTCCGACCAGATAAAGAGCAGCAAATGAGGAAGAATCCAGAATTTAGAAGCTTCGGCAGCTCGGAAGTTGGCTTGCTTCCTAGCTCAAAAAACTGAAAAGTAGTCCTCAACCCAAGCCGAGTTGGTAGTTTTTTGACGGAATTAAGCTATGAGGCCGTTGAAGCCGAAAAGGCACTGCACCCTCCAGTAAGCCCCCCAGGGAGCGCCGGACGATCGGGGCGACTTAAAAGTTGGTTGATGGCGCCCGCCGTCATTTCACTCCTTCTCTGGATGATCGTTCCGCTGGGGATGACGATTTATTTCTCGTTCATCCGCTATAACCTGCTTAATCCCACTAATTCTGGGTTCGCATTTTTCGAGAACTACATATTTCTGGCCGGTGATCCGTCCTTTTGGCCGGCCATCATTAACACTCTGCTTTTCATTGGTTCCGTACTGGTGATCTCAATCGTGTTTGGCGTCTTGTTTGCGGTGCTTTATGATCAGGAATTCTTCGGCAAGAACGTGGCGATGCTTTTGGTGATCGCTCCGTTCTTCGTCATGCCGACGGTCAGCGCTCTGGTCTGGAAGAACATGATCATGCATCCGGTCTATGGCTTGATCAGCTTGGTTTGCCAGAAGCCGGGGCTTCCGGCAATCGATTGGTTCGCCCAGTATCCGCTCTTTTCGGTCATCGTCATAGTCTCCTGGGAATGGATCCCGTTCTCATTTCTGATCTTGGTTACTGCTATTAAATCGCTCGATCGCGAGCAGCGCGAAGCCGCCGCCATCGATGGAGCTGGGCCGATCGCCCAATTCTTTTACATCGTTGTGCCGCACTTGGGCCGAGCGATGGCAGTTGTCGTCATGATTGAGACTATTTTTCTGCTCTCCGTGTTCGCGGAAATTTATACCACTACTGGCGGCGGACCCGGCAATGCCACCACGACGCTGGCTTATCTAGTATATGCCTTAGGCCTGCAGCAGTTTGATGCCGGAATCGCGTCCGCCGGCGGAATCCTCGCGGTCATCCTCGCAAATATCGTGTCGATCTTCCTGGTGCGAATGCTTGCACGCAACCTGCAGACCGCCAACTAAACGCCTCAATCATCATGAACAAAGAGCTAACGAAAAAGTGGGTGATCACTTTGGTAGGGTGGGTGATTGCGATCACTTTTTTCTTTCCGATTTTTTGGATGGCGATCACGGCGTTCAAAACCGAGAAAGGCGCTTATTCGCCCGATCTCATATTTTGGCCGACACTCGAATCCTTTGCCGACGTATTTGCGCGAAGCAATTATTTTCAGTATGCCCGCAATTCGATCCTTATCTCATTTGGGTCGACGATCTTGTGTTTCATCCTGGCTGTTCCGGCCGCGTACAAGATTGCGTTTTTCCCAACCAAGAGAACGCAGTCGACCCTGCTCTGGATGCTCTCAACGAAAATGATGCCGTCGGTGGGGGTGCTTATTCCGATCTATATCCTTTGGCAATACCTTGGGCTTTTGGACACAATACCGGGACTGATCATCATTTTCACGTTGATCAATCTTCCGATCGCCGTTTGGATGAGCTACACTTATTTTTGCGAGGTGCCCCAAGGCATATTGGAAGCTGCGCGCATTGATGGAGCCGATGTCTGGAAAGAGCTTTGGTATTTGTTGCGGCCAATGACAATGCCCGGGCTGGCCTCAACCGCTCTGCTCCTAATCATCTTTTCTTGGAACGAGGCGTTCTGGAGTATCAATCTCTCCAATGCCAACGCTCAGCCATTGACCATGTTCATTGCGTCATATTCGAGCCCGGAAGGGCTCTTTTGGGCCAAGCTGTCAGCCGCATCTTTTCTCGCGGTCGCTCCGATCATGGTGCTCGGTTGGCTGACGCAAAAGCAGCTGGTGCGAGGTCTCACTTTCGGCGCGGTGAAATAAGGGGGGTAGGCGACGCTTTTTTCACGCTACGCAGGCTTAATAATAATGCCATCGCCCGTAGCGATAATAGCGGTATCGATACCTGTCCCCACGATAGTGGTAATAGCCTTGGTACCGGTACGGGTAGCCGTAATAGGGGCGGCCACCGATGTTGACTCGGACATAAGTAGCGGCCGGTAGATCGGCGCTCCCAACAAATCCGGCGACGAACAAAACCAGAGCAAGGATAGGAGCGAATCTGGCAGTCCGGTAACGGAAAGGTACAGCTGGAAACTGCTCTGTCGGGTTTACCTTTCGGACTTGATTAATTTTCATCAGTTCAGAGGGGGGAGGGGGAGCGATTGCTTCAGCCCATTCAAATACCAAAAGAAATGCGGGCCGACAAGGAGTTCCGGAATCGGGTTCCGAATGGCGGAATGAGATCCTATTGCTCCTAATCGACCGGCCCCACACCGCTCATTTTCTGGAACTCCTGAACTCCTTGTCGTCCTCCATCTCTAAAGAACCGAGGAATGCGGTCGTATAAGAGAGCAGGTGCCCTCATCGGTATCTGGTCCGCCAAACATGCGCAAATTTCCCCAACCGAAGGTAGTTGTAGTCGGAGGGTATAACGCTGATCTGGTAATCGCTTGCGAAACACTACCGGTCGAAGGAGAAAGCATGGTGGGCGGCCCCCTGCAGATTTTTGGTGGTGGTCGAGGCGCAAATTGTGCGGTGGCTGCGGCCCGGGCTGGAGCCGAAGTTTCATTTATTGGGGCGCACGGCCACGATGCTTTCGGCGTAATGGCGCAGGATCAACTCAATAAGGAGGGGATCGACATCAGCAATTTTCGGGACCTCGCCTCCGTGAGTACGGGCGCCTCCTTGGGCATGTTGGAAGCGTCCACCGGCAGAAACTTTCTCCTGTGTGCCGAATCTGCAAATAACCATCTTACGCCAGAAATGGTTCGGGCGTCGCGGAACATCCTGCATTCGGCCGATCTGGTAATCTCTGAGCTCGAGATTCCTCCTGAAACGGCGTGGGAGGCGATGAGAATCTGTGAGGAGCGCGATATACCGTTTCTTCTGGATATGTCACCAATCAATCGCATCAAACAAGTTCCGAAAAACAACGTGCTAGCGATCGTTACCGAGTCGGTGGAGGAAGCCATGGTCGTTACCGGCACCTTTCGTGTGCCCGATGCAGTTGCAGCTCTTCACCGAACTGGGGCTCGAAATGTGGTACTTGTTGAACGCAGTCGCGAGATTACGTACTCGGATGGACAAACGGTTGGAACTTTAAAGGTTCCGATTAGGCGAGTGGTCGACCGCTGTGGAGCAACCGAATGCCTGGAGACCTGGATCGGTCTAGCGCTTATTCGGAATATCAGATTGTCGGAAGCCTGCCGGGAAGCTTCATTCGCAATGGCACATAGCCTCAGCCATATGGGAGGTCACCAAGGAATGCCGTATCGTTCGGAGGTAGCGAAGCCGTAGGATTTTGAAAGCAGCCCGGGCGGCTGCCCATGCGCGTCAGCTTAAGGGGTCGCGGTCAGGATCGTGCAGTTTGTTGGTGATTAGCAAATTAAACAGCGGAGCTGGCCCTGAAAGCTTTCGGGGCCAGTTGGAAGGGATAGGAATGCACGGCGTTCGGTGATGGGCGCCAGCGGCGACTGTCCAACCAACGGCCATAGCGTGCTCGGCCGAAAAATTGGAACGAAGCGACTGATTCAGCGTGGCCTTAGGTCGCAGTCGCCTTGGGATCGTTCGCCCCGATAATTTCGCCGTGGGTAATGGCGAGCTTAAGGGCTTAGGTTTTTACGGTGAGGATTTGTCCCGGAGGGACTCAATGAAGTAGCCCAGTACGAAGTGCTGGGAAATGAAGCAAAAGGCCAGTCCGTCCCGTAAGGGACGATAGAAATGCTCGGCTTTTGGTCTCACACGCGGCTCAGCAATTGCCAGCATTTGTCGATCGTCCCGTTCCCTTCGTCGTCCTTACTATGGCGGACAGGCCGGGACGAATAGCTCTTTGAAAACGCTAACCCAGCACTTCGCACTGGGCTTCTATGAAGCCGACGTTGTCAAGGCGCCGTTGCGAAAAAATGTTTTAAAGTTTTTTGGTTCATTTTGGCCGTAATCAGGCAATACCCCAGCTCTGACCGGCTTTGGTGCTTGATCGACTGGGTGCGAGCTACGAGCACCGTGGCGATCAAAGGCCAAAGTCAGTTACTCTTTTAGCGCGGAGC
>Ga0209647_1002257_pt1 | contig 15650 bp, 23 predicted proteins | sample GraSoi_2013_60cm_FD_185827 | JGI IMG/M metagenome (GOLD analysis project Ga0209647, IMG submission 185827) | Grasslands soil microbial communities from the Angelo Coastal Reserve, California, USA - Sample 9_17_2013_60cm (SPAdes) (version 2) | ecosystem: Environmental > Terrestrial > Soil >...
GTGTGGCAAACCGAGCCGATGGTGCGGCCAGTCAGTACAGATCCTGCTCAATTATGTGGGCTGCGAAGCAAGAAAACTTCCAGCCGGCGGAGAAGTGTTTTTTCTTGACTTCTCCTTTTATAGAGCTTACCGGACATCTCGGTCCCGGTACTCTAGTTGTCCGGTTTTCGCCTTGCAGTCGTATGCGTACTCGTGTTGACGGTACACCTTAAGCGGTACAGAGTGCGCTTGTTGCCATCGGCCCCTCAGGTAAAATATGGCCGCGCTTGGCCATGAGGTGTCGTCTGGCTCTGAAGAGAGAATTACCGCAGACGTGCTGTACCGAGTGCGGGGCGGCAGGATACAACGCTACAGTGGCGAACGGTCGCTGCAATAAGGTCATCGGCGAGGAACGCTGCCACGGGATAAATCAGAGAGCTACAAACATCGCAGACTGGGAAGAATGCGCTTCCTGTCGGGCGTGCAGAAGATTTGTTCAAAGAGGTGGTTGCCATATTTCCAGAATGCCCGATCACAATAGAACCAGGCGGTCATTGCGAGCCATAAGCCTCCCAGCCCCCAAACCCTGAAGAAACCCGTGGCTACCACACCGTGCACGTTACTGAAGGGCGCGGCTGCATAGAGAAGCATCAATGCGTAAAGGCCGATTACAGACTTGGCCCCGGCCTGATTCATAACCTGAAGTTGCTGATGTCGCTGTTGGAGTGCGGCCTTCTTCTGACGGATATAGCTGAACTCTTGTTTGCTAAGCGGAGGCGAAGCAGGTTGCCCACAGGTATAGCTCAGTTTGAGGCCCTCACGAAGTAGCTTCCCATCAGACGGAAGGTGCGATATTTTTAGGGCGGTTATGTCGAACACTCCGGCTGGGGTTTCAAAGTAACCCGTCGCCGCCTTACTCAGCGAGTCTTCGTAGTGTTTCTCGAAAGCCGCGCTTAGGGTTGAGGCATCAAACGCAACCGCCTGAAAGTCATACCCCCCTCGTAGCTTGAATCGAAAGTGAACACACTTTTCCCGAGGAAGGCCTCGGCGTTCTGTGGGTGGAGTATTTGCCAACATGAAACCGACCAGTACTTTTGCCACTTTTGTAATTGATGGCCAGTTTTCTGTCAAGCTCAATCGATTACAGTGACCCTTCAGGGGTATGTTGTGAAGCCGCGTGACGTTTGCGCGAGGGAGTTGGACGCGCAAGCGGTCTAGATGGCGTCGATCACGGGCTGGTGATGTGAACGCGTGGAAACGCGCCCCTTTATTTTCTCCCAGGAGATGGAAAAGGTCGGGGGCGATAATGGGAAACATGAAGCCCAAAACATTCAAGAACAGCGGGGAGTTCACTCGCTACATCGAACGTCTAACAGGCAAGCCGTTCAAAGCAGCGGCTTCGACGGAGGGTACAACGGCCCACAAATATCTAAGTGAGCAGCGCCACTACGCGAAGCTTTTCACCGACCCTGATTTGATAGCAATCCTGGATGACAAACATCCAGACGGCGGTCTGCTCTATGTTTTCTCGGACTATTCGAGTGTGGTGTACAAGCCGTCAGCCACAAACTAGTTTTCTGTTCCCGATTTTGAATTGTATCGCCACATTGCCAGGTCGTGGTAGCTGGTCACGCCTCTTCGTCGCCTGCGGTAATGGACAGTCGCTCTCCCGTTGCCGCGTCATAGATGACATATTCGCCAGGCCATAACTCCGAGAGTGCTTGCACACGCGCTCTTGCAGCGTCGAGGGTTTGCGCTGCCTCTACGAAATGTAGCTCTCCATCGTCGAGCATGTCGCCGAGCACATTGAGGATGCAAAAGGGCTGACGCATCCAAACTCCAAATCTGGGGACGAACTACCAGGAGGGACGATAGAGCGATTATGGCATCAATCTGGTGTGTTGGGTATGGGCATCGTCGACCTGTCAGAGTGGGGGTGACAAGCCGAGTCCTCCGAACAATGGTGCATATCTGCGCAACGTCGCCCGAGAAGTGTTGCCGTTTTCTTGGGTCGAAGGCGTACTATTTGGGTATTCCCTGTAACCCCTGGGGACGTGATGGCGGCACTATCGCCGAACCCTTGCCGAGCACCTTTCGCGTCCCCCTAACTACCAATAGCGTTACTCCTGTGTATAACACTTGTGTTAAGCTTCCACTCACCTAGACCCTCCCCCGGAGCGACTCCGGTGTTCGACGTTTTCAAGATCGATGGTAATGGCGAGCCCATTTTGATTGAGGCGATCCCCAGCCTTGAGGCTGCGATGGCGCATGTAATTGTTCTGCGCGAAAGTCTTCCTTGCGATTACGTTGTTGTGAGTCAAGTCACCGGAAAAAAAATATCATTCACCGCGAAGGGCGGGATACAACGAACCTGACGGCGCTACTCAGGATTCCGGGCGTGTATCGGAGTTCAGTAAAGAATGAACGCATGCGACTAACTTGCCCATCCCATCTGTTTTGTCGATGACGGCTTTGACGCCGACAGCCGATGCCAATGCGGACCCGAGCACGTTCTGATACAGCGTAATCAGAATTATCGGAACGTCCGGCATTGTCGTACTGAGAATTGAAGCAGCCTCCGCTCCGTTCATTCGGGGCATAGCCAAGTCCAGCACTATCAAGTCGGGCTTCAACTTTTTTGCCTGCTCGATTGCCTCCACACCGTCAGCGGCTTCCCCACACACGTCGAATCCTTCCCGCTCCAAAAAAATGCGGATGATGTCCCGAACAGAGTCCCCATCGTCTATCACCAATATCCTGCGTTTTCGGACAGTATTGACGGCGGGCGGTGTGGCTGCAGTTTTTTGAGATTGCGGCATTGGACCTCACATTACGGTCCTTGTCTATCCAAGAACATACAGCAAATCCTTTAGCACTTGTGTCCAGTACTCTCCAGCGCCAGCGTTGCCAAATACGTTTGCCGGGGATCACGTTCAAGCCGCACAGGATCCGCACGATGCTGACCGCCTCTCAGCTAGCCGAAGTATGTGGGCGCTTACCGATCAAATACTCAAGCGTATTGAATTCCTTTTCAAGCTGATCTGCAAGAGTTCGGATTTGGCTGATGGACCTCTCGAATTGTCGCACTTGATTCCCAGTCGCACTCTTCACAAATTGATTGCGGTTCTCTTGCATGTGCTCCAAAGCAACGGACATGACCAATCGGAGATTTTTTAGGTTATCAACAAAACTCTTTGGCTCTGCCATAGCACTCCGGGCAATCATTTCTCCGAGCAAGGGCTAGAGTGATAGCCGGAATTGCGGGCATTTGCTACTGGCTATACGTTCAGAAATGGTTCAGGGTTCAAACCATCCTTCGCAACCAGCGACCGCTGCCAAGAGCCGGAATGATCCCCCAAGATTTGCAATGATGTTTTGGCGTCAGCGATGTCTTTTCGCCCGGCCATGCTTCCTACCACTTTGAATACCCCTGAGAACGTCTTCAACTGTTGTATCTAATGCCAGTTGGGGAGGTTCAGCGGAGTGCCTACGAAATCTTTATAAAGCTCTCAGGACTTCTTTCTGGTCGGTTCGTTATTGTTCCGCACGTTGGCATTGCACCGCGGCTCTCACTCTCATCGCTTTAGCAGCGATTTGCTTCTTTGCGTCGATATTCTTGCTCTATGTATTGCTTCAATGGATGCGAGAGACAAAACGCACGACTAATGCTCTTAGAAAAGTGGTGCCAAAACGTGTTGTGGTGCTGACAGCACGGAGAACTGGAGCACGAAGGGGGCAAAAGTGAACGCTGTGGCTGAACTTAAAATACTGAAAAAGCCCAAAGTGTTCAGGGGCATGAGCGAGGTCGCCGTCAAAATAGAGCAACTACCGGATGATATTGGTCACGCACCTGAACACGAACCGTTCACCGATGAACGAAAAAACGTCCGAATAGAAAAGTGTGCGCTATGCGGTGCGGAATACTTCTTGGCGTTCTCCCCAATCTACCGGACAAAACGAACGTTCGAGGAACTGAGCGACGAGCTTCAGACAAGGCTCAAAGAGGATCATCGGATGAATCGCAATCATGGCCCACTTATCCCGTTGAGACGATCCGACCGTACGCGCCGAGCAGTTGGAATCTATCCATCAAGGTCGAGGTCACGATACACAATAAAATCTGAACCCGTGTTGTTAGGACCACCTGCCGGAAAGACAGGAGCAGGATACCGTTGGACAATTCGTGAAGGTTGGGTCGTTCGTGAAGATGGCAAACAGATTGGTGCTTTCATCACCGAGCAAGAGGCGATGGTCTTCCGCGATAGACGCTTGACTGACGAAGATGACGCCCCCGGATAAAAAACGGGATTAGCTATAACGGAGACAACCACGGTATAGTTCCACCAACGATGTTGGCCTTGGCGAGGTTTTTCTACCTGATTGCGGGAAGTTGCGCCCTTTACGTATCACTCGCGCCGTATTTCAGTTCATGGCACGGCTCCCCTTCGCTTTTTAGTCTTGCCTATTGGATCTGCGCAATCCTTCTACTCATCGCCGCAATTCTACCGCCGGGCAAACACAGCGCCACCCTTGCGTTGATTAGCAGCGCCTTCCTGTCCACGCGGCTGGGCTTCAGACTAACGAGGTCTGTGGCGTGCAAACTTGGCCTAATCCATGCTTCGGCACATGCTGTCGCCTTCCCACCTACCGCATTTGACCGCGTGCATCACACATTGAAAATGCCGATTGCGATTATGCTGCTGATCGCTTCGTTGGCATCGCTGGTGATCTCAGTGGTCATCATGCGGCGTTTACAGGGGACGGCGGCGGTCATGCCGTTAATATCTGACAGAACATAACGAGGTCCGCGTCGGCTGATCTGTTCCGCCAGAGCGGTCAGCCAATGGACGGAGGGCGGCTCTAACCAGTCGCGCTTTTTGGTTTGATAGGTAAATCAAAGGATAGTTTGGGGTGGCCCGGATGCCGGGCTCGATCCGAAAACCTGCGTGATACAATTTGCTTTCTCGATGAAGGGGAATCAAAAGATGAGCCGGACAATTGCTCTGCGTGCTCTCAAAAATCTTTGCACTTTCATCGGCGCGATTGCGCTGTTCTCCTACTTTGCCAATTGGGCCGTTGATCTGCGCCATTGGTACGTCACGCTTGCCAGCTTCTTGATGTGCTCAATTCTGTGGCTCGGTTTTTACGTGATTGAAGTGCGCGGTGGTATCACGCGAGTTGCTTCAGGGCTTTCACGCTTACGGAAGTCAGCGGAACTACCATCGCCCACTGCCGAGCGTCCGGCTTTGCCAGCCGATCCGCCACGTACAGCGCCAAATCCGCTTCCGTGGCTACATCCGTCGCAAGCCATCGCCGGAAAGGAATCGGTACGGGCTGCGGGCAAATGAAAAAGATGTTGGGGTGTGCCGGACGGTCGAAGTTTATGTGGCGTTAATGTTCCCTTACAGACCATCAGGTCGTCCAGGTCGGCTGGCTGTTCTACCAGAGCACCAGCCAATGGACGGAGGGCGGCTCTAACCTGGTCGCCCTTTTCGGGTTTGAAATCAAAAGTGTTGGAGTGGACCGGACGCGGGTTCTGGATGGAACCGGAATAAGAATTGCTGCGATCCGAATTAACTTGCTGCGGCGGCGAGAAGTGACAGCCACTCATCGTGTTCATTCAGGACTACGTTGTAATCGGCACCGATGAGTTGGTCCCTAGACGGGTTCAGCGCCACAATCCTGACCTTTGGATAATTTGCTTTCAGCCAGGCGACCATTTCTTTTCTTGTTTGTTCGGGTGCCGTATGGCCAACAATAAATACGTCAACATCACGATACGACCCTAGAGCGACTTTAGCTGCTTCATTGTGGGTCACGGAGATTACTTCGTGACCGAAACGCCGCAACAGTTCTGCCCTCGCATTCAATCCCTTTTCGTCATAACCGATTTGGAACACTATCCGCTTGGTTGGCGGCTTACTTGAAATCTTCTCGCCTGTGTTTTGGTTGAGGATCATGTACTCGCCGGGCGAAGATGCCCCGAGCACTTTCACACGCGCCTTGGCGCGTTCCAAGTCTACCGCCACTTCCATCCAGCGAAGGCCGCTGCTTTCCACCTTGAAAATATCGAACGGCGGCAACATAGCTACCTTCTGGTTACGTACAGCTTTCAGAAGAGAGATTGAACCACAAGGCCGAGTTCCTGTCCATTCAATCCACTGAGGCGTTGGTTCAGGAAACCGAAACAGTCCACGCCGGACCATCGAGAAAGTCGAAACGCTCCTGACCTGCCCTGCAACATCACGGGCCGGGATATGTAGTAAGCTCGCCGTTTGGTTCAAGAATATAAAAACCTTCTGCATTCCCGTCGATATAGACAATCCGGCAGCTTAAGTTTGGGCACCTGAAACCGTCCACGGCTCCCTGATTTATATCCCACCGTTCAAACTTGTGCGGAACCATGTAGGTGTTGTGCTTCGGACTGGTCCGTTTGAATTCCTCCGCTTGCTGACAGTATGTGCTACCTGCTTCATTTGTTACTTGCGAAGCCGTGCTATCAATGCTTTAAGGCGTTTCTGGTCTTCATTAGGCATCGCCAAGAATTTCAATCCTAATCCATCAGATTTCACATGCCGCACAACGGCCTCGGCCTTTATCTGTCCCTCCTGAACGAGAAAATAAAGTTTGACGGACGCACCCACCGCTGTTGACTTTGCTGTCTCGACAAACAGACCACCCAAGCTCAAATCCCGAACTCGTGATGTCTCCTCACGTCCGTTCAAACGCCAATAAACCCAAACGTCCACTCGTGTCTCGACCCGCGAGAAGAACCTCCGGGGATACGCAGGTTTCTGTTTCTGCTGCAAGTTTAAACTCACCTACATCTCACTCCACGTTGAGGATTCGCTCCAAAGCTAAAGGGAACAAAAATAGATTCAATCCGGTGAACTCTCGCATTTTGCCTGTGGGGTTTCCCCTAGTTGCGCGAGCTTTGGATTGCTTCGACGCCGTTAGAAGGGGTTGTAGCAATACCTTTCCCGTAAAACTGAACTGGCAACAATCCCTCGCTACCGTAGGTGCAAATCTGCGCAACGTCATCCGAGTGACTGTTGCCGTAGCTTGCGTTGAAGGCATATTATTTGAATTATCCAATAACCCCGGGGACGCGATGCGGCCACCATTGCCGAGCAACACCGCGTCCCTTCAATCTCTCGCCACGCCGACGCTTGAGAAAGCCGCCCGATCCCTCCGCAGTTAGTTCTTCGTCTCGTCCCTTGTACTCACGAACACGCGCTCCCCCGTTTCTTCATTGTCAATGACGTACTCGCCGGGCCATGCCTCCCCAAGTTCCCTTACACGTGTTTTCGCTTCGTCGAGGGTTGGCAATGCCTCGATGAAATGCAAGTCTCCATCGTTTTGCACCTTGTAGACGCGAAAGGGCAGACGCAACCAAACTCCGATTTGGGGACAGGGAGGGACACTACGAAAAAGGTCGATGGATGTCAACAGGTAACACAGCCTATCGTCTCTATGCCTATCGTCTGTATCGTTTGAAGGTTCGTCGAACTACGTGCGGATTCCCCGAAACAGTTCTCCGGGTTTGACCTTCAGGGCCTTGGCGAGCTTCACGATTGTCACGAGGGACAGATTTCGCTTACCTCTCTCAATTGCCCCCACGAACGTAACGTGCAACCCCGCCAATTCTGCCAATCGCTCTTGAGACAGTTTCTTCCGCAGGCGAAGCTGCCGCACACGCTTGCCGAAGGTGGACATAATGACAGCCATAAATGTGGACATAAGATGCGCGTATAAGACGTATGCGGTGGAAGGATGGTTTCCGGGCGCTGGCGTAGGCGAGGGATACAAAACCCTGAACGAAGGGGACCCGGTTGCATTCGAAATTGTCCAAGGTCCTAAAGGACGACCGCAAGCTGCAAATGTAATCCGGCGTACTCCCGACCCCCGCAGACGCTCAACTAAGGAGTAGCTTCTCCAGCTTGGCGCGGTCGAAACCTATCACCACTTCACCGTCCACTACGGTGACTGGCGTTGTCATGTAGCCGAGTTTTTCCAATTCAGCCAATGCGCTCTCGTCGGCTGCGATGTTACGCTCGGTATATTCGATCTTGTTTTGTGAAAGAAACTCTTTCACCTTTGCGCAGAACATTCATCCCGGTTGACTGTAGAGGATGACTTGTTTCATTGGCTTAGATTCTCGCTCCAGTTTTGGTTCGGCGCTTGGGGTTAGTCTCGTGCAACTTTTTGCGCCATGTGCAGCAACAATTTTTGGTCATCAGGTTCCATTTTCCCGAGGAGCCTGCGCAGCTTGGAGAAGTAATCGGCTTCGCGGCCTTTGCTCCCGAATTCGTCATCCTTCGGAGGTTTCAACTTGCTCAATCCTGCGGGTACTTCACCGTCATGGAAGAGACGATACATGGGCACTTCTAAGGCGCGTGCCATCTTTTCGAGGGTCTCGACGGAGGGAACCGTGTGGCCGTTCTCGACCCGAGAGAGATAGCAGCGCAGCAGTCCAGAACGTTTTTCAATGTCGCCCTGCGAGAGTTCTTTTGATTCGCGCAATTCTTTCAAACGATTCCCAATCAACATGATGGTCTCCTAACGACAATGTTATGTCACAAACGAGCCGCCTCGTCCATTGCTTGCGCGAGAAGCATCCCTTCGGCATCCGTACGAACTTCCGTCAGAGTGGCGATGATCGCTTGCTCGCCATCCTCTTCCGTACTGCCCATGCGCCGGACGTTCCCGTCCGGGTCCAGCCAATAGCCTTCCGGGTCGATGAAATCAATTCCATCGTGTTCAACCTCTGCACAAAGACCTTTCGGAAGAACATCGAATCAAGCCGTGGTCCTGCGTTGCAACAATCGTGGCCTCGCGCCGCTGGCATTCCAAGCAGGCGGGTCACTTGCGGGGAAAGACTCTATAGACGCTTCTTCAACAATATCCAGCACTTCTTCCTGAGGAGGCTCGTCGTGCTCCTTTGGCACGGGTTGTTTTTCTTGGGAATGCTGAGTCATGTGGACGCGTCGATCAGGGCCTAGCAAAGTAGCTCTGCGGTCGGAAGCTGGCCAGGGCTTGGTTCTCATCCTCAAAGCTTGGGATAGTGTCTAGCAGGCGAAACACAGTTAGCACCTCCAGCACCCGTCCGCATGGGCATAGTAATTTTAGGTCGCCACCCTTAGCTCTGAGGGAAACAGCCGTTCCAACGATGATGCTGACGCCGGAACTATCGACCTGGCTCATGTTTGCCAAGTTCAACACCAACTTGCGCACACCGTTGGCGACCAGCTTTTTTAAACTGCTGCTCAGCACTTCGCTTTCACCACCGTCGATGGTCGACCTTCCGCGAAGGTCCAGTATGATGACATCGTCGGATTCTCGGATGGAGATTTGAAGGCCCACACTGGCCCTTTCTAACGGTTCAGACATAGACCCTACCCAATTCGATGTTGGTCCACTGCAACGGTTATTTTGCCGCATCTGATGCATTGGACTTTTGAGGTGTCGTATTCAACCTCTGCCCATTGTAGAATGGCGCTCCCCGTTTTCTCTGCACTCAAACCGCAGGGAGCCAAGGTGTCTGCAACCCTCACAAGAATAGTGGGCGGCAACCCAACGATTTCCGACACGCTCACGAACGAACAAACCGTAAAATGTCCGCGCTGCGAACAAACCTATAGACTCGGCTATTCAGATAGCGAATGGCATCGCGTGAAAGATTGGTTGAAGCTCGCAGCGACCGCGATTCGGAATGACCACGATCTGAGGCATGAAGCGGTGACGATTCCGTTGGAGTGGCGGGGCATACGAAGGCGATAAGGATTGTCTTGTCTTAGTCGGCTGCTTGCGGCACTCGCAACTCGGCTTGCGTTTCCTGCCCTTGGTCGGCACGATTTCAGCGTCAATGCGCCTTACCTCGACCTAAACGTGGTTTTGGTACTGTCTCGAAACGGACAGTTTTTGGCCTCGTGTTAGTCCACTCTTATCCAGGTGTGAGGGCCAGAGAACTAACGCGAGAACAATTGGCCTGCGTCCAGTGCCCTACCTGTGGTGTCCCTGCCGGAAAGCGTTGTGAGCGGTATTCAGGCGCTCTGCGCAAAGAGCCGCACGTAGACCGGAAGCTCGCCGCTGCTGAGGCTATAGAAAGAAAAAGGGTAGCGCGTCGTGCCTAACATTGCGCATTCGCTCTGCTTTAAGTGCCTGAGATGCGGCTGGTGGATTGGCCACCAATTCACCAACCCGACGACTCTCAGTGACGAAGAACTGGACCGAACAAGCTTTGACTTGGAGTGTCCCAGCCAAGAGTGCTCTTGGGCTGGGCAACTCAAGGGAAGTGACGCCACGGAACGACGTGTCCACGCTCTAACATAAGTGCCTCATTCCTGTATTGCAGTCATTCCACCCGGACTGGCGTTTTTGTTAGAATCTGGGCAAGCGACATAAGCACTTGCCTGTCACGTTCACTCATCCGGGCCAGAGACCGGCACAGCTTGTTCACAAAACGGCCATCCTTCCCGGAGCTACCCCATTCGTCTGCCTCACCGCTGCTCTCGCCACGATTGGCGGGGGCAGGTGGCTGCTCACCATCGTATAGAAGCTGATAAAGTGAAATCTCAAGTGCGCGTGCCATTTTTTCCATCGTTGCGACGGATGGGACGGTATGGCCGTTCTCGACCCGAGAGATATAGGAGCGAATCAATCCAGTTCGTTTTACAACCTCTTCCTGAGAGAGGTTTTTCTGCTCTCTGAGCGAACGTAATCGGTACCCGATGTCCATACAGAGGCTCCCTTTACAGGGATTTGGGTTGCGGTCGAGAGAGATTACGAAGTCGTGTCATCAGTGCGGTCAAATGGGCGCGGTCTTCCTCGCTTATTGGGACAAATTTTAAGCCCAGGCGTTCGGGTCGTACATTTCGCACAATGGCATCGGTTCGGATTTGTCCCTCCGGAGTGAGAAAATTGAGGTGAACTTTTTCCCCGACTGCCATCCGCTCGGACTTTTCGATTGAAAGACAAAGACCTCCCACACTTAGGTCGAGCACGCGAGAAAGGCCATCGTGCTTCTTGCAATTCCAAAATACCCACAAGTCCGCTGGCGCGGCGACCCGAGAGGTAAATCTCCGAGAAGGATTCTGACCCGAAAGCACAGCGTCACCCTGCAATTTTTGCCTGGGGGCAGGAGGCGCATTAAAAAACAAAGCGAGGAGAGTATAGCCTTTGCGAGGACGAAGACCAATTAGCCCGTGCAGCTTTCGAGCAATGCCGTGCCGGGAAAGACGTAGACTGCAAGGAAAGATGGTAGCGGCGGCTAAAAGCTCGCTGGGCGAAGGTCGCAAAGAAAGACGCTTAACCCTTCCAAACGTACTTACCGCAGGAGCACGGAATCGTTTCCGTTGGATTTTTCTTTTGCATCGGTTGCCGACATACGGGACAGTTTTTATGCCACACGTTGGCTGTCTACCTTCGCTGTAGCTAATCGCTGCGGCGAAATCAAAGAATCGTGTTGACCAATTATCGCGTAGAACTCTTCCCGTTGTTGAAGTGCCGTGAGAAGGGCGAGAGCTTTGCCGTAGGCCGCTATTGCTCCCGTTAAATTGTGGAATGCCGGGGAGTCTGTAGCTGTCATACGTCTTTGTATTTGGGCGTCCGCTGACAATTCGAGGATTCTTTGCGTTGCTTGACCCGAGCTAAATTTCATCATGGACCGGGCCTCCTTATTGGCAACCATACAGGACGGGAGAACCCCTGCAATCAAGAGAAGTCTCAGGTTTGCTGAAGGTCATCCCGTAGGGGAAACACCCTTCATTCAGTGCGAGGATTCACCTGAGTTCGCGGGGCTTAGAGACGCCGGGAGAAAGACGTGACAGTTTGGCGGTTTGCATCGAGATCATTGGGGCGGCTAGTCGATTGAGGCAAGAATCAAACGCCTACGCAAAACCGCTAAGAGCAATCCTGAGTATCGGCGGTCGCGCCTAAAAGTGAGGGTGGCAGGCCGCAGCTTTACTTGATCTTGCTGGGCTTTGCTGTCGTTTCCCCCGCTTCGGCTTCGACCGTAACCTCTACGCTTTTACGACCACTCTTTGTTTGGCCGGAATTCCGGCCAGCGTTTCGCCCTCAAAATGCATCCTATTTAGGACGGCTTTCGGGCGCGTGAAATTGCCCACAAAACCGCTGGTTTTCGAAGGGTAGTACTCTCGTTGGAGGCTGGTGGTGCGAATGTTCTATGGCCGCAAAATGAACCGCAGGACACCATAGGACATGAGGAGAACGGTTGTTTGGCTTACCAACTCGCAGACCAAGGGGCTAGCCCGAATGTCGAGGAAATCGCTTGCGCCTGTATCGGCGCTCGTGCGCCAAGCAGTGAACGAGTTCCTACTAAAAAGACGGAAAGTACGGCACTCCTGAACCAACTCGGCATGACTTTGTACATACCAAACAAGAAGAGGGTACGTGGCACGAACCAGATCGGGTCAGTCTAGCAAGGGAAGCTAAGCTGGTCGGGAGATGCCTAACCGCCGCATTTTGTACAGTAGTGTCGTACGCTTAATGCCGAGCCGCGCCGCCGCGCCATGGCGACCTCCGAGCACCCAATTAGTGTTCTGCAATGCCTGCAAGATGTGCTGGCGTTCTAATTCAGCAAGCGTTTGAGTTCCAGGCAAGATATTGGGCATCTTGACCTCCGCTGGCCGCGAAAGAAAGAGTACCGGGCCTGCGGAAACGACCATTGAACGTTCCACTACGTTCTGCAACTCTCTCACGTTGCCTGGCCATCCATGTTGCGTCAGCGCTTCCATGTCTTCCGGCAGAATTTCGTCGATTCGCTTGTTCATGTGCTGCGCATATTTGTTCACGAAGTGCCACACCAGAATAGGGATGTCTTCCGTGCGCTCGCGGAGTGGCGGGATTTCGATAGGAAATACGCTGAGCCGGTAGTACAGGTCCCTGCGGAATTGGCCGTTGGTAACCATCTCGGCTAGGTTGCGGTTGGTAGCCGCCATCAATCGGAAATCCACCCTGATGGTCTGCGAACTCCCAAGCCTCTCGAATTCCCGCTCCTGCAAAACTCGCAAAAGCTTCGACTGCAAGTCCAGGGGAATGTCGCCCACTTCATCTAGAAAAAGCGTTCCTTTGTTGGCCAGCTCAATTCGTCCGATACTCCGCGCAACAGCACCCGTAAACGCACCTCGTTCGTGACCGAACAGCTCGTTTTCTAACAGTCCCGCCGGAATCAGTGCGCAATCCGCTCGAACCATTTGCTGGCCACGCCGCGCACTCAAGCTATGAATCAGTCTGGCGAAGAGTTCCTTGCCGGTGCCTGTTTCTCCAAGCAGCAATACCGCAGCGTCTGTCGAGGCAACTGTTTCTATCTGCTGAATCACCTGCTTAAGAATGAGGCTTTGCCCGACAATCTTATCGCCATGCTCTAGCCACATTGCATTCGCCAAAGTCGGCGGTGCGGACAGCATTCTCTTAGCCGTTTCGCTAACCGACGGAAACGCACCGCACTCGCAGTAACACTATGCAGTTCGTGCTCAGTTGAACGGACGCCGGTCTGGCCTATTTTCTAGAGCAGAAGAGTTCGTGGCTACTGTACGTTAGAACAAATTAGGTGCAGATGGCAGTCAGGGCAGTGCCACTGCTCTGACTGGTCAGACGCAGCGGCCACACGCGAGCTTCATTGGCGGAGGTTCATACATCCTGTTTTGGCAAATTGTTTAATTAGAATCGGGATGATCGAATGGAGCGGCTGCACGCGTAGGAATGGCGAGCCGAATTGCGGGGAATGCCAGCATGAATTGATTCTAAAATGATGCACTGGAATGGTGCAAACCGAGGACACCAATGATAATTCTGAGAGGTTCAATTTGTCCGGACGCTCAAGGCATGAAGCATTTTTCGCGGCGCATGACTCAATATGCGGCGGTCTTCGAAAAAGCGACGGGTGAGCGCCTCTACCCAGGCACTTTGAATGTGGACATCGGCAGACCATTCCCGATCAGAGAACATTTTAGGATTCGAGGCACCGAAATTAATGAGCCGGAGCAAGACCTTCTGTTTGAGGTATGCCGTATAGGTCAGATTTGGGCATACCGCATCCGACCGTTCCACCTCGCCACGGGCGAGGGAGGCCACGGAGATCACATCGTTGAAATAGCGTGTGCGCAAAAGATTCCGAACGCGTCTTCGGGCGAACGGGTCGAAATCGCGTTCTTTCCGTGGGACTAGATTCTCCAGGTCCGGACTGTTGCCAGTGTTACCAGTAAGCCCGGTCTTCGTGTCCAAAGATGTCCGAGATGTCCTGTACTGTCCTTATCTAAGGGTCTCGCATCCGGCAGAAAACACGAGATTTGGACGATTTTTCAGGGATTTCGAAAAATTAGCTTGCACAACTGCGGATTCTAAAGCACTTACTTCATCGGTCTTTGTAACTGCAGAATCTAAAGGACTTATTGTGCCCCAAGTTGGAGTTTCCGTCGCGAAATTTGGAAGTGCGGATTACAAAGGACTTACGACGTTAGGGGGGATCCGCCGGACAACCACAACGAGCCGCAGACACTATTCCTACGACACCTATTATGCATGGGCAGCGCTCACTTGTCAAGATATTTCTGTAACTATAAAGGTATCAAAGACATAGCCGACGTCGGATATTCACACGATTACTCGGCAAGCACGAGGTAGCGTTGAGCGGATTGCCGCGGGAGCCGTGGTTGCGTACTCTGAACGCGGTTTTATGTCGAATACGCGGCTGCCCAGCTCGATATTCCTCGTACTCGCATTGGTCGGAGCAATGCAGTGCGGCTACTACGCGCCGCGCCTTCCCGAGATTGTCGCTTCGCACTTTGGAATTGGCGGCACGGTCAATGGTTGGCAAACGAAGACGGCCTTTTTCGCGGTTGAGCCAGCCGTCATTTTACTGGCGACCGTAATTTCCTTCGGTGTTCCCCGGCTGATAGAAGCGATGCCGGTTTCCTTGATCAACCTGCCCCACAAGGAATTTTGGCTCGGGCCGGAGAGACGCGAAGACACGCTGTCGTATATTCGCACGTGGTCAGCGTGGTTCGGCTGCGGCCTGCTGGCTTTTTTGCTTTTCGTGATGGAGCTGGCGTACCGCGCCAATTTTAGTACGCCGCCGCAGTTCAATAACGCCGCTTTTGTACCTGCTCTGCTTGCATTCGTGATCTTCGATACGGGTGCGCTCGGTTGGCTAATCCTTCATTTCTCGAGAACTCAAGATCATTGACGCTCCTGCTGACGAAGCCTAAGGTTAGCCGATGAAAGTTCGAGATGTGATCCGGATGCTGGAGCAGGATGGCTGGGTTCTAGAAGCCATCTCATAAATGCTCGCACATCGCGGAAACGACAGCACTTACGAAGTGAAACTGTCGAAACTCAGCCAAATCATCACTTTCCACCGGTTGCCCCTGCACAGGTTTTGTGGTTTTTCTGCCACAGAGCCATTTATGAGATAAGTTCTAGTAAGAACGCGAGGAAGTCACCGTCAGTCCAAACATGCTGTTAAACTAGGACTTGTCACAGTTCCGGGAAAGCCCGGAGATGACCTGGCGCCCGGTACTCTCAACAGCGTTATGAAGCAAGCGGGGCTTAAGCCATGAAAAAGTATTTGATTGTTATCGAGCCAACGCACACAGGTTTTTCTGCCTATTCTCCGGATCTCCCTGGCTGCGTTTCGACTGGGCGCACTCGTG
>Ga0209647_1002258_pt1 | contig 15650 bp, 9 predicted proteins | sample GraSoi_2013_60cm_FD_185827 | JGI IMG/M metagenome (GOLD analysis project Ga0209647, IMG submission 185827) | Grasslands soil microbial communities from the Angelo Coastal Reserve, California, USA - Sample 9_17_2013_60cm (SPAdes) (version 2) | ecosystem: Environmental > Terrestrial > Soil >...
CGACAGCCAATTGCATGCCGCGCGTAAAATCAATCTCAGGCTGCCACTTAAGCTCATGTCTGGCAAGGGTATTATCTAATATACACGACGAGGCTTCAACCAGTGTATTTGAGATATACACTGGTTCAATGCCAGTTCGCAAAAGTAATCTGACCGCCTGATACAACTGATTGAAGGTATACCCCTGACCAGAGCTAATATGCATCGTTTGACTACGGCTGCAGGCCAAAACTTTGAGATTGGCAGCCACCACGTCATCTATAAAAATATGGTCATGTATCTCGTCTGCCACGCCCCGGATTATCGGGCGTCGTTCTTCCAGGAGCATGTGCACAAAATAACTCAAAGGATGCTGAAGCTGACTGATATCGATCTCACCATACACGCTGGCATAACGTAAAATCGTATGGGCCAGGCCAAAGTGGCGTGTATAATAGCGTACATACCATTCGCCAGCAACTTTGCTGATATCGGAGGGTCTTTGTGGACAAAGCGGTGTTTGTTCGTTAGCAACTATGTGTCCAGCATGTGCGTGCATGAGATGTCCATACAGGCTATCGCCACCAGAGGCAAATATAATTTTGCCTACAGAAGCTCCAACACAGCCATCCAGTACATTTATCAACCCACGAATATGCACATCGGCGTCGAACAATGAAACTTCATTCAGGGGGAATGATTGTTGTTCACGTTGCACAGCATGATGACTAACAACATCGGGTCGCTCCCTTTGTAAAATCGTTTGTAGCTTACTATCACGTATATCAAGCTTATAAAAGCGCGCACGGCCATCCACAGACTTGAGGGAGCCATTTATTAATGAGTCAATAATAAATACGTCATGACCAGCATTCAGATATGCTCGGGCTAGATGAGAGCCAATAAAGCCTGCGCCACCTATGATTGCTATTTTCATCAGTCACTTATCCTTACGCTATTTTTATCGAAAGAAAGATCAGCCTGGTAACACCTTCAATTCTCATGACTTCATAACCCCAAATTTAGTATATGCGTATAACCAATAGGCGCATATACAAACAAGCAACTGGCATATGAGCATGCAGAATCCAATGAGAGGTGAAGAAGCCTGGTATTGTGAGGCTTCTTCACCTCTCATTGGATGTGGGTGAGTGTCAAATGTTTGCAAGCAGGGTGGTGAGCGAGGGCAAGCGTAGGCCTGCCCTACAGATGGAGTAATGCTGCGCTTATCTTGAGACGCAAAACGATGACTCGCACCTATTGGATGCGGAATAGTATTCACGTCAATGGCGGTTGTGTTACTCAGGAAGGCGTGGACTTTTAAGCAACGTATCGAGAGTAGATTTCTTGACTCGATATGCCTGGCGTTTGCCACGATGAGGCAGCGTAATCGCCTCTAGAGCTCCACTTTTGATCCACCTTCGGACAGTAGTGTCATCAACACGTAAACGACGGGCAACTTCACGTACTGTCAACAGTTCTTCCGTATCTTCTACCATAACAGTATCTCCTACGCCATTCAATAAAGCATTTCGACGAGGCATATGTACACCTTACCTTTTAGGTTGGATGTCCCCATGGAACCAACCTTCCAATTAAAAACGACAGCAAATCTCTCTCCCAAGAATATTCCTGACAAGCGCTATACTAGCATAGTGAAAAGAACAGATTAAGTGTACCTTTTAACGCCACGAACTTCCCTGTCGTCGTAAAACGACACAAGAAAAAATTGTTACATCACTGCTTGCCAGTTAACTATACTATACATCTCGGCCCAAACATATTAAAATGCAAAAAACAGGAAAGTGACGACCTTGGGCGAAAAGCCCTAGAGCATACTTCTACAACCGATTTGGTATGATCCAATGGGAATACAGATGAAGAAAGGGTACATATGTCCAGGATCACATTCATATTAAGCGATTTACACCTTGCTGATGGTCATACTATACTTGATGGCTTCGGTGATGTCCAACAGGCAGCTTTTGAGGGACTCTTAGCCGCGGCCTGTACTGCTGGACCATTGGGGTTGGCAGATGATGTTGAGCTTATTATTAACGGGGACTGCTTTGATTTTTTGGCAACATCCCCCTTCACTCCTGAAGGCATAAGTGATGTACCTATGGCCCAGGCAAAGCTGCGTAAAATCATTGACGCCCATGGCCCTTTCTTCGCAACGCTGCATCGTTTCATTACAACACCTGGACGCCACATAACATTCATAACGGGTAATCACGATATCGAGCTGTGCTTTGAGGAGATACGCGTACAGATTTATGCGGCCATTGGCATACCTTTCGACGATCAGCGGGTATTCTTTTGTCCAACACGGTTTTATCGCCCCATGCCAGACGTTTATATCGAACATGGCAATTACTATGATTTCTGGAACCACGCCATGGCTGGACTGTGGGATGAACAGGGGAATTCATTCAATCTCAGGCCAGAGATGATTACCCTCCCTGTTGGTTCTCACTACTTCCAACACGCAGCTTATCCTATCAGTTTGCAATATGCCTACTTCGACCACGTGGAGCCATCGATGAATAGCATGCGCCAGATAGCGCTACTCTGCCTCTTAGATCCTAAAATCGTCATGGAAACTGCCAGGTTAACTATACAAATGCTCTCTGAGCCACATCCGGCATTGATGGATCTTGCTCCAGGCGACGAATATGTTCCAGTCAAACTTTTTGAGCAGGCTATGATCACTTTCTTTCACTTCCACCAGGACATGATGGCGCGTAAGAAGGATTGGGTTGAGCCAGGAGGGTCAGAAGCACGTGAGCGAACTCAGGCCCAGACAATGATGGAACATTTGATGCTGCGTGAGGCATTGACCCTGCATGAAGTTGAGGCCGTCGCAACAATCTGTACACCAGCAACGTATATCATGGGAGAAGACGTGGCACGGGGAATGCATGCTATTTTAACGCATGACTCGAGTCTACGTTACGCCATAGCTGGACATACGCATATGGTGCGTATTAATCCTGTCAGTATCAGTAGTGGAACGCAAAGTTATCTAAATACTGGCAGTTGGACAGCACGTATGGCACTTCCTGCCCCTGGGGAGGTAAATAAGGAGCTGGTAGAATGGCTAAAGGAACCTGACTATGCCCACAATCCCTTGCGTGACGTCACCCAGTTTAGTTTTGCCCTGGTGAACTCCACACCCGGCGGCTCATCGAGTGCGAGCCTATGTGCCTGGGAGGGTGGTTCAAAGGGTAGCTATCGTGTGTTAGCATAAATAGGTAAGTACGCCCGCGACCAAGCATGCCCAAAGGAATAATATATGACAACACAACATGTTGATGACCGAGAAATGAGAGCAAGCGCCGGTACACCCGCCACCAAACGCAAGAAATTGGTACTGATTGATGGCCATGCCATGATTCACCGAGCTTTTCACGCTGTACCGGAGCTCTCCACAAGCAGCGGAGAACCAGTCAACGCAACCTTTGGTTTCACTTCTATGCTAATGAAAGCGCTCAGCGAAGAGAAACCTACCTATATAGCCATGACTTTTGATCGGCCTACGCCGACCTTTCGCCATCAACACTACACCGAATATAAGGCGCAGCGTCCAACGTTGCCCGATAATATGCGGCCACAGTTTAAACGTATCCACGACATGGTTGAAGCATTCGGCATTCCAATTTACGAAAAAGATGGCTATGAGGCTGATGATGTGCTAGGCACTCTGGCAGTGCAGGCGGTTCAACAAGGTGTTGAGACGATCATCTATACCGGTGATATGGATACCTTGCAGCTTGTCAATGAGCACGTAACTGTCAAAGTTGCCAAGCGGGGCATTACGGAAATTACAGAATATGACGAAGAAGGCGTCAAGGCACGCTATGGCTTTGAACCTGCCAAACTTCCTGATTTTAAAGGGCTGGTAGGAGACAAATCCGATAATATTCCCGGCGTACCAGGAGTAGGTGAGAAGACAGCCAGTAAACTAATTGCAGATTATGAGAGCCTTGAAGGCATCATCGCTCACCTGGATGAGCTCAAGCCGAAAGAGCAGAAGCTGTTACGCGAACATATAGAGCAGGCCAGGCAGAGTAAATACCTCGCCACGATTGTACTGGATGTTCCCGTACAGCTTGACCTGGAGAGTTGTCGCATTGAACACTTGAACCGCGAGAATGTGCTGACCATCTTCCGCGAATTGGAATTCCGCACTATGGTTGAGAGGGTCAAGGCACTCTTCCGCCAATTGGGCATAGCCGCCCCTGATCAGGAAGGTGAAGACAGCCCTGGCAAGGCTAGCGCAGCGAAGAAGTCTGAGCCGCTACCCCAACAAGATGAGGATTTGCTGCTAGCTCCGCCAGTTGGCATCGTGCCTATCCAGGTACCCCCTATGCCACCTGGAGACACAGATAGTGAAACACATTTCGTTACGTCAAACAAACGAGAGCACGAAAAGCAGGGCACGCAGGCTGCTACGGACACAACAGTAGAGGCAGAGTCATTAACCAATGATGAACCTATCCAGTTAGACCTGTTTGACATGCCTGAGGCGACCCCAGAGGTGGTGCGCAAACTGCGTCTGCCCAATATTACAAATATCACGCAAGGCGCGCCCCTGCGAATGACCGACGAGAACAAGACCAAATCGACCAATACGATGATCATCAACAGTGAAGAGGCTCTCCAGGTTCTGATCAAAAGCATGTATCATGCGGGTGCTTTTGCTTTTGATACAGAGACAACCTCTGAAGATCCCTGGCATGCCGAATTGGTGGGGATCTCATGCAGTATGTCACCAGGCGAAGCCTACTATATTCCGGTTGGGCATATTCAAAGCATTGACCAACAAGATCCTGGCAATCAACTGCCACGAGCCTATATATTAGAAAAGCTAAAACCTATCCTGGAAGATGCAAAAGTCGCGAAGTACATGCACAATGCCAAGTACGACATGCTGATCCTGGCATTATGCGGTATTACTCTACGTGGACTGGCATTCGATAGCATGGTTGGCGCTTATTTAACCGATCCTGGCAGGCGTGGCCTTGGACTGAAAGATCAGGCCTTTCAGCGCCTGGGAATTGTGATGACACCCATAGCAGAGCTGATTGGCAGCGGCAGCAAAATGATCAGTATGGCCCAGGTACCTCCTCGTCTGGCAGCAGACTATGCCGGGGCCGATGCTGATATGACGCTGCGCCTGGTTGCGTCCATACGTGATGAATTACGTCGTCATAGCCTGCTGGACTTATATAACAGTATTGAGTTACCTTTGTTACCTGTCCTCTTACAGATGGAGATGCATGGCGTGGCACTCGATACGCATTTTCTTGTTGAGCTGGAAGCCAGGCTAAGTGAGCAGGTCAAAGCTCTCGAAAAAGAGATTTATGCGTCTATAGGGCACCAATTTAATATCAACTCAACCAAGCAGCTTGGGGATATCCTCTTTACAGAACTCAAATTACCATCCGGCAAAAAGACCAAGACGGGCTATTCTGTTAGCGCCGATGTGATTGAGAACTTACGCGGCAAACATCCAATGGTTGATTTTCTGCTAGAGTACCGGCAGTTGACCAAACTCAAATCAACGTATGTTGATGGCCTGCTGGCGCTAAAAGATCCCGTGACCAGCCGGGTACACACGTCATTCAACCAGACAGTGGCCTCCAGTGGACGCCTGTCTTCTAGCAATCCTAATCTCCAGAATATTCCTGTGCGCACGGAGGTAGGGCGACAAATTCGCCGGGCGTTCATTGCCGATCCAAGCTATGTCTTGCTCACGGCAGATTACTCGCAGTTTGAGTTACGCATTCTGGCGCATATTACGCATGAACCACGTCTAGTCGAAGCATTTAGCCAGGACGAGGATATTCATACGATTACCGCGTCATCGCTTTTCACTATTCCCGCGGCTGAGGTCACAAAGGATCAGCGCCGCCTGGCTAAGACAGTAGTTTATGCCATCCTCTATGGGCAATCCGCCTTTGGGCTGGCGCAGATTACCGGCATGACCAATGCTGAGGCAGCCGACTTTATCAAACGTTTCCACGAAACGTTCCCCAATGTCAAACAATATGTCGATAGTACACTCAACCAGGCTCGTGTCCAGGGTTATGTCAACACCATTTACGGACGTAAACGGTTTATTCCCAATATGCTCTCACTACCTTTCAACGAACGCCAGGCCCTCGAACGCGAAGCTATCAACATGCCCATTCAAGGGGCGAATGCCGACCTGATCAAGATTGCGATGATTCGCATTCAGCATGCTCTTGAGGAGAAACATATGAAAACACGTATGATTCTACAAGTGCACGATGAACTCGTCTTTGAAGTAGCCATTGAGGAACTTGAACGGGCTAAACATCTTATCAAGGCAAAGATGGAAGGTGTGGCAAAGCTGGATGTGCCTATCAAGGTCGAAATGAAAGTCGGCAAGAACTGGTATGAAGCCGAACCGATGAACTGAGCATTTAGTGCTGCGCTCTGTGTTATATAATGACGTTATACTCGCAAGATGAAGCGAGACTAGCGACAAATGAATGTAGTCAGGCGAGACCGCGAAACAGTAAACATGTTTGGCCGTAGCATGCCTAAAACGTAGATATCAGCCTGTAAGGAGTCCTGTGTGCAATTATCTGAATTAATTTTAAATCTACCACCATATCACTTCGCCGATGCAAAGAAGAAGATAGAAGATCGCAAAGCCGCCGGAGTCGACGTTATCAGCCTCTCAATGGGTGATCCTGATCTTGCGGCGCCCCAGGCAGTGCTTGACCGACTTAGCACTACATTGCAAGACCCAGAAAACACGCGCTATCCTGAGTATCGCGGCATGTACGCTTTCCACGAAGCCGTTGCGACATGGTTTGAGCGGCGTTTCTCTGTGCGTTTGACTCCTGAGCAAGAGATTCTGCCCCTGCTCGGCTCAAAAGAGGGCCTGGCCTATGCGGCCTCTGCCGTACTCAACGCGGGTGATATTTCACTTATTCCCGATCCCTACTATCCCGTGTACGTTACGGGAAGTACGACTGTTGGTGCCAAACCCTATTTGTTGCCGCTGCGTGAAGAGCGTGGCTACCTGCCTGACCTTGAGAGTATTCCCCAGGATGTACTGGCAAAGGCCCGCCTGCTCTGGCTCAACTATCCCAACAATCCTACTGCCGCATGTGCAGATCACGCTTTTTTTGAACAAGCCGTTGCTTTTGCCCAGCGCCATAACCTGGCTATCATTCACGACATGGCTTATGCCGAGGTGTATTTTGAGGATTACCGTCCCATGAGCATCCTGCAAATCCCCGGTGCTAAGGAGGTCGCTGTTGAGCTTCACTCGCTGAGCAAGACATATAACATGGCGGGTTTCCGTGTGGGTATGCTGGTGGGTAACCCTGAGCTGGTTGACGCCGTTGGCCGTCTAAAGAGTAATATCGATAGTGGTATGTTCAGACCCGTACAGTATGCGGCTATTGAAGCACTCAATTTATCTCCTTCATGGATTGCAGAACGTAACGTTATTTATCGTCGTCGACGTGATATGCTCGTAGAGGGATGCAATGCGCTAGGCATGCGAACACATACACCTCTCGCAGGGCTATACGTATGGGCGGCAGTGCCTAAAGGCTTCACATCGCGTCAATTTACTAACTGGCTCTTCGACGAAACGGGAGTGTTCATCACACCCGGCAGCAACTTTGGCGCTGCCGGTGAAGGCTATGTGCGTATTTCAATTACCGCGCCCGATGAACGCATTGCAACGGCGATCAAACGCATGCAAGCTGCGCTAGAACGCTAACAAGATCGCGCTGAAATGCCTTAAAGGGCATGGAAGGCGTGGTCTTTGTGTGGAGTTTGCATAAGTGCTTGACCAGATCCGGCGTTAGTACGATGCAGGGAGATTTGGTGATGATTAGTGAACAAAATATCGACACACCGATCTATGGTAATACCAACCCATGGAGTCTAGCAGTAGGCCCTGATATTTGTACCAATGTACAGACAGGGCTTGATCATGAATGGCTGGTTACCAATGGCTTAGGTGGCTATGCAGCAGGTTCAATTGTCGGAGCCACTACGCGCAGCTATCACGGTCTACTGGTGGCGGCTATGCGGCCGCCAGCCGAGCGCACCGTCATGGTCACAAAAATAGATGAGGCCGTTGATTTTCCTAATGGGTCAACCCTCAAACTTGGTGTGAACGAGTACCTGGATACCACGATTGATCCCCAGGGGTATAACTATCTTGACTCCGTTACTCTCGAAGGCGATATAGTTTGCTTTACCTACACTTTGAAAGAAACACTGACCCTTGAGAAGCGCATCTGGATGGAGTATGGGCAGAATATCACCTATGTGCAATATACATTGCATGGGACTCTTGATGAGGAAAGCACGAAGAGTCAACACGCTCTGACACTGACCTTATGGCCATTCTGCCTCACTCGTGACCACCATAGCTCGACCCAGGGTTCGCCTGGCTGGCACTTCATTGTTGAGAATCAGGGCAATAAGTGCTGTATACGTGCCTTTGATGGTGCGCCGACCTTTGCTTTATGCGCCAGGCAATCAGCAACTTTTACTCCTACAGGCCTGTGGTACTGGAATGTATTCCATCGGCGTGAACGCGAACGCGGGCTATTGGATCACGAGGATGTCTATCAACCAGGCTATTTTCGTATGCAAATCACCCCTGGCATGCGCACAACGCTCGTCCTCAGCGCCGCGACTGACCCCACAAACGCCTGCGGAGGGCCGCAACATGAAGACCTGGTAATGCAGGCATTGCTACGCCATCAACGCCGGATGAAACAACTGCTGGCCATAGCCGACCGTTCAGTAAAAGATTTATCCCGGCAAGACCCCGTACTTGCGCGTCTGATTGTCGCTGCCGACCAATTCATTGTTGCTCGTCCCAAACAAGACCCATCTACGACTATAGGAAAACAAGATGTTCGCCTGTCGCCTGATAGAAAAACGATTATCGCAGGTTATCCCTGGTTTACAGACTGGGGACGCGATACCATGATCTCCTTGCCAGGTTTGCTGCTCAATACGGGAAGATATAGCGAGGCTCGTGGATTGTTCAAAGCTTTTGCCTCGTTTATGCAGCAGGGGCTTATACCCAATCGCTTCCCTGAAGGAGGCAAGACACCTGAATACAATACCGTGGACGCGACGCTATGGATGTTTCATGCCCTTGATGCCTACCTGGCAAAAACGGGAGACTGGTCGCTGCTCAAAAACCTCTTCCCGCTTCTCAGAGAGAGTATCAGCTGGCATATAACGGGCACCAGTTACGGCATTGGCGTTGACGAAAGCGATGGCCTGCTCCACGCTGGTGCAGCGGGCGTTCAGTTAACGTGGATGGATGCCAAGGTTGGCGATTGGGTGGTTACGCCGCGTCATGGTAAACCCGTTGAGGTGAACGCCCTATGGTATCGTGCCCTTAGCTGTATGGAGAACTGGGCCGTGCACCTGTCAACCGATGCCACACAGTATAGCCAGTTGCGTACGCAGGTTCGTCAAAACTTTGCCACACGCTTCTGGTATGAGGCCGGTGGCTATCTCTACGATGTTGTCGATGTTGAAGGTGTAGCTGGCAAGAACGATACATCTTTACGCCCCAACCAGCTATTTGCGGCAGCGCTGACGCGCGAACTCCTTACAGATGCGCAGGTGAGCAGCATGCTAGAGCAAGTCACCAAACATTTATTGACTCCGCTTGGTTTGCGTACACTTAGCCCCGAAGATCCAGCCTACCACAAGCACTTCAATGGCAAGCGCGAGGAACGCGACGGAGCTTACCATCAGGGAACGGTCTGGCAATGGCTCCTAGGCGCATATATCGATGTCCATCTGCGCGTGCACAATGACCGGAAGGCATTGCGTACGCTGCTCCAACCCATTGTACAACACCTGTGGAGTACCTGCCTGGGTACCATCAGCGAGGTTGCCGAACCAGAGCCACCTTTTACGCCCTCAGGCTGCTTTGCTCAGGCCTGGAGTGTAGCCGAAGTGCTGCGCAGCTGGCAGCAATTGGCGGATTAAAAAAATAGCGCTCTTTTATCTGATGCGTATGACGATAGCGCTAATATTTCCTTCACCGCCGGAGAGGTTTGCGGCATCGACAAGGTTACGTGCAAGTTTTTGTAGGTCGCCATGATATCCCTGAGCCAGCAATTCCGCTAAACGTTCGTCGGCAACCATTTTCCAGAGGCCATCTGTACAGAGCAGCACAAGGTCGTTCACTTTGACAGCGCATTGGAAAAGGTCTGTTGAGGTAGTGCTGGACTGACCAAGTCTAATATGTTGGGTCTGATCGAAAGTCACACGGCGTATCCCCTTGCCCAGATTATAGTGATAAGCACGGCTATCACCAACGCTTGCCCCATAGAGGTGACGTTGGTAAATCATGGCAATGGTCAAAGTGCTGGCCATAGTGGTATCGTAGTCGGCATTGCAGTGATAGATGACCGAATTCGCCTGGCGTACACTTTCACGCAGCCACTGTTCCAGGACAGTATCTGTGGTTGGCGGTGGTTTAGAAATACGCACGGAGGGTAGTTTGCCACCGGTAGAGGTGATTGGGGTTCTGAACGAATTGGAACTGGCTGAAACCGCGAGCTGAGGTATGAGCACATCTGCAATGGTTGCTAGAGCCAGGTGGCTTGCTTCGTGGCCCCCGGCAGGCTTGCCATGGGGTCCGCGTAAGCCATCAGCAACGGCAAGCAGGCTAAAAGGTCGCGGAGGCGCGGCAAGACTAACGCACAGACCTTGCACAACCAACAACATGTCCTCATTCTCATGGGCTACAAAGCGACGCCCCACATCACTCACATAACCCACCTGACAGGCTTCCTCAACCAGCGCAGAACTATCTGCCAGACTGTGCCCACAGTGACGGCAGAAACGCGAAGTGTTACGATTCTCTTGCCCGCACGCGCTGCACGGATGCTCTGGAAAGACGGTACGGAGCATTACATTGGCATTACCCGTTGCGGTCAGGATCGTTGGCATATCTTCTAAGGGTGGAGCCGAAATAGCCCGATTAAGGGCATCAGCAAATTCCCGGGCCGTGCTATGGCGCCTGGATGGTTCCAGTTCCATAGCCCGTTCAACGACGGCATCAACGGCTTGAGGTAAGGCCAAATTGAGCGTACTTGGCGGCGGTAGCTCAGCCGCATGGCTACGTACAACGGCCTGGAAAGGCAAAAGGCCTGTAAAAAGCTGATAGGCGACAACGCCCAAAGAGTAGATATCACTGGCGGGTTCAGCTTTGCCATGCTCCTGTTCGGGGGCAACATAGTGCTCAGTTCCTACAGCCCAGCCGCGCTGGGTGAGGGCTTGTTCTTTCTGCATTGCACGCGCAATACCAAAATCTGCCAACACCAAACGGCCATCATCCTGATGAATGAGCAGGTTCGACGGTTTGATATCCCGGTGCACAATCTGCCGTGGATGTGCATGAACAGCGTCGATGGCGTCCGCCAGGTCATTAAGATAACGCTGTGCCAGGGGCACCGGTAAGGGCTGTTCACTTTTAAGGAGAGATTTTAGCGTGCCACCTGTAATAAGTGGCATAACAATGTAGAGCCAGTGACCATCTTGCCCAAAGTTGAGCACCGGTACGATATTACGATGATGCAGCTCACGTGCATAACGCGCTTCACGGCGAAAGCGTTCTATAGCTGTGGGAAGATCTGAGCTACCACTGACAGTCGAGATAACCTTGAGAGCCACTTGCTGTTCTTCAAATGTGTCATTCACGCGATAGACCGCACCCATTCCTCCCATACCAATCAGAGCTTCAATACAATAGCGCCCCGCGATGACTGCCTCTGGGAGAAGGCACTGGCAAAACGGGTTGATGCATTGAACGGTCCCTGGTGGATAATCGGTTTGACACCGAGGGTTGAGACAGCGCGGCATAGAATTTCCTCATAACTCTTGCTTCTTGCAGAGGTCTAGCATTGGATTGCTATGCACCATTGTAGAGGGATGCGCTAAGACTGTCAATGATTGGCTACGCCCTGGGCGTGTTTTAAAGTATTGCACAGGGAGATGATCGAGGCAAGCTCGACCACTACTAACCACGAATGGTACTGTGCGTGTCTTGAGGTGCAACAACATCAACCGCACCGTTAGGCACACGACAGGGATTTGCACAAGGTAAAGCTGACATACCCCAATCATCCTATGATGTACTTGCGCTCATGGGCTTATTCGTTTTATGCTAAACGAGAGCCTGCCAAAGGCTTAGCAGAGATGTCTAAATTTGGCCCTACAGAGAAGTAACCTACCGAGAGGAAACCACCGCTCAATATGAGTATTGAAGAGAAAAGCATTGATGTTACAGAGGAAGAGTCATCCGCGCAGTCGCCTCAACAACTTCGCAAGCCCTGGTACAGCTTTTTGTGTTCACCACTCTGGATATGCCTGTTCGTTGCACTGCTTATAAGAGTATGGTTAATCTATCATACGCATGGCGTTATCGATGGTGATGAAGCAATGGTAGGTATCCAGGCAGAGCATATTTTACGCGGCGAACATCCCATCTACTTTTACGGCCAGCCCTACATGGGCAGCCTGGAAGCATACCTGATGGCGATTCTATTTGCAATTGCCGGACCTTCGGTATGGATGCTGCGCGCCGAACCTATCCTGCTCTCACTTGTTGTTGTCTATCTGACCTGGAGATTAGCAGGCACACTTGCCGATGCGGCGAAGCTTTCCCCATTTGCGCAACAACTATTTAAAACGATTGCAGCCCTTTGCTCAGCCATTCCTCCTCTGTATGACACGGTCCTGGAACTTCGCACGCTAGGCGGCTATATCGAGACTTTTGTGCTGATGCTCTTCCTCCTGCTCTCAGCATTTCAATTGACACGTCGCTGGCAAGCAGGGGCTTCCAAAAAAGAATTGACCTTGCGCTGGGCAGTGATTGGCTTTACTGTCGGGCTAGGTTACTGGGTCAATCCCTTGATTGTCTCGGGGGTACTTGCAGCAGCTATGTGGATTATGGGTTTTTGCATCATAGAACCTTTCCGTCTGAGCAGACAAAAAGCCACAACTCCTGGTCGCTCGCCCCTGGTATTTCTTAAAGGTCTACTGCTTGCTCCCGCGACTATCCCCGCGTGTATGCTTGGGCTGGCTCCGGCGCTACGCTGGGGATCACTCTATCACTGGGCCAACTTTACTTTCGCGCTCCAACTCGGCACACCCCAGAGCACTTCTCTTAAATTGCAGACACCTTACCCGCATCGCCTTCAGTTGATACACGACGAGGCTCTTTTCTACCAAAAATATATTTTGCCACGCCTGATTGGCGGTGCCTTGCCCACAGAGAGCACAACAATGATGGCAATTCACACATTCACTTTCGATATTGGCATTTTTTGCCTGGCCGCGACCTGCCTATTGCTGATTCTTTCATTTTTCTGGAAACATCCGCAGCTAGTAGGCTTGCGCCAACTTGCCACGCTCCCTTTGATTTTCGCCTTCTGCACAGCTTTAGCTTTCTGCACATCCACCATCTCCGCGTCTGGCCTGATCGCATTCCCGAATGATATAGCGGGTCGCTACGGGACCCCACTTATGTTGGTACTGCCATTCTTTTTCGCGATTATCTTTACGCTGGTAAGTGTCTTTCTCTACACCCTGGGCAAGCGACTCTTCCAAAATATTGGCAAGGGCAGGGAAGATGCGGGCTATTCATTACAAAGACGGCCGTCATCAGTTCTGACGCGCCTGCGGCTGCATCTAGTAGCGCCATTGCTCGTATTTGCAGTCATGTTTGCATACCTGGGCGCACAGGCATACACGTATGTGCTAACAGATCCTGATGACACGTATCAATCTGCCTCGTGTCCAATTGCCCCGGCATATAATGACCAGATCATCGCCTACCTGCACCAGGAGCACGTCCACTATGGCTGGGCGATTAGCTGGATTGCCAATCCTATTATCTTCAAAACCAACGACGCTATCATCCTGACGGATCCTCGTCCCATTATCTTTCATAGCGGTATGGGTCGTATTCCTGCTGATACAGAGGCAGTAATGCATGCAGATCGTCCCAGCATGTTGACACTTATCAGACACGACGATGCATATCCTTTTTTAGAGAGACTGCTTGATACTAAGCATGTAACATATCATGCCATGCGCTTCCCATCGCTACGTGGTTACGATGTGCTCGTTTTGACATCGTTTAGTCGTACCGTCTCACTTTATGAGACAAGGGGCTTTGGAGCTGCATTTCCCAACTGTATATGACCTTCTGTTCGTTATAGTGTGACCTTATATCCCTGCCCTTAGAAGCCAGGTTGGATGTGCTAGCCACAATATCCCGAGTAGCAGTAGCATGATCCCGATAAATGGGCTTAGCCGCTTGCCGCCTGGCACTGCCTTTTCGATCACCATGACGCCAGTGAGCGCAGCCATCCCTGCCAGATTTCCCACGCCGACCCCGAACATGACGAGCATCAAGGCCCAACAACAGCCCAGGCAGTATCCTCCATGGCGTAAACCCAGCTGCCAAGCCGTACCCACTCCCTTTCGGTAGTGGTGCATAAAGAAACCCAGCGGGGTGCGGCACATGTCCAGGCAGCGCTCCTTAAGGGGGCTGAACTGGAACAGACCGGCGATGAAGAACGTCACCGCGCCAATGAGCCAGGAATGAACTGCTAACCACGGCCATAGTGCCACCAGACGATGCACCAGCGTGTCTCCGAGAAAGGCCCCTCCGGCAAATGTCGTCCAGATTACTGCATAGCCAGCCAGGAACGCAAGGGGAACCGCAACAGAACGTTCTTGTTTGCGACCAGCATACACCACCAGTTGGACCATGGGCATACTGGAGGGCAGCATCATCGCCACCGTCATGACCTGCCAGCAGAGCAGGAAGATTTCCAGTGCTGCAAGCCAGGGAAGGCCACTGGCTTGCAGCAGGTAGTGGTGGTCGAGCAAGAAAGTCTGATGCCCCAGCGTTGCCAGGACACATACGCCGTTTCTTATCTCAACGCTTCCGGGGATATCTACCGCCTCTCTCGTTTGATGGGCCATACTAGCGTCAAGGTAACAGAAATTTACCTACGCGCAGTATTGAATAGGTCTGCTAGGCAGGGGATATCCGTACTGGATGCGATGTAGGTTAAATTCTGGTAGGGGTAGGTATCCATCCATGGGATACGAGAGTGTGGGGGCATTCTCGGTCACTACAGCGATGATACGGGGCATTTTAGCGTACTACGGGGGAAGATGTGAAACGATACGGAGGGCTATTTTTTCCTGTCTGTTTTCCGCTCTTCAAGAAACCTGTCTAAGTCAGATCGTCTTACCCTGTATTCCTTCCCCAGGTCTACAGCAACAAGCTTACCCGTTCGTATCCAAGTACGCACGGTTTTTGCGTGTACGCTTAACTCTTCTGCTACTCTCTCAACAGGCAATAATTCATCGCTCATATGCATCCCCCATAGTTTTCCATTATTGTATCATTGCCGTCTACAGGCCGCATGACGCCCGAAAGTATTGTATTTTCCTCTAACATTCTGTATACTTCTCTATGAGGACATATCGCTCTCAATAAGTAAGAGGGAAGGAACGGACATGAGAAGGTTATTGGTAAGCATCTGCGTCGGCGGAATTGAATACGCGGATGCTGAGAAGCTCGGTTTATTGGGCTACGTAGTGAGTGA
>Ga0209647_1002260_pt1 | contig 15647 bp, 14 predicted proteins | sample GraSoi_2013_60cm_FD_185827 | JGI IMG/M metagenome (GOLD analysis project Ga0209647, IMG submission 185827) | Grasslands soil microbial communities from the Angelo Coastal Reserve, California, USA - Sample 9_17_2013_60cm (SPAdes) (version 2) | ecosystem: Environmental > Terrestrial > Soil >...
GATTGATAAATGACGCATAGTCGGCGCATGCTGGCTCGCGCTGTCTCCCGCCACGCCACCCTGGCGAGGCGATGCTGTGAGGCTGCTGGGCTCCGGCTGGCTCCGCAGTGCCCGCGGAAGCGCCTATCGTCCGCTTGTTCCGTGGCCCCAAACTGAGACCCCAGCATCCAAAAACACCCGGACCGCGATCATGGTCCGGGTGTTTTGCCTGGTCAGAGGTGGTGGTCAGGGGCGGGGTCGAACCGCCGACCTTCCGCTTTTCAGGCGGACGCTCGTACCAACTGAGCTACCTGACCTTGGCTGGGCACCGGGGCCGGACGGGCCACGGCGTCGCCCGGCCCTGGCGGTCCTGACGGGATTTGAACCCGCGACCTCCACCTTGACAGGGTGGCGAGCACTCCGAGCTGCTCTACAGGACCATGCTGCGCTGGCTGGCTGCCAGCAGTGCCCCCAACGGGATTTGAACCCGTGCCGCCGCCTTGAAAGGGCGGTGTCCTAGGCCGCTAGACGATGGGGGCTCGACGACTACCGCCGCCGTGGCCCGTGGCGCCCGCCGTCGGGGACCGCCCCAGCATAGGGGACAGAACGCGCTGCCGGCAAAGCGCCTGACGAGTAACCCCCATGAACAGTAGCAACCAGCACTGGCGCGTTCGCCGTAGTCGGGGCGATTCTGGACTAAGCCGCCCACCGGCGCCCCGGGCGGCGATGCGGGGGAGGCCAAACGTGACGGAGACGGTGTGGCTGGCCGACGGCAGGCAGATATCGGTCGAAGTCTCCGGGAACCCGAGCGGCCGTCCGGTCTTCCTGCTGCACGGGACGCCAGGCAGCAGGCTGGGCCCGCGGCCGCGTGGCATGGTGCTCTACCGGCTCGGCGTCCGTCTCATCACCTTCGACCGGCCAGGCTACGGGCATTCCGACCGGATGCCGGGGCGGCGGGTGGCGGATGTGGCGAACGACGTGGCGGCGATCGCCGACGGCCTCGACTGGTTCGACGGGATGACGGCGTCAAACGTTGTGGACTTCACCGCAGCCGCCGGCGGACACGCGTCGCTGGCCGCCCGGCTGAGCCCGGCCGCCGATGCCATCAGGACCGACCCGGCCAGCGTGCTGGCCCGCCTGCGGGCCGAACTACCCGACTCCGACCGGCGGATCGTCGCCGACGCAGGCATCCGTGCCCTGCTCGCGGCCGCCCACGCCGAGGCGCTGCGAGCCTCAGCGCACGGCTGGATTGACCACGCGCTCGCGCTGTGCGTCAACTGGGGATTCGACCCCAGCGAGGTTCACGTGCCCGTGTTGCTCTGGCACGGCGAGAGCGACGTCCTATCCCCCGCCAGCCACGCTAGGTGGCTCGCCAGCAGGATCCCTAACGCTACCGTCGCCGTTCAGTCCGGCGCGGCCCACTTCAGCGCCCTCCACGTGCTACCGGACGTGCTGCGGTGGCTTGTGACGAGCAGCCCGCCGCGGTGATCACGTCGGCTGTGGCTCGAGGTCTCGGTTGCTGAGGCGCCACTCCCGGAGCCGTCCCGTATCGGGATGATGTTGCCCGAGCACCCGGCTGAGGTCGGCCATGACCCGGTCTCGCAGCTCCACGGCCTCGGCAAGCTGGTCGGCCCGCGCAAGGTCACCGCCAGGTTGGCCTCGCACACCAGCGCGTCCGGATGCTGCGGCCCGAGCTTGCGCTGCAGCAGGGCGGCCGTCTCGCGGAGCAGGGCTTCGGCCTTGGCCAGCTTCCCGGCGTCGTGCAGGCAGTCAGCGAGGTTAGTCGCGCAGGACAGGGCAAACGGGTGGTCTTCGCCGAGTCGGCCGCGCAGCGCCTGCAGCGTCCGCTCGCCGAGGGCCACGGCTTCGTCGACCGCGTCCGAGCCGACCGACCTGGGCTGGGCCGCCCGCGCCGACACCCTGAACGCTAGCCTCGTCCCCTCCGGGCTCGACCCAGACCCGCTGGCGATCGTCGAGCAGTAGCCCAGCCCGGCTAGCGGTTCCGGTTCTTGTTGACCAGGTTCTCGGCGATCGAGGTCTTCTCGCCTTCCTCGGGGATCACCACCCATGCGGCCAGGTAGGCCAGGGCGCCGAAGCCGCCGGTGAAGACGGTGACGACGGCCACGATCACGCGGACCAGGTTGGCGTCGATGCCGAAGTACTCGGCCAGGCCGGAGCACACGCCGGCCAGGATGCGGCCGTCGCGAGTGCGGACCAGCGTCTTGCTGCCGTTTACGTTGCTCATGACTTCCATCATGCCCGATCAAGACCTGGTCAAGATAGGCGCGCGGCGCGCGCAGATACGCTGACGGCAACGCGAGCTGGGGCGCCCCGCATGCGAGCGGGAACACCGCGAGAAGAGAGGATCGGCCATGCCGCCAATCACCGACAGCCCAGGCATCGACCTGCTCCGCATCGACGACGAGCTGAACGCGGAGGAGCGCCTGGTCCGGGACACCGTGCGCGCATTCGCCGCCGACCGGATCATGCCGTACATCGCCGACTGGTTCGAGGCCGGAACGCTGCCCCGCGAGCTCGCCCCGGAGCTCGGCAAGCTGGGGCTGCTGGGCATGCACCTGACCGGATACGGGTGCGCGGGGATGGGCCCGGTCGCCTACGGCGTCACCTGCCGTGAGATGGAGGCGGCGGACTCCGGGCTGCGCAGCCTGGTCTCGGTGCAGGGCTCGCTCGCGATGTTCCCGATCTGGAAGTACGGCTCCGAGGAGCAGAAGCAGGAGTGGCTGCCCAGGATGGCCACTGGCGAGGCGATCGGCTGCTTTGGCCTGACCGAGCCCGACCACGGCAGCGACCCGTCCGGTATGCAGACCCATGCAGAGATCCATAACGGGAACTGGGTGCTCTCCGGCACGAAAATGTGGATCACCAACGGGTCTATCGCCGACATCGCCGTCGTCTGGGCCCAGACCCCCGAAGGCATCCGTGGCTTCCTGGTTCCGCGCGGGGCGCGCGGCTTCACCTCGCGGAACATCCACAAGAAGCTGTCGCTGCGCGCGTCGGTCACCTCCGAGCTGCATTTCGACGAGGTGCGGCTGCCCGCGGATGCCGTGCTCCCGGGAGTGACCGGGCTGAAGGGGCCGCTGTCCTGCCTGACCGAGGCGCGGTTCGGGATCGTGTGGGGGGTCACCGGCGCGGCCCGGTCCTGCTTCGAGGCGGCCGCCGAGTACGCGAGGACGCGGGAGCAGTTCGGGCAGAAGATCGGCGGCTTCCAGCTGACCCAGTCCAAGCTGGCCTGGATGCTGGCCGACCTGTCCCGCGCCCAGCTGCTCGCGCTGCACCTGGGCCGGCTCAAGGAGGCCGGGAAGATCACGCCCCAGCAGGTCAGCCTGGGCAAGATGAGCAACGTGCGGACCGCGATCGAGATCGCGCGGCAGGCGCGCACCGTGCTCGGCGCCAACGGGGTGACCCTGGAGTACCCGGTGATCAGACACGCGAACAACCTGGAGTCGGTGCTGACCTACGAGGGCACGGAGGAGATCCACGCGCTGGCCCTCGGCCAGGCGATCACCGGGATCTCTGCCTACCGCTGACGTTTCAGCTCCCGCGCGGCCCCGGCCACAGCGGCTTCCTGACCTCGCTCGAGCGCGGCTAGCCGGCCTAAGGACCAGCGCCTCGATCAGCCGTCGGGGGCATCGACCCCTCAGCGGGCGTCACGCCGCCCGTCATATGGCGGCAACATGCTAATTTCTGCATATGGTGGCGGCCGATTCTGCTGAGCATGGCCTGGAGGCCGCCACCGCGTTGCTCAAGGCGCTGGCCTCGCCGGTCCGGCTGGCGATCGTGCGCGAGCTGGCGTCGGGCGGCCGACCCGTGCACGAGCTCGTGGCCGCGCTCGGCGTCAGCCAGCCGCTGGTCTCCCAGCACCTGCGCGTGCTGCGCTCCACCCGCATCGTGACCGCCCGCCGCCAGGCCCGCGAGATCGAATACACCCTCGCCGACGATCACGTCGCCCACATCGTGCTGGACGCCATCCGCCACGCTCGGGATGGCTGCCGCCGCCGCCGCCGCGCCGGCTCGTCAGGGCTGCTTCAGGACGATCTTGCCGTGGGTATGCCCCTGCTCGAGTTCCCGGTAGGCAGCCTGGACCTCGGCCAGCGGGTAGACGGCGGCGATCGGGATCTCGAGCTGGCCCTTCTCGACCAGCCCGGCGAGCTCGTCGAGCACGTCCGCGCTCGCCCCGGCTGCGTTGCCCTCGGTCTTGACCCCGTACTTCTCGCGGGCAGCGAAGTCGACGATGGTGTCGATCCGGTCTGGCCGGACACCGAACTCCAGGGCCAGCTCGACGTAACCCCCGACGGTGTCGAGGAAGGCGTCCACCCGGCCGCCGGACGCGGCCCCGATGCGATCGGCGACTCCGTCGCCGTAGGTGACTGCGATCACGCCGTGGCTGGACAGCCAGGGGTGGCCCGCCTCGCTGGCCAGGCCGATCACTGTGGCTCCTGCGTTCCTGGCGAGCTGCACGGCGACCGAGCCGACGCCGCCGGCGGCACCGGAGACCACGACGGTGTCACCCTCGCCGAGCGAGACGGCCCGGACCATCGCGTAGGCCGTCGTGCCAGCGACGAACAGGGAGCCCGCCGTGTCCCACGAGACGCCGGCCGGCTTGTGGACGAGGTCGGCGGCCTCGACGACCACGAGCTCGGCGTGGCTCGCCCTGTTGTTGGCGAACCCGATGACCTCGTCGCTCACCGCGAATCCGCTGGCTCTGCCGCCGCCAGCCCCACCGCCACCCTGGACAAGCTCTTCCACGACCCCGGCGAGGTCGCTGCCCTGTCCCGACGGGAACGTGGCCGGGAACATCTGGGACAGGGCCCCGGAGCGGATCTTGCCCTCGCCCGGGTTGATCCCCGCGGCCTTCACCCGGACCAGGACCTGCCCGCGGCCGGGTACCGGACGGTCGATCTCCACCACATGCAGAACGTCAACCCCGCCGTACTCATCGAACCTGACGGCCTTAGGCATGGCTCGGACTCCCCTCGACGCTGCGGCCCTGTGCGACGGTCACCGGACACCACCGGCCGCACAGATCTATGCCCAGATGGCGAGGCGGCAACCGGCCGGCCTGCCGCTGCTCGCCGCCGCGCTGGCGGTGGTCGTCACCGGGCTTGCCTTCAGCCGGAGCAGGGGTCCCGCGGAGCTGGACTCGCCCGAACCCTAGCCGTCACCGGCACTCACGCCGGGGTGCGACGATGGTGGGTGTGAGCGATGTTTCGCAGGTCATCAACAACCAGGCCGCCTCCCGCTTCGAGCTCCAGGCCGACGGCGGCCTCGCCGAGCTCACCTACCGGCGGAACGGGAAAAGGCTCGTCCTCATGCACACCGAGGTACCCGTCGAACTCGAGGGGCGCGGCCTCGGCGGGATGCTGGTGTCGGCCGCGGTCGACCACGCGGCCAGCGAGGGCATGACCGTCGTCCCCTTGTGCCCGTTCGCCCGCGTCTGGCTGGAGCGCCACCCGGACGTGGCGGCCCGGGCCGCCGTCGACTGGGGCGATCCCGGCTAGCACAGCTCGCGGAGCCGATCACCGGCGCTCTGGGTTCGGCCGCTGCCCCGCAGGAGGACGTCGGCGACCAGGTCGGGATCGTCGGTCATCGGAGCATGTCCGCAGCCGGGTAGCGGCACCAGCCTGGCCTCCGGCACGCGGGCCTTCGCGACCAGGATCTGGCGCGGCGGCAGCAGCCGGTCGCAGGTCCCCCAGCCGATGGTGACCGGAACACCGGCGGGTACGCGGCCGGTGAACGGTGTCATCCCGGCCAGGATCACCTCAAGAACGTCTCGGGAGGCGAGGAACGCGGCCATGTCGCCCTGCGCCTGCTCCGGGCTCATCCGGGACGGCCTGCTCACGATCGCGCTGTAGATCAGGGCCCGGCCCCCGGTACTTCGGGACAGCGCCGGCGCCAGCCGCTGCATCCGGGCCCCGGAGAACTCCATGATCTTGAAGATCGCGCGGGCATAGCGCGCCTCGGTGTCGCTGCGCCAGAATCCGGCCGGAGACAGCGCCGTGACCGTGGCCGCCCGGCCGATCACGCCTGCCTCCAGGGCCAGCCTCCCGCCCAGCGAGTTCCCCGCGACGTGCGGGCGCTCCAGCGCGAGCTCGTCCAGCAGCCCGACCACCTCATCGAGCAGCGCCTCGACCGCTGGCCGGCCGGCGAGGCGCAGCGGCGGCGACTCACCGTGCCCCGGCAGGTCGACGAGGATCACGTCCCGGTGCGGTGTCAGCCGGTCCAGCACCGCGCCCCAGGCCTGCCGGCGATGCCCGACGCCGTGCAGCAGCACCAGCGGCGGGCCAGAGCCATGGCGCTCGAAGGCCAGCCTCATCGGACACTCCCTACTCGCGGGTAGCATCGTACATCAGCGCGCCGGGCCGGGCCGGTGGCCGGGCCGGCCGCCGGATCCTACCCGGCTGAGCGGCCCGGATGAGCGGGGCGTCAGCTCGCGGCCGAGGGCACCAGCCCGGCGTTCTCGGGCGGCACGGTGCCGGGCGGCTCGCCGGGCTCGCGCAGCTTCCACCGCTGGGACAGGCAGAGCCAAACCAGGCCTAGCGCGGCCAGGAGCAGGGCCACCGGCGCCAGGGTTACCACCAAGACGTGGTGAGTGGCGAACACTACACCCGCGGGCGCCTTCGGGTTTCCGGGAATATTGGGGATCGTGCCCGCCGCGAGCCGCCCTATCACCAGCCAGTCGAGCCGCGTGGCCGGGTAGAACACCAGCAGGCAGATGATCATCGCGTCGTACCAGGGAAGCTGGTAGGGCCAGAAGAACAGCCAGGCGGCACTGAGCGCCAGGGTCGGCCGGATGGCTGGTCTGGCCTCAGCGCCCGGGGGCAGGCGCCGCAGCGCCAGGAGCGCGACGACGACGACAACGACGCCCGCGACCACCGCGGTGTGCGTTCGCCACTGCGGGCTGCCGATGAAGAACCGGTAGAAGTTGTCCGCGCTGGTCCCGTTACGGCGCGCGGCCAGAGCCTTGGCCGCGGGCGGCCCGAACCATATGTAGCCGGGCACGAGCACCACGAGCGCGGCGGCGGCCGCGGCCGCCACCGCGACGCGCGATCGGCGCAGGGCCCAGGCCACGCCCAGACCGAAGAGGGCATAGTTGATCTTGATATCGGCCGCGGCCCCGATGAGCGCGCCGGCGGCCATCACGCGGAGCATGGGCGGCCGGGAGGCGGCCGTATGCTCGCCCAGCACCACGATCCCGAGCATGCCCGCCGCGGCGGCCAGCACGTCGACATGCCCGGCGGCCACGAGATCCCACAACAGCAGCGGGTTGATCGTCCAGAGCAGGTGGGCCCGCAGGCGCCGGGCCGGGTCGTAACGGAGCAGCCGGTCAATGACAAACGCGACAATGCCGAACGCGATCGAGTTCCACAGCTTGAGCCAGAAAACGATGTGCGCCGCGGAAATGCCGCCGAGCTTAGCGGCCAGGAATTGCTCTACCGTCGCGAGCGGCCCGTAGACGCTTACGTAATGCTGCCACGTGGTAGGCACGGATTGGGTGAATGAGTTGTTCTGCGCCTGGCTAAGGTCGTAAGGGGTCATCACATACGGGCTATGACCGAGCGTCACGATCCGGCCGTAGCTCGCGTAGTCGAACGCGTCGGTGGACCCGGCCGGCAGAAGCACGGTCAGCACCACCACCGCGAGCGCCGCCGTGATGAGCAGGGCCCGAAGGCTGAGCCTCGCCCCGCGCTGAACGGCCGCGAGCCCGGCGGCCACGCCCACCGCCGCCAGGACGCAGGCAATCCACAGGGCGACGGTCACCACGGCGGGCGACACGTGCACGGATCCCAGGTCCCAGGGCGGCCCCCAGGCCGGCATGGCCACGGGCGGATACATCCAGCTGCTGCGCACCAGCGACGCGGCGATCATGATCAGGAGCGAGCTGCCGATCCCGGTGACGGTCAGCCAGGTGAGAAGGCGCGTCCGCTCCGCCCGTGGCCTGACCGGGCCGAGGGCAGGCGGGCTGGAGCTCTCCCCCGTCGTGCTGCGCATGCGACCGCTCCTCGTGGCTCAGTGATACGTGAATCACCTGGCGCGCCCCGACGACCCCGCCGCGCCGAGAGCGGCACAGAAAGAGCACCGTGTCGGATATAGTCCTGGCTGTCACGGACGCGCGAACGGAGCCCCATCCGCGCTGATCGGCCTCCAAGATACTGGATTCGTGGCCTCATCGTAACTATTGAGGCGGGCCGGCCTAGTGATCTTCCTGATGATTCCCTGGGCTTTGCCTAACCATTGCCTGAACGCAGGGAGCCAGCGGTCCCCGCACATCGGAAAGCCACCCGCCCGCTCTGCCCGGGCCCCCATTCAATGATCTTGGACCAAACGCACGAAATACGGTGGGCTTGGGTCACGATCATGGAAAGCACCCCAGGGGACCACCTCCGTCGGTACGGCAGGGGTCCGGGGCCGCCTTGCCGGGCGCGGCGTGGCCGGCGGAGACTGGTGCTGATCCGCCGGCGCGTTCCGGGCCGCTGGCGCATCGGGCTACCCAGGCAGCGGAGCTATCAGGAGGTGTTCGTGCGGATCGGCAACCTCGATGGCCGGCTGGTCATCCTGAACGGAACTGGTGCCCTGGACGTGGAGCGGGCCAGCGGCGGCCGGTTCGGCGCCGACCCGCAGGCGGTGTATCAGCGCTGGGCCGAGTTCACGTCGTGGGCCGCAGGCCAGGGCGGCGAGGCCGCGGAGCCCTACCACGCAGCCGGGCTCGGCGCTCCGGCCCCGGCCCCGCCACAATCGTTCGGGATAGGTCTTAATTACCGCGATCACGCTGCCGAGTCGGGTATCGCCGTGCCTGAGCGGCCGAGCGTCTTCACCAAGTTCCCCAGCTGCATCACCGGGCCGTACGGCGACGTGGTGCTGCCGCCCGGAGGGCACACCGACTGGGAGGTCGAGCTGGTCGCGGTGATCGGCACCGAGGCGCGGCACGTGGCCGAGGCCGGCGCCTGGCGCCACGTCGCCGGGCTGTGCGTCGGGCAGGACATCTCCGAGCGGATCACCCAGCTGGCCGGCCCGGCGCCGCAGTTCAGCATGGGCAAGTCGTTCCCCGGCTTCGGGCCGACCGGTCCGTGGCTGGTCACGCCCGACGAGTTCGCCAACCCTGATGACCTGGAGCTGGGTTGTGCGATCAACGGCGAGGAGGTGCAGAAGTCCCGCACCAGCCACCTGATCATCTCGGTGCCGCAGCTCGTCGCGAAGCTGTCGGTGATCCTGCCGCTGCGGCCCGGCGACGTGATCTTCACCGGCACCCCGGCCGGGGTCGGCCTCGGCCGGGACCCGCAGCGCTGGCTTGCCCCCGGCGATGAGCTCGTCAGCTACGTCGAGGGGATCGGCGAGCTGCGGCAGCGCTTCGTCGCCGGGCCCGACGGGCCCGATTCGTGACCGCCACCTCGCACCGGAGGACCGACCATGGCCCTGCATCAGCTCACCTCGGTGACCATCGGGGTGCCCAACGTCAGCCAGACCGCCGCCTACTACGCGGACTTCGGCCTCACCGACCTGGGTGACGGAACGTTCGCCACCATCGACGGCGGTCGCCAGCTCAGGATCGCCCAGGCGCCGACGCGCCGCCTGGTGGACCTCACGGTCGGCGCGGATGACCCCGCCGACCTGGACCGGATCGCGGCCGGGCTGGCCGGGCTCGGGCTCACCGCCGCGCGCGAGGGCGAAACGGTGCGCGCCCGGGAGCCGGTCACCGGGTTCCTGGCCTCCGTCGAGGTGTGCTCCCGGCTGGAGCAGCCGTTCGTCTCGCCGACCCCGTACAACGGGCCGGGACGGCTGGAACGCACCGGTGACCGGGCGCCGGGCGTGCTGCGCGAGGAGCCGGTACGGCCGCTGAAGCTCGGGCACGTGGTCATCGGCTCCACGGACTACGAGGCCACGAGCCGGTTCTTCACCGAAGGGCTCGGATTCAAGGCCAGCGACTACATCAAGGGGGCGGGCGCGTTCCTGCGGTGCTCGACCGACCATCACAACGTGCTGGTGCTGTCCGCGCCGGTGAACTTCCTGCACCACACGTCCTGGCAGGTTGAGGACGTCGACGAGATCGGCCGGGGCGCCTGCGCGATGCTCGAGGGCCATCCGGAACGGCACGTCTGGGGCCTGGGCCGGCACCACGCGGGCTCTAACTTCTTCTGGTACCTGAAGGACCCGGCGGGTAACTTCTCCGAGTACTACTCCGACATGGACTGCATCGTCGACGACCAGCTCTGGACGCCGGAGACCCTGGAGGGAGCCCGGGGCCTGTTCAGCTGGGGACCGCCCCCGCCACCGTCGTTCCTGCATCCGGAGGATCTCGCGGCCCTGATGACCGGGTCGCACGCCCGGGCGTAGCCCGGCGGCCCGGGTGAGGCGGTTCAGACCAGCAGGGAGCCCCCGACCGCGAGAGCGGTGACCGACCCGATGAGCCACAGCCAGACCCAGATCGACGGCCCGATACGGGTCATGCGAGCCAGGATCGCGGCGTCCCCCGCGTCGCTGTTGTGATCGAGCACCACGCGGACGCCGGAAACGAGCAGGAACCAGGACACGCCGTAAGCCGTGACGGTCTCGGCCCCGACCGAGGCGTAGCGCGCGATGATGTAGATCAGCCCGCCCGTGACGAGGACCGAGACGAAGCCAAACAGGTTGCGCAACGTCGCCAGAAGGACCGCGAGCAGGATCAGGGTCAGCCACAGCACCGCGACGCTGTGCCTGAGCTCGATCAGTTTCGCCGCGCCGAGCCCGAACGCACTGGGGCCGAGGTACCCGACGACGGCTATGGTGACATCGCCCGGCACCGTGCCCGGACCCACCTCGGTGATCCCGTTGGCGTTCGATCGCAGCGTCACGCGCCTGACCGGCCGGCCGACGGCTGACCCGACCATCGCGTGCGCCCCTTCATGCGCGATCGTGTTGACGTGGCGCGCGAGCAGCCAGATCTCCTGCAGGGTCACCGCGGCGAGCGCCGCGAGCCCGATCAGCACCGCAGCCGGCATAGGCAGCGGCGCCTGCGTCTCGCCGATCCGGCTCAGCACGGCGTCTAGCGAGGGCGCGGGCGTCACATGCCTTCTCCGCTCACCAGGGCCTGCCGAGTAGATCCCGTCCACGGCATTGCTGCCTTGCTGCCCTGAGTATCACCCTTTTGAGCGCGGTTAGGAACCGGCCGGCTGACGCGTTATCGCGGCGGCCAGCAATGCATCGCGGCCATTATCACGTCGGGAGATATGGCGGAACTCAACGTCGGCGCGAAACCGCGGATCTGCTTTCGCAACGTCGCGGCGCTGCCATGACGCCCAGGCTAGCCGTCGTCGAGCGCGAAGCTGAGGTACCTGTCCGCCGACCGGCGCAGCGCGGCGGCGCCGTCGGTGTCGACGTTCCGCCGCCACCAGCCGCCGTATACGCGGCCGAAGTCGTAGGGCTGCATCATCGCCACGGCGCGGCGGATCGTCTTCGGGCGCTCCGGGATGAGGTTCGGGTAGCTGTGCATGAAGCTCATCCACCGGCGGTCGGGCACGACCGTGAAGATGTCCCCGGTGAACAGCGCGCCGGCGCCTTCCTCCGCGCCCGCCCAGTGCAGTACCTGGCCGCCGTCGAAGTGCACGCCCGCGTTGATCAGCGTGAGGCCGTCCAGGATCTCATGCGTGTCCCCCTCCCAGAACACGATGGCGTCAGACGGCCGGGCCACCCAGTCCCGGTCCTTGCTGTGGATGTAGATGGGAGCGTCGAACGCCTCGCTGAAATCGCACATCGAACCGTAGAAGTGGGGGTGGCTGATCGCTATCGCGCTGACCCCGCCGAGTTCCCTGACGCCCGCGATCAGCTCGTCGTCGATGTAACTGATCATGTCGTAGAGCATGTTGCCCGCCGGGGTCCGGACGAGCAGGGCGCGCTGGCCGATCGCGGTCGGAGGGCTGGCCCCGACGCCCACGACGCCCGGGCCCTCCTCCTCGATCCTCCCCCGGTGGCCTGCGGCGCGCAGCTCAGCCAGGGTGGTCCACTGCTGCCCGTCCCAGCCCACGTACTGGCGTTCGTCCAGGCAGACCGGGCAGTCGGGACGCTCGGCGCCGTACTGGACGCCGCAGGTCGCGCAGATCGGCAGATCGGTTCGCATGCTCCACGTATACACCGGCCGCCCCGGCAGGCGCGGCAATCGGCGCTCAGCGCGGCGCGACCAGCAGCGTCTGCAGCGCCCGGCCGCATGGGCCGTCGGCGTCCGACAGGACGGTCTCGGCCAGACCGGTTCCATGATCACCGATGCTCGTGGCCGCGTCCAGGAGCAGCCACTCGCCGACCGGATCACGCTGCAGCACCAGCGTGAGATCCACGTTGATGAACAGGAACCTCGCCGGGTCGAGCACCGCGCTCACGCCGCTGCCGGAGTCCGCGACCAGGAGCGCCCGGCACATGGGTGACGGTTCCTCACCCGCCACGAGCGGGATCCTCGGGCGCGTCCACACCCGGGCGGGTTCAGGGGTGTCGAAACCGCCGCCGGACAGGAAGCGCCAGTCGATGGCCGACAGATAGCCCGCCCGGTGGCCTTCGGGAAACGCTGGCAGTGGCTGCTCGGCCGGAATCTCGGACGGTTCCGGCGGCCCGCCGCCGGTTGCTGTGGCCGGACTTGCTGACGTGCCGGGCGCCGCGGGCGTGGCGGCTCCCGCTGGCGTGGCGGCTCCCGCTGGCGTGGCGGCTCCCGCTGGCGTGGCGGCTGCCGCCACCATGGCGGCTGGCGCGCCGGCGCTCAGGGCAATCCGCCAGCCTCGCGCGTGCAGGACCTCCTGCCCGTCGGCCTCCATGATCGCCTCCAGGAGAGCCACCCGCCGTCCGGGCCGCAGCGTGCGGGTCTTGACCGTGACCTTCGTGACCGGGACCGGCCGCAGGATATCGACGGCAACCCGGGCGAGCCGCTGTCCCTCGTCCGGCTCGTGGCGCTGGATCGCTCGTGCCGCCAGAGCGGATGGCGGGCCGCCGTGCTGGGCCTGCGCAGACCAGGGTCCTGCGGTCGCCTGGCTCGCCACGAAGGTGTCCGTTCCGGCCGGCTCATAGAATGCGCTGTGCACGTGCCGGGATGCTACCCGAGGCCGGAGGCAGGCCACGAGTCGCGATGCGCCACGCTGCGGACCCGCGGTGCGTGTGAGTCGGTACGCTTCGTCCGTGGCGCCGGCTCGGCCGGCGTCCGCGGGGCGTTAGCTCAATGGTAGAGCAGCGGACTTTTAATCCGTGGGTTCTGGGTTCGAGCCCCAGGCGCCCCACTGCCTGACCTGCTGATACACGTCAGCCGCGTGATCTAGATGACTTCCTAGTTGCAGTTCTAGTTGCAGTTGGCTTGGCTGCCGGTCCCCAGAGCGCCTTGCCGATACGGTCGGCAGCATCGGTCATGACCGGCGGCATGACGTGGGCGTACTTGGACGCCATGCTGATCTGGGAGTGGCCGAGGATCTGCATGACCACCCACTGGTCGACGCCCTGGGCGAGCAGGAGCGAAGCCGCGGTGTGCGTAGCGTCGTGCACGCGAGCGTCGCGGTTACCGGCTGCTTGGAGCAGAGCTTTCCAGCACGAACGCTTTGGCGAGATTCTCACGTTGTTTAACTCTGGAAGCAAGAAGTGAACGCTGAGGAATCGAAACTAGCTGAGGAATCGAAACTAAAAGACGCGGAGACAGCAACCCTCTACGTCGAGTTGTGGAAGCAAGCTATCGACGTACAGAAGCATTTCAACGACATCGGACCAAGAATGCGTGGCCTAGCGCTGACCGTACCTGCGCATGCCATTTCAGCCTCCCGCCGACGCGGTCCCAGGTCCATCTGGCACCACGACAGACCCGAGCCCCGACGGGGCCTCCGCCCCTCAGTCTGTCAATGTGAGGCTTCAGAATGACGACAGGCAGGGACTCCAAGTCAGGATTACGGCCCAGCGACTTCTCCAGAGCCGGGCAGGCGCTGGCAAAGCCGGGTTTTATCTGTACACCTACAGACCATCCGGTCGGCGCATCACGACGTCGAGCGCCCGCCACGGTGGACCCTCGCGTAGAGCGCTGAGGAGTTCACGAGCTGCTCGTTGCCCGTTCGGGAAATGGTCGCCCGGATCCCAGCGCCACGCGGCGACCATGGCAAGAACAAGGATCCGGCACTCACTCAGCAGTTCTTCATCAGCGTCCGCATAGCGCTCGCTGACATCTTCGGGGACATGGGCGAGGTCGAACTCGACGGGCCCACGGCAACACGTCTCGAGATCGATGAACAACAGTCCGGTCTTCGTACTGAGCACGTTGCCTGGGTGCGGCTCGCCGTGCAATAGCTGCTCGGCAGCGCCGCGGTCGCCGATCGCTTGTCTCCGGCTCCGAAGCGTGTTGATGAGAAGCTCCCGATCCGCGTCGGCAAGCTCTGGAGTGAGGTTACTGCTCTCCACAAGCTGCTGAGCCGCTTCCGCTCGATCCGTGAAGTGCGGCGTCCTGAAATCGAGCTTGCGCATGCCGGCATGCAGTCGCTCAAGCGCATTCGCATAGTCGGCTGGTGAGACCTCCCGAGGTGTCACAGGTTTGTAGTAGGTCCACAGCGTGACGACGAAGCCATCACGCTCATAGACGCGCGGCTCTACTCGGGGTTCCAGAGCAGCCACAGGGCTCTCGGTTTCGGCGAGCCGTTGGGCAAGCTCGACCTCGAACTGTGCGACCTGATGCGCTATAGGTGCGACTCGGGCAAGGACGTCACAAGGCAGCAGGCGCACAGCGAGCTTGTTCGAATCGTGAAGAACGATCGCGTCGTCGACGGTCAGGTCAAGCGCCGAGGCGGTCGACATGGCCGCAGCCAGCGCGCGCTGACTCTCAGAGGGCTGCATCCAGCTGATTTTCTCACCGCTGCCGACCTCCACAGACCGACCTCCACAGATGCCTAGCCCAAGGGCCTCCAAGGTGGAGCACACCTGCTGCTGCCTGTGCCTTCGGACAAGAGATGCGCGACAGTCGTCCGCCAAGTGATCTGCGACGGGTTCCAGCGAACTAGAGCAGCAGGCCATCGCGCAGAGCCATCAGGGCCTCCTTGCGGACTGGGCCGCTGGGTTAGCGGTGCCGCCGGTACTGCAACTCGACGATCCCGTTGCTGGAGGCGGTGCTGGAGACCAAGTCGAGCTGGTAGGAGTTGGGGACGCCGTCGAACAGCCGGGTGCCTTCGCCCGAGGGCGTAGGGGAACAAGGACAGCTGGAGCTCGTCGATCAGGTCGAGCCGCATGAGCGACCGCCAGAGGCTGACGCCGCCCCAGACCACGATGTGGGCGTCGCGGCCTTGCCGGAGCTTGTCGATCTCTTCTGCCGTGTCACCGGCGGCGATGGTGGTGTTGGCCCAGTCGGCCGTCTTCAGTGTCCGGGAGAAGACGACTTGCGCCCGGCGTTCAGGATAGGGGCGAAGGCGTGGTCGGTGGACGTTGTCATGGACCCGGAGATGCCCTCGTAGGCGGTGCGGCCCATGATGTGCGCGTACGCGCTCTGGAGAAAGTCGAGTTGCGCCGGGTCGTCGGGCTCACGGTTTCGGGCAGGTCGAAACAGAACTTCCAAAACTCGGTGCCCTCGTCGGCGAGAAGGCCGTCGAGCGAGTAGTTGAACACTGTCGCTATGAGCTTCCGCATGATCAGAACTTCATGGTCTCGGGTCGCCTGGGGACCGTTGTCAGGTCACGGCG
>Ga0209647_1002263_pt1 | contig 15640 bp, 14 predicted proteins | sample GraSoi_2013_60cm_FD_185827 | JGI IMG/M metagenome (GOLD analysis project Ga0209647, IMG submission 185827) | Grasslands soil microbial communities from the Angelo Coastal Reserve, California, USA - Sample 9_17_2013_60cm (SPAdes) (version 2) | ecosystem: Environmental > Terrestrial > Soil >...
TGGCTGCAAGGCAGGGGTGGCGGTGAATCCACACACGCCGATCCAGGACCTTGAAAATATCATTGCGGATATTGACCTGGTTTGCATGATGTCTGTGAACCCCGGATTTGGAGGACAAAAATTTATTGAGAATACGTACGCGAAGGTGAGGCAACTTAGAAAACTCATCGTCGAAAAAAAATCGAGCGCCATGATCGAAGTGGACGGAGGGGTAAGCGAGGAGAACGCCAGGGGCATCATGGAGGCCGGGGCGGATGTACTGGTAGCTGGAAATTGCGTGTTCTCTTCTTCCGATCCTACAGGTGTCATCGCGCGTCTCAAATCCATAAAGTAGGTTCTCGGTTTTGGCAGCGGTTTTGAATGTTCTGCCTTAATTTCAAAAGTATGCGTACGGTTCTGATTGTCTTGAGTCTTTCCGGTTTGTTGTCGTGTGCCCGCTCGGTTTCCCGCGTCAGCCCCGACCAATCCATCGACCTGAGTGGGCGCTGGAATGATACCGACTCACGTCAGGTAGCGAACAAAATGACTGCCGATTTGCTGGGCAGCGAGAAATTCAAAGACTATGCGAAAGCCTTGGGTAAAAAGCCAGCCATTATTGTTGGACTCATCCGCAATAAAACCAGTGAGCATATCGATTCTGACAATTATATTAAGAAATTCGAATTCGCCATCTATAATTCCGGTGTAGCTGACCTGGTGGAGTCCGACGCTTTTCGGGATAAACTGCGCGAGGAACGCGCACAGCAGCAGGATTTTTCGGACCCGGCCACTGTTGCTCAGTGGGGAAAAGAAGTGGGGGCTAACCTGATGCTGTTTGGTGAGATGACTTCCGAGACCGACGTGTACAACAACAAGCGCGTCGTCAACTACATTACCACGTTGTTTCTCACCGACATGGAAACAAATAAACGTATTTGGTATAGTCAGGAGGAGATCAAGAAATTGATCAGGAATTGATAATTGGTCATTAGCCATTGGTCATTAGTTATTGGTGGCTTGATTCCTGACTCATGGTTTATCCCCCTAATACCTAATACCTAATACCTAATGACCAATAACCAATAACTAACCAAGATGATGAAATTCTGGATATTGGTCGCCCTCTTGATTCTTCAGTCCTGTGCCACCTATTACCAATCCAGTCTTACATTCAACCAGGATTTCGAAAGCGGTAACTTGCCTAAAGCCCTCGCCAACTTACAGGCACACGCTTCTGATGGTAACGGCAAACGTGCTTTTTTGTACGATGTCAACAACGGGTTGGTCCTTTCCCTGTTGGGTCGCTATGATGAGAGCAATGACTATTTTGAAAGAGCCTACCTGTTTGGAGAAGATTACCGCAAAAATTATCTTAACGAAGCGGAGTCGTACCTGACCAACCCCAATGTAACGACCTATAAAGGGGAAGATCACGAGCATTTGATGCTGCTCTATTACAAAGCATTGAACTATCTCAAGCTTAATAAGACGGAAGATGCACTGGTGGAGTGCCGCAGGCTCGATACGCGGCTTCAACAGTTGAGCGACCGTTACAATTCGGATAATAAATACCGGCACGATGCCTTTATCAATACGCTGATGGGCATTATTTATGAAATGGATAAGGACTACAACAACGCCTTTATTGCTTACCGCAACGCCTATGGCATCTATTCCCAGGATTATCAATCCTTATTCGGCCTGGGTCCGCCGGATCAATTGAAAGAAGATTTGCTGCGCACCGCTTTTCTCAGTGGAATGACTTCCGAATGGGAGGACTACAAGAAAGAGTTTGGGCGTGAAGACTATCAGTACCATGCACCGGAAGGAGGAGAGCTGATTTTTTTCTGGCACAATGGACTGAGCCCCGTGAAAGCGGAATGGGGCATTAATTTTATTGTCAGCCGGCAAGGCGATTGGGTCACGTTTAGCAATCCCGAGATGGGCATTTCTTTTCCATTTAACGTGGCCGGCTATAGCGAACAAGACCGGAAATCCCTGGGCAGCATGGATATTTTCCGGGTTGCGTTTCCAAAATACGTAGAGCGGCCAACCTATTATTCGTCGGCATCCCTGGAGACACCGGACCAATCCATGAATTTACAATTGATGGAGGATGTCAATAAGATCGCATTCAAAGCGTTACAAGAAAGAATGAACCTGGAGTTGAGTAAAGCATTGATCCGGGTGGCCATGAAAAAAGTAAGTGAATACGAGTTGAAAAAGGAGGACCGAACCCTGGGCTCTGTGTTGGGGGTGATCAATGCGCTGACCGAGAAAGCCGATACCCGCAACTGGCAAACACTCCCTCATAGCATTTACTATTGCCGCGTACCGCTGAAGGAAGGACAAACCAGCCTTACCTTAAAACTCACCACCCGGCAGGGCAAGACCGTCGACCATCCCTTTACCTATCAGGTCAAAAAAGGAGAGACCTTGTTCCATACGTTCAGTTCGCTCGAAAGCGGCTACCCCAGCTACGGATCCAACTAAATAGGTTTTTAAATGATTATCTTTAGACGGCTAAACGCATACCTGTCTTAAACGAATGGCTTCCTGAGGTCACGAACATCCATACCGCGACTATTTCTCCTGGCATTCCTGGGCATGCCTTTTTGTGTATTGGCACAGGAGGAGGAGCCTACTTTTCCCCTTGACCATTTCTATGTAACAAGAAAAAAGAACGCCAGGGCGATTTTTAAGCATTTCAGGTTTGGGTTGAGTACAGGGTACGGAAATACGTATTTCAGTCATTCACTACAGGATCGTTTTGCCATCTATCAGTTAAATGGGAAAGCACCGCAGATTTTTGCCGTTAATTCAGGCCCGGCGGTCCGGTATAGCAATTGGGTGAATACAGCCACGATCGACTCCACGAGTGTATCGCCAGGTAGTTTTTTAGTAAGTTCGGACACCTCCAAACTTGGATTTAAAGGCCATGCATTTAATATCCCGCTGAAGGCAACCCTTCACTACGAATTCAGTCGCTACCGGATCGGCGGCGGCTATTCCTATGAATATATGAGCTTGGGTAATTTCTATCCCACCGCTTTTTCAGACAAAGTCGGGTCGTTTAAACCCGCCAACCCTGCTGGTTTTATGAAGAAATATTTTGGATCACTCGGAGTATCCTTTTACCGTATCGGCGACTATTTATTTACCGCCGATGTCAACGTTGGCGGATTTAAGCCAGGAAAAAATTTCAACAGCAGCCTCATCAAGAAGGGAATTTACTTCAATCTGGGGGTGACGGCCGAGCGCGAACTTTCCGAATACTTCCGGTTATTTGTCCGGCCGTCGTACGATATAAAGAGCTATACCCTTGCCTTGCCAGGAAGCGGGAAGACCATCCAGCACACCATGAACGCATTCTATCTGAATGTCGGGATCACGTATACGATTCCCGAGCTGCCCCGGTGTTTCCATAAGGAGTGTAGAATCCAGATCAACCATGCACATGGAAACAAAGAGTATCGAAGCCGGGTACACCCCATCTTCAAAAAGCAAAATCCCGGCTATGGAGAAAACAATCCGCTGCTCAAATACAAGGGCCGGAATAAGAAGAAAATGAACCCGTATTAGATCGGAATTTTGTCCCAAATCCTGGCTTGTTGCAGGGGTCTGGATTTACCAAAAAAAACCTCATTTTTTGGGTATTTCTGATCGTTTTGAGGGTAACTATTCAACCTATTTTACCTACCTTTCGGGGCTAAAATTAAAGGGCTGTTTCAACAGCAGCTCTGGCCATAAAATTCATATAAATCGACTCGTCAGTGGCAGAACAAACTCCCGGGAGACAGAATATTATTCCCATCAATATTGAAGATGAAATGCGTGGAGCCTACATCGATTATTCGATGTCGGTCATCATTTCACGAGCGCTGCCGGATGTACGCGACGGACTCAAACCGGTTCACCGCAGGGTGCTTTACGGGATGCAGGAATTGGGTGTCAATTACAATAAGCCCTATAAGAAATCTGCCAGAATTGTAGGAGAGGTGCTTGGAAAGTACCACCCTCACGGCGATGCATCGGTCTATGACACGATGGTTCGCATGGCCCAGGATTGGTCGCTGCGTTATCCCCTCGTGGATGGGCAGGGGAACTTTGGCTCTATCGATGGGGACTCACCGGCTGCTATGCGCTACACGGAAGCCCGGTTGACCCGGGTTGCGGAAGAATTGCTGGCCGACATCAACAAAGAAACCGTCGACTTTCAACCTAACTTCGATGATTCACTGACGGAGCCCACGGTCTTGCCGGCCAAAGTGCCCAATTTGCTTATCAACGGCTCTTCAGGTATTGCGGTAGGAATGGCTACCAATATGGCTCCGCACAATTTGCGGGAAGTAGTGGATGGCATCATTGCCTATATCGACAACCGCGAGATCACTATACCCGAGTTGATGAAATACATCACTGCCCCCGATTTTCCTACCGGTGGAATTATTTATGGGTACAGTGGAATTCAGGAAGCATTTCTGACCGGCCGCGGCAGGATCCTGGTGCGTTCCAAGGCAGAGATTGTTACATCACCCAACGGGAAAGATCAAATCATCGTAACGGAAGTGCCCTATATGGTCAATAAGGCAACGATGATCGAGAAAACCGCCGCCCTGGTAAACGAAAAGAAAATTGAAGGGATAAGCGACATACGCGACGAGTCGGACCGCGATGGATACCGGATCGTTTATGATCTGAAGAGGGACGCTATTCCAAATATTGTATTAAATAATCTCTTTAAATATACACAGCTACAGTCCTCCTTTGGTGTCAACAATGTGGCGCTCGTTAAAGGCAGGCCTCAGACTTTAAATTTAAAGGATCTCATTGTTCATTTTGTGGACCACCGGCACGATGTGATTGTGCGGCGTACCCAATTTGAGCTGTCAGAGGCCGAAAAGCGGGCGCATATTCTGGAGGGCTACCTGATTGCCCTCGACCACTTAGATGAAGTCATTACGCTGATTCGCAATTCAAAGGATCCGGATGTTGCCAGGGTCGGTTTGATCGAGCGTTTTGCACTCTCGGAAATTCAGGCAAAGGCTATTTTGGAAATGCGTTTGCAACGCCTTACCGGCCTGGAGCGGGAGAAAATCCAAAACGAATACAATGAATTGCTGGCGCTGATCGGCCGGTTAAAAGATATCCTGGGTGATGTATCCAAACGGATGGAGATCGTGAAGGCCGAATTGCTGGAAATGAAAGAGCGGCATGGAGATGAGCGGAGAACGCAAATTGTTCATAGCGATGAGGACATCACCGTTGAGGACATGATTCCGGATGAAGACATGGTGATCACCATCTCCAACCAGGGGTATGTGAAACGAACTTCATTATCGGAATACAGGACCCAGGGACGGGGTGGGATTGGCTCGAAGGGCGTCTCGACAAAAGAAGACGATTTTACGGAACACCTCTTCATCGCCAGTGCCCATAATTACCTTTTGATTTTCACCGAATCAGGACAGGTATTCTGGAAAAAAGTATATGAGATCCCGGAAGGGAATAAAATATCCAAAGGAAGGGCGATTCAAAACCTGATCAACATCCAGCCGGGTGACAACGTCCGGGCCGTGATCAACCTGAAGAGCCTGGAAGATGAAGAGTACATCAACAACAATTTTGTGATCCTCTGTACGGAAAAGGGGACCATCAAAAAAACATCCTTGGAATCCTATTCCCGCCCCCGGGCGAACGGAATTACGGCCATCACTATTCACGACGGCGACAGGTTGATCAATGCAGCGCTGACCAATGGAATGAACCATATTGTCATTGCAAAGAGTGAAGGAAAAGCAGTTCATTTTAATGAATCGGATGTCCGTCCGATGGGCAGGACTGCGGCAGGAGTGCGGGGTGTCACCCTGGAATCGGCGGCAGATAAAGTGGTGGGCATGGTTTGCATTACGAGAGAAGACGCTAACTTGTTGGTAGTTTCAGAGAAGGGGTATGGTAAACGGTCTTCGATCGACGACTACCGGATCACCAGAAGAGGTGGGAAGGGCGTCAAAACCATTAATGTTACAGACAAAACTGGCAAGCTTGTTGCGATTAAAGAAGTGGGCGATAAGGATGAATTGATGATCATCAATAAATCCGGCATTAGCATTCGTATCAAGGTAGGGGAGTTGCGGGTGATGGGCAGGGCAACCCAGGGTGTGCGTCTGATCAAACTGAATGATGATGATGCCATTTCATCCGTTGAGAAAATTCAAAGTATTGAGGATAATCCATTGGCTAATCCAGAGTTAGCCAATTCTAATTAAATTAAAACTAAACTACCATTACCAATGAAAAAGATAGTCATGCTGGCGCTCTTCCTGGTTCCACTCTTCGCAGGCGCTCAGAAAGAAATAAAACCCAGTTTGTCCAAAGCGGAGAAAGCCTTCCGCGCAGGGAAATTTGATGAGGCTAAAGCCATCATTGACGCCACCGTCGGAAGTGCGGAATTCATGAAAGACAAGAAGGGTCAGCCCTCCAAAAGTGCCGCAAAGGCCTACTATTTGAAAGGCCTGATTTACGCTGGAATTGATACAACAAAAGTTCAGGCCTTCAAAAGCCTCGCAGACAACCCCCTTGCTATTGCAAAGGAGGCCTTTCAAAATTGTTACGCGCTCGACAAAGGCGTCAGCGCCAGTTTTATTAACGATGCGACCGGGATACTACCCTTTACCGACGACCAGATGAAACGTCAATTGGCCCAATATTATTTAGACAAAGCAGTAAAGTTTTACCAGGAAGACAAGGACTATAAGAAAGCATTTGCGGAAATTGAGAATACGGTCTTTTTTTTACCGGATGATACTACCCAGTTAATGAACGCCGGCGTGTACTTCGGGCCAGCGGCAGAAGAATATGACAAGGCGATCGACTATATTGGCCGCTATCTCAAGAACGGTGGAAAGGGACAAGACGCTTATATCCAATTGCTCAGTATTTATTTTGATAAGAAAAAGGACCATGTAAAAACCCTGGAGGTAGTCAAAGAGGCGCGTGGTAAATTTCCAAAGAATACGGATTTCCCCAAGTACGAACTCAATATCTATTTATCGGAGAAGAAGTATGATCTGGCCCGTACAACCGTTCAGCAAGGAATTCGGGAAAATCCCAATGAAAAGGAAAGTTATTATTTACTGGGCGGCCTAAACAATGAACTAGGGAACATCGATTCTGCTAAATGGGCCTATCAGAAAGCGGTCGATCTGGATCCAACGTATTTCGAAGCGCAGCTGGACCTGGCAAAACTGTATTATTTGGATGCCAAGAAGATCAAGGCTGAACGAGACAAGCTCGGAATATCAGCTCAAGATATTCAGAAAAGAAAAGTATTGTTCGACCAATTGCAAAAACAGTATACCCTTGCCCTGCCATACTGGGAGAAATGCCTGAAAACAAGAGAGGATGACGAAACTGTACTGTACACTCTCTCGGAGATTTACTCCAGTCTGGTCATGGACGATAAGGCCGCTATTGTCAAAAAGAAGATGAAGGCCCTGGGGTATACAGATTAGGAGTATTGAGTTGCAACGAAGAAGTTGACAATTGACAATGGGCAATTGACAAAGATTTATCAAGTTTAAGCATTGTCAACTGCTTCTTGTCAACTGTCAACTTCTTTAAAGTAACTCAGGACTACGTCAGATCTCGGAATACTCCGTCGGATGCAGTAAAAATTTTTCTAATTTGGACACGTTGTGCTGGTACTCCGGCATCGCAGATAGCGTCTTCCATTCAGGGGCATCGGAGAAGGCTTTCCAATGCTCATCGTGTGTGGTCATGTTGTTAAAGGAAGTCATGTACATCAGGTTGGGCATCCGGCTACCGGAAATGACTTCGGAATAAAAGACGGCATTAAATCCAAGTTTCTTGAACAGGCCGATCTCGTCGCCTTTATTAAACATTTGAACTTTATTGGCAAATATCTTTTCGGTGGCACCCTCGTAGCTCCGCAACTCATAGATGCGGTCGCCGAGGGGACCACTCAACGCCGGGAGCTGGAAGTGAGGGGCGTCAACAAATGATTTCAAAAAGATGGTTTCCATTCTTGCGTAGGGTGGATTGTTGTAGGGAGCGGTCCAGTAGCCCGTTGCCGAAGCCTGGAATTGACTGTCTTTTTCAAGTTTCGAATCGAGTTTGCCCACCTCTTCAAACGAGGTAAATGGAATGAATACATAAATTCGCTTGCCGAACAAGGCGGTATCACTTTCCACAGGCTTGAAAACGCCTACTTTGGAAATTCCGGCGCGGTGCAAAGCAGGGATATAGGCAGACTTCAGGTAGTTCTCCACTTCGCCTTCCTGGCGTTTATCGGTCACGTGATAGATCCTGATCTCATAGTAGTCCCGACCGGGAGCCATCCCGATAGCGGTTGGGAGGGCTAGGGCAAAAAGGAATCCCGTCAAAATGCATTTTACAATTCCAGACATATTGGTATAGTTTAATTTGTGGGTGGGAAAGTTAGACATTTTTAACAAAAGTGTTTCCCGCAGATCGCGCAGATTTCCGAAGTTGTCTCCCGCAGATCGCGCAGATTTTCGCGGAATCATGGGAAATAATTCAAGTTCCGGCTGTTGCGCGTCAGCTCTGCGTAAATCTGCGCGATCTGCGGGAAATAATTCAAGTTCCGGCTATTGCGCGTCAGCTCTGCGTAAATCTGCGCGATCTGCGGGAAACAATTCAAGTTCCGGCTGTTGCGCGTCAGCTCTGCGTAAATCTGCGCGATCTGCGGGAAATAATTCAAGTTCCGGCTATTGCGCGTCAGCTCTGCGTAAATCTGCGCGATCTGCGGGAGACAATTCCAGTACTTTCGCACCCCTGCTGGGTTTTAATTTCATATCGAGGAGGGCCCGGTTGGCATTGCTGAAAGAATAGATTTCCACTTCCGGTAAAATTGGGACGGCCGCCGCCAGGGCCAGGAACTCTTCCACATCCCGGGTGGTGATATTGGCTACACTCTTCACCTCTTTTTCCATCCATAGGTGGTCGGTATAGTTTAAATTCAATAGCGCGCTTTGATCCTTAGATTCTTTTCGAATGGCGTTGATTACCAATCGTCCACCAGGCTCCAGCCACAATAATGATTGTACCACCGTATTCCATGCCGGTGTCGTATCAATGATGGCGCGGGCCGGGAAGGGGGGAGTGTCTGAAATGTCTCCCGCCCAGCTCGCTCGCAGGCTGAGGGCGAAGGACTGCTCTTGTTTACTTCTGGCAAACACGATGATTTTTGATTGCGGGAAAAGATGGCGGGCCATCATCAGGACCAGGTGGCCAGACGCGCCGAAGCCCGTCAGCCCCAATGTCTGGCCATCTTTGAGTTCCGTCAGACGCAAGGAGCGATAACCTATAGCGCCGGCGCACAGGAGAGGGGCTGCTTCGGTATCTTTAAAGGCATCCGGAATCCGATAGGCGAATTTCTCTGAAATCGTCATATACTCGGCATAACCCCCGTTCGCATCGCGACCGGTGCCTCTGAATTGGGCACAAAGATTTTCCAGCCCAGCGCGGCAATAGTTGCAAACGCCGCAAGCGGAGAAAATCCAGGCTGCACCAACACGGTCACCTTGCCGAAAGCGCACCGCTTCTGTTCCGGTTTTCTCCACGGTACCCACGACCTGATGACCGGGGATAACGGGATAGACCTGCGGGGGGGTACGACCTTCAATTTCATCCAACTCGGTGTGACATACGCCACAGCACGAGACTTTGATTAGAATTTCAGCTTTGGAGGGAAATGGCTTTTCGACATCGGCTAACTCCAATGGCTGCACGCCCGCACGTAGATCATACACTTTTTTTAAAAGCCAGGCCTTCATAGGAATCAATGTTGTCAGGCAAATTTACAGAGACAAATAGATTTAACGTGAAAATTTTAAACCGCGGAGGCGCGGAGACGCAAAGCAGGCGCAGAGAATTATTTGAAAAGGCAACCCAAATTGCATTTCCTTTGCGCCTTCCTTGCGTCTCGGCGCCTCTGAGGTTTAAAAATTTGAATTAGGTATTTTGGTACTCATTGAATTATTTTGCCACATTAAATTGCGCGCCCTGGTTCTTTCGACTAATGAGGAGTATGAGACATCTCTTTTTAACCCTTGTACTTTGGCTATGTATTGCTTCTGTCTACGGGCAAGAGGCAGGTAGAGGCCAGATCGCACCCGAGATCGTCGGGAAGTGGTGCTATTACAATCTGGCCAATGGCGACGAAGGGAAGCTTTCGAACACCTGTGTGACCCTGAACGCCGATGGTACCTATGAATTTTACCTGGACGGTTCCACGATGTTACAGGTGAATTCCATTTTTCCGGGTGCGGCCGCGCAGCAAACGGATTATGGCAATTGGTGGGTCGACGGGACCCGTATCTTTTACAATTCATCATCGCATGGTCAGGGTTATTTCCAATTTCAAAAGCTGAACCAACCGACCGATAAAACCGTCCCTATGATTGTCCTTGATGGCCGGTCCTTTATTTCCCCTACACCACGGGATGCGTGGTGAGGAATTTAAGCACCATCCTGTTGATAGAATTCAACAAGGTACCCCATAAAATCAACCGACCTTACGACCTCGCCCATGGCATAGTTTTTTCTGAGTTCATCGTGTCACGACACAGCGAAGTATGCCGGATATTCATAAGCAAGCCGAAGTAATAGCAAACAAGATCGAAGCGGAACTGAAGGTCCTTAAACGCTGGGACAAGGTACCCTTGTCCGAAGAAAAATATGAAGACATGGGCGCGTTTGGCTCGAACACCATGTCGTTTGTGCAGTGGCTGCAATTTGTACTCCTCCCCAGGATACGAGAAATCGTCAAAGAGGAAGGTGATTTTCCCACGGGCAGTATGCTGACGGCCTATGCCATACGCGAATTCCAGGGTGATCCGGATTCCGGACAATTGATCCTGCTCCTATACGAATTGGATCAGCTTGTCAACTGGCCGGAAGGCGAATATGAAGAGGTAGGGCTTGCATCAGATGGGATGGACTATGAGCAGGAGTCGGTCTCCGGTTCGCCTTCCGCACCGAACTCAATTTCTTAGGGCGACACGTATATCCCGCCGGTCCTGTTCACGCTGGCCCGTGTTCTGCCGGAATTAAAAGGTGCTGACCTTGAACGCCAGCTCGAGACCTTCGATTCATTTTTAGCAATCCTTTCTCCCGCTGTGCGCCCTGCAATAAGGGACTTGCTGAAACATGCTGCTGAAATGACTCCCAATGGGGCAAGCCGGTCTCGGATTGAGAAAGCCGAGCAGTCAGTCGCCAACGGTGGTTGTGCAGCCGGTTGAGTCTTGAGGCATACAGCCTGGCTGCGCGGCGGCACTACGGCGCGAAGACACTATTTAACTTCGTTGCCAAAACTTACTAAGCGAGAAATATTTTAAATTAATATAGTTTGTATTAATTTAAATTATTCTTTGTGTCTTCGTGCCTTTGTGGCCAACTTGGGATCTGCTATGAAGATAATCGTTACCGGAGCCAGCGGACTGGTTGGAGCGGAGGTAGTCCGCCAGGCCATGACGGACAGTGAAATTCATGAAATAACGGCATTGGTACGCCGGCCTCTGGATATTCCTCACGTGCCCAGGCAGGGAGGAGAGAAGCTGCATGTGGTGGTGCACCAGGACTTTCTGAGTTATCCAACAGCGGCGGAATTATTCAAAGCCCAGGATGCTTGTTTGTGGTGTCTGGGGACTTCTCAGTCCCAGGTAACCCCGGAAGAGTACCATAGCATCACGTACGACTACACGCTGGAAGCGGCGAAGGCGATGCTGAAGGCAAATCCATCCATCGCGTTTTTATTCGTCAGCGGTAAGGGAGCCGATTCGATGGAAACGAGCAAAACCTTGTTTGCCCGTGTGAAAGGAAAAACGGAGAATGCATTACGGCGGCTTCCCTTCAAAAAGTTATTTATTGTCAGGCCCGGCGGCATCAAACCCATTCACAGGAACAAAAATGCTGCTTTAGCGAACAAACTCTTCATCCCTCTTTTTCCGATCCTCGAACTGCTCTTGCCCAATCTGGTTATCTCCTCTGTGGAACTTGCCAGGGTGTTGCTTCACATTGCAAAGCATGGGGCACCTAAGACTCTTCTGGAGAATTTGGATTTGAAGCGGTTGTTTCGGGAGATTGCCAATACAGGTCATTAGTCATTGGTCATTAGTGGGTTTAGACGTGCCGAAAAGAATAAACCACCAATAACTAATCTAATGCCCAATGACTGCTATCCAAGGACTTAATCTTATGAACCCATGACCCCACCATCCAGCCATCCAAGAAGTCTCTTACTAACAATCTTCCTGACTGGTTTGTTGGTTGGTACGCTCGATGCTGCCGCTGCGGTGATCCAGTTTATTATTCCAACATGGCGCAACCCCGTTCGCATTTTTGAGTATATCGCCAGCGGCGTTTTTGGGGCGAATGCTTTTTCCGGAGGTCCCATCATGGCCGTCATCGGGTTGCTATTTCATTATTTCATAGCAACAGCATGGACATCCCTTTTCTTCACGCTCCACCCGCGAATCCCGTGGTTGGCAAAAAACACGGTGGCGGGAGGATTGGTCTACGGTGTTTTTATATGGCTCATGATGAACCTGGTGATCTTACCTTTGAGCAATATACCGCATTTTCCCATTCGAGTTAGCGGGGCAGCGATCGGGATGGTAATTCTTATGCTTGTTGTAGGGTTGCCCGTTTCTTTCAGTGCCAGCAGATATTATTCAAAATTTAAGATTTAAGATTGGGGAGGAGCCTTTTGACGGGGGATGCCACCACTTCATTATTCATTATTCGTCATTCACTATTCAAAATTCGAATTCTGAATAGTGAATGACGAATAATGAATTGTGAAGTAAGTTTGCCCCTTAGAACATAGCTCAACACCAATTTTAAATCTTAAATTCATAAATGAACCCAACCCTTCAAAGCCTGCTCAATAAAGTTGGCTATCCCGATCTCCTGGAAAAATTAACGCGCGACCTTCCGGCATCGGAGTTGAATTCCCTGCTCCTCGAGGTTTTCCGAATGAGTACGGCAACGATCACTCCGCAGGAATTGATGACGAGCTATGAAAAGAATCGATTTGTTGTTCCCTCTGTTCTGGATGCCCTCACATTTGCAAAAGCCGACCTTCAGCTCCTCGAGTTAGCGAAGCGTCATGGGTTCGAGGGCCTCGAGCTCTCACCCCTTGCCCCCATCGGAAATTGTTCCTCGATTGCCCTGGTCGATCAGAACAAGGTTGTCTCTGCCATTCGGGGTACAGAAGTGGTTGCCGACGCCACCAACCTCCTGGCATTGGAATCCAGCAAGCGGAGGAAAGCATCGCGCTTCGATGAGCAGGTAATCCAATCTTGTACCATTCATCGTCATGTCCGAGCTCAGGCCATTCCCGGGGGTAAGGGATTCACGCCCCATTTCAAAGTCTTCTGTGCCGTGACAGCAGGCAAGGATACGGGCAACTTCGATTTTGAGAAACAGGCGATACTCCGGCATCTTCTTCTTTACCACGATTATTTTATCAAGGAGCTGCGGCTATCGGGTCTGAAGATCATCATCAAGGGATTGAAGGAAGAGAATGAGCGTCAGCATCACACCGAATTGTTCGACGCGATTGGCGATCGCCTGCCTGGCGCTGAACTTTCCCTGGTGGAAGTTTCAAAAGCCGATCACGCCTATTATCAACATGCGAGATTTTCCCTCAACCTTGTTCACCATGACAAGGAATACAACCTCGGCGACGGTGGTTTTGTCGACTGGGGACAAAAGCTCACCAGTAACCATAAGGAACGGATGTTAATAAGTGGCATCGGGATTGAGTTGCTGCTGAAGTTGCAACTGGGATTAATTTGAAATTTAAAATCACGGCTGTCCGGGATAATTTTGAAAAAAGCCCGATCGATGTTCGGTTTGCTATTTTCTGTTTTCCCGCCAATCCCGTAGGGATGATATATCGGTAACCAACCTACAGGCCCGTCTAAAGTCCCGTAGGGACGTCATATCAGTAACTCCAACGAGTGTGCAAAACCGACCAATTTCACTATCTCGTCCGCCAGCCGGCGGACTCTCAACCTACCTCATAATATTGTTTACCGATATTGCGTCCCTATGGGACTCTACTTCATTATTCAATATTCATTATTCACATATTGAATAATGAATCGGTAGGGAATTTAAATTAATAATTTAAGGTCAGTAGAACCCCAATTTTACATTGATTTCTCAACAACGACCGCCGTCCCATAAGCAAGCACTTCCGTTAAACCACTCATCACGTCGTTGGCATCGTATCGCATATTGATGATCGCATTGGCGCCTTTTTCGCGTGCATGGCGAATCATCAGTTGGAGCGATTCTTCGCGTGCCGTTTCGCACAGTTCGGTGTAAATGGTACTTCTGCCGCCAAAAAGCGTCATGAAGCCGCCGGCAATGTTGCCGACGATACTTCGCGATCGCACGGTGATGCCTCTGACTAATCCCAATTGTTTAGTAATCCGGTACCCTTCCAGCGAAGTACTGGTGGTGATCATCGTGAGGTCGTCCATGGTAGGTTGATTAGGTTTAGATACAAAACTAGTCATTTAAGATTTAAAACTTTTGCCTAGATTTATCTCCGCGGTTGTCTGTGCAACAAACCTAAACAAATCACAATGAGCAAATACGATATTGTTACCGTTTTTGGTGCTACCGGTAAAGTAGGCAGGGAAATGCTGGAATTTTTCTCTCAGGGAGGAACGTATTGCCGGGCCGTTACGCGCGATCTGAAAAAAGTGAAGGCCCACTCTTTTGTCACGTGGATAGAAGGCAACCTGGCCGACAAGAAGAGCCTGTACAATACGATCGCCGGGAGCAAACGGCTTTTTCTGACAACCTCCTTTAGTGAGAAAATGGCGGACTTTCAGAATAACGCCATCGACGTTGCCCGGGAGGCGGGGGTGGAGCACATCGTGAAACTGTCCACGAAAGGCGTATCGGAAAAATCGGATTTTCTCATTCCCAAACTGCACTATCAGATCGAACAAAAGCTGAAGAGTTCGGGGCTGAACTGGACGATCTTGCAACCGTCGGCGTTCATGCAAAACTGGCTGGGGGATTTCTCGGAAGCAATCAAGATGGAAAGGAAGATCTATGACGCCGTGGGGGATATTAAGATGCCGTTTATAGACGCCCGCGATATTGCTGAAGTGGCGGTCAGAATTTTGATCAACCCGGAGAAGCACGTCAATAAAACCTACATGCTAACCGGAAGCGAGGCCGTTAGTTACCACGAAGTAGCCGAAGCAGTCAGTCAGGCCATTCACGAACCGGTGACGTATGTCTCCCAAACTCCGGAAGAGGCCCGCAAACGGCTGGAGGCGAAAGGGCTGCCGGAGTGGGCTGTCAAGTTGTTTCTTGTCATGGCCAAAAACCAGCAAGCCGATGGGGCTACCGTGTCTACGGCAGTGCAGGAAATCCTGGGAAAACCCTCCCGGAATGTCTATTACTTCGCCAAGGATTATGCGACCTGGTTCAAGTAAGGAGCCGTTTCGGCTTCTTTTGACGGCGCTTCCAATGTGCTAAAATGATATTACGTTAATTAGTGATAAATTACTATATCACCTTATAATGTGATATATTTAAATATCATTTAATTAATTGATATATTTGGATGGCGTAACAGAAGCACTAT
>Ga0209647_1002264_pt1 | contig 15636 bp, 9 predicted proteins | sample GraSoi_2013_60cm_FD_185827 | JGI IMG/M metagenome (GOLD analysis project Ga0209647, IMG submission 185827) | Grasslands soil microbial communities from the Angelo Coastal Reserve, California, USA - Sample 9_17_2013_60cm (SPAdes) (version 2) | ecosystem: Environmental > Terrestrial > Soil >...
CGATGAACTTCCTTTCGATGCTGAACTGATCCCACGCAGCATCGCCGTGCTTCTCGGTACACCACAGGAGAAAATGGCGCATTTACAATACCTCGCTACGTTGGGCGCGCAGGCGAGCGATGAGCAGTTGAAGGCGCTTCTGCAGACGATTCAAATGGCGCTGCTCGGAGGTGATCTCACCCAGCTTGGGCAAGAGCTGAAAGGCGTCTACCTTCAGGCGTGGAGAAGCATTGTAATTGGCGTGGAGACGAGCGGAGTTGACCCACGCATAGTTGAGATGATCGCGTCGAATACGCTGGTCGTGCTTGGCCCTGCCCCGGAAAAGTTACCTGAGTGGCGCGCGATGGTGCTGCAATTCAAAAACCAGGCGATACAGGCGAAGAACGAGCAGTTGGTTGCGCTGCTGGAGGCGGTGGTCGGTCTGCTCGATGCGGGAGGCAATCCAGGCGGATTGGGTGCAGATCTGGCTGGTTATTACGCGCAGGTGTGGCAGGCGCTTATAGGTTCACTGGGCAAATAGACGACTAGACTGGAAGCAAGAGCACAAAGGAGCAGGTATATATGGCGCAAATTTTCGTTTCCCACGCTCCGCAGAATGCAGCGTGCGCAGAACAGATTCGCCAGGGGCTGGAAGCCAGGGGCTACACGACCTGGCGCGAACCGGCAGCGCTCAGCATCGAATCGATCCTCTACCCGCGCACGATTGAGACTGTCATCCTGAGCAGCGCCGCCGTCGTCCTCGTGTGGAGCGGCAGCGCCTCGCAGTCAGCATGGGTTGAACGGCACTTGCTCTTTGCGCAGCAGTTGCAAAAGCTGATCCTGCCCGTCCTGCTTGACGAGACTGATCTCCCAAATACGCTGGTCGTGGTTTCGCCCGTCAGAGGCTATGCTCCATGCGCGGATGTGGTGGCGCAACTGCTCCCGCTGCTCCCGCCGTCTGCAAGCGAAGACCCGCTCCTCAAGCTTGAGGAACAGGCGGCGCACCAGTACATTCGCGAACGCAAGGCGGCTATTGATGCCGCCGCCGGGATGCTGCAACGCGGCGAGCAGCGCGAAGCAGTGCTGGCAATGCTGGAATACCTGGCGCGCGATGACCTGATGGATGGGGTACGCGTCAAGGCGGGGGAAGCGCTGGCGCCGTATACGAAGCAGGTGGTGACATCACCTGCCACGGATTCCCGTCATATCTTTGGCGTGCGCTGTAAGAACGGTCACGTTACCTATTTTGACAGGCGCGAGGTCTGCTCGGCGCATACAACATTTCCGCGCGAGACCAGGCAGAGCGCGGGCCAGGAGCTGGATGAACTGCTCCTCCAGTGTGAAACGTGCGGCGTAGAAGTCGCAGCGCGTGTCGATTGCAAGAAGTATAGGAACCCTTAGATGAGTGAAGAGCAGCACATCCCCATTTACGACGCGCAAGAGCCGTCAGAAGAAAGCAAACAACTGGTGGCGCTCTTCCATGATCTGGACAGCAGGCAGCTCGACTTTCTTGATGCTGCGGCCAAAAGCATCATCGAGCGCGTCGCCACCTTTCTCGCCATCGTGTTTGGGGTGACGGCCTTTGGCAGCGCTTTCCCGCCCCCCTATCTCAAGGACAATGCGGTGGCGAAGACGTTTGTCATCCTCACGCTCTTGCTCTACCTTGTGGCACTGGGTGCCGGAATGTGGGCCATTCAGCCGCGCTATTACCGGCGCTATACCTACAATGTCAGCATGCTGGCAAAAGAACTGGAGAAGATGACGAAGCGCAAGCTGTTCTGGCTGCGCTGCGCCGGTATCCTCTTTGCGGTGGGGTCGGTAGCCCTGGCAGCCCTTGTCGTCGCTATTATCTGGCACGCATGAGCAGGGCAAGTGTGCCATGTCGGAGATCGTGCATGCGCTTTTCTTCGATACGTTTGTGCATGCTATCATTGGTAGTAGTGTATCAGGGAGCGCGCAAAAAGCCGATTCAGGCCTCCCAAAGTGACAGTAGAATTGACAGTTAAGCCGTTGAAAACAGATGAAAATGTGGGAACATCTGAGAACAACAAAAACGACGCCAGGCGACTGAAACGGCCTGAGGAGAGCGTCGAACAAGCAGAGAAGGAAAGCGAAACGCCACCAGCTAAGAGCGGCTTGATTCTCTCACAATCAAACCTTATAAGATACCTTCTCTAGCCTTATTAGACATTCTTGGTGCTTTCAAAAGGACATTGTACAACTTAGATTTCTTCTCCCTCCCTTACAGCCCGTCTTAGAGAAGGGGATACATTGGTAATACTTATAGATCCTCCGTTAAATCCTGCTAACTTGATAAGCTCTTTGTTGTCAAAATATTCAAGAACATGGTCTATGAGCATCAGTGGGCAATTTAACGAACTAGCCAATGATTTGTTAAAATAAGGAGTTAGTTCGTTATTAATAATATATGAAGCCACATCTTTTTTTATCTGACTGTAATTAGCAACATAAACTTTGGCATATTCCTCAAACCCATCAATTAAAACCTCGACGAGCGCCAGAAAGCGTCTTTTGATATATCCTTTTTTTCGCAGTATATCTATAGCTTCATCAACACTATCTTGCAAGGCATTTGATTGCTCTGCTCGCTCTAATAATTGTGTGTAGATAACTCGGCTATTGTCAGTTTCAATGGCTATTTCACAGGCCATCTTCAAAACTTGGCTATCACTCTTATTCAGACCAGGAATAATCCCCGCTATTTTGTAAGCATCAAGTAATGACATGTCAGCAAGTGGTTTGTCGAAATCGCTTTTAGAGTTGTCTAAAACTGAGCTGAGAGCCATGTGAAGACCTTTACGAGTATTTGATATATTTACCGAATTCAGATCAAGATCAACTGTGACGGAACTGAAAGGACCAATTATTTCACTCGTAACATAGATCCTTCTTAGCTTATCGGAAAGAGAATCTATTTTACTATCAGTATCTACTAGCAAAAGTGCCTTTAGAGGTTTAAAATAAGCAGCTCGTTGAAGAAATAGATGCAATTCTTCATCTCCAATGGCCTCAGGCCGAGATGTCTTACATTCAACCATAACGGGTTTCGCGGCAGTGAAAGCTACTACATCCAAATCACCCCCAGTTGCTAATCCTTTAATGTGGACACCATATTGTGCAGGCACTTGTAAATATATGTAAAACCATTCTGCAACGTACCATTCTAAGGTTTTGCCGAGATCCGGTATATGTTCATGACTAGGAGCAACTTCCCATAAATCATTATTATGGACAACAATACCCATTTCTACCATATACAATAAATGCTGATCAGGGTTTCAGCCAAAGGGCAAAGAGGGCGCATGTAGAATGAGAAGTCTCCCATCCGGGAGCCGAGGTTCAGGAAGTGAGCCTTTTGGACGATTGCGCAAGTAGATTGAGACTCAACCATTTGGGGCGATTGCTGCCAAAATGAGAGCGAAGCCCCTCCCAGACTGCCATCACTAAGCGTCTTGCGTCCGGCAATAACCCTGAGCTTATCTCGGTCTAGATGTGTTGTTGTCAAAAAGGCTCATTCCCTGAACATCGTGTCCGCATTGTACCATCTTCTCAGTCTAGTTGTGCCAATTGGCAAAAAAGCTTCACTTCCTGTTCCCACGGTGAAGACCAGGGAGTGAGCCTTTTTGATGTTTGCACAAGTAGAATGAGACTCAACCAGGTTGCGCAGGGAGTGAAGCTTTTTTAACGTTGATGTATCTAGAGTGAGACGTAGCGGTTCACGCGAGTTGCCTATCAATAGCGAAGCCGCTCCTCCGCTGCCACTAGCCATTTTCTTCCCGGCGGTCTCACAGGCCTTGTCCAAGTCTATCCGTGCCGTTTGCAAAAAAGCTTCACTCCCTGTACCATCAGATCTTATCCCAGTCTAGACGCGCAACGCTGAAAAAGTTTCACTCCCTGTTGCTTCGATTGCTGCCAAAATAAGTGCGAAGCTGCTCCTAGACTGCCATCACCAGGCATCTTCCGTCTGGCGATAATACCTGAGCTTACGTCATTTTAGATGTGCACTTCTGCAAAAGGCTCACTCCCTGATATCTGCCCAAGGAGCGGATGCCGTAGTCACTCAGAAACTCAGCAGAGTCGAGCAGACGTTTCAGCAGGCGCTTCATATGGCGTCCTCGTACCAGGGCCAGGAGGCGGCGTAGGCTGCAGTTGCCAGTAATTCTTGCAAGTCACACTCAATCAAGGGGCCTTTCGCCGCGATTTGGTAATCCGCTGTGCATGTGGCAAGGGAAGATCGTCATACAGCGAACGCGTCACTACTGTCAAATCTACTGTCAGGACAGGTGGATGCACCAGCTAAAACGGCTTGAGAGCCGGATTGATGGAGAGCGTGCAGGGATACAACACTCCTCAAGCGAGCATGAGCAGAGAGACGCACCATCATGACACGGTGTTGAGAGGCCCATTCCAACACAGTGTCATTCCATCTCGCCATTTTTGGAGCTAAGTGCCACAGGATTCACTCGCAGCATGCTAGTAGGGGGCCCTTGATCCTCTGTTCTTGCGGAAAGATCCGACCAGCCCAACGATCAAGCCGAGCAGGATGAGAGCATATCCGATATAGTCGATGATGCGGAGCATAGTGGATGAGAGCCCCCCAAAGAAGAAACTCACTGGCGTTCCTGCTGCTTGGGGGATCGTGGTGGTGATCACCCCCAGACCAAGCAGCAGGATCAGTATCCCTAAGAGCATCGTTTTGGTCGATCCCATAAGACCTCCCCTCATGGATCACCATCGTGTTGCAACGAGACGACGAAGACGACCCGCAAACGGTGGAATAGTTCCAAGCTCAATGAAAGGCAAGGATCTGACTCAACCCACGATTGAGGCGCCCAAAACGGATAAGTCCATCGCTGTTTCACTTCCTCAATTGGGGGTGAGCCTGATTCCATCCCTTCTTTTCCAGCGTAGCATGATGAGCAGCCAAAAGCCAGGATTCGTGAGAGGTTCAGTACCAACGTCGTGTTTTCGCAGGAGAGCAGAGAGCCATCTTTCCTCAACATCGTTTCAAGTTGCTCCTGGCACCTATCGAGAGGCTATGCTCACCGACCTCGGCGCTTCTCCCTTTCGCTGAAGCAGGCCAGCTTCCATTCGTCATGTCACAGTCTCTCCCTGCCTGATGAACTGGCTCCGGTCAGGCGCAAGGTGTTGTTCCATCCTGATCGACTGTGGGAGACACTCCCCACAGAACACGTGATTATGTCCCTCTCTACAGCGATTTTTGGGGGTATGGTTCCCACATGGTATCAGCAGAATACCTCCCCCAGATAATGGCCGTTATGGAGGGCCAATTTCCCTATGCAAAAAGAGGTGATCCAGCATGACCAACGACAAAGAGCACCAACCCGAAGAAAAGAAACAGCCCAAAGAGCGCAAACAGCGCAAGCGTGGAAAGCGTGCCCACGGTACCGGCTCCATTTTCCGGCGCCCTGAACGCAAAGGCAAACAGTGGGTCGCGCAAATTGTCCTGGACAATGGCAAAACCAGGCAGCGCTATTTCAACACGGAGGGAGAGGCCGCTGACGCGCTTAACGAGATGTTGTATGAGTTACGGCATGGGACGATCATTACCGAGAAAGACCAGACAGTGAAACAGCACTTTGAGCATTGGTTAGAGGTGCACAAGTCAAAAATCCGCTTCAGTAGCTATCTTCGCTATCGTGTAACGCTCGATAAGCATATCTTCCCTGCGCTAGGACATCTCTCTCTGCAACAGCTTTCGGCGCGGGATATTGATACTCTTTATGTACGTAAGTTAGAAGAAGGGCTTGCCCCTGCCACCATTGAGGTCATCCATAGAGTTATCAAAATGGCTCTTAAACAAGCTGTTCGCTGGCGTTTAATCACTCGCAACGTGTGCGAAGATGTGACACCTCCCCGCGAAACACAATCACATGAGAGACAAATAGTAACGCCAGAGCAGGCTCAACAGCTTCTAGCGGCTGCAAAAGGACATCGTTTAGAGGCGATGATTACACTTACTCTGGCTACTGGTATGCGAAGGGGTGAATTGCTTGCCCTGAAGTGGCAGGATATTGAATTCAAGCAGAAACGCTTACACGTCCGGCGCTCAGCAAATCGCTTGCTAGGAGGATATCGTGTGACAGACCCGAAAACGGCTAGAGGGAAACGTATGATCACCTTGCCACAATTTGTGATTGAAGCGCTTGGGCAGCATCGTATTCGCCAATTGGAGGCGAAGTTGAAAGCTGGCCCAAAATGGGAGGAACACGATTTAGTCTTCTGTAACATGTACGGTAGATTTCTCAATACGAGTAATCTTCAAGTGCTCTTCTCAACGCTTCTGAAGCAAGCCGGGTTGCCTCATATGCGCTTACACGACCTACGGCATAGCGCTGCAACCATCTTGTTAGCAATGGGCGTGCCCATAAAAGTGGTACAGGAATTGTTAGGACATAGCAGTATTACGATCACACTCAATGTGTATGGGCATGTGCTTTCCTCCATGCAGCAAGAGGCGATGGATAAGTTAGATGACCTGTTTGGGAAAGGAGAGCCTGACGGATATGAGGAGCAAGATCCTGGTCAAAAATGACCTTTTCGCTGGGAGTTGCAAGCCTTTTACTGTCAAATAACTGTCAGTCTGCCCATTGCAACGGGCAGACTGAAGGGATAAGGCGAGGTGAGAAGCGAGTTAGTAAGGTGTAGAGGGAAGAGCAACGGACACTACAAGATAGTCAGTCCCCATGCTACCAGACGTTTCAAAGGAGATGTTTCTCTGCATGCTCGATCCGCTCCTGCGTTCGTCTCCGTTTCTTCTGGCCGTAGTTTAATTGTACTCGGTTGCTCGCATTTTTTCAACTACTTTCAACGGCTTAACTGTCAATTTGGGAGGGTGTCCAGTGCGTCCCGACGCGCTTTCTAAGCAACGAAACTTTAACGCACGGCCACAATATTGTCAAGCACAATATCGCGGTCGCCAAACGTCTCAAAAGCTTACGAGAGCCAATGGTGGTGAGCTGACGGCAACCGCAACCTTTCAACAGGATGGAGTAACGATTATTGCGCTATCAACAAAGCCAGTCCCCAGCTGATCTCACCGAATTTGTCATCCAGCTCTGCAATCCTCATCGAAGCGTGGGCAATGTGGATGGCATCCACATACCGAGCCCTTTGCGATCTACGTGCGTTAACCTCATTCTCCAAGCTGTGGGCGTGCTGTATCGCTTTCTCGTGCATCGCAGGATAATCGCGGAATCCCCCGTCTGCCTACCTCTTCAACAAGGGTCAACAGTGAGACTTTCTAGCAAGATGCGCGTTTTATTATATAGCAGTCAGTAGAAATACCTACCCAGACGGTACACTGGATGGCATGCTTATCCCCTCTGAAAGAGCATGTACAATAGAAGAAGTGAAGGAGTGCGCGTGTGCACATGCGTGCAGCGCGATAAAGTACGGTATGTTGCAGAAAGAAATAACAGAGAAACAACCATCAGGAGAAGCGAAGAAAGCATACATCACGCTCTGGGATAGGTTGCTGGCGCGTCAGGGCATCGTAGCCTATCTCCCTATCATTGTGGCAGTCATCTTGCTATTGCTGGGGGCGTCCTGGGAATATTTCCTGGTGCATGCCGCTGTGGCGCATTACGCCTGCTATGCGCTCACCTTCTGGCGCGGTGGGGGCGGGGTCAATTTATACCCTCCCTTAGCACACTGCGATTTTTTGCCCGCCGCAACGTTGTCGATGCCGCCATTTCATGCGCTGCCGCTTGAATATCCACCGCTTTCGCTTGTCATTTTTTCGCTTGCCCTCTTCGCGCCCCTGCACTACTACACAGTAGTATTCGCGATACTGATAGCACTGACAATTGTCTTTATTTACTGGCTGCTGCTGCGCTACGCTCCACGAGGCGCAGCGCTGGCCTTTGCTATATATATGCTTATCGGTGCATGGGGAATAGCGGTGGGTCGCTTTGACCTGGTGCCAGCCGCGCTCACGCTGCTCTGTGTCATCGCAGCCGAACGCAAGCGCTGGACTTACGCCTATATTGCGCTGGCCTTTGCTTTCCTGTTAAAAATCTACCCACTGCTCTTCCTGCCTGCCCTTTTCATCGCGGAACAACAGGATGCGCGGCGCTTCTATACGCCGCAGCAATCGCTCAAGCTGGCATCTTTACCAGGAGAACTCTGGCAAACGTTACGTGGCATCCGTCGCTGGCGCTGGAAAAACACCATCATATTTTTCGCTACCCTGCTCGTCGTCACCGGCTTCTTCGCGCTGCTGAATTTCCAGGGCGCTGTATTGAGCCAGCTGAGTTACTTCGCCAATCGCCCGGTGCAGATCGAGTCTACGGGCAGTCCAATCCTCTTCCTGGCAGCCCATTTCGGTTACCCGGTCCAGATTGTCTTTTCCTTTGGCTCGACCAATGTTGTCAGCGGGTTGGAGAGATATGTGGAGTTCTTCTTAGATGTGCTGTTTGTGGCTGGCTATCTCTACGCTCTCTTCGTACAGTGGCGCGGTGAGCTGGATGTTACCCAGGCAGTTATTGCGATCTTGCTGGTCTTCATCGTGACGGGCAAGGTATTCAGCCCGCAATACCTCATGTGGCTGATTCCCCTGCTGGCCTATAGCGGGGCCTATAAGCGCTTCTGGCTCATTGTCTGGGTCCCCATCTCGCTACTTACCACTTATATCTTCCCCTATATCTATACAAGCCCGCTTAGCTTGCCGGTGCCATACAAGCCGGGCTTTATCGAGAGCGTGACGGCGCGTAATGCACTTCTTGCCTTCCTCACACTGGCGTATCTCTTTAACTGGTGGCAAGCACGCTCCACCAGAAACCGGGGACGCAATGGGGTTCGCTCCTCGACACTTTCAGGGTACGGGGGCGACCGCGAGGATCGCCACGCTACTTCCGCTCCTGTCCCGCCCTTACGATGACTTGAAATAACATCTATTTGGTTCAGCTTTTTTCACTTGAGAAAGTACAATCTATGATCCAACAATCACATATGGAGCAACGAGCTATTCAAATACCAGCACGTGTCACGACGCGTTTCCTACCTTTTGTCTTTCTTTTAATGATGGGAGCAGCTTTTTTACTTGTAGATGCAATACTGCCTTTGCAAGGGATCTGGTCTTGGGATGCAATGCTCTCACACACTAGTTCCGTCTTTCTTTTACCCACCCACATCCTATTTCCCGGTCAAGCAATCACACTCTTTTTACCCACCCTGCGCTCTGCAACACCAACAATTATAACTAGCTGGAAGGAAACAGCTTATCTCCTAAGCGCGTTCCTGCTTCTATTTCTGGTCTTTCTACTGGCCTTGCACTACCTGCCTAAATTAATTAGTCGCCGTTTCCTTTTCACCTCTACGTTGTTTTTGGGCATACTATGTCTAGTTATTCCCGTAGTCACATCGGGGGATATATTTTCCTATATTGCGTATGCTCGTATTGGTGTGATCTACCATCTGAATCCATTAACTACATGGCCAATAGCGATACACACTGATCCCGTCATCTCCTATACCTACTGGACTAAACAACCTTCAGCGTATGGCCCTGCATGGGCAATCATTACCTGTTTCTTCCAATGGCTCTTAGGTTTTTCAGGCTCTTCCGGCCCCTTGCGCATGGTACTGGTATTACGCCTATTCGGACTCTCCATGCATCTGGGTTCTACGCTACTCATCTGGTCTATAAGTGGTCATCTGCAGCGCTTAACGGCATTCATGTCACCACAGCAACGTATGCGGGCGACCCTGGCTTTTGCCTGGAATCCGCTCCTGCTTTTTGAAGCAGTTGTCAATGCCCATGTCGACGCAACACTCCTGTTCCTCATCTTGCTTGCCATCTGGTTCCTGGTTCGTAGAACACCACTGAACATCTATGCATATCTACTCGCTGCTGCTATGTTTGCAGTTGCTACCTGCGTCAAATTGAACACCGTCCTGTTGGTTCCCGGTCTACTTCTCTTTCTCTGCATGCAGCGACCCTGGAAAATTTCTCATGTTCTCGCTACTTTAGCAACCTATGTGAGTACTATCGTCCTGCTCTATATCCCTTTCTGGCAAGGCAAAGCTACGCTCAGTGTATTTCTGATCAACCCGGCAGCTACACGAGATATAAATAGCGTGGCTGCTTTTATCAGTCGTCTCTATAAGAGTATTGTGCACGGGAATGCCTATTCTCTTGCTTCAGCTATGCCAACGCCCTCTGAAAGGACAACTCACACCTTGAGTATTGTAATCTTCGTCCTTGTCTATGCTATACTCTGCTGGCAGGCCATACGTGATCCAGATCGTATCAATACCATTCCAAAATTCATTCGTTGGATGGCTTTAGTCTGGTTACTCTATTGTGCCATTGGTTCTCCCTGGTTCTATCCCTGGTATCTTGTCACGTTTTTTGGTCTTTTTGCTCTCATTGAAGCTACCAGCCAACGTGATCAATGGCTTTTTTACTTCTTACAATTACCGCTAGCTACACGTATTCTTGCCTTTAGTATGCTCAGTCAATACTGTTTCTATACCTGGGGGGCATTGCATACGTTTATCCCTCTACTTTCAGGATTCCTATGGAGTTATCTCAGTGGTCTCTGGATATGGATTTTGCCCCTGCTCGCACTACGCCTGCGCTCTAGATCAGCGATATTGATTTCTTCACGTTACCAATTACCCAAACTACCCTCTCAACAAAGTCAAGAAGTACAAGTCTTACGCGAATGATTTGGACTGTTGTATACAGGCAAGTTGGGCAATCCTCATCTGAGGAGCACTGATGCGGCTGGTAAATATCAAACAGAAAGGACATATCATGAAAGATATCCCCTTATCAACGAACAATGTGCCGTTTGTTGAACGGCTGAGACAATTAATCGCAGTCCTGTTTCATTTCCTGGATTGGTTTACACCTGCGCATCCTTTCATCGCTGATAAGCGAGCGCGTACTTTCCTCGTTTCCTTCACAATGCTCTTCTTCGAATTGCTCTGCATTCGCTGGATTCCATCCTACGTCCGCTACCTGAGTTATTTTAACAACTTTCTCCTGCTGGCTTCTTTCCTGGGCATTGGCCTCGGGATGCTTTCAGCGCGCCGCGAGCGTTTCTGGTTTCCCCCGTTCCCGGTACTGCTGGCGCTGCTGGTCGTTATCATCGCGAAGACGAAGTTCCAGCTTCTCATCAATTCAACGCAGGTTCTCTACTTCGGACTTGCCGACCAGCAGAGCGCCCAGGCAGAAAACTTTCTGGTGTTGCCAATCATTTTCGGCATGGTGACGCTCTGCTTCATTCCCCTATCTCGTTCCTTTGGCAAGTTGTTCTCTCAGTTAAATCCCCTGACCGCGTACACCTTCGATATCATCGGCAGCCTGGCGGGAATCGCCGCCTTCTCCGCGATGTCCTACTTCTCTCTGCCGCCGCTGGCCTGGTTCTCCATCCTGGGCGTCCTGCTGCTGCTGCTCAGCGCGAAACGAACGGTGCTACTGGTAGCGGTCGTCCTGGCTGCCACTCTCATCGAGGTTGGCCAACTCCAGGTCGGCGCGTACTGGTCGCCATACTATAAAATCGTCATCAGCCCTGCCGTTCCCAATGGCTACTCTGTCGCTGTGAATGATATCGGGCATCAGGTGATGACTTCCTGGCCGTACAAGGAGCCCTTCTACAAGGAGGTATACCGTATATTCGGCAGCGGGTCGTTCCACCACGCACTGATTCTTGGAGCCGGAACCGGATCTGACACCGCGATTGCCCTGGCGTACGGTGTCGATTCGATCACGGCGGTCGAGATTGACCCCACGATCCAGCAGCTTGGCGCTCGGTTGAACCCGGATCAACCCTACAGCGACCCACGCGTTCGTGTTGTCATCAATGATGGTCGCAGTTTCTTGCAGAATACCACCGATCACTATGATCTGATTATTTTCGCGTTGCCCGACTCACTGACGCTCACCTCGAGCAACACCAGTTTGCGTCTTGAAAGTTTCCTGCTCACGCAGGACGCACTCGCGACGGCGCGAACGCACCTGACCAGTAATGGCGTGGTTGTGCTGTACAACTACTACCGGCAGGACTGGCTGATTCAGAAACTGGCCGACATGGTGGGCAATGCCTTCCACCAGCAGCCGCTTGTGACAACCTATGGCGGCTGGGGACGCGCTGCGGCAATTATGGCGGGGCCGCGCCTGGCAACGCTACCGAAGGGTGAGTTTGGCACCTATCACGAGCAGCCTGTGCCTCCGGGTTCTACCTACCTGCGTATTCTCGGCCAGGGCTACTATCCCTTGACCTCAGCTACACCGGCAACCGATGACTGGCCGTTCCTCTACCTGCAAGATCGGAGTTTCCCGACCATTTACATCCTCGGCCTCGCTATGGTTGCTCTCTATGCGCTGATTGGCACGGTGACGTTCGCTCCTCGAAAGACGCTGCGCCGCTTTGACTGGCATATGTTCTTCCTGGGCACGGCCTTTATGCTGCTAGAAGTCAAAAGCCTGACCACTTTCTCCCTCCTGTTCGGCAGCACCTGGCTGGTGAACTCGCTGGTCTTTTTCGCGATCCTGAGCAGTGTGCTGCTGGCGATCCTGGTCAACAGGCGCTTTAAGTTCAAGCGAATTGGCGTCTTTTACCTGTTGCTCTTCGGGGTACTCCTTTTGAATATACTCTTGCCGCCCGATGCGCTGCTGCTGAGCAACCCCATTCTCAGGTATATACTAGCAAGCGTACTGGCTTTCGCGCCGGTGTTTCTGGCCAACATTATCTTCACGAATTCGTTTCGAGATAGTGAAACGGCGGATATTGCCTTCGCCTCAAACCTGCTCGGCATCATGGTTGGAGGCGGAATGGAGTACTTCAGCATGTTGATTGGTTATCGCCTGCTACTTATCCCGGTGATTGTATTCTATGCCTGCGCCTTACTGCTCCGTCTCAGGAGCCGCCGAACGCCAGGCGCGTCGGGTGAAGCTGCAGCGTCAGTGCCGACCCTCACAAAGGCTTGACAACAAGGTACAAGAGGAGTACACTGAATGCACCAAGAACGTTTGTTCTTAGAAGGAGCACCACCCAATGGGCCAGGCCACGCGCACCACCAAACTGTTCCTTGACCTGGGCAAGCGAGACCAGGGAGGAGCCAATACAGACAAACGAGCCGCCCTGGATGCCACTGCCCGTCTGCTCAATCAAGCACGTGCCTTCTACATTGACTTTTTTCTGGCGCATGCCGACAAGCTGGCTGAGCGCGTCCCCTACTATTCGGAGAAGCACCTGGAGATGCGCGAGCGGGCGATCTCCGCCAACGAACTGCTCACCTGGGCCGAAGCCTGCACGGTGGCGACGGTAGCCCATCCTCGTCCCTGGGAGGGCTGGAACTTCAGCGCACGCTTTCCCGACCTGCCCTTTGCCTATCGCCGCAGTGTGATCAAGGACGCCATTGGCAAGGTGCGCGCGTATCTGTCCAGTCTTGCGAACTGGGAAAAGAGCGGCAAGAGGAAAGGGAAACCAGGGCTGCCCGGGGCCACCGACCACCCGACGCTCTACCAAGGCACCTGTGAGCTGATCCTGGAGGAAGCGAAGGGCGGGGATCGCTTTGTGCGGCTCAAGGTCTATGATGGGCACGCCTGGCAGTGGGTCAACTATCCGGTGGTGTGCAGCCGCTACTTCCAGCAGCGACAGCGTGAGCCGGCTTGGGAGCAGCAAAGCCCCACCCTGGTCCTCTCCAAGCAGGCAGCCGCGCTGCACTTCCCGCAGACCAAAGAGATCGCAGCCAAAAAGGTGAAGGAAAGCAAGCTCGATCCCGATCTGGTGACGGTGGCGATCGATCTCAATGTGAAAAACCTCGCAGTGATCACGGTCAGGCAGCACGGCACGATCCTCGAAACCGTCTTCATCACGGACCATGGCCTCGATCAGCAGCGCTATCGGCATCTGAGGCGTATCGCCAAGAAGCAGTGGCTCTCGGGCAAGCCAGTCAAAGGCGAGCGCAGCAACCAGCAGCTCTGGCGCCATGTGCGGCGCATGAATGAGGATGCTGCCCACAAAGTCGCCCGCAGCATTGCCAACGTCTGCGCCAGGTATCCAGGCTGTGTGCTGCTCTTTGAGCGCTTGCGCAAGATCCGCGCAAAAGGGGCAAGCAAGTCGCGGCGCATGAACCGCAAACAGGCGAATCACTTGCGTGGCAAGATCAATCAGCAAGCCCGTGAGAAAGCCTTTGTCGCAGGAGTCGTGACCGTCGAAGTCAACCCGCATGGCACCAGCCAACAGTGCTCGCGCTGCGGCCTCAAGGGGGAGAGGTTCTCCTACCGAGGCGGCAAGCGCATCAAAGCGCCCTGGGGCAAGCTGTTCTGGTGCCCACATTGCCGCTATGAAGCCAACGCGGATTGGAACGGCAGTGTGAATGTGCATCATAGCTTTTTCAACGAATTGCACTGGCAGCCGCGCCTGAACAAGAAGGCGTGAGCAGGCCAGCACCGCCCTGTCCGGCTACAGGTCGGATGGGAGAAGCCTGTCAGAGGGACACCCCGCCAAAGACTGGCAGGCCAGGCCGGTCGCATCGCGACACGCAATGTGGTACGGCTATCGTTGGTCCAAAGGGAGCACGTTCCAGCCTGCATGCTCTCGCGGACACGACCTGATCCGATAGCTTCCTGGAATGTGGCAGGAACGCTAGGAAGGCTCGACTGGATCAGGGCGGCGAGAACGCTGTGCCCAGGTTTGTCAATGAATTTGGGCGACAGTTGATACCACCCTCATATCTCAATAGGCCTGGGGGTCTTAATTGGAGACCATGCAAAACCGGCGACTGGCTAGCCAGCACCGGATCGGACGGAATCTTGATTGTTCATTAGAACTAATGTACTATTGATGATAGAGGAGCGCGGAAGGGTCGCTTCCTGCCGGATGTGGATATTCTGCACTGCTTTGTAATTGCTACCTGGAGTCCTGGGTATCCAATTTTTGCGCCAGATATGCCCAATCGGCCGGAAAACGAAATGCTTGTTGCTTTGGTGGCTGAGGTGCCTGGGTCTCTAGCCAGCGCACCGGAACCGTTCCTCTGTTAAAGAATCCGTGTGTACTTCCTACACCGGTCCAGACGTAGTCGCCTGCCTTCACGTGATAAGATTTGCCGTCCAGCAGTGCTTCAGCCTCGCCGCTCAGTAGAAAATACGATTCCTCGAATGGGTGGTCATGGATATTGCCCTCCCCGCCTGGCTGGAACTCAACCATGAACAAAGTCAGGTGCTGTGCCCCCAGCATACGATCCACGAGCATCTTCAGGGAGATACCGAATATATTGCCGCCCCGGTACCCATCCATTTGCAATTGGCTGGGTGGAGGCATTTGTGAATCGTCAAAGTGACCAAGATAGCGCGTCATCGGGTCCCGGAAATCCGGCGGGTTGCCCTCGCCGGGTACAGTCTCCGTCTTGAGGAAAAAGGTATCGCGTTCCTGACCGGGAGGCTTTGGTTGAGGTGAGAGCATCTCCAGCCAGCGAGCAGGCTGGTCTCCAGTGCCGCGCCAGGCATGTGACACGCTGGCTTGAATAATGCCGTAGTCGCCCGGGCCAAACTGGTAGTTCCGGCCATCGATGCTCCCCAGAACCCGTCCTTCCAGAATATAGAACGCTTCCTCGTAGAAGTGAACATGCGAGTTCAGTGTACCACCGGGCTCGAGTTTG